>Ga0315294_10004833_pt1 | contig 14770 bp, 4 predicted proteins | sample YL17G13_40_MG_FD_203626 | JGI IMG/M metagenome (GOLD analysis project Ga0315294, IMG submission 203626) | Sediment microbial communities from Yellowstone Lake, YNP, Wyoming, USA - YL17G13_40 | ecosystem: Environmental > Aquatic > Freshwater > Lake > Sediment | place: USA: Wyoming | collected... | reverse complement strand
TAGGGAGCGCAGTTTCTTTGGCGTTCTGCAGATCAAACGGGAGAAGATAACGGGGAAAGGAGAGTTTAACAAGCTTATCCATGGAACGACCTTGCATGGAGTGCAAAGCCTGGATCCAGCATTGCGTCAAGAGCCATTGAGCTATTTTCACCGAAATGGGCCGATCGGCCAGGTTTTTTCCGTATTCCCCTTAAAGAGTGAGCGGGGGCGTATTGCCGTTGTCGGTCTCGGTGCCGGAACGATGGCGTGTTATGCTAAGCCTGGTCAGCATTGGACGTTTTATGAAATTGATCCGCTCATAGAACGCATTGCCAGAAACCCGCAGTATTTTACTTATTTGGAGAATTGCCCCGTAAAGGTTGAGGTCGTTCTGGGGGACGCCAGACTCTCGCTGGCAAAGGCTCCTCCTCAACATTATGATTTAATTGCCATCGATGCTTTCAATTCAGACACCATACCCGTCCACCTGATCACGCAGGAGGCGATCCATCTCTATCTTGCCAAGCTCGCAGAGTCGGGCGTTTTGGCTTTCCATATCAGCAATAAATTCCTTGACCTTAAGCCCGTCCTCGGAAACTTGGCAGAGGAGGCAGGTTTAGTCGGATTTTTCCGGGACATGCCAGTAAGCGAAGCAGAATTAAAAGCTGAGAAGCACCCTTCCACCTGGGCGGTGATGGCCCGCCATCAGACCGATATCCATAAGCTGGCTACGGATTACAGTTGGGAACCCTTAAGGGGTGGGTTCAAGGTTGGGATATGGACTGATGATTTTTCGAATATTATGAGCGTGATTAAATGGAAACCTCGCTCCATTGTGAAAAAATAAATACCTATAGGGTGACAAAAAGAAGTTTTTCAGAGCTCTCCTTTGGTAGTGTAAAATCTTCTGTGTAAAAAGAGAAAGAGGGGTGTTATCCTCTTGGGAGATTTTTGGACAAAATCAAATCCCAATTGAAAGGAGGACACACCCCATGTCAGGATTTTTATGGAAGGCAACTGTAGGGAATGTAAATCGTGCTCTAAAAGAAGTCAATGCATTTGAGTGGGAGGGGGACTACCGGCCAGAGACTGCGAAACGCCTTAAGGCTATCTTAGAAGAAAGAATGGATGAGGAATTGGAGCAATATTTAGGGAGGGCCAAACACGAGCGGAGGGGAGAGGGAGACCGTGAGGATTATCGCAATGGGTCCTATCTTCGCCACCTTTTAACGGAAATCGGAGATCTTATTGTTCGAATTCCACGGAGCCGGAAGGGGTTTATGTCGAAGGTGTTAGAAGCTTATAAGAGGAGGTCCCGCTCGGTGGATCAGTTGATCATGGCTTGTAATGCTACACTGGATGATGAAGATGAGGAGATCATTCTGAAGAAATACTACAACATCGGCGTTGCCACGGATACTCCGGAGGGCTTGATGGTCCCGGTTGTGAAAAATGCAGTCGATAAATCGATCCTCCAACTCGCTGAAGAGTTAACCCAGCTGGCTGAAAAGGCACGGAACCGGACGATTGATTTAGCAGACTTAAAAGGGGGAACGTTTACCATTACCAACTATGGTGCCCTTGGAGGGATTTACGGTACCCCCATTATCAATCATCCGGAAGTAGCTATCCTTGGGACCGGAAAAATCAAGGACACACCCGTGGTGAGATATGAAAAGGTGGAAATCCGGAAGATTCTATTTCTCGCCCTCTCTTTCGATCACCGGATCGTGGACGGCGCAGAAGCGGCAAGGTTTCTTAATACCGTGATTGCCCGCCTTGAAGACCCCGACCTCATCCTCTTGGAAACCTGAGACCCGGAATCCGATTCGTGAAAAGACAGGACTTGAAGCCCTGCCTCCCCCAAGACAGTCATTTGGAAAACCTAATTCTCTGCAGCAAGAGAAAATGGGAAGGAAAATAGAAAAAAAGAGTAAAACCGTTCCCTCCTCAAGAATTCCTAAGATCAACCTGGATAAATTCATGTAAAATGGAATAAAATGGTGTAAGTATTTGGCGTTGGCATATGTTTTGCTCTAAAGTTGGAGTCAGTTGAAAGTGAAAATCTTTCGCAAATTTTTTCTTGACTTAGTTGTTATTTTTCGGTAATTAATAGGCGAACATAAGTAGATAAGTTTTTTCCGTTTTTCATAAGCTGACTCGGCGTAAACTACAACAACAATCGAATCAGTTGGACTGATCCTGAGGGGGGAGCATGAAGGATCGAGGGCCCATTTTCTTAAAAGAGAATGGGTTTTTTTATTTTAAATATGGGGACAATCATTAACCCATAGAGAAAAGGGAAGGGTAAGAGGTCCAGAAAGATCTGAGTATTTCTGGAGGTTAAACAAAGACTGATTGTCGGGCCGCTATCTTCAAGGATAGGTAGCGGCTTTTTTTTGAGGGGGCACAGGATTCAAAAACAAGGAAGAACATTTGAGGTCAGGTTTGACGAAGGGGGACGGAGATGAAAACAAAGTTCTGGTTGATAGGGGTTGGCTTTTGGCTGGTCGCATTAACATTAATATTGTCACCAATGCTGGTACATGCTGCTTGCCAAATTGTGGGAACGACGATGGATGGGTATATTATCGTCTGTGATGGACCGGATACTATTGGAATAGCCAGTGGCGACGGTAACGACATAATTACCATTAACACTGGTGCACAAGTCAGCAAGACGGATCAGCAATCGACTAATTCAACGGCAACCGCGGCCGCTACTACAATTAATGCACAAGGCGGAGATGATCAGATTACTAATGCTGGTAGTGTCCGTGCGAATGCCAGTATGACGATTAACGCAGAAGACTTCGTTGCAACCCATTTGGGGAATGATGAGACCAACGCGAGTGTCTCAGGGGACGCGATTGCCACTGGAATTGACGGCGGTAGCAGTGACCGAAAAGATTTGGTTACGAATAATGGCACGATTGAAGTGACCGCGACTTCAAATGTAAAAGGAGGACAGATCCAGCTCGACCTTTTTGATGTGACAAAAGCCGACGCCACCCTGACGGCGGATGCGACTGCCACTGGGATAAAAGGAACGGGCAATAATGAGATTGTCAATAACAGCACAATTACAGTTACGTCAACCGCTTCAGTGACTGCCTGGACCGGCGAAGTGAATGTTCTGGACCAGGCAACGGCGAACACAACCATTACTCCAAGTGCCACTTCAACCGGTATCGCCGGCGGCACTGGCTACGATAGGATCACCAACGCCGGAGCAATTTCAGCTACGGCAAACACAAACGCTACCGTGCCCATTGGTGAACTGAACCTTTTTGACCTGGCGGTTGCAGGGGCTGGTATTGGAACAGAAGACGTTCCCATGGAGGCACGGGCCACAGGCATCGATGCCGGTGACGCCGGGAGCGAGATTATCAATACCGCCGCGGGCAAGATCACAGCCCACGCGGAGTCTAGCGCCAATATAGAGTCCGTTGTCCTAACTCTTTATGACTTCACCGTCGTTTCAGATTTTCTCAAAAGTGCCGGTAGCATTGCTACCAATGTAAGCGCAATCGCCGCCGGAATAAGCGGAGGCAGCGGGAGAGACATCATTACGAACAGCGGAGAGATAAGCGCAACTGCAACGTCTCTTACAACTGCAGTGGGCTTGGGCGTGGGCGCCGAGGGCGTCCCTTCAGGGATTGTGCCCAATTTTTATAAACCAGCGGACGCAACCATTACGGCAACATCCACTGCAACCGGAATTCAGGGTGGCGCAGGGGACGACACGATTATCAATACCGGAAAGATCACAACCGTTGGAGAGGCAACGACAGGTTCCGGGACCCTTAGCGTGAGCTTTCCCCTTTTGGAGCTCACAAAATGGGCCAAACCCTGGAACGATTTTCCTCCGGCCATTGCCATTGCCAGCGCAGGAACATCGGCAGAGGCGAATGCTTCAGGGATCGATGTGGGTGAGGGAAACGATTTGGTATTCAACTATGGAGACAAAATAGAAGTGGATGCAACCTCTCTTGCCACGACCAACAACGCTACCGTTGTTGGTCAGAATGTGAAGACGCCGGCGACAGGGGGCTGGTATTTAGGTTTAGACCTGGCTTTAGCCAATGCCACGACCAAGGCGAAATCGTCTGCAATAGGCATTGATGGAGGCAAGGGAAACGATTTCATATATAATGAGGGCACGATCGATGTAGATGCGAGCTCAACTGTTATCGGTAATGCCGTCTCTGTAGTCGCGCAAAACCTTAAGGGCATGGAAGGTCTTGGCGTGGCCATAGCGCGAACAGTGATGTCAACAGAAGGAATTGCCACCGCTGCGGGATTAAAAGGGGGGGAAGGTGATGATGCAATTCATAACACCGGTCAGTTGGATGTCGATGCCAACTCCCTTGCCAACAGTTTTTCTGCGAACGTGGACGTTCAGGGGGAAATGAAAGGAGTCGGCGTGGGAGTGGCCTTTGCGGATGCGACGACCACAAGCACGGCGACGGCGACCGGTATTTCCGGGGACGATGGCAGGGATACGATCACTAGTGGCCTGGGAAGCCTCCATGTGTATGCCACCTCGGATGCCTATGCGGAGTCTTTTTCAGTGGCTGTTCAGGCCACGTCAAAGGGTGTGGAGATTGGGGGTGCCCTTGCCCTTGGCACGACCACGGCGATAGCCACTGCTACGGGGATGGATGGTGGAACAGGAGACAATACTTTTCTGAATCAAGGGTTCACAGACGTCAAGGCGGACGCAACTGCAAATACGTTAGCTGCATCGGTCGACGTTCAAGCTGGCGTTAAAGGGGTAGGGGCAGGGGTTGCTCTGATTGACACGACGACCTCAAGCACAGCGACCGCTACTGGTATTTCCGGGGGTGAAGATAGCGATTTCATCATAAACAATACTTCGGGTACGATTAAGGTGCGTGCCGACTCGAATACCTATGCCGAGCAGTTCGCAGTAACGGTCCAGGGAGAATCAACCGGTCTTGAACTGGGCGGCGCCCTTGCCCTCGGCTCCACCACGGCCACTGCGACCGCCACGGGGATCGGCGCTGGAAAAGATGGGGATCAAATTCACAATTACGGGATGATGGATGTCAAGGCGGATGCATCCACTAACAATCTCGCTGTGGCAGTGGATGTTCAGGGCTCCCTGAATGGCGTTGGTTTGGGTGTAGCTTTCACTGATGCCTCCAGCACAGCTACCACGACTGCGACTGGTATCTCCAGCGGTGAGGACGATGATACTATTCACAACAGCGCAACCGGCACGGTCAAGGCATATGCCGAATCGGATTCCTACTCAGAAGTCTTTTCGGTGAATGTCCAGGGAAAAGGGACAGGAATTATGATCGGGGGCGCAATCGCTCTCGCAGGCAGCAGAGCCACGGCAACGGCAACGGGCATGGATGGGGGAGCAGGAGAGGATGCGATTCTGAATCAAGGCTTCATAGATGTGAATGCCACTTCGACTGGTAACAGTCTTGCCGTCGCTGTCACCGTTCAGGGGAAGGTGGATGGTTTTGGGGGGCAGGCCGCTTTAACGGATACTTCGACATCGTCAACGGCAACGACCATAGGGATCTCAGGGGGTGAGGGTACAGACACAATCATAAACAGCGTCGCCGCAACGGTGAAGTCCCACGCCACCGCAGAGGCCTACGCCGAGAGCGTTTCCGTGAGCGTTCAAGGTTATGGGACTGGAGTGACGATGGCAGGCTCCCTGGCCCGTGGAGTGACAACTCCAACAACGTCTGCCATCGGCATTTCTGGAGGAGAGGGAGACGACATCCTCATCAATCATGGCCTCACAGATGTAAAGGCCACCACAGATAGTACAAGCGTAGCCGTTGCAGTTCGCGCCGATGGCGTTATTGAAGGTATCAGTATAGGGGCATCGCTGACCGATACTTCGACGATAGCCAACGCAACCGCTACTGGAATAGATGGCGGCTCGGGCAACGACGTAATCTATAACAGCGGAAATATCCTGGCAAATACCGATTCGACGCTCCGAGCTGCGAGCGTTTCTTTCGATTTTGGAGGGGTTCCAATAGGGATCTCAGTGGGGGCTGCGCTGGCAAGCGCGTCTACCAATGCAACAGGCACTGCAATAGGTATCAACGGGGACGAGGGGAACGATAATATCACAAACGCAGCCGGTTCATTGATTGATGTCGATTCTACAGCGAAAGCAACATCTACTGCTGTTTCGATTTCAGCAAATGTGATTGGTGCTGCCTGGACGAACACCTCGGCGACGACTTTGACGCAGGCCACAGGAATTGCTGGGGGCGAGGGGAAAGACGGAATTGCCAACATGGGAACGATCGATGTGGACAGCAACTCTACTGCGAAGGTGGCAAACGTCAGCGTTAATCTCATTGGAGCGACACCAGTAAGTGGCTGGACATCCTCAACGGCAAACGCTACGGGCATAGACGGCGGGTTAGGTGATGATTGGATCCGAAACGAAGGGACCATCACCGCGGATGCAACCTCCACAACCGATGCGACAGGGGTCGCTGTACAAGTCGCAGGATATTCGAATATGGATATCACCACCAATGCGATAGCCAACGCGACAGGAATAAATGCTGGCGATGGTGTTAACACCATTTACAATACGAGCACCGGCTCGATCCAGGCAACAGCCATTACCTACGCCGATGCGACTGCTGTAAATATAAATCTGCTCGGCTATTCAACAACAGACGGCAAATCTACGGGCGCTGCAACGGCCAAGGGAATCGATGGCGGCGATGGAGTCAATACGGTCACCAACGTCGGCTCAATCACGGGAACTGCCACCGTCTATGCTAATGCGAGCAGTTATGACATCCAGCTTGGCGGAGGAGCAAAAGCAACGGCTGGAACAATAGCAACCGCAACTGCCATAGGCATCGCCGGTGGAAAGGAGATGGATACCATCCGAAACGAGGGGACGATCAATCTCGCTGCGGGGTCGACTCTGGTCTCAGAAAGCAGATCCTATAAAATCTTTGGCGTAGGCCTTGCCGATGCCGACAGCAAGGCAGAGGCGATCGCCACTGGAGTTGATAGCGGCGATGGAGCCAACACCCTTACCAATGCATCCACCGGTTCAATTACGGTATCTTCCAATGCAAGTGCAACAGCTACCAGTATGACGGCAAATATCGGCGTAGCAGGGGCAAGCGCAAGTACCACCTCTAAGGCCCATTCCACGGGAATAAAGAGTGGTGGCGGTCAGGATACCATTTTAAACGAAGGAAACATGAACGTCACAGCCACATCCAGCACAGGAGCTGCAGTCGGGTCCTTTAGTCTTGCTGGGCTTTCATTCGGGGATTCCCTAACAGACGCCATTGCCGAAGGCATCAACGCCGGAGGCGGAAACGACACAGTCATCAACACTGGCTCCATTACAGCAGGCAGCGTTCAGGACAATAATCATCCCATGGCTTACTCTGATGTGGCAAGCGTTTCTTTTAGCTTTTTTGGCATTTCAAGCGCTACATTTGGATCGAAGGCACAAGCGACCGGAATCATCGGCGGAAGTGGAGATGACACGATTCTCAATGCAGGCACGATCACGGTCGGCGATGATGATTGGATGGCCAAAGGTAGGGCTTATGGTTTTTCTGGAAACTTCTTTGAATTTCTTAGCCTGACAAGTGTCGGGGCAACGGCTGAAACCGTTTCAACCGGAGTTGAAGGCGGCGACGGAAAGGATACCATTCTCAACGATGGCAGCGGTGTGTTGACCGTTAAAGCAACCTCTTATGCAAGGACAGAGGGTGCTGCGGACACCCCCACCTTTGGCAACCCAGCCGTCTTTGCAAGCTCGACAACAAAAGCCACAGCGACGGGAATCAACGGCGGTGAAGGAAACGATTTAATTGAAAATAAAGGAAAAATCGATGTAGATGCGCATACCTTGGCAGATGCATATTGCGATTCGTGGGTCGGTTGGGGGGAGCCGAGTGCTGATTCCACAGCTAATGCGACAACAACGGCTTCTGGAATCAATGCTGGGGATGGTCAGAACTTTGTTATGAACAGTGGAGTCATCAATGTTAAGGCGCTTGCGGAGACTACGCCGTACGCAAATGCCAATTCGAATGTCGATACGACTGACGCCGAAACAACATCATATTCGAAATCGACCGCGTTTGGCATTCAAGCGGGCGATGGCGGCAATACCGTGAACAATACGGCCACAGGGGCAATTACTGTCACAGCCACAGCCAGGACCTATGACGCACAGGGCAATATTGCAAAAGCGGAATCAGACGAGAAAGCGACGGTTACCGCCGGGTCCGTAGGTAGTCCCATAACTGCCGCCGCAGTGGGTATCTCGCTGGGAAACGGCGATGACACTGTAACCAATGATGGCATAATTACAGTGAGTTCACTATCAGATGCCCGGTTATCTGCCTACAGCGACTCTTGGCCCTACGACGCACGATCCGATGCGACGGCATATGCTGCCTCAACTGCCAAAGGAATTGCAGCGGGAGCCGGCGAGAATGAAGTCGTTAACAACGGGCAGATCAACGTAAACGCCTGGAGCCACGCTAATCCAATAACAGATTCTTGGTCGCGGGACCAAACGGCCATTGCGAATGCGACTGCGAACTCGAACGCTGTTGCAACCGGAATCGAGGCGGACGGCAACATTATCAACGCATCTCCTGGTAACATCAACGTAAGGGCGCGTGCCACCACCTATGCTGATGCAAACACCAATGCCGAGACAACAACCGCAACGGCAAACCTAATGGCTACGGCGACAGGTATTAGTACGGCCTCAAGCACTGGTCGAGCAGTGCCGGATTGTATCCAGAACGACGGCATCATCACGGTAAATGCACTGGCGGGTGAGGATGAGAATAGCAATCCGAAGACAATCGCGCTGGCGGATACGGATGTCAATGTCAGAAGTGATCGTGCGGAAGCGACAGGGACTTCGACCGTGGATGCCGCGGGGATTCGCGTCGGTGACAGCGATGCAGGGATCTTCAACAATGGCGACATCAATGTGACAGGCCGTGCACGTGCTTATCTGAGTGCAGATGCGTTTTCCAGGGACTACAACCCGACGGCGAATGCCCATTCGAATGCCGTGGCTACCGCTGTGGGCATCCGGGCAGAAGGGGGCTCGAATGCAATCAGAAATAGCAACCTTATCGATGTAGATGCCTTGGCGGAAGCACAGGCTCAAGGTTGGGCAGACTCCTGGTCGTCTCGCACCTATACCAACATATACGCTGGTTCTGTCGCAAATGGAAAAGGAATTGCTGTGGGAGACGGAGAAAATATCATCAGCAATGAGGAAATCGGTATAATCACCGCCAATTCCACTGCGAAGGTTGACACCTTTGCCAGCTCGGATGAGAACGCGAATGCTTTTATCGGTGTAGATAACAATACGGTCGTGGCATCTAATGCTATTGGCATCCAAGTTGGAGTAGGAAATAATCTGATTGCCAACCGCGGCCAAATAACTGTGGGTTCTGCGGTGACCGCAAATTCCCATGCCAACGCATCCTCCGTAACTTTTACCGCAACTGCCACGTCAAAGACGGGGGCCTCAGCGGATCCCACAGGAATTGAGGTTGGGGATGGAAACAATACAATAAGAAATGATGGGATTCTCATCGTAGCTGCTACCAATACAGGGAAAGCATTGTCAGACTATCCCTCAAGCCACCTTGATTGGGCATTGGCATACGCCGGAGCAGGGGGCGCTTCACTGACCACCAATGCTACGGGAATCTTGGCTGAGAATGGGGTCAATGTTATTGAAAGCCATAATACTACAACTGTAACATCCACGGTAAATGCTGATGCACAAGCCTATGCCAATACATCTACCTCTACAAACCATGGTGAGGCATATGCTGGAGGAGTGGCCAAGGCCACAGGAATTGCAGTGGGAAATGGTCAAAACATGATTAAGAGCTATGACGATATGATGGTGAGTGCCACAGCGGGTGCAAATGCATTAGGCCATGCAGAGGATTATGGATATGCATATATCGGGAGCGAAAGTACGCCTGGTGTTAGAGCAGAGGCAATAGGAATTTCAGCAGGCAATGGGATAAACGAGATTAGCAACTACGGCACGTTGGAGGTTGATGCAACCGCATCCGCTTATTCGCGTGGCCGGGCTCATACGACTTCGGTTGATGCGCATGGAAGAGCCATTGCCAATTCCTATGCGATCGCAGCCGGAATCCGCACAGGAGATGGGAACAACATCGTGGCCAATTACGGCGCGATTAATGTAAGCGCATTAGGAGATGCCACGGCCGTTACGGATGTTTACTCGACCTATAATGATGAGTTCCGATATGCCTATCAATCTACAGATGCCAGCGCTGTCGGGATTCAAACAGGTGCTGGAGACGACATCATCACAAACTACGGTACTATCAGTACGACTAATACTAAGAGCGGTGTCTCAAGTTTAGGTATGGGTATCACCTCAGGCGGGGGCAATGATCAAGTCTTTTTGATGAATGGTTCTACAACAACAGGACATGTCCATCTGGGAGATGGAGATGATTGGTTAACGTTTATGGGCACTCCACTAGTCACGGGCAATGTAACCGGGGCGGCTGGAACGGATACTTTAGTCTTTGAAGGAGCCGGTAGCATCGGTTTCACGCCTATGGACTTCGAAAATGCGATTAAACAGGGGGCTGGAATCTTTAGCGTTTCCAATCTCCCAACCATGCAACGAATAGAGGTGAATCAGGGCACTCTGTTAGTAAACAGCGACTATGCCATGGCGAATGACAGCACCTTCCAGGCACAGGTGAATGGTGACGGCAGCCATGGCCAGCTGAAGGTCAATGGCACGGCTCAGCTGGCAGGCGGCTTGAACGTGATCAAAGGACCGGGTCCCTATACCAAAGGCACGACGTATGACATACTAACGGGTGATGCGGTGAATGGTTGGTTTACGAGTGAGACCCTGCCTGACCCGACCCCTCTGGTCAGCTTCCTTGTCAATCCGCCCCGTGACCATGTAGAAATCGAAGTTCAGGTCAATAGCTTTACAACTGTTAGTAACAATCCTACTCACAACAAGATCGCAAAACACCTGGACAAGATCCTGCCCACAGCCACAGGTGATCTGGGATATGTGCTTGGAGAAATCCAACGCTTGTCCGAACCTGAGGAGTTCAACACAGCCTTTTCCAGTCTCAGTCCCGGGTCTTATGACAACTATACGAGAGGTACACTCTTCACCACTCAACAATACACCAAATCCTTACAGTACCGGATGAACAATGTCCGTTCCCATCTCTGGGCCGGCTCCTCGGGCAATGAGAAGCCCATCTTGCTTGCCTATTCTGGTTCGGATGCAAGCCTTGGTCAGCTCTTCACTCCTGGAGAGTTTTCACAGATCCAGGGCAAAAGTGGCCTCTGGCTGGATGCCTTTGGCCAATGGGGCGATCAGGATGAGGAGGATGGTTTTACAGGTTACAATTACTTCATGCGCGGAGCGACTCTGGGATTTGACCATCGTCTGATGGATAACCTGATGGCAGGTCTTAGCCTCGGGTATTCCCGCTCGGATATCGATCTTGACCGAAACCAGGGAAGCGGATACGTGAAAAGCCTCTTTGGCTCCCTCTATGGAAGCTACTTTGATAAAAACCTGTATGTCGATGCGATTCTCTCCTACGGTCGGAACTGGTATGACAATAGTCGATTGATTACGATTGGGGGGATCTCGAGGCGGGCCACAAGCGAACACGATGCCCATCTCTTCTCTGGTTACTTAGGGAGTGGGTATTACTTTAATTTCAATCCGTTGTCTGTTGGTCCCTATGGCTCTCTCCAGTACATCCGTCTGGATGAAGAAAGTTTCGAGGAGAAAGGGGCTGGTGCGATCAGCCTGAGGATCGATGACCGGCAGACGGATGCCTTGGTCTCGGAATTGGGTCTTCGAATGGTCCGCCTCTTCAAAGGGAAGTGCGGCAACTTTATTCCTGAAATCAATCTGGCATGGAGCCATGATTTTGACATTGATGATCATGTGGTGAAGGCCTCTTTTGCTGACTCTCCGGGGGCTTCGTTTTCGATCGATGGTCAGGATGTGGAGAGAAATGGTTTGATCTTGGGGGCCGGGCTTACTTTTATCCATAAGAGCGGTTTTTCCACTTCTTTCCGGTATAAGGGCGAATTCCGTGAGGGCTACAAGTCAAATGCCGTCATGGGAGAGCTTCGCTTTTCGTTTTAGTAATAGATAAACGAAAAGGACGAATGATAACGAACAAATCGAATATAGTTGGAATTCAATATAATTCGCCATATTCAGAATAATTCGAAAGATTCGATTAAATTCAGAGGTTTGAATCAAGTTTGTTAAGAAACAGGCTTGAGCTCCCCTTCCTCCCCTCATTCACCTCGTCTTTCTCGATGCTTTAAAATAAAAATTTTTTGCACTTGACAATATCCTTCCAATTTACTATTATCAGATTGTTCTGATTATTCTGATTTAATAACTTTTTCAGAAAGCCTATAAAAGGAGGGGTTGAAATGCCCGGTAAAAACCAGAAAGGTTCCTGCGTCTCACCGGCAAGCAAGGGGATGACCAATTGGAAAGTCGAATCAATCATCAGCATCGACGATCGGGGACAGATGGTTCTCCCAAAGGAATTGAGGGATAAGGCTAAGATCCATTCAGGAGATAAATTGGCCCTTCTCAGCTGGGAAAAAGAAGGAGAAATCTGTTGCCTCTATCTGATTAAGACAGAACACCTTGCCGAACAGGTGAAAGGTTTTCTCGGTCCCATGATGAAAGAGATGGCGGCGGGCTAATACCGATCATGGAATCATCAAGATATTCACGCAATTCTGAAGAAGGCATTTTATAAATTTTTTTATGGAGGTTCCTATGAGTGAAACAGAATGCTGTTCCGTTGAGCAACCGATTGAACAACTTAAGACCACGAGCTGCTGACCTCCAAGAAAAGAGGCTCAGTTGGGCTCTCCCAGTTTAAAACAACCCTTTGTCATCGGCTCAATCCCGGCTGCAGTTGGCCCCGTGCCTCAGGTTTCGTCCTTTCTGACATGGGCAGACCGTCTGGGAACCTTTAAGGCCCGCTGGGGAATAGGTCGCATGAATTACACGATCGACCCAGGCCTTTATGCTTTGGGAAAGCCAGATTCGCACTCCCCGGTTCTGGTCACGGCCAATTATAAGATGAGCTTTGACAGACTTCGCGAGGCATTACCCGGCCGGGATATGTGGATGCTGGTTCTGGATACCAGAGGCATCAATGTCTGGTGCGCTTCGGGTAAAGGAACCTTTGGGACGAATGAGCTTGTTGACCGAATTGCATCTAGTGGTTTAAGCCAAATCGTCTCCCATCGGGAATTGATTTTGCCCCAATTGTCTGGTCCGGGGATTGCGGCTCATCAGGTAAGGCAATTATCCGGATTCAAGGTGATCTACGGTCCCATACGATCAAAAGATCTGCCCAGCTTTCTGGATTCGGGGTTCAAAGCGACTCCCGAGATGAGAACTAAGACCTTCACCACTTTGGAGCGGATTGTCCTTATTCCCATCGAGCTTGTCGGCGCCATGAGGGTCGGGATGATCACTATTTTGATCCTATTCCTTCTGGCTTTCCTCTTGAAGTTCGGAGAGGGTACGACGAATGCTTTGAGCCATGGCCTCTTCTCAGTCATGGCTTTCTTTAGTGCCATTGTGGCAGGTGCCATCTTGACACCTCTGCTGCTGCCGTGGCTGCCGGGGCGGGCCTTTTCACTCAAAGGGCTTAGTCTTGGATTGTTGGCTGATGCAATCCTTTTGGCTCTCCGCTTCGATGACTTAACCACAGGGGCAGGTCGTGTCGAAATATTGGCTTGGCTCCTTCTCATACCGGCCGTCTCGGCCTATCTGGCTATGAATTTTACAGGAGCTTCGACCTGCACCTCGCTCTCTGGGGTGAAGAAAGAGATGCGCTGGGCTTTGCCACTGCAGATTGGGGCTGGAATCATCGGTCTCATTCTCTGGATCGGATCACACTTTATCGCATAAGGGGTTTTAGAATGATAAATCAGTTGATATATCTCAAAGGCGTCGTCACGTTAAAGCTTGATAGAGAAAAATGTGTGGGTTGTGGCATGTGCCTCTTAGTCTGTCCCCGTGCTGTCCTGAGTCTGACAAACAGCAGGGTTGAGATCGTCAACCGAGATGCCTGTATAGAATGTGGTGCTTGTGCACAAAATTGCCCGACCGAAGCTTTCAGCGTACGGACAGGTGTAGGCTGTGCTGCGGCGGTCATGAACTCTATGCTAAAACGCAAAAGCTCTTCGGCCTGTTGCACGATTGATTCGGAAGAAAGCTCATGCAATCCGTCCGGAGATTCTACATGCGCTAACCGAACGATCTGCTGTTAGGTGTAGAATTTTGGGACGTTGTTTAATTGTTTAATAATTGTAACCCATCAGGATGATACCTTGCCTCGAAGAATTCAAAGGAATTATTCGACAATTTAACAACGTCCCTTACTTAATACGGAAAATTGAGCAGTATCAAACCTTCTTTTTTGAATCTTCTATTGCTTTTTGAACATACTCCCACATATGGCCTTGGAGGGTGAGACTTAATTTACAAAAAGGACAGTTTAAAACTGCCCCCTCCCTCAGTTCTGACAAAGGATAATCCGTCTTCCCTCCGCAAACCGGACAAGAAAAAGGCAGTTTTCCCTCCATCTAAGACACCTCAAATTATGATTAGCAAACAACAGGAGTTAGGTCAAGACTTCTTTCTGAAATCCTCAACCGGACATTTTGGTAAAACATGCAT
>Ga0315294_10004832_pt1 | contig 14773 bp, 11 predicted proteins | sample YL17G13_40_MG_FD_203626 | JGI IMG/M metagenome (GOLD analysis project Ga0315294, IMG submission 203626) | Sediment microbial communities from Yellowstone Lake, YNP, Wyoming, USA - YL17G13_40 | ecosystem: Environmental > Aquatic > Freshwater > Lake > Sediment | place: USA: Wyoming | collected... | reverse complement strand
AAGGAATTAGGACAAGCAACTGCCTTATCGTTCGGTTTATTGATACAGTGCGGTGTAAAATCGATGGCGGAATTTGAATATTATGGACAAAAACTGGATCTGATATTACGTAAAATCGCCGGTTTACCCCAAATCCAGCAATTATTAAATAACAAAAAAGCCGAGAATTCATTCAATTCACAATTCATATTACTGGCATCGCTCCGTGACCGAATTATGATACACTTGCCAAAACGAATTCAGGATGAGAAAAAAATCCTATTCACAGAAATTCTTAACGAGGATTGGCATACTGCTCATGAAGTGCATGGGTCAGAATTGCTATTTACCATTTTGGATAGTATCATCTTATCAAAGTTTGGTTTTGAGAATAACTGTGTTATTGTAAATAATAATTTATTTCTCGAGGTCATAACAAGCGAAAAAGTCATCTATTGGGAACCTTTGACCTATTCCCCGATATCTTATTATACACCAGCTGTTTCATTTAGAAGCGACTTTTTATACTTTTTTGCTGCAACAATGGTCAAGATTGCCGATGTGCATTATCAGCTAGGTCGGGATTTAGAGAAAGCAATCGGGTTGTATGAAAAAGCGATTTATTTGAATCCGGATTTTTCCATTACCTATGTTAATCTAGCACAAGTTCATATTAAACTGGGGAGTATCAAACAAGCAATTAAATACTTAGAGAAAGCAATTGAGATAAACCCGCGTTCGGCAGAGTATTACCACATATTAGGGTTTGCATATTGTTTAATTCGTAAATGGTCTAATGCTATCTATGCTTTAAAAACAGCGATTTCTTTAAGATCAACATATATTGAGGCATTTAATAATCTTGCTTATGCGTATGAACAAGATGGTGATTTGCACAGGGCGGAAGAAACATATAATCAAATTCTATCTTTTAAACCAATTTGTTTTGATGCACATTTTGGATTAGGAAACGTCTATTTTAATTTAAAGCAATATCAAAGATCAATAATCTGCTTTGAAAGAGCATTAAAAATAATACCCAATTCAGAACATGCGTATTATAATTTGGCTCAAACTTATTTTGAGTTAGGAGAATTAGATTCAAGTATAAAAACTTATAAACAATTATTGAGATTTAAACCCAATCATGCAACAGCGTGGTATAATTTAGGGATTATTTATCGTAATAAAGGCATGAAAAAGGAAGCGGTAAAATGTATTGAACAAGCGGTTCGTATCGACCCTAAATTAATGAAATGATAAATGTAGGAATGGATAAATAGATGGGATTCTGGGAGTGGTTGCTGGGTACAAAACCAAAGATGATATTTAGTCCTAAAAGATTTGGTCCGTCATTTTATGTTGATGAATTAAGTCGAGTTCAAATACTCGAAGGCCCTTTGGAGAATTCAATTTTTAAAATTGAACAAGATATTACTGGTTGTCAGATGCGTTTGTTTTTAAGGAATAATGGCAATATTATCGGGCGAGCTCTTTGTGACCGTAATCCCCGAAATGGCGATATTGTATACTGGGATGTAATGGTTAATGAAAATTATCGGATGAAAGGATTAGCATCAGTAATGACAAAGTATATCCTCCGGGAGCTAATTTCGATACAAAAAAAAGTGCGATTCATGTTAAGAATGATAAAATTGTACCGACCAACCGACCGCTCGATAAAATTACAGAATGTTGGGATTGGCGTAATTGCCCACCGATTAGGAATGACTTGTGAATTTGATTTACCAAAAATCCTAAATCCTTTAAACATTATTAAATTTGAGATTCTACCACAAGATGGTAAGTTTCCACCCAGTTATAAAATCGTACTCAAAAATTACCCTTATGTATTAATCGGTTTTATTGTCGACCCCGCGACATTAAAACCAATCACCAGTTATGATGCTTACATTCAAATGATACAGAGACCGGAAGTAATTGAAGAATGGATAAGGACAAATGCAATTGTGATTGGTAATGGAAATTACGTGCTGAAAAAGCATGGTATTAATAATTTAATCAGTTGTATTGCCGATGATGAATATGAAGCAGCACATTTTCATGCTAAATTACAAGCTGTATAATTTAAAATCTATGCATCGCAACTAGGATAGAAAAATGCCTCAGGGTTCACGGATTGAAGTTTTCCGATGGCTTGAGATCGATCAAGATAAATTGAGTCCAAGGATTGGAGGCGGTTTGGTGCTACAACGTACACCGAAGTTTTATGGAGGAGAAGCATTTAATAAAATTTTGGAACTATATGATATTAAGAATATTTACGCAGATAAAATTGCGCAGGGATTGTTACAAAAAGAAGAAATCGTCAAATATTTTTGTGGCAATGCACTTAAATCAATTTCACTTAATGAAAATTTTCGACTGACTTTTGCAAATTACTCAATGATTTTACTAATTGATTATAAAAAAGAATCTGCATGGTTTTTAGGGATAGTCGAAAATCGTTTGCTTTTCGTTAATTACTATCGAGAAGTTGTTCCGGATATCTTAAAAGAATCAGGGGTTTCTTTATCGGGCTCATTCAATCGTTTATTACCAATTGGTTGGCAAAATCTGTACGATGTGATTATAAATGATTTTGTCCAGGAAAACCCTCAAGTTAAGACGATTGAAATTTTGTCAGTAATAACAGATGTACGTTGGCGACAACCAATTCTCGGGATTGGTATAAACCTGTTAAATTCAGCATCCTTAAAAACGGCTAGTGATAAGATTTCAAGCATACTTAGAAAGGACATAATATTTTAAGAATTCACATGTTGTTAAAAAAAGAATTACTTATTGGTATTGGGATATCAGTCATAATTTTACTGTTATTGAGTTGGGTTATTTTCTTAAGACCACATTCTGTTAGGCAACAGGCACAACCTTCAATTAATGCAAAAGTTACAATATTTCAACCTAAAAATGGTGAAATTTTTTTAGGTGTTTTAAAACGAGCAACTATTGCCCAACCGATTGCAGATAAAATAATTCAAACCCTGCGTGAGATTAATTTTAAATTCAATAGTCTTAAACCAACGGATTCATTTAAATTTTTCTACCGAAATGATACATTAGTAAAATTAATATATAAAAAAAATTATAACACATGTTATTCTTTTAATAATATTGAAACGGGAAATATAACAATTTCTATGAGCTGTCAAGAAATAGCCACTAAAGTAATGTTGGTCAAGGGGGAAATTAAATTATCATTATATGAATCAATGTTAGAAATAGGTGAAAAACCAAGTTTAATTGCTAATTATACAGATATTTTAGCGTGGGAGATCGATTTTTTTACTGAAACACAAAATGGCGATTCATTTTTTGTATTGGTAGAGAAAAAATTTGAAGATTCGTCATTGGTTGATTATGGACAGATTGAAGCGGTGCGATATAAAGGACAAATTGGTGACTTTTCCGGTTATTACTTTGTTGACCCAAAGGGTAACCGAGATTATTATGATACTAAAGGACAATCATTACGCAAGGCATTCTTAAAATCACCGCTAAGGTATTCGTATATTAGTTCCTATTTTAGTCGTGGGCGGTATCATCCAATCTTAAAGATTGTACGACCGCATAAAGGTATTGATTATGTTGCACCGAGTGGGACTCCGGTCTCGGCGATTGGAAATGGAGTTGTAACATATGCTGGTTGGCGGGATGGTTATGGTCGATTCGTAGAATTATCTCATAGTCAAAGGGTTAAGTCAAGATATGGACACTTAAGTCGCTTTGGTGGTGGTATTAGAACTGGAAGGAGCGTGACACAGGGACAAATTGTCGGTTATGTCGGTTCAACCGGTTTATCAACCGGTCCACATCTACATTTCGAGCTGTTACAAAGCGGCAGTTGGGTAAATCCGTTAAGAATTATTCCACCAAGGGCAGAACCAGTAAAATCTGAATATTTTCACGAATTTACCAAGCACCGAGATAGTCTTTTTCAATATTTACAGACAGGAATTTACTAAATTAAGTCTTGACAAATGATAATTTTTGTTTATACTCTTCTTATAGAAGTATATTAACTAAAAGTGTCATTTATTGAATTAAATAATATACTAAACGAACACGAAATGCTGTGTGCGAGTGATAGAAAAATCGAATTGTATGTGATTGTTATAAAGAAAACTAAATATCAACAATAAAATGAGTTACTTTATCCTTTATCAACGAAAGGAGGCACAACACAACAAAACAAGATGTATGAAAAAAAATTAAATCCGAGGAGGATTCAAAAATGGTAAAATATATTTTAGTAATACTTTCGATAGTTGCTGTAATCGGCATAGCGAAAGCGACAAATGATGTAATACAGGTCAGCGCACCAGTCGTGGCTGATAATGCTAAGAATATCGCAAATAATATTACCCCGAGCCCAACTGGTTCGCGAGCATGGGTAGCGATTGCAACACCAACTACCAGTGCCGACCGATTGACATCTGCAACCGTGTATGACCCGGTTGGCGATAAAATCTATATGATTGGTGGATGCCCAGCTGGAGTTGCAGGGACACAACTTGCTCTCTGTCAACAGTATGACCCGGCAGCTAACACCTGGACTGATAAAGCACCGATGCTAACCGCAAGAGGATGGGTTCACGGTGATTATGTCAGAGGTAAAATCTATGTTATCGGCGGTCTATCTAACAGCGGTACAGCGTTATCGACCAATGAAGAATATACGATTTCTTCCAATACCTGGGCAACCAAAACCGCGATTCCAATTGCTCGTCTTGCTACTCTGGAAGTTGTTTGGCGCGATTCTTTAATCTATGTGATGGGTGGTTGGGATGGTGTAGCGTCCGCTGGTATGACTGATGTTAGTATATATAACCCGTTCACAAATGCATGGACAACCGGTACTGCGTTACCAATGAATGGTGATATGGGAAGCGCAGTTATTATTGGTGATACAATCTATATTACCAATGCGGTTAACCGCAGTGGCAGCGCGTGCTGGACCAGCATCTACAAAGGTGCAATCAATCCAGCTAATCCAACCGTGATTACTTGGGCAGCGGGACCAGTGCCTCCGTCATTAACTTCAATTACCGCATCTGCCGCAATCGGAAACGATATCTACTGGATGGGTGGTTTTGTTAATCTTGCAACCGGTTCCAGTACTTGCTGGAAATTAAACCGAGCGACCGGTGTCATTTCAACAGTTGACGCATATCCGTACACGATTGCCCGAAATAATTTCATGGTTTCCCGTCCCGGTTCTTATGAGTTATATGCAATGGCCGGTGATGCCAATTGTAACTGGTCAACTCCGAATAATTACTACTATAAAATTGCTTTCCCGCCACCAATGCCGAACGATGTCGGTGTTGATAGAATCATCGCACCGGGTGGTTCGCAACAGATTAATGTTGGTATCGCACCGGTTTGTCGGGTAATGAACTTCGGTACCGCAATACAGACAAGTGTTCCGGTTCGTTGTTCGATTATCCCGCCATCAGGCGCGGTCTATTATCAAACTGCAACGATTACGACAATTAATCCTGGTGATACCGCTCGAGTTACTTTTACGACCTGGACTCCGACCGTAGCTGGAAACTATACCGTGATAATGAAGACTGCGTTAACTGGTGATGCATATCCGAATAATGACCGTATGACCAGTGTTTGTAATGTAGGAACCTGGATATTACAGGAAGGTTTCAATGGCGCCTGGCCACCAACTGGTTGGCAGGCAGTAATTCTCTCTGGAACCTATAACTGGCAACAAATGTCATCTGGTACTTATCCAACCTGTACGCCATATGAAGGTGCATATATGGCATCTTATCAGTCATTTAGCGCATCAAGCGGTTATTCAGCACGGCTCATTTCACCACCAATTGCATTAGGGATAAACACGACCCCATGTACTTTAAAGTTCTTTATGGTGCATGACCCAGGGTATTCATCTTCAGCTGACCAGGTTACGGTAGAAACTTCAACTGACGGCACGAACTTTACCGCGGTACAGTCGTTTCTTCGTTATGCGGCAACTCAGGCGTGGGTCGAACACGATGTTTTTCTCGGTTCGTTCAGTGGCACTATTTACTTTGCATTCAAAGCTACTTCTGCCTATGGCAATAATATGTACATCGATTTTGCCACGCTTGTTGGAGCGGGTACACCACCCGGGCAAAAAGATGTTGGTATGTATGCAATTCGGGCACCAGGTCTTAGCACTCTTGCCAATACTCCAGTAACTCCGATTGGCGTAGTGAAGAATTATGGATTAGCAACTCAATCCTTTGCAGTTATATGTTCGATTACCGGCGGTGGCACGACCAGATATACTAATACTCAGAACGTTACAAGCTTGGCATCTGGTGATACGGCACGAGTTAACTTTGCAAGTTACACCCCGACCGTTTCGGAAATCGAATCCGTAATAATGCGCACCACACTGGCTAACGATACTCAACCGAATAATAACCGTATGAGTCGAGCTTGTGCAGTTTACGCATATTATCAGAACTTTGAAGCAAGCGACGGTGGTTTCACTGCTGACCCATCATCCGGCGCATGGACCTGGGGCACTCCAACTGCAGGACCAGGTGGAGCATATTCTGGTGTCAAATGCTGGGGAACCGGTGCGTATATCAGCAGCGCGGACTGGAAACTGAATAGTTGTCAATATCACGCAACAACTAATAATCCCCAATTTGGCTTTATGCATTGGTATGCGATGGAAGCGACCTATGATGGTGGAAATTGCAAATACTCAATCGATGGCACAAACTGGACACTATTAACACCAACCGTTGACCCATATAACGGTACCGGATATACCGGAACAGCAATTGCTGGTGAAGCTTGTTGGAGTGGTACAGCTACGGGTAATTTTTGGCATCCGGCTGCGTTTACCGTACCAGTGAATTCTGGTCAAAATTTCTGGGTGCGTTGGCACTTTGCTTCTGACGCTTCAGTTACATATGATGGTTGGTATGTCGATGATGTGGTTGGTGCTGGTTTTACGTCTGGCATCGAAGAGGTAACTCCTAATAATATAACGATGACTGCACTTAATGCTGCAAAGCCCAATCCAGTCACGAATGGCATAGCTCATATTTCATTCAGTATTGCCGAACCGACTAAGGCAAGCCTGAAGATATACGACGCATCCGGCAGATTAATCCGAACTCTTATGAACAACAAGTTGAATGTTGGCAATTACAACCTGAGCTGGAACGGTACCGACGACCACAATAACAATGTTGCCGAAGGTATCTACTTCTACACATTGACCACCGAAAATAACAACTTCACCAAGAAACTCGTGTTCACACGCTAATGAATTAAATAAGAATTAATCCCGCCCTTGCACGCAAGAGCGGGACAAGACGGGCTGGGTTATTCCCAGCCCGATTTTTTTCTTGACACTTTAAAAATTATTGGGATAATTTATTATATGATTTTGTTAAAATGACAAAATAATGACAAGAAAAGTAATAATAATTTTTTCTCTTTATATATTTAATTTTTGTTTTGGGCTTACCGGGGCAAAATATTTAATTATCACGCCGGATAATTTTGTTACTGCAGTTCAACCATTAGCTGATTGGAAGACAAAAAAAGGCGTCAAGGCTAAAATCGTTCCTCTTTCGGTAACCGGGAACACAGCATCGCAAATCAAGAGTTATATTGTTAATGCTTATAACACATGGCAGATTAGACCTAAATATATTCTTTTAGCAGGATTATCTTCGGTTTTACCGACGTCAGGTCCTTCTGATGATTTTTACGCTGATATGTCGGGTGGATACCGCATCGAATTAAGTATCGGAAGATTGCCATGTCAAACGATTGACCAATGTCGTAATATTGTTACCAAGACATTAACTTATGAACATACACCTTATACAACTGATACGAGTTGGTTTCTAAAAGGCACAACAATTGTTCGTGAAGATGGTTCTAGTTCATCGGACCCGATATATTGGGAAAATGCACGCTACATTCACACATGTTGGCGTCGAGTCCCGTACTTGCAAATTGACTCTTTTTCGTATCAGAGAGGACACACTTCAACAGATGTTACCAATGCTATTAATAACGGAAGAATGTTTGTGATATATCGCGGACAAGGAGTTGCTAATTGGTGGAGCCCATTTGCTATTACACCCGAAAACTTAAGTAATGGTTACAAAACACCAATCGTTGTATCAGGAACATGTCAAACAATGTCACTTTCGGATAATAATTATTTGGGAAATCTATTCCTTAATGCGGGTTCGGTTACAACCTCAAAAGGGGCGGTCGGTTATTTTGGCACTACGGAAGTTGGTAGTGGTATTGCGGCGCAGCGAGGCGCAGCGACAAAAGGATTTTTTAAAGCGATTTTTGAAGAAAGAACATATTGCATGGGTGATGCGGCAAGGCGAGGAAAATTTATTCTGGATTCGATATACAATAATCAACAGCCCCGATATGAAGAATGGAATTTGTTTGGTGATCCGGAATTAAATATCTGGACTGCCACGCCGAAACCAATATTCGTCACTCACGATACGATAATTGGAACAATCCCTCAAATATATACAATTACGGTTAACTACGCTGCTGGTCCGTGTGTTAATGCGCAAGTCTGTTTAATGAAAGACACTACAATCTATGAGACTGCTTTTACTAACGCTTTGGGTATCGCAACATTTAATATAAATCCCCCAATAAGCGGTATAATGTCAGTTACGGTAACCGGAAATAATCTAATACCTCATGAAAAGAATGTATTGATTCGACCGGATTCACTTGCTCATGATGTTGGAATAATGAACTATATTCAGCCACAGGGAATAGTCGCAGTCGGTACAAATATTGTACCACAAGTAAAAGTCAAAAACTATACTTATAGCACGGATACTTTTCCCGTTTCTTTTATTATCGGTTCGGTCTATAATCAAACTCTTTCTTCAATAATTTTAGGTCCCGGAGATACGACAACCTTATCATTTCCCAATTGGACTGCGGTCGGTGGAAATCACACCATTATTGTTTATACAACACTTAATTCTGACCAGTATCGTGCAAATGATACCGCACATTCAAGCGTCAATGTCGTTGTGCCAAATGATGTTGGTGTTGATAGTATTTTATTACCGCCACTAAGTCACATTATCAATATGGTAATGACACCAAAAGTAAGGATTGAAAATTATGGCTCAACCAATCAGACTAATTTCCCAGTTATCTGTTCAATTATCGGAACCGGACATGTTACCAGATACTCTAATACCCAAAATGTAATGTCCCTTAATGCTGGTGATACCTTGACGATAGCATTTACTTCTTGGACACCCACAATTGCTGAATTATGTACGGTGGTTGTCCGAACTGAATTGATAGCCGATAGCGTTCCGGCTAACGACCGTAAGATATCAACAACAACGATTGTTATAATGTATCTGGAAGATTTTGAAGCGACAAATGGCAGTTATGTTGCTGACCCAGCGACTGGTGCATGGGAATGGGGTGTTCCGACTTATACAAGTGGGCCGTCAGCTTACTCTGGCACAAAATGTTGGGGAACGGTACTGGCTGGAGCGTATGCGGCGAGCGCAAACTGGAAGCTGACCAGTCGTCTATTTGTTGCCACTGCTAATAATCCGATGATTGTATTTATGCATTGGTATCAAATGGAAGCTACCTATGATGGTGGAAATGTTAAGTATTCAACCGATGGTACAAACTGGACACTCTTAACACCGACCGTTGACCCATATAATGGTACAGGGTATACTGGGACAGGAATTGCTGGTGAAGCTTGTTGGACTGGAACTTCTGTTGGTAACAACTGGCATCCCGCGGCATTTGTCGTGCCTGTAAACTCTGGTCAATCATTCTGGATTCGTTGGCATTTTGGCACTGACGCATCAGTGCAGTATGCTGGTTGGTATATCGATGATGTTACTGGTACTGGTTTTCTACCGCTTAGTATTGAAGAAGAGATCAATAAAACGATTACGATTTCTTCGACTCAGCTTTATGCACCTAACCCAAATCCCGCTACGAATGGCTTGGCACATATTTCATTCAGTATTGCCGAACCGACCAGAGCGAGTCTGAAGATATACGATGCATCCGGCAGAGTGGTCAAAACTCTTATGAACAACAAGTTGAATGTTGGTAACTACAACCTGACCTGGAACGGTACTGACGAACATCATGATAATGTTGCCGAAGGTATCTACTTCTATACATTAACCACCGATAATAACAACTACACCAAGAAACTCGTGTTCACACGCTAATAATAAAAATACAACTAAACGGGCTGGGTTATTCCCAGCCCGATTTTTTCTGAAAAAGTCAGCGATGATTTATATTTTACCTTTCCACTTTAAATTTTGACCATTGTATTTAGTATTGTACTTCCTTTTCAATGATCTATTATATCTGCTCATATATCTCGTGATTCATTCTACGATTTATGTTCTAATCAGTTATCGGCTGACATCTTGATTAAATGTCAGTTAATATGATATATTATCAACCGATTATTACGACTTACTATCAAACCTGATTAGAACCTATTTTGATGGTCTGCTAACTATACGACAATGAATAGTCCATTATGGAGGGGATACCTCCCCTATATCATGAGAAAATTGAGTTAAGAATATGGTATTTATATGATTAGATTAAATTTCCGTATTAAAAAAACATTAGTGAGCAGTAATATTTTATTCTACCCCGCACCTATTCTCAAACACAGCATAAATTTAATATAAGTTGATGTCTTGCTTATGCAACCTCATGAATAGGTGCTGGGTCTACCTGCAGGTAGAATTTTCTAGATACTAAATATATTGTATTTAATTGTTTTATTTTAATTCCCTTCACCATTTGATTCTTTTTGCAAAAGACACATACATACGCATGCTTAGTTTATAACTAAATGTGAATTTGAATCTTGACATTACAATAATTTTTGTTATACTCATATATAATTTTATAAAATAAGGATAATAAATGGCAAGAATATTAGGCATTGATTTACCGGATAAAAAGCAAGTTGCTTTTGCCTTACCGCACCTTTATGGTATCGGGCAACGCAACGCACTAAAAATATTAGAAGCGGTCGGCATTATACCGACTAAAAAAGTTGGGGAGTTAACCGACGAAGAAATTACAAAAATTCGTAAAGAAATTGAATCAAATTATAAAATCGAAGGTGTATTGCGTGCTGAGATTTCTGCAAACATTAAACGTTATATTGAAATCGGTTCTTACCGCGGTGAACGCCATCGCAGAGGATTACCAGTACGTGGTCAACGTACCAGAACTAATGCACGTACCCGCAAAGGACCTCGAAAGAGTTCAGCAGTAATTAAATTGCGGGAAACTGTTAAACCGAAAACTGGTTAGAATAGGAGTTTGACGTGGCTAAAAAAACCATAAAACGGAAGATTGCTCAGAATGGTATCGTTCATATTCACTCGACATTTAATAATACAATTATTACGATTGCCGATACAGCGGGTAATGTCTTATGCTGGTCTTCGGCGGGTAGAATTGGATTTAAGGGAGCTAAAAAAGGTACCCCATTTGCTGCCCAGCAATGCTCAGAAGCATGCGGACGCGAAGCCGTAACCATGGGTATTCAAAAGGTAGACGTTGAAGTTAAAGGTCCTGGACCAGGACGGGAAGCAGCAATTCGTTCGTTACAAAATGCCGGTCTTAAGATTAATTCAATCCGTGATATCACTCCAATACCTCACAACGGCTGCCGACCACCAAAACCACGACGAGTTTAACCTTTAAACTGTTGACAAAAAGCAACTTTTTTTGTATATTATAGATTAATTTATGGCAAGATATATCGGACCTCAATGTAAGCGCTGTCGAAGCATGGGTGAAAAATTGTTCCTAAAGGGAGACAAGTGTTTTACCGATGCTTGTGTATTCCCTAAGCGCGTGGGTAAGGAAAAAGGACGCCCTAAGAAATTATCACATTATTCTTTACAATTAAAAGAGAAACAAAAACTGAAGGCAATTTATGGTTTATTGGAAAAGCAGTTCCGTTTGACGTTTGACCGTGCGCGCAAGAAAAATCCTGCTGACCGGCTAATGGTATCTTTAGAGCGTCGTCTGGATAATACGATTTTCCGATTAGGATTTGCTGACTCGCGTGTACAGGCGCGGCAGATTATCCGTCACGGTCATATTCTGGTTAATGATAAGAAAGTAAACATCCCATCCTATGAGGTTAATGCCAACCAGACGATCGCGGTTAAGGATAAAAAAGGTCAGGCACTTGTTAAAAAAGTGTTGACCGATAAAGAACCAGCGGTTGCCGACTGGTTAAGATTAGACAAAGATAATATGACCGGTGCCATATTGCGATTACCTACTCGCGAAGACATTAAAGATATTCCGGTCAATACACAATTAATTGTTGAATTGTATTCAAAATAATTATGAAACTAACACCAATATTAATACCCGAAAGTGCAAAAGTTGATAAAGATACTTTGACCAGTAGTTATGGTAAATTTACAATTATGCCTTTGGAAAAGGGTTGGGGACATACAGTCGGTAATGCATTGCGACGTGCTTTGTTATCTTCGATACAGGGCGCAGCAGTAACGCAAGTTCGTATCGATAAAGTTCTGCATGAATTCTCTACTATTCCTGGTGTTTTAGAAGATGTCACGCAGATTCTATTAAATATTAAAAAAATCAGACTACGTTTAGATTCCGAAACTCACAAAGCATGTTATCTGCATGCAAAAGGGGAGGACGAATTTAAAGCAAGACATTTAACCGTACCACCAGAAATTACTATCGTCAATCCCGACCAAGCAATATTGACAATCACCGAAGCATCGCGAAGCGTCAATATCGAGATGCGGGTCGAAAATGGTCGGGGTTATTTGCCGTCAGAGCGGGCGGAAAAGAAGAGCGGATTACCGGAAGGCACAATATTTTTAGATGCGTTCTTCTCACCGGTTAAAAGAGTTAATTTCACAGTTGAAAATGCCCGGGTTGCCGACCGCGCTGATTTTGAAAAGATAATTCTCGAAATCTGGACCGATAATACTGTTTTACCAGAGGAATGTTTAATTCAAAGCGCGACAATTTTGAAAAATCATATGGCTTCATTGATTCCAACCGAGAAAGAACCAGAATTCTTTGTTGCAGAGCGGTATGACCGTAACCGTCAACGACTCCAGGAGTTATTGGTTATGGACATAAATGAGCTGGAATTATCGAACCGAGCACTTAACTGTCTGAAAAACGGTCGGTCAAAACATACTGGTGAGAAATTGAATATCAAAACGGTTGGTGACTTAGTCGGACGCACGGAACGGGAAATGCTTGATATTGAAAATTTTGGTAGAAAAACCTTGGATGAAGTACGTAAAATATTAGAAGACCGCGGATTAAGCTTTGGTATGGATGTTGCGGGCATCATGAAGAAGGGATAACTTCTTGCCACACTCACGAAAGATAAAAAAACTTGGACGTACAAAATCGCATCGCGAAGCGATGACTAAGAATATGTTGCGTTCGCTATTCTTACATGAACAGATTAAAACGACTATTACAAAAGCCAAGCATGTAAGACGATATGCTGAAAGATTAATTCGTTTTGCTCAAGATAAGACACAGGCGAGCAACCGGATAATTTTCGAGTATTTGCAGGACCGAGCGCAGGTTAAACACCTCGTTAATGAGATCGCTCCGCGATTCGGTAACCATAACGGCGGTTACACCAAGGTCTTGCGATTAGGACATCGTTCCGGTGATTGTGCGGAAATGGCACTTTTAGAATTAACTGTAAAGAAACACAAAGAAACCACCAAAAAAGAACCTGAAAAAAAATAGCATTGGATTAGGATGTTAATATTACATATTAAATCCCAAATCCAGATATACTTTAATGATTCTATTATTATTAAGGCAGTATTGTAATTGACCTATTACCTAACGATTAAATATCCATTTTTAAAGATAATTTCGTCACATAAGTTAATAGAAGCAAAATATCGCTAATGATCGGTATTATACTGGCAGCGGGTAAAAGCAAAAGAATGGGGCTTCCATATTCAAAAGTCCTTTTAACACTAAACGGAAGACCCGTTTTAAGTTGGGTAATTGACCTGGCTGAGAAAGCAAAACTTAATCCAGTAATTGTAGTCGTATCACCGAGCGGGACGGAAATAAAAAAACGGTTCACCGCTAATAATATACATTTTGTCATTCAATCAGAAGCAAAAGGTACGGCCGACGCAGTACGCGTCTGTGATTCGTTGCTATCAATAAATGATAATATTTTTATTCTCTATGGTGATGTTCCGCTTTTAAAAATTACGACCGTTTTAAATTTAATTGATATTTTTTATAAAGAAAAATCCGATGTTGCTTTGTTAACCGCGAATATAGATAACCCGGCAGCATATGGTCGGATTGTCCGAAACGAATACAATGAAATAAAAGCAATTATTGAATACAAAGATGCAAACCAAGAAATCCGCAGGATAAAGGAAATAAACACCGGTGTATATGTTTTTCGCTACATTAAACTTAAACCGATTTTGGAAACATTAAAACCGAGTCCGGTCAATGGCGAGTATTATTTAACAACAGCAGTGACGGAAATTATTAAACAAGGCGGAAAAATTTCATCAGTTATTACAGATACTCCTGACGAAAGTTTCGGAATCAATACACCGGAAGATTTAGAAAAAGTTAAGCAATCTCTAACCATTTCGTAAACCAATGAAACGCGTATTAATCGTTGTGATACTACTTTTAGTGTTAGCGGCAATCGGGT
>Ga0315294_10004831_pt1 | contig 14773 bp, 12 predicted proteins | sample YL17G13_40_MG_FD_203626 | JGI IMG/M metagenome (GOLD analysis project Ga0315294, IMG submission 203626) | Sediment microbial communities from Yellowstone Lake, YNP, Wyoming, USA - YL17G13_40 | ecosystem: Environmental > Aquatic > Freshwater > Lake > Sediment | place: USA: Wyoming | collected... | reverse complement strand
TACTCTGAAGAAAAAAGTAGCAGCCTCTGCCGTCTCTGTCAAGTCTGTCAAGACTGATGATCTCGTAAAAAGTCTCTTGGAGCGTCACCCCGGCGAAAGCCGGGGTCCAGAACATCTTGAAATAACTGGATTCCGGCTTTCGCCGGAATGACGGAAAACCTATTTTTTCATCATCCTATCAATCCGAAATCTGCAATCCGCAATCCGCAATCGGCCATTGGCCTTATTGCTTCTTGTCCAGCCCCAGCTTCTGGACGACTCTTTTGATCTGTTCGGATTCCTGACGAATGGCCTTGTCCAGGTCTTCCGGGCTCAGATAGTTATCCGACATATCGTATTTCTTGAGGATCGATTGATAATCAGGGTCGGTCAGTGATTTCTTAAAGGCATCGTGCAGCTTGGCCACCACCGGTTTGGGCATTCCCTTGGGACCGATGAGGAAGAGGGGGGAGGAATAGACCATGTCGTACCCGGCCTCTTTCAACGTGGGCACATTGGGGTAGCGGGGCATCCGCTGGGGGGAATAGGTGACCAGAAGCCTGAATTTTCCCGCATCTACCATGGGACCCCAGCTGGTGGAGTCGGAAACCGCATCGATGTGGCCTCCCAGGAGGGCGGTGGCGGCTTCAGCCCCCCCTTTGAAAGGCATGTGGACCAGCTTGATCCCGGTGAGGATGCTCAACTCTTCCATAGCCAGATGCGGGTTCGTTCCCACGCCCGGAGTCCCGTAGGTAATCTTACCGGGGTTCTCCTTGGCATACTTCACGAATTCCTGCATTGTCTTCCAGGGCGCGTCGGCACGGACTACCATGCCGAACACGTAAGTCGTGTAGCGGATGATGTTGGTTGTATCCGTGAGGGGGCTGAAATTCAGCTTTCCCATATGCCAGGCGATGGTGACGGCCCCGCTGGAGATGCCGATGGTGTATCCATCAGGGGGTTTGGATATGACCAGGCTGGGCCCGACCGTTCCTCCCCCGCCGCCTTTGTTCTCACAGATCACCGGCTGGCCCAGATAATTCTTGGCCGCGTTGGACATGGCCCGCCCGGTGAGGTCGGTCGATCCGCCTGCCGGGTAAGGAATGACCAAGGTGATGGGTTTGGTGGGAAAATCCTGAGCCTGCCCCGTGATTCCCCATCCCAGGATCAGGCTGAGGATGACCGCAATGACGACCCACAAATGTTGCCAGCGTTTCATATTTCCTCCATTATTGGAAAAGGATATCGCCGGTAAGGAGGGCGATTCTCCGAGCCCTGAGTATATCCTTTCAGCGAGGGTTGGGCCGGGTTTCAAACCCGCCTCTACGGGATGTTATTTTTTATACATTCCCAGCTTTTGGACAATTTCCTTCAACTTCTCCGATTCGGCCCGGACCGCCTTCTCGCACTCTTCGGAATTTAAGTAGGTCGTCTGCATGTCGTATTTTTTCAGGACGGCCTGATATTCCGGGTCATCCAGGGACTTTTTAATGGCGTCGTGCACTTTCTGGACGATGGGCTGGGGCAGGGCTTTGGGGGCCATGATTTCGAGAGGGGAGGGAAATACGATGTCGATCCCCAGCTCTTGCAGGGTGGGCACATCAGGATAGCGGGCGGAGCGGGAGGCGGTGTAGATGGTGAGCAGCCTGAATTTCCCGGCGTCCACCAGGGGGCCCCAGCTTGTTGAATCGGAGACCGAATCCACGTGGCCCCTCAGGAGCGCAGAATTACACTCGGCTCCCCCCTTGTAAGGGACATGGGTCAGCTTCATCCCCGTGGCAAAGGCGATCATTTCCATGGCCAGGTGCGGGCCGGAGCCCACCCCTGTGGTCCCGTAGGTCACCTTTCCGGGATTTTCTTTGGCGTACTTCAGGTAGTCGGTGAAGGTTTTCCAGGGGGCGTCCGCCTGCACCACGAAGCCGTAGAGGTAGCCGGTGTAGCGCATGATGTGCTTTACGTCATCGATGGGGTTGAAGTTCATCTTTCCCATGTGCCAGGAGATGGTGACCGTGGTGCTGGCCATGATGCCGACGGTGTAGCCGTCCGGCGGCTTGGAGATGACCAGGTTGGGCCCCACTGTGCCTCCCCCTCCCCCTTTATTCTCCACCACGACCGTCTGGCCGAGATGCCTCTTGACCACCGTCGCCAGAACTCTCCCGGTTACGTCTGTCGATCCACCCGCCGGGTAGGGGACAATCAGGGTAACGGGCTTGGTGGGATAATCCGAAGCGTAGACCCAGGATGCCGAAGAAAAGGTTATCGCGACAGCCGCCAGGATCCCAAGAAGCTTCTTATTCATGGCGCCCATATTTCCTCCTTATGGTAAAGACAATTCATAATCCCCTAACTTGTAACACCCGTCAGTTACGTTTTATAAATTTGAAATTAATCAGGTTACCTCTTCTTGATCCAGAGTCACCCCCGGCCGGCGACGGCGGAACCAGGGGAGGAGAGGCATAATCATCAAAGCAATGGCAATGATGAGGCAGGTGGCCGAAATGGGCCGGGTGAAGAAGATGGAGAAGCTGCCCTTGGATTTGATCAGCGCCTGGCGGAGGGCGGTTTCCATCATCGGGCCGAGCACGAAAGCCAGGACCATGGGTGCAGCCTCCAGGGAGATTTTCTTCATTAAATATCCGATGACCCCGAAAACCAGCATGATGGCCACATCGGTGGTGCTGTTGTTGATGGAGTAGGAACCCAGGAGACAGAAGAGGATGATGATGGGAAAGAGGATGGAATAGGGAACTCTCAGGAGCTGCACCCACATCCCGATGAGGGGAAGGTTCAGGGCTAACAGCATGGCGTTGCCCACGTACATGCTGGCCACCACCCCCCAGAAGAGCTGGGGATGCTGGGACAGAAGCAGAGGACCCGGAGTCACCCCGTGAATGATCAACGCTCCCAGGAGCATGGCCATGACCACGTTGGAAGGGATTCCCAGGGTCAAAAGGGGAATGAAAGCTCCCTGGGCGGCGGAGTTATTGGCCGCCTCCGGGGCGGCCACCCCTTCAATGGCTCCCTTGCCGAATTCCTCGGGATGCTTGGAGACCCGTTTTTCGATGGCGTACGAGACAAAGGACGCAATAACGGCGCCTCCCCCCGGAAGGATCCCCAGCAAGAAACCCAGGATCGTTCCCCGCATGATCGCCCAGATCGATTTGCCCCAATCCTCCAGCGTGGGGAGGAGGCCTTTGACTTTGGCGGTGAAGACTTCCCGCTTGACTTTAAGCTCGATGTTCAACAGCACTTCGGAAATCCCGAAGAGGCCCATGACCACGGGAACGAGCCCGACCCCGTCCAGCAGTTCCGGAATATTGAAGGTAAACCGGGCCAGGCCGGAGATGTTGTCCAGCCCCATCGTTCCCACCACCAGGCCGAAAGCGGCCATCATGAGGGCCCGGATCATGGAGGTGGAGGTCAGGAAGGTGAGGATCATCAGGCCCAGGACCATCAGGGAAAAATATTCGGGGGGCCCGAATTTGAGGGCGAAATCCACCAGGGGAGGAGCGATCAGGATCAGCCCAAGAATCCCCAGGGTCCCGGCGATGAACGAACCGAAAGCGGAAATACCCAAGGCGGGGCCGGCCCTTCCGTTCCGGGCCATCTGGTACCCGTCGATGCAGGTCATGACCGAGGCGGCTTCCCCGGGGATATTGACCAGAATCGAGGTCGTCGAGCCGCCGTACATGGCCCCGTAATAGATGCCGGAAAGCATGATAATGGCAGCCACGGGGGTGGTGTGGAAGGTTGCCGGGAGGAGAAGCGACATGGCCGCCACCGGTCCGAGACCGGGAAGCACTCCGACCAGGGTTCCGATGACCACGCCGATGAAACAATAAAAGAGGTTCGCCGGCTGCAGCGCCACGGAGAACCCCATAAGGAGATGATTCAAAAGTTCCAAATCCCGCTCCTATCTTAAAATCCGAAAATTCCACTGGGCAGTTGACTTTCCAGACCGATCTTGAAAGCCAGGTAGAAGAGCCCGGTGCAGGTCACCGAGGAAACCGCGACAACCCACCACGGCCTGGGCTCCATGGCCCGGAAGAAAAAGAACAGAAGGAGGATGGTGGTAATCACGAATCCCAGGGTGGAAAAAAGGGCGGTGTAGATGAAAAGGAGGGCCAGCGTCAGCAGAAGCTTCCCCCAATTGATGTTGGCCCAGATCTCGACGTCTTTCTTTTCATCCCTCCAGCCTTTGGCGAGGCCAAAGATCAGATCGACCAGGGCCAGCAGGCCCAGGAGGAGTCCCGAAAGAAAAGGCATGAACCCGGCGTGGGGCTGCTGGAAGGAGCCGAACCCCAGCTTAAGCCCGCCGTAACAGGCCGCGGAAGCGAAACCGATCCACACCAGATCGTTGATGAGAAAAGTCTTTTTCAAGATCAACCTCAAGGCAATTTGAATTTCCCAACCAGACTACCCCAAAACCTATTTCTTTTGCAACCCCAGTTTTCCTTTTGAACACCGAAAATTCAGCCGGAAGGATCCGGAACGGATAGGATGACCCGTTGGAAAAGAGGATTGAACAAAGGAGACAAGAGTGAAATCAGGTCTTCCGATACATTTTCTGGATTCCAATAAGGCCGGAAGGGGGAGTAAAGAGGTTGGATAATGCTGTTTTCACTCAAGAATGAGTCAACGAAGTTCTTGATTGCCATTCTTTTGGGTACGTTAGCCGATCCTTCAGAATTCAGAAGGGGATGCCGTTCTCCAGCAAGCTAAAATAGTCCGTCCGATTAAAGATCAGGTGATCCAACACTGCGAGCCCCATGATATCGCCCGCCTGCTTAAGCCTTCGGGTGGTTTCCAAATCGGCGTCCGAGGGTTTTAGCGGACCGGCAGGATGATTATGTGCAAGGATGATCGCCGAGGCTCGGTCCATCAGGGGGTCGGCGAAGACTTCTCGCGGATGCACCGGACTACGGTCGATGAGCCCGATGGAAACGACACGGATATTGATCACTTCGTTTGCTCCGTTAACGGACGCGCACAAGAAATGCTCCTGCTTCCGGTCAGCGTAATGGCGGATATGGGGCAGGAGGTCGGAGGGAGTTTCGATGCGGATTCCTTCGGGCTTGACCCGCCGCCGGACAAACTCTATCGCCGCCAATACCAACGCCGCTTTTACCTCACCCATCCCGTGAAAAGAAGCCAGGTCCTCCACGGAAACATCCATACCCTTTTCGTCTATCACCGGGACAAGCTTCTCCGCGAGGGAGAGGACGTCCTGTTTCGCGGTCCCCTTCCCCAGTAAAACAGCCAGGAGTTCATAATCCTTCAGACCCTTGGGCCCCTTTTGAAGGAGTTTCTCACGGGGGCGCTCGTATTCCGGCAAGTCTTTGATGGTTTTTCTCATGGCTTCCTCATGCTCCTGCGGCCAAATGCAGCCCGTGCCGAATCACGGTAAAGGCCATAATATCGAAGATCGCCCCTGGACCAATGTACTTCGGATCTACCAGTTCTTTATAACGATCGCGCCTTTCATAGGCGTCTTGAATCGCTCCATTTACTTCAGCGGAATAAGGGCCAAAAAGGTAGGGCTCGTCGTCTTTGTGCATGGCGACCGTGGCGGTGATGACTTCGTCGTGGATTTTTTCCTCGGTTACTTCCCGGATGTAGAGGGCCTCCTCGTCGGAAATCGGGAACTTCTGCTGGATCTGCTCGATCATATCCTGGACCGATACTTTTTTCTCGGGCGGCCCTTCCCCTCCCTTACGGCCCTTCACGAGTTTAACCTTACCGGGGACGGCGACCTCACCCTGGTACTGGACGCTGGCCTTCACCACTTGAGTCTGCCGTACCTGCTTCATGAGATCCGAAACGCTTCCCTGCTTAATCAGTTGCGGGCCGACATACTCGGCGAAGGCTGCAAAACCCCCTATTTCACGCGGATATTGGAAGAAACAAGTCAGGAAGTGATAGCTTTTGACGAACTTCTCCAGCAGATGGACGAATTCCTTGCGGGCATCCCGGTCAATCATTCGCTCGGTGAAACGAACCCTTAAAACATTGACGTTGAACTGAAGGACCGGATCGTTGCCTTCGGCCAGAAGCCTCACGATTCTCTCGGCGTCCTCCTGGGTAAAGATTCCTTCGCTCACGATCTCCTGGTAGTAACGGACGCATTGTTCCCTGTCGGGCTCCTCGGGTTCGAAGGGGGTGCCTTTCCGGTATTTTTGAAAGGCCCGGAGAATTGCCTGGGCGTTGTTGGTGAAATCTACGACCACGACCGTATCTTTGCCTTCATGGCAGCGATTGAGCCGCGAGACCGTCTGCACCGCGTTACGGTCCGCCACGGCCTTGTCGAGGAACATTCCGGCAAGCAGCGGCTGGTCAAATCCTGTTTGAAACTTGCTCGCCACGACCATGAGCCGGGAGTCCTCGCCCTCGAATCGATCTTCGATGAGCTCTCCGGGGTTCAGCCGGTTGAGGGAGGTCTCGGTGATGGATTCGTTCGTTTCCGGGTGAACGAAATCCGAAAACGCATACAACACCTTGTATTTCGCCCCGCGCTTCTGGAGTTTGTCTTCCAGGATCCGGTAATACCGCAGACCGGCAAGGCGGGAGGTGGCCACGATCATGGCCTTGGCTCTATCGTTGATCAGAGGTTTGATTCTTTCGTCGAAAATGCGAAGCATTACCTCCGCTTTGTATTGGATGAGTTCTTCGTCCTGGTACGCCACGTTTTTAAGAACTTTGGCGACAAGCCCCTTGGGATAAAGCTTTTCCTCCTCCGTTGGCGGAACAAAGGAGCAGTGCAGGTTATACAGGGTTTGGTACGAAATGATGCTCCGGGCCACGTCGACAATATAGTCTTCCGCAATGGCCTCGGCCTCCGAATAGGAATCAAAGGGCTCGCCGAAGAGCTGAATTGTGGCCGGCGAAGGGGTCGCCGTGAAGGCCACGAATAACTGATTGGAGTCGTGCGCCCGGATGATCCGGGCGATCTCTTCTTCCGGCTCCACCTCTCCTTCAGCGTCTTCAACGTCCGGTTCGTCCGGCTTGCGGAAAGGAACCCGGATGGCCGCCCCCATTTTGCCTTCCTGGGAGCGGTGGGCCTCATCGATCAGGAAAGCCACCCGCAGCTTCTTCAGCTGGGGGTCCTTCTCGATTTGGTCGAGGATCCATTCAAACTTCTGCTGGGTGGTCACCACAATCGGCGCCTTGGTACGGCGGATATAGTGTTCCAGATCGCTCGCCTTTTTGGCGATGGCGACAACGTTCTTCAGGTGAGAGAAATTTTCGATCTCGTCCCGCACGTTCTTATCCAGGTCCCGGCGGTCCGTAAGGATGAAAATCATATTCAGGACCTTTTCGGTTGTGCCCGTCTTGTACAGAATGTGCAGGCGGTCGGCAAGCCAGCAGATGGAGAGCGTCTTTCCGGACCCGGCGGAATGGTTGATCAGGTACTTTCCGCCGAGTCCACCCTCGGCGACAAATTGATTCAACGCGGCGTCGGCAACTTTGCGGACCATTCGGGATTGATGATACCGGGGGAATAGGGTATGTGCCGGGCGTTCGGGCCGATCTTCGGCGGCCTCGCGTCTGGGCACATAGATCAGGAAGAAGGAAAGGGCGTCCAGAATCGAATCTTTCGAGAGGACGTCCCGATATAAAAACTCTACCGGATATTCTCCCTCCGTGACGGGCTGGTTCGTGAGGCCGGTGTTGAACTAGCGAAAGTTCTTGTCGGTTCGCGGGTCGGTGGCCATCATCACCTCCGAGGTGTCGGCGGCGATATGGAGGAAGGGAAGTTGGAATATCAGGTCGCTATGGTCCCGCTCGACGTATTGCTTCACGGCGTCATGCAGAGTTTGGTTTTTCTCGTGTTTGACCTCCATGGTGATGATGGGAAGGCCGTTCAGGAACAGGGTGAAATCGGGCCGCTTGCCCTGCTTAATTACCAGCTCATCCTTGAAATAGAGCCGGTTCTGTTCGTAACCCAACACGGCTGCGCTGTCGCTGGACCGGGGCTTCGGGTAATAGAGTTTGAACTCCGCCCCACGAACTTTCAGACCGTCGCGGATGAGTACCCACAGGGGCGTATGGCGCACTTCATCCTTGAGTGCCCGGAATATTTCACTCCGGGCGTCCGTGCCATAGTTTTCTTCGAGGGCTTTAAAGGTGTCGGGCTGGGTGGCCTTGATGAAGGCGATGAGGTGATCTTCGGCGAAATAATGGTCGGTGTCGGTGATCTCCGACTGTTCCAGCACGGCATACTTGTTCACCCACTTCAAGTATTGCGCGATATGCCGCTGAAACTTCTTTCCCGGGCCTGGGAACATCTTTGCCATGTCCTCCCCGGGTTGCGCCCATTCGCAGCGCTCATGAAGCCAATTCTTCCGCTATCTGGAACGGTACTTACCGCGCTCCTCCGCGACCGCAGTATGCTTTTTCTCCGCCCGCCGCACTTCCGACCTCTTTTCCGTTTGCGGCAATTCCTTTAATTTCAAGTGGGGAAAATCTTTGGGATGCCCGGCCAACTTGGTCTGCATGTCTCGCAAGTCTTTCCCGGGGCTCATCTTGGGTGTTGGTCTCACTCGCGTGATCCGCCCTTTTTCATAGATGATCAGCCGGGTGCCGGTTGCCGCTGCTATCAATTCCGCCTGACGGGTGGCACGCCGCAATGCTTTGTCGATCCCCGGTGCATATTCCCGGTTCCCTTCCTTTAGCGTCTTCATCTTCTTGTTCCCTTCTCCAACAATACCGGAACTTGTCCCGCATTATCGTACAAAAACCAGTGATCGACAAGCCGCTTGTAAAGATGATTAAAGTTACTCCAGCCGGTTTCATAACGGCGGCGGATCACCTCTTCCGGCACATCATGTCCCGCTTGACGAACGCGTTCTTTGACCCGCTCAATGGCTATTTCCACTTTCGGGAGCCGGAGAAAAATCAGCACCACCTCATATCCGATTCGCTGCCACTCCGGGATAAGCGCCGCATAGCGCCGGCCGCTGAGCGTTGTCTCGAAAGCGAAGCTCTCCCGCCGGCGAACATGGGATTCGATCTCCTTTAGCATCAGCCGCCCGGCCCGAATATCGGCGTCCCCCGGGGCGAAAGGCGACAGCCCCGCGGCAATCAGGTCGGCGTTGACGAATAATGGACACTCCGCCTCTCGCGGCAGGAATTCCCGCGCAAAGGTCGTCTTTCCCACCCCGTTCGGCCCGGCAATGATGAAACAGACCGGCTTTTCCCGTTTCATTTCAGCGTCATACCACCGCCAAATCCGCTTCCTCGATCCGCCGCTTGCCCGTCACGCATTCGTGAATCAGGGATTTGCGGTATTGTTCGAGGGCAGAGATCTGGCCTCCTAGGTTATTCTTTAAGGCCTGTATTTCCTCGTTTTTGTCGCGCAGAAATGCGGATATCTGCTTTTGTTCATTTATAGAGGGCAGGACAATAATCTTAAACATTTCCAGATTTTCCTTCGTTAGCTTCGGTTGAGCTGAGCCTGTCACATATAGGGAGTAATCAAGGCTCTCCAGGAGATGAACGAAATACTCCAGGTCGCCGAATCGAGGTCTGAGGATATGAGCGTGATTGTTGACCCAGAATTTCCCGCTGGCGATAAAGGCCAACGGAGAAGATCTTCGCAAGAGATTGGCCCCGTCTTCGGCGATCAGAATGTACGTACCATCGAACAGATAACCTTCAACTTTGTCTATCACCCCGGATGCACCATAGTAATCAAACACCTTCTCATTCATTTGTCCACGTTCTTCAGCACTCAATGGCACGCGGACGGTATTGAAGAAGTCGCAAACTTCCTTGATGCGGCACGTTCGCCAATGCAATGGCTTCTTTTCAACCCATTGAATACCAGATTCGGTTAACTCCACATCCTCATCCAACCCGCGGGTGACGGCTTTGTGGATGATGGATTTGCGGAGATCGTCGAGCACCTCCAGTTGCCGCCGCTTTGCCCGTATCGCCCCATCGATCGCTGCGCAGGCTTTGTCCAGATAGGCTGCTACCCGTCGCTGTTCCTTAACAGCGGGTAGAAATATCGAAGTGTAAGCCAAAAACTTCGCCGAAACACGCTTTTGCCCCGCCGCCCCTGTCATATTTTCTGATGCGTAATCGCGATAAACTGAATTGAATGTGAAGTAATAGAGGAATTTGCCGTCGACTCTCAGTCCTGGGCGAAGCACATGAAATTCAGTACTGCCAAAGCCATAGCGCGTCGGCAGTGCTTCGACAAAAGCACCTTTACCGTTTTCCATGCAGGGTGTGATTTTTGCAAACAGAACATCGCCTTTTTCGAAGTTTGTTAGGCCTTGTTGGATATCTTGGGATTCTTTGACAAGAGTTGTATCAATATCGCCTTTCGCAGAAATAGCTTCCATCGGAATAACGACGCATTGGTCCGTTGGCCCGGGGGGAGAATCGGAAAATCCCGGTGAAAATAGGGCGATGTCTTTGATGCGAAAGCGTCCCCAGTTTTGGGGTGTTTCCTTTATCCAAGGCTCTACCGTTTTTATTAATTCGTGAGACACCGCTGTCACTTCTCCTGCGTTAGGCCTTGGAGCGCCTGCTCCGCTTCTTTTTCCAGCTTCCAGAATTCGTGCAATACCTCATCCGCCGGCTTGGGGGGTTGGTAGCGGTAGAAATATTTATTCGGCAGAATTTCGTACCCGAGCTGGTCGCTGTCCTTCCATCGGATGATAGGCTTGCCGATCTCGCGTTTCAGGAAGCCTTCGATGTCTTCTCCATAGGGGATATATTCGGAATCCTGGACGTACTGGCGATGGGTGAAGACGGCTTGAGGATCCAGGCCAGCAAAAAAGCTTTTAACGCATTTGCTCCTGTCGTCCGAATCTTCGATCCCTTTTGTCAGCCTTTTGACTTCCCCTGCAAAGACCTTGTTCACTTCCGCCTCGACCTTTTTGGCAAAGTTCTCTTCGGGTTTCAGGGGGAAAAAGATTTCCCATTGTTCTCCTTTGCCTTTTAGGGTTATTCGAAATTCAAGGTCGCTTTCGTAGAACTCCTGTTCCTTTTTCACGTTGGCGGGCGTAAGCGACTTCGTGAAAGGTTCCGTTATGTACGCGGGCTGGTCGTTCTCGTCCGTCTGCCAGAAGACCACGCTGACTTTCTGATAAGCGAAGTCCGTTGTCTTGAAGATTTTGACATTCTCATCCCCAAAACCTGGCTCCCAGCTCCGGTGGTAGCGTTCTTCCATCCATTGCCGGTGTTCGTCGGTGATCCGATTTCGCTTGTTGCCGAAGGACTTCGGCTCCTTCTCGCACTGCTCCCGGGCATCGATCAACATGACCCGGCCCTTGTGGGAGGCCGGCTTGTTGTTTGTGAGAAGCCACACATAGGTAAAGATCCCGGTGTTGTAGAAAAGCTGGTCGGGCAGCATGACGATGGCGTCGAGCCAGTCGTTTTCCAGAATCCAGCGCCTGATTTCGCTTTCCCCGGAGCCGCAGGCGCCGTTGCTCAGCGGGCTGCCGTTAAAAATAATCGCAATTCGGCTCCCGCCCTGTTCCATAGGCTTCATCTTGGCGAGCATGGTCTGGAGAAAGAGGAGCGCGCCGTCGTTCGTGCGGGGCATGCCGGCGTTGTAGCGGGTGGGCTGGAACTTTCGTGCCTCCTTTTCGTAGCCGTCCTTGCCGCCCCAGGTCACGCCGAAGGGGGGATTGCTGCGCATGAAATCAAAACGGTCGCTTGGGCCGGCCAACTGATCCCCGGGCTCGCGGCTTTCTTTCGAGTGGGGGATGAGCGAGTTTCCGAAAAAGATATAGGCATTCCTGTCGTTCTTGATCAGCATGTCGGCCTTGCAGATCGCATAATTGGCAGGCTGAAGCTCCTGGCCATGGAGCGTCACGAACCGTCCGACCTTGGTCTTTTTCTCATCGCTTTCGGCCCTGTCGAACAAATGTTCCTTGGATACGGAAAGCATCCCGCCGGTTCCACAAGCCGGGTCATAAATGGAGAGGTGCTTTTGCGGGTTGGGAATCTCGAGCAGTTCCACCATGAGGCGGATCACTTCTCTCGGGGTAAAGTGTTCCCCCGCCTCCTCGCCGCTTTGTTCCGAGAAGCGCCGGAGCAATTCTTCGTAAACATAGCCCATCTCAAGGTTGGAGAGTTCATCCGGCCCGAGATTCATCGAGGCGTACTGGTTCAGGATCGGGGCCAGACGAGAATTCTTCACCATCTGCACGATCGTTGCCCGATAGTTGAAGTGCTCGATGATTTCGCCGATGTTCTCGGAGAAGCCGTTGATATATGCCCGGTAGTTCTTTTCGATAAGCGTCGGGTCTTCCTCGCAAACCTTCCGCATCGTCCATTCGGTCTTATTGGAGAAGGGGATCTGCTTCGGGTTGAGCTCCAGGCCCTTGACGGTCTTCCGAAGCTCCTTTTCCGTGACCTTTGGATGCTTCTCGCGAATTTCCGCCGTCTTTTTTTCCCTCCAGTCAACCAAAACACACTCAATCCGGCGGATGACAATCGTGGGTAGGATCACATTCTGGTATTCATAGGCCTTGAACTTGCCCCGGAGCCGCTCCGCCGATTTCCAGATTTCGTTGGCGAGATTGTTCAGTTTTGTCTTGTTAAGAACCGTTGCCATGTTCCCCATCGCTCGCTTGCCGCAGCCCCGCTGAAATAAATTCATTTCATCCAGATAAACACCGTCTATATACCAGAAAAAGCATGGAAAAACAAGGCGAACCCAGTCTCTACCCAGACTGAAGAGGCCAGGAAAATAGGACCTCTCACTCTCACAACCGAAATCTTTATTCGAACTTCTTTCGAGTCCAGAAAAAGGGACTGAAGATTTTCCTGGGGGTCTCGGATGGATAGGAGAGAACCTGCTGAAATTTTCGCGGAAAGGAGTTGAAGAAAACGGGTGCATATTATATTTTAGATAAAAGTAATGATTTCTTTGTCGAAACTGAATCGTCTCTCCTTCTTAAAGCTCTATTTTCAGAAAAAGGAGGCGTTCATGGCTCTGCTGAGAATTGGAATGGTGGGAACGCAGTTTGCTGCCCGCCTTCACCTGGAGAATTAATGCCCCCTGCGCGGGTCGAAAGTGGAAATTTCGGCCGTCGCTTCCCGGACAAAGGGGAGGGCGGAAGAGCTCGCTCAAAAATACAATATTGCCTATGTGGCCGACGATTATCGGGCCCTTCTGGACCGCAAAGACGTGGATGCGGTGGACCTTTGTGTGCCCACGGATCTCCACCACGAGTTTGTCGTCCAGGCGGCCCAGGCCGGGAAACACGTTATCTGCGAAAAGCCTCTCACGGGCTATTTCGGGAAAGACCGGCCGGAAGACCTTGTAGGACAGGCCGTGGACCGGAAAACCATGTTCCGGGACGCCCTGGCGAATTGCGAGAAGGCGGCCAACGCCATCCGAAAGAATAAGGTTCAGTTCTGCTACGCCGAAAACTGGGTCTATGCCCCGCCGGTGGCCAAGCTGAAAAAACTCATGCAGGTCAGCCGGGGCACAGTCATGGACATGCGCGCCGAAGAGAGCCATTCCGGCTCCCATGCCGGTTACTCCCGCAAGTGGAAGACCTCGGGTGGAGGGGCCCTTCTGCGCCTGGGCGCCCATCCGGTCTCCACCGTTCTTCACTTGAAACAGTACGAGGGGAGCCTGAGAGGAGGTAAAGGGATCCGGTTGAAATCCGTAACCGCCGAAGTGGGGCAGCACACCCGGATCGAATCTTTCAAAAAAGAGCCGCAGAAATGGATCGTCGATAAATGGGAAGACGTGGAAGACTGGGCCACCATGATCATGAATTTCGAGGATGGCTCCCAGGCTGTGGTCAGCGCCTCGGACGGAGTCCTGGGCGGGGTGCGCAACACCATGACCGTCTACCTGTCCAATGCGGTGGTCCAGGTGAACATCAACCCCAGCGACACGGTCTTTGCCTACGCCCCGGCCCCCCATATCTTCGGCGACGAATATATTGCGGAAAAGCTGGAGACCAAAGCGGGGTGGAACTTCGCCAGCCCGGACGAGGACTGGGTGAGAGGCTACCCCCAGGAATTGGCGGATTTCGCAGACTGCCTGCTCACCGGGCGTGAGCCCGTCTCGGGGCTGGATCTGGCCATGGAAACAGTGAAGGCCATTTACGCCGCATACCTTTCCGCGGAGAAAGGAGTGCGCGTGGAGCTTGATAAAAGTCTTCTATGAGCGTAGGGGCAATCACGCGAAGCGCGTGATGGTTGCCCGTCTCGCGGGCGACCCGCCGGGTCGCCCCTACAGGAGAGAAGATAACAACCCCGCAGGGGCAATTCATGAATTGCCCCTACTTTGGATAATGAAAGCCGGATCATGAAAATCATCGAGAGCGATGTGCTTATCATCGGGAGCGGCGGGGCTGCCCTGCGGGCCGCCATCGAGGCCAAGGAGACGTTTCCCCAAGGGCGTGTCTCCATCCTGACCAAAGGGGAAATGGGCAAGTGCGGGGTTACGGCCATTTCCTGCTCGGACCGGATGGCCTTTCATGCCACCCTGCCTTATACGGAACCCGGAGGACCGGACAACTGGAAGCATCACGCCCGGGACATTTACCAAATCGGGGGCTTTGTTTCGGACGCCGACCTGGCGGCCATCCTGGCCAGAGAATCAGGAGATGCATTCGAATTCCTGGACGGTCTTGGCGTTCCCTTTGCCAGGACGCGCGAAGGGAAAGCGGATCAGTTCATCACCGACGGCTCGGAGTATCCCCGGGCCTGTTACACCGGTCCCCGGACGGCCAACCACATTGAGGAGGGGCTGGTCCGCCGAGTCTCTTCCCTGGACATACAGGTCGTGGAGCAATGCATGGCCTGCGATCTG
>Ga0315294_10004828_pt1 | contig 14778 bp, 15 predicted proteins | sample YL17G13_40_MG_FD_203626 | JGI IMG/M metagenome (GOLD analysis project Ga0315294, IMG submission 203626) | Sediment microbial communities from Yellowstone Lake, YNP, Wyoming, USA - YL17G13_40 | ecosystem: Environmental > Aquatic > Freshwater > Lake > Sediment | place: USA: Wyoming | collected... | reverse complement strand
CCTCCTGGCCAAGACGACCTGGGTCGTGACACTGGCGGAAGAAGTCCGAGCGGCCACGGCACCAGTGGTCGTGCCTGTCTACCATGCCGATTCTCTGTTTGCGGTAACGCCAATCACTCGAGGCCTACCATTGCCGGGCAAGACGACGGACGTGGTTGTCGATCTGGGCGGGCACCGAGTGACGCTACCGGCAGAAATGGTGGGGCCGGAATGCCGACAGTTGTTTGACGAAGCCATCGATTGGTCTTACGACGAGGCTCGACAGGCGCAGGACAGCGGCACCGCAGACGGGGTTACATCGGACCGCGCCGCGCAAGTCGTGGAAGCGTTGATCGCCGAACACGGTATTGAGGCACCGGCACCGCGGAGGCAACGGATGGCAAGAGCCATCTATGAGATTGCCCATCGAATGGCGGAACTTGCCGTCGAGAATCGCAATGGGATATGGGCATTCATTTTGCGGAACACGTACCGACCGGGTCTTCTTGCAGGACAGTTCAATGGGTTGGTCTCCAATCCACCCTGGTTGACAATGAGCCAACTCGCCGACAACCCGTACCGGCGCCAATTGTCCTCGCGTGCCGAAGTTTACGGAGTCAGGCCGGGCGGAGCAGCCCACCTGCATCTTGAGCTCGCGACCATTCACCTGTTACACGCCGTTGACCGCTACCTGAAGCCGGGTGCTGCTGTGGCGTGCTTAATTCCGGGAACGGTCCTCAATGCACAGCATCATGCCAAGTTTCGCAGTGCGGCGTATCTGCAGGCCGATCGATGCGTTCCGCTTGAGCTGCGAGAAGTATGGGGCGTCCCCCCGGATACGTTCAACGTTCTTGCCGTAGCAGTTGTCGGCATGAAACGAGGGGCTATCGCCGAGGTCGACCTGGCCCGGCCTCGCGGCATCACGGTGTCGTCGGCTGGAGTCCAGGAAGTCCCCTTTGAGGTTCGCCGTCTTGGCAGTCGAACGGCGTGGATTCTGGGTGACACAACGGGACTCCCCGAAGTAGTGGGCACCGGGGAGATTCCGCCGCAGGGAGCGGACCTCATGCCGCGTCCTGCGGTTTGTGTGGAAATTCTCAGTCGCCGTGGCCGCGAGTGGCGCGTCCGGACCCCGCGTCGCGGTGACCCAGGCTACTTTGCTGTCAAAGACGCCAAGAAGATCAAGAATGCCTCCTTCCCTGGTTCCGTAGCGCCAGCATTCATCCATCGTATGGTACAGTCCCTTAACCTTCTGCCCTTTACGCTCGACGGTAATTGCGTGCATGTTGCCATTCCAGCGAGACGCGAATCCAACGGTCAATGGCAGGTCCTCGACGCTACGGCAATCCGCACCGCTGGCTTCCAGGAGACGGCCCGACGGTTCCAGCGCATCGACAGAGCGATGAGAAATGCCGGCGTGGTGAAGCCTCTGCACGAGAAGATCGACGAGAGGCACAAACTGGCGCGCCAGGTTTTACCTCCAAACCACTACCTCGTTGTCAATGGTGCTGGCGGTGGTATTGCCTGCGCCGCGTGCTTCCCTGTGACCGGACACGAGGATCTCGTCGTCGATCAGACACTCTACTGGCAGGTCGTGGCGACAGAACAGGAAGCTTGGTACGGGGTGGGTCTCATGAACAGCGATGCCCTGACAGATGCTATCCGGGCCTTTGTCCCTTCCGGGAAGTTCGGCGAACGGCATCTCCACACTCTGCCCAATCGCGTCATTCCGTCATTCGACTCTCGGAACCAGAACCACAGGCAGATTGCTCGTCTGGCCCAGGAGTTATCCCTGCGTGCTTCGGCTATCGGTGCAGCCGATGCCAGGGTTGCTGACCCGACTAGCCCGATCTCCAGTCGCCGACGCCTATTGCGAGAGGAACTGAAGAACCTGGCCGAGTATGCTGCACTTGAGGCTGCTTGCCAGGTCGTTCTCCACTCGGAGCCCAAATCGGGAGCGTGAGAGCCGCGTGCGGTGCGAATCCTGACAAGAATCGGCTCGCCGTTGTTTTCAGGGAGTAGCGAGGGCATGGGATGACGGTGTCAGTAGACCCGGTGCAGGATGGCCATGAGAACAACACTCTTTGTCGGCTCTGGATTCTCCGTTCCGGCGGGCCTGCCGACAATGGCACAGTTCGCACGGACCTTTCGCCTTGCCTATGAGTCAAAGCGATTACCGCTAGAGACTGCGCCTTGGCTTGGTCGCCTTGATGAAGCGGAGGTTGCTGCTGTGGCCGCCGCGGTGCACTACGCCGAACACACTGCACAGGCTCCCGAGCACCTCGCTCTGAATATCGAATGGGTTCTCGCCCAATTGGACATGACCCTTACCATCTGGAATGAAACATGGCGCATAGCAACGTTTCGACCAGGGCAGCAGTTCGAGTTCGTGCCCGCTACAGAGTCCCGCCTGGGAGCGGGGCGAGTGTTTCGACAAAGTCCGCAATGCCCTTCTCAAGGTCTACCGTCAACCCCTTCGGGATGCCACCAACCGTGGTCCGCTCGCCCTCGCCCTGTCTCGCCTATCCGACAAGTCTTGCTGCGGTCCGAATGCTTCCGCCAGCGCCCCCGAGGTCGATCACAACGTGCCAGCGACCGAACCGTGGGGGCGAAAGACGATATGGCGACTTCCTCACCCAGCCGCCGTGATAGCGAAATGCATCGCCCCGGCGGTAGTTCTGGTAGTTGGTGTCGTCCAGCAGCAGCACGTTCGCTTGATGGTCCAAGGACACCTCCACGACCTGACCAGGACCGGCCTGGAATTCGTAATGTAGATAATCCATGTGTTCTCTCCTCCGCTCCTTGAAGACGACGCCCATGCGATAGGGCAGTCTCAGTCGTCAACAGGCAGCTTGGCGAGTGTTGGAAGCTCACGCAGATCGCCAAACGCCTTGGCCTTTTGACACACGCATTCCGGTTGCACGGCAGTAGTTCCTCTCCGCACAGTGCCCTCCATGACGTCGTACCGCAGGCGGGAGACCGCCCCCGAGGCACCCATGAAATCGGTGGCGAGCTGCAGGAACGCTGTCACGGCCAAGCCCGAAAGCGTAGTGGTCACGCTGATCACTGAAGGCGCGGGCGTGTCGATATCCTCAACGTAGCCTTCGCCGTGCAGTGCACGACGTTTATGGCGTGGCAGGCTCTCGGCCGCGATGCGACCGGCGTTCAGAAACTGGCTGCACCAGAGGCAGGCGGTACCTGGGCGGATCACATCTACGGCGCCAGCTGCCCCGCCGATGGCACCGTCTTGCGAGCGTATGCTCATCCCGATGTTGATCACCGGGATGAGATACTGGTACGCTAGCTCATTCACGACCGACCGCCCCCAGTGCTCATCGGTACACAGGAACAGCACGTCTCGGTCAAGCAGACGGCGAGCCGCTTCCCGCAAGACAACACTCCGCGGCACAGTTGTGACCCGCACACCGGGCCGAATCTTCCTCATATGCTTCGCGATCAGGTCCACCTTCAACTGAGGACCACCTCCCAGTAGCCACCGCCGCCCCCTGCCGGAGGCAGCGAAGGAGCCGTACATTCGTGTCAGGTTCGAGGCCGAGAAGGTGTCGTGGTCAACTAGCAAGATGTCCCTGACCCCGAGCCGTGCTAGTTGCTCGGCCGTTGGTGATCCCGTGCCACCCAAGCCAATGATCCCGACCTTCATACTGGCGATTAGGTGCTGGCCCTCTGTGCCGAAGGCGAGCACTTGGCGGCTGAAAAGCTCTTCTCCATCTCCATCTCGGGTCCTGGTTGGGCCATCGATGCAGATTCGCCGGATACAGCGGCCCAGCACGACGATCTCGGATATTGGCACGAAGCTTCGCCGGTTAGGCAGCCAGACGCGCCCTCTGATCCCGTCGGGGCAGAATAGCAGGCTGGCCAAGGGAGCGCCCTTGGGCACGAAGGGAACCAATGCCTCGAATACTCGGCGCTCGCCGTAGTCGTCGGAAGGGGAATAGGGAATGTCCCCAGGGTGGCTGTGGCAGACAATGGCACCGAGCTTGTTGGCCTCGCACAGCCCGGCTAGCCCGTTAACCGCCTTGCTGTCGACCTCCAGGCGTTCCTCCCGCTGGATCCTGAAGAGCTCTGGTGGCACTTCTACCGGCCGACGAACCAGAACGTCCGCGCCGTTAGGCTGGTTGTAAGCGCCGGCGAGGGCGAACGCTCCGGCCTCCCTGGGGAAGGCAGAGAACGCCCATGAGCGCAGTCGGTCGAGATCGGTATCGACGATCTTTAGGCGGTACACTCAGACCCCCTTCGCGAGCCGGCAGTTGACGAACTCGATGTAAGTGCGGAGATCATCATTGGCGGGGTTCCACGTTGAGAGGTGCCAGGAAAATCGCCTCCATTGTCGACCCAAGTGGGTTTCGACCGGATCCGCGCTCTTCGGCACAGCGCCGTCGGCCAGGAGGACATCTCCCTCGACCCAGAACATGTCAGGCTTGCCGTTTGGATACGAAGGGGGTAGCATCAGAAGGAGGTCAGTACTGGCCTTGTTGTAGCCGCGAGGCAACGGATATGAGCGGAGAAGGACACAGGCCATCCCCTCGGCCTCCGTCAGTTCGGCAGCCCAGCCCTCATCCAGCAGCCCTTTGACTTCGTCAACCAACCGCGCCGGGGGCATCGCTATTTCCCGAACGTACCGGGAGGCACGACACGGTACTTCTGACCGCTCTTGATCTCGACCGGCCCGGTGATCTGAATGTCATCAACCGGAAGTTGGCCTTCGGGATCAGGGGCGTGGACGATCAACCACACCTCGTAATCGGCGGGGGCCTGCACGGTCCGACGGAACTCGTCCGGGGATAGGGTCGTCTCCTCAAAATGGTAAGGCTTCTGGTTGATGTGGATTGTGGTCTTCTTCTTGTCCATTTCGGCACCTCGCAGTTCCTGTTGGAGAAGTCATTGGGGATCCTCCCCATCAGGTAGTACGGCGATGCGTGACATACCCCTCTGCCTCATCAGTGCGGTGCCCACAGGCTGGCGCGGTCGTCTGTGGCCCGCTTGCGAGCCTCGGCAGAGCTGGCTGCACGCTGCTTGGCGGCCCCACTGTACCGCTAGCGTCGGCACCCAATGGTCAGCGCCACCGATCCAAGTGCTCGATGGCCTGTGCTCGCGAGGACTGAGGGAAGGATCAGAACGCCTCCGGCTGGAAATCACCCGACTGGGGATACAGGAAGGTCAAGACGCCAAATCGTCCCAACGACATGGCCTGTTCGATAAGGATGATGTCGCGCCTGTCCCCTTGCGGAACAAAGGGAAACCATGCAGAAGCGGTGGTGGCAGCTTGGAATACCCCCGTTGGCGGGGGCGTGTCGCCTGCGAGGGCTCGTGCCGAGGGCGATCCGGGAACCACGTTTATGGGCGACTCAATCGTCTTTCTGTAGTTCGCCATGCGGGCGCCGGTAGACAGCCACTTCCACTGGTATCCGCCAGCCGACCACTTTACCACTATGCAAGGGCTTACCTCGAGGCTGGCATATCGGATGGCCGTACATGTCACTGAAGTACCGAATGCCCCCGCAAGCTCCAGTATGCTGCACAGCCCCCGCAGTTTGCCCTTTGCCGCCTTCAGGAATCGGGCCGCAGGCATCAGCAAGTTCGATGCAAAGCAGTCAGCCTCCTGTTCAACGGGGTTTCTCGATTCGTATTCCGCTAGTGAGCCATGTCCCGGAGAACGACCGCTTCGCAGGGCGACCAAGTGTTCCTCGATGAAGAAGTGCCCCAACTCATGGGCCAAGGTGAACCGGGCGCGGGGGCGTTCCGGGCGCTCAAGTCTGTCCAGGTTGCAGTAGATGTGGAACCTGCCGGCCCGATGCTCGAGAAGACCGTCGTAGGCATCCTTATAGTGGCCGTAGCTGATGGTGATTTTCTTGGTATTCGCTATCCGGCTGGGCTCGACGCGCCCAACTGGGCAGTGCTCCTCGGCTACGACCTCGGCTAGCTCAGCGATCTCCTCCTTCCTGGAGGATGAGATCGGAAGCCACCGGACGGCGCCCTTACTCATCGTCCTCCCCTTCTGCCACCTTGCGGTCCTTCTGCATCTGCTCATGGACTTCTGGCGGGATCTCGCCCCCTTCGCGGGCGGCTTGGGCGAGGTTCTGCTCCACACCACCGTTCGGCACTACCTCAGGTTGGCCACCAACGCGTATTCCCTGGCTTGGCCGCTCCAAGACCGAATACGGATCGGTGAGCCCTGGGGGAAGGCGAACGGGATCGCCCGCTAGGTCCGCCTCTGCCATAGAGACCTCGTCCGGCGTCTGCGGCAGAATCCAACCGTCAAGCCGCATCGCGTCGAACACGGTCTTCTCGATATCATCCTGCGGGTGACTCGTGTTGTTCTGTTTGCGGTTCATGGCCGGTCCTGTAGAGTGTTTTCCCCTCTGTTAACAGCCCCCTCTTTCTCGGCCGCAAGTGCTTCCGCGAGCTTCCTCATCGCCCGGTTCCTGATCTGCCGAATGTTCTCGCTGTTCGTGCCCCATTGTGCGGCCAGATCCGCAGCCACATCATTGGGAAGCCTTTGGCTCCTTCTATCTGGGTCATACCACTGGAACGTGACGAGCAGGACATGCCGCTCGCGCTCTGTCAGGACGTCCTGCATCGCCTGTCGCACTCGCTTGGTGCCGGGCGACGGGATTGGCTGATGCCGATCCGGTATTTTCTGCCATTGCTCTTGGTCCAAGTGGCTTTCGTGACCCCCATGGCCGCGGAGGGCGTCCCTGAATAGGTTCTGCGCAATGACGCCGAGCCACGCTCGGACATGCTTCCGGATCGTCTCGGGGTCTTTCGAGGGACCTGGCCTGAAGGTACGGGCTGCGGACTCATAAACGTGCTTGAGGGTCTCAGCCACCAAGTCCTCAGCGGCGGCATCGCCACCCAGGTAGCGCGTGAGCTTGCGGCAAACGGCGTAGAGATACCCCGCATGACGTCGGTAGAGTTCGGCCCAGGCGTCCGTTGACGCTTGCAGGTCAGTCTGCCGCCACGTCATCATCTCGAGAAGGTCGTAGTCAGAGTCCGCCGTGAAGGTCGAAGTACCCCTGGCAGGCCCAGCTGGCTCTGGTCTCGTGTCGCTCATGTTCCACTCCCTATTACGTGGAACCGTGACATGCTGAAGCGAGGCAAGTCTAACGAACATGGAACCCTGCGCCTAGACCTATCCGCCATCGGCGCGAGTGCCGACGTGGATCATGGCTGTTCCGCCCGCCGGATCTGCCGCAATCTTGTTTCCATAACGGCGCGCCGGCTGGTACACTGCTGCAATTTCGGCTTCTCGCGCGTCGAGGAGGACTCCGATGGGCAAGATGGAACAGACGCTCAAGTCCGAGATCGCACGACTGGCCAAGAAGGAGATGCGGGCCACGTATCTTCCTCTTGCCCGGGACGTTCGCCGGCTGAAGCGGACCGTGTCGGCCCTGTGCAAAACGGTCGCGGTCCTGGCCAAGCTCGGGGCCGAGATACAGGCTCAGCGGACGGCGGAACGCGCGAAACTGGCGGTAGCCTCGGAAGAGGTGAAGACGGCCCGCATCTCGCCGGGGCGCATCAAGAGACTCCGCAAGCGGCTCGGCATTTCCCAAGGCGACCTGGCCACACTTGTGGGCGTGTCGACCAGTGCGGTTGGCTCTTGGGAGTACGGGAAGGCCAAGCCCGAAGTCCACAACAGGGAAGCCCTGGTCGCCCTCCGGAAACTGGGCAGGCGGGAAATGGCAGGAATCCTTGCTGCAAAGGGCGAGGGGGGGCGACGGGAAGCCAAAGGCAGAGCCAGGGGCCGGAAGAAGCGACAGTGATTCCCCGGAGGTTCCGTGCTGGCGGGTGAAACCTCGAATCAGCCGTCCGCCACCCGCCGCAGTTCTGCTCCGCCCTTTAAAGGAACTGACCCGTCGGCGGGTCGAGGGGCATTTCGGCATCAGCCTGCGGACGGCCAAGCGGGAACTGGGCGAGCTCGTGGAGGCGGGCAATGTCGAGTTCGATGACACAAGAAGCCCAGGGCACTACAGGCCGCTCAAGCGACATACGCTATCCGGTATGATCGACGATGCACCTGTGGAGGGCAATTCTGGATTCCCACTTCACCGCGGGCTTGACCTCGAGTCTCACCTCAATCGGGAGCCCTGACGAGAAGGATGGTTCCTTCCTGACCTCATAGTAGATCAGCGAGAAGAACCGGCCCGGTCGACCTGTTGTTCGGAGATACCGGACGAAGTTGTGGCGAACCACGCTGGCGCCTGGCGGGCGATCCGATGCAGGGCACTCATCAAGGAAACTCGCGTATTGCCCTCGAAGAAACGGGCCTACGGGAAACTGATGTCGATCATCTAGAACGTGCGCGTACTCGATTGAGCACCTATGCCTATACGCCCGCTGGATGGTCTGCAATGCACCGACCTGGCCATCGACCTTGTCGTAGCTCATCTGATATCCAAGGCAGTACCCGCTGGCCTTCTGAACCTGCGGGGCGAGTCGGATCTGTTCCTCAAAAGGCCGTTGGGCTCTGGGGCCTGCGGATGCGTGGATCGCTGGATTCAGTCCTGGGCAAGTAGGACTGAACGGTGGGTTCAGGATAACGACGTCAAATTCCCACAACTTGGCGGTCGCCAATGGGACGAAGTCGGCAACGTCCTGGCGATGAAACCAGATGCTCCCATCTACGAGCTTCTTGAACCCGGAGACCACTGGCACGCCGTTGGCCGCCGCGTTTCGTTTCCCGAAGAGGATTGACCGGGCCAGGATGTCGATGGCCACGACACGGCAACGCCGTTCTAGGGCAGCCCAGACAGCGAAGACCCCGCTTCCGGTGCCCACGTCAAGAACTAAGGCCCCGGGGTGAAGCCGGTCCAGGATAAGACGGCACATAAGAACCTGCTCCTCTTCGAAGAGGGGCATGACCCGGTCGCGGCGAGGATTAGTGATGGGATCTGCAATGATCGCCATGCCATCAAACGATGCGACTCCTAGCTCAGGATTGGTGCGACAGGGTTTCCACTCGTTGAGTTCACGCATGTGTTGAGCTGGCACTAGACCACCAGTCCTGTCGCCTCATACGCCACAATGGGAGTCTCGCCAGGCTTCCCTTCTATCAAACCGAACGGGACGACGTTTACACGGCCACGCAAACGTGCTTCTGTCGTCTGGGACAAGAGCACTTGCCCCTTCTTTGCCCGGCTCTGAACACGGGCCGTTCGATTGACGTCTCTTCCCAGGGCCGTGAATTGATCTCTGAGGCCTGTGCCAACACTGCCGACAAGCACCCTAGCCGTATGGATGCCACAGCCGAGGCCGAATTCCGGCGGCAACTCCTCGCTTGTCTCTCGCCGCCATTGCGGCTCCCACTTCGCGAAGACGTCCCCGAACCTTGTACGCAACTGGAATGCCGCCCTGACCGCATCCAACGCGTCACTCACTCCATCATCGGTCTTGTCATCCAGTACGCCGAACAGCGCCATCACTCCGTCGCCCATGAACTTGTCTAGGACCCCGCGATGCTCAAAGATAGTGCGAGCCGCCTCCTCAAAGTAGTCTTTCAGGAAGTCGACAACAGAGTCAGGATGCGTAATCAGACATTCGCATAACTTCGAGAACTTGCGTATGTCCCAAAAGCAGATGGTGACCAGCCGTTGCCGCGCAGTCAGGACGGCGGGATTGTGCTGGATATAATCGAGCACCCGCGGGTCAAAGTAACGCCTGAGGGCATCCAGTTGTCGCAGCAGCTGGCGGTGATTCAGTGCGGCGTTGAATTTGATTAACAGCTCACGATCTGAGGTACGTTTTGTGGCGGCGTCAAACGCACCGTGTTCAACCGCTTCTGCCCGCTGCTCCTCGGAAAGCTCGGTGGCCCCGGTGTAGAGGATCGCGACAATCTGAGGGTCTACCTTCTTTGCTTCCTCAATCAGGCGGATGCCTTCTCTTCCCGGCACTTCCGTGAAGTTCAAGTCGGCAAGCAAGATGTCGACTCGGGAAGGCGTGTGGAGCGACCGCTGGATAAGCTCAATTGCTTCGTCGGGGGTGGCGGCCTTACAAATCGCCCAATTCTCGCTAGAAGGCCCCGTCTTCTCCAATTCCCGAGAGAGCCCCCAGGCAACGGCCTGGCAGGCCGCCTCAATATTGTCAGCGATAAGGACCGTCGGCATGGTCGTTTCCTAGCTTGCTGTTCTGGTGCTCGTTTGGGAGTCCTCGATGTCTTGAGGTTTCGCAAGGTACAACTCAAAGGCAGCAGGCACAGGACGGACGCTCACGAGTCGAATATCCCCTCCCATGGCTCTGAGGCGCGCACGGATTTCCGGAAGCCCACGGCCAGTGCCCTGGCCCTCACCCTTGCGTGAAAATGCCTTCTCGAATACGAGCCCTCTGTCCGCCTCGTCTATACCCGGCCCATTGTCCTTAATAGTTACCACAATATAATCGCACTCCGGCGACAGGGAAGGCGGCGCTTCGCCATCTCTCACCGTAATCGAGAGTTCTCCATGCCCTTTCGGGCAGAAGTAACTTGCATTAGCCGCAAGTTCCTCCAAGCATCTAGCCAACGACCGTTCGCTAGCCACAACCTTCACGCCCTCAGGGCATTCGGCCGTGACTTTCAGATGATAAACGTTCCCTGCTTTCAGTGCAACTCGGTCAATAACTGCCGCCAAGTTCACCGCGGACGGCCGGGCCATTTGGCAGATCTCAGAATTGACTTCCATAACAGTGCGGCCTTGCGCTCCAAGTGTGGCAAGGCACTGCTTGGCTTCTTCTTCCTTGCCCTCTTCCAGGAGGCATTTACACTGTTCGACGTTTCTTTCGATCAGCCAAGAAACATTCCCAAGTTCGTGGTCCACCCACCTGGTAACGTTCCTTAGGTACCCCACAAACTCCTTCTGGCTCTCCTTCTGTGCAGCCAATTCTGCGTAGTCCGCGACGAGCGGATAGAAGAAGGCCGCCTTCGCCAGGTAGGCAAGCATACTTACCGACGCCGGCTGAAGATGTTCTCGCGTCCCAATAGTTAAGACGCACGGATGACCGAGGGCTAGGGTCGGGAAAGTGTACGCAAACTTGGTCTCAGGGTAGGCGGATTGCCAGATAGCGTACGTCATGAGCATAAAGATCACGACTTCGGTGGATACCGGGCGTCCGTCGACGCTTTCAGGCCCAAACATTTCGGTCACAAGCCGGTGGGTGCGCGAGATATCCAACTCAAACCGGTGTGCCACCTCCGAGGCCACATGGCCAAATGCGGGCAGCAAAGCGGAGGCGAAGCCCAGGTCTACGAGCGAGTCATCGTTACGGTTAGCCAGCAAGGAATGAAGAGCATTCGCAAGGTCTTTTTCCGTCCTTTTCCCGGACAGCAACACGGTGCCCTGGATGGCCTCCTCAACCCCCGTTTCGTGAAGAAGGAATGAACTCATCGTTGGCGGTATGTGCCACCAGTTGTGGGGGTCGCCGGGTGGAACTTCTGTGAAGCATATTGGCAGGCTCCATTTCCTCCTGGCCTGCTCCAGAATAAACTGCGTGGCCGAGTACAAACGCAGACCAGCCCTCCTGCCTCTCAACGTCAGGTCGTAAAACGCATACGTGAATCCCAGTGTGCGCTTTCGAGCACCCTCGTCCTCCAGGCGCGGCCGATGAATCACGCTTTGGCGCCGTTCGCGGAGGGGACCGAGATAGCTGGTAACTGCATAGGCTGGCTGGACGATCCTCTGGAGTATCTGTGTCAAATGGTCCTTGGTCTTCTCCAGCAATTCCCATTGTTCATGGCTGAGGCCTTCTCTCCAGCGACTCAGCAGATTGCCCATCTCAACGCCGGGTGTATAGCACCCAAGCCCCTCAAGAAGGACCGCGTAGAGTTCGTATCGCCTCTCGGGGTCTCGCGCCATCTCGGCGGATTGCTCATCGCCGAACACCCCGCGGAGCGCCTCGTCGATCCCCCAGAGCGTGCTGAACATGCCATAATACTCGGAGGTAGGCTTCATGCCCCTATTCCCTAGCGCCATCGGCAATACCCGGCGGCGCAAACCGAACTGCAATATCATTCGGTTCTGTTACCGCCATACGTTATGATCCTCGCTGCTTGCTCATGTAGCGGATGATCTCTCCTTCTACATCATTGAGAGCCCGGCACCCTCGTCGCCTCGGCTTATCCACATTCACCTGAAATGTGTTTTCTATCTTCATTGGGCCGGTCGAAACGATGTGGACGGTGTCGCTCAGGAAAAGGGCGTCTTCGACGCTGTGGGAAACCATGAGCACTGTTGTCTTACAGGCATCGAGAGCCCCCAGGAGTTCGTCCTGCAGGGCATACCTAGTCACAATGTCCAGACCCCGGAGCGGTTCGTCAAGCAGCAGGAGTCTCGGCTGGTCAACAAAGGCGCGAGCGAAGGCAACGCGAGCCTCCTCTCCTCCGGAAAGGGTTTTGGGCCAGGCGTGTCGCCGCTCCTCGAGGCCCACGATCCTGATCCATTTCTCGACCTGCTCAATTTCCTTTGGATCTCGTGGGTTTCTTGAGGCAAACTCGATGTTCTGGAGAACGGTCTTCCAGGGAAGGAGTCGAAGATCTTGGAAGACCATCTGGATAGCACGGCTTGGGCCCGTAACAAGTTTGCCGTCGAGGAAGACTTCCCCATCAAAGCGACGTTCTAGGCCTGCGATCAGGCGAAGAAGAGTCGTCTTCCCGGCCCCCGTGGGACCGAGGAGCGAGACGAAGCCCTGACGCGGGACCTCAAACGAGAGCCCCTCAATGAGATCCCCACCCACAGAGTTGGGGTACCTCATAGACTTGATTGCCACAGACAGTGTGGGTTCCACGACTCGCTCTCTATCTAGCCGGCATTCTCCTCGGTGTCGCTCCAAACAAGGAGGCGCCGCTGAAGCCGCCCAAGCAATTTGTCGCAGACATACGCAATCACTGCAAGGAATAAGAGCCCCGCGAACTCGTCCTCGATCCTTCCCATAGCCCGCGCATCGGCAATGAACCAGCCAAGGCCTTCGCTGCCTTGCGTGGCCGAAGCGTATTCGACAAAGAAAATAACCACCCAACCGAAGATCAACGACGTACGGATTGCCATGAGGATCGCGGGCGCAGCAGATGGAAGCATCACGTCCACAGCCCTTTGCCACGGGGTCTTCTCGTAGATTGCGGACAGTTCCATGTAGTCTCTCTCGACAGTTCGGAGCGCCTGGAGCGTCTGGAGGTGCACCAGGAAGAATGTGCTGATTGCAGCCATTGCGATCTTGAAGGCTTCGTCCGTACCGAAGAACATGACCCAGAAGGGAATCCAGACAACGACAGGGATACCCGCCAGCAATTGCACGGTGGGCGAGAACAGCACATTCACAGTTCTAGAGCGGGCCACCAAGACGCTTGTCAACACACCAATTAGCGATCCAAGGACAACCCCAAGGGCAATCCGAAACATACTGTAAGACGCATGTATCAATAACGGTCCAGACGCCATCAGCCGGAACAGGCGAATGACTACATCCGACGGCGTCGCCGCTTGCGACGGTGGGACGAAGTGCGTCCTAACGGCCACTTCCCACGAGGCCACAATGAGCACTGGCAGCAACCAGACCACCATTCGGGCAGAGCGAATCATCGTATTCTGCCTAAGGTTTGGCTTGGGAGGCAAACCGCAGGTCGACCAGGTCTTTCTTGACATCGATATTGGCACGGGTCTTATCGGCCGCCGCGAGGAAATCCGCTTTCTCCTGCAAGTCAGGGATAAGAGACTCGCTCAACACGACACTCCAGTCGTGTTTGGGCCAAGCGGTCTTGACGACCGCGGGGTCAAGCGCAAGTTCGGAAGCGGCAATTGCCTGGGCTTCCTCCGGATGCTCGACCATCCACTTCTTGGCTCGCTGTATGGCGGCCGCTACACCTCTCGCAGTGTTCTCGTGCTGATTCAGGAACGTCGAGGACAGCGACATTACGCTGTTTATCACCGCATCGCCCCCGACAACCAACCGCCCCTTCCCGCTGACCTCCTGCTGCTCGACGAAAGGGGCCCAGACAGCCCAGGCATCGATCCTGCCAGACTCAAAGGCCACCTTTGCCTCAGGTGCCCCCATATACACAAGTTCGAAGTCGGTATCGCGCATACCGATTCCCTTTAGTACTTTTAGAAGGCAATAATGCGAGCTTGTGCCCTGTAGCACAGCAAGCCGCTTGCCTCGGAGGTCTGGCAGCGTCTTGAAAGGCAAATCGCTGCGCACTAGGATGTTCTGAGTAACGCTTGTCGAGACGGCGGCTATCCGAATATCGTTACCTTGGGCTCGGCATATGATGGATGGAATATCCGCCGAAAAGAGGACCTGTAGCTCGCCCTTGCTGAAGGCATCACTGATCGAAGGACGGTCGTTATACTCTTTGTAGGTGATCGTCACTCCTTTGAGACTCGGGTGTTCCTCAAACCACTTGAAGTGTCTCGCAACGTGGTAAGGACTATTGCCAAGCGCCTTGGAGAATGTGGCAATAGTTAAAGACTGCAACGGTTTGGGCTGATTGCTATTCCCGGCACAGCCTCCCCAAAGATGGAGAAAAGCGGCGACTACCACGACAAGGCCCACTAACAGCATTGCCTTTTTCATGGCTGACTCCTTGTACAGGGCGCACCTAGCTCCCTCAAGACGGTCACTGCACAAACGGCACCAGACCTCGCTCCCCGTTCCTGTAACGCAAAGCCTCGTGGGCGGCCGTTGCGCGAGCCTCAAGCGTTCATAGTGTGAACGGCATAAGGCGCATCTGTGCAAGGTGCCTAGCGCCAGATAGACTTCGGGCAGCCTGCCGAGTTCCTCCTACACCCTCAGCCCGGCACGGAATGGAAAGAAACGGCGTCA
>Ga0315294_10004827_pt1 | contig 14780 bp, 20 predicted proteins | sample YL17G13_40_MG_FD_203626 | JGI IMG/M metagenome (GOLD analysis project Ga0315294, IMG submission 203626) | Sediment microbial communities from Yellowstone Lake, YNP, Wyoming, USA - YL17G13_40 | ecosystem: Environmental > Aquatic > Freshwater > Lake > Sediment | place: USA: Wyoming | collected... | reverse complement strand
TTTCCATCATCGCTGGAATCACTTCTTTTTTATATTTTTCTAATAATTTCATTTAATTAATAATTTAATCAGTTAAAAAATTATTTTTATATTTCTTTCCCGCATTTCTTGCAAACGCGAAATTTTTTCTTTTCTTTTTTGGAATTAGAAAGCGTGTCTTCTTTAAAAAGATAGCCGATCCTCGTTGTTTTCTGGCACCTGGTGCAAATAAACTTAACTTTGGAAGCATGGACAGGAACAGAAAGTTCAATCGTCTGTCCTTTTTCTCCTTCTCTTTTGGGTTTTAAATGCTTTTTTCTTAAATTAACCCCCTCAACCAATAATCTGTTTTCCTTTGGGAAAACTTCCAAAACTTTTCCTTTTTTTCCGCGGTCTTTTCCTGACATTATTAAAACTATGTCGCCTTTTTTAATCTTCATGAAATTATCAACGAATATCGAATCGGTTACGAATTTACGAATATTCGTATATTCGAAATAAATTCGTTATTCGCTGATTTACACTAATTCTTCGGCTAAAGCAGCTATCCTTTCAAAACCCTTTTCCTTTAATTCCTTGGCTACCGGACCTAAGATTCTCCCACCTTTTGGTTCTTTAGATTTGCCTTCTAATATAACTATTGCATTGTCATCAAAAGAAATGTAGGTTCCATCTGTTCTGCGAAAAGGCCTTTTTTGTCTTATTATCACTGCTCTGGCTACTTCATGTTTTTTTACTATTCTTCTTGGTTCAGCTTCTTTGACTACAACAAAAACAATGTCCCCAATCTGACCATACCTTCTCCTACTACCGCCTAAAATTCTAAAACACTGGGCTATTCGAGCTCCAGTATTATCAGCTACTTTTAACATTGTTCTTTGTTGAATCATAAAAATATTATTTTATTTCTTTTTCTTCTTTCTGTTCCATGGCTTCCTTATTTTTTTTCAGTTCCTCTTCAATAATCGGTTCCTCTAAAATTTCCTCAGGTCCAGTATCGGTTGATATCATAGTTCTTTTGACAATTCGCCATTTCTTATCTCTGCTGATTGGCCTACATTCTTCTATTATTACCTCATCTCCAATTTTACACTCTCCTTTTTGGTCATGCGCTTTAAAACTCTTCAAATAAGAATACCTTCTTTTATATTTTTCATCTTTCTTTAACCGCTCCACCTCAACTACAACCGTATTTTTCATTTTATTGGAAATAACTTTTCCTTTTAATTGTTTCTTAGCCATAATAGCAAAATTAAAAAATAATTTGTTCCTTTTTATCTGTGACTTTTTTCATTTAAGATAGTTAAAATCCTGGCAATATCTTTTTTTATCTTATTAATTTCCCGGACATTTTTAACTTTACCCGAAGACAGATCAAAACGAATCTGTCTCATTTTTTCCTTATTGTCCTGCAGAATTTTATTAAGGTCGTCTTTTGATTTTTGGCGTAGTTCTTTAATTTTCATATTTAATTATTGCCTTTTGATAAACTTTGTCTTTATCGGTAATTTGTCGCCGGCTTTTTCTAAAGCTTCTTGCGCTTCCTTTTCGCTTATCCCATCTACTTCAAAAATGATTCTGGCGGGCCTTATCGGAAAAGCATAATGATCTACTCCGCCCTTTCCTCCACCCATGGGTACTTCCGTCCCTTTTCTGGTTATCGGTTTTTGAGGAAAAATCCTAATCCAAAGCTTTCCTCCTTTTTTAAGATATCTTATAATAGTTCTTCTGGCCGCTTCCAATTGACGCGAACTTAACCAAGAAGTTCCCAAACTCTTTAAACCAAAAGTTCCGAAAACTAATTCTGTCCCACGATTTTCTATTCCTCTGGAACGACCTTTATGCCATTTCCTGTGTTTTACTCTTTTTGGCATTAACATATTAATTTTCTATTTATTACTCAAATTTTTCTCCTTTGTATAACCAGACTTTAATCCCTACTACCCCATAAGTACAAAAAGCACTGGCGGTACCAAAATCAATATCAGCTCTAATAGTCTGGCGGGGCATTCTGCCTTTTTTAAGCCATTCTGTCCTGGCAATTTCATTTCCGTCTAACCTGCCTGAAACCTGAACCCTGATGCCTTGAATTTCTTTATGAACAATGGTTTTTTCTATAGCCTGTTTCAAGGTTCTCCTAAAGCGCATTCTTTTTTCTATCTGCTGGGCAATCCACTGCGCCACTAAAGAAGCAGATAGCCAAGGATTTTTAATTTCTTTTATTTCTAATCTTACTTCAAAGGGTCTGCCTTTTCCTTTTTTCATGGCGGAAAAAGGCTTTTTGAAAATTATTTTATCTAAATCTCTTTTTAATTCTTCAACTCCTTCCCCACGCCTTCCAATAATTAATCCTGGCCTGGCCGTATTAATAATAATGCTTATTTTGGTTGAAAATCTTTCTATTTCAATGCTATCTATTCCAATCTTAGCTAATTTTTTATTTAAAAATTTCCTAATTTCAAAATCTTCCTTTAAATACTTACTAAGGTCTTTTTTGTAAAAACCCCTGGAAACCCAGTCATTTATATCTCTTATCCTGAAAGCTTTTGGGTGGACTTTATGAGTCATGTTTTTATTTGTCTATTTTGAAAATGATTTACGTCCAAAAATTCTTCTTGCTACTCTTTCCAGTCTTGGTTTTTTTCTTTCTGTTTCACCTCTAGAAATTTTTGGTTTTTGGATATTTTTTGCTATTTTTTCCTGTTTTTTCTCTTCTTCAACCTTTAATGATTCTTGATCTTTTTTAACCTTAGCCTTTCCCTTTTCTATCTCATCTAAAACTAATGAAACGTGGGAGGTTTTTTTTTGGATCATAGAAGGGGAGCCTCTGGCTCTTGGCATCCACTTTTTCATTTTTGGCCCTTCGTCCACAGTGATTTTGGAAATGAAAAGGTTTGATTCTTCTAACCCAAAACTATTTTTTGCATTAGAAACAGCCGATTTTATTAATTTCATTACTGGCAAAGCTGCCCTCTGGGGCATAAAATTTAAAATCTTCTCAGCTTCTTTCACTGATTTTTTCCTGATCATGTCTACAATTAATCTGACCTTGCGCGGTGCAATATGTAAATAATTTAGTTTGGCAGTTGCTTGCATGTTATTGGTCTTTAAATATTAATACATTGCCAAGGAAACTCTCGACCTTCAGGTCGTAGAGGTTCATTTTTTCTCTTCAGGAACTTTAGCTTGTTGCAATTTTGCTGTTTCTTTTTCAGCAACAACCTGCTCTATTTCTCTCTGCATTCTTCCTCCATGTCTTGAAAATTTTGTCGTAGGCGAAAATTCACCCAACTTATGACCAACCATCTCTTCGGTAGCCTGGACTACGATAAATTCTTTTCCATTATGAACGTTAAAAACAAATCCCACCATTTCCGGAGTGATGGTTGTATCCCTCGACCAAGTTTTGATGATTTCTTTCCCGCCTGGTTTCAAATTCTTTAATTTCTTCAGTATATTTTGATCCACAAAAGGACCTTTTTTAAGTGATCGAGCCATATTATTGGTATTTAAATATTAATTCCTTGCCAAGAAACTCTCGGTCTTCAGACCGAAGAGGTTCATTTTTATTGCTTATTTTTGTTTTGCCTTCTTTGAAGAATAAATCTGTCTGTCCATTTTTTCTTTCTTGTTTTAACCCCGCGGGCTATTTTCCCCCAGGGAGTTTTTGGATATTTTAAACCGATTGGCGTTTTTCCGCCACCTCCACCATGAGGATGATCGCATGGATTCATAGCGCTACCTCTTACAGTCGGGCGCCATCCTTTTAACCTGTTCCTTCCTGCTTTTCCGATTATTTCAAATCTCTTTTCGGGATGAGAAACTTGACCAACTGAAGCAAAACATTCTCCATAAACTTTTCTCACTTCTCCTGAAGAAAGTTCCAAGTTAGTAAATCCTTCGTCTTGAGCTAAAATTTTGGCAAAAGTTCCGGCTGATCTCATAAATCTTCCTCCTTTGCCTAATTCTAATTCAATATTGTAAACTTGGGTCCCAACCGGGATATTCTTAATTTTCATCCTGTTTCCTGGTTTCAAATCAGTTTTTTCAGTACAGATAATTTCATCCCCCATTTTAAGGTCAGTAGGCGCTAAAACATATCTTTTTTCTCCGCCCTTGTATTCAATCAAAGCTAGATAAGCTGTGCGGTTAGGATCGTATTCCAAAGCCACTACCTTTCCCAGTATTTCTAATTTTTCTTGACCAAAATCAACGATTCTATAAAGTCTTTTTACTCTCCTGCCCCTATGACGAGTAGTGATTCTGCCAGAAAAATTTCTTCCTGCTTTTTCTTTAATAGAAACAACTAAGTTTTTTTCAGGTTCTTTTTTGGTCAGTATTCTTTTAGTTTTAGATATGCTTTTCATGTCTATTTTTTACTTGGGTAAAATATCTATTTTTTGTCCCTTCCCTATTTTGACAATCGCCTTTTTATGTCCTTTTTTCCAGCCAAATGTTTTACCCAATCTTCTTCTTTTTGACGGGGTTTTCACGATATTGACTGAAAGTACGTCTACATCAAAAATTTCTTCAATTGCTTTTTTTATTTCAGGTTTGTTGGCTTTTGGAAAAACTTTGAATAAATACTGATCGTTTTTGCTCAAATCCGTAGCTTTCTCTGTAACATGAAGTGATTTTAAAATCCCAGAAGCCATTCCAGTTTTCTTTGCTCTTTTTCTTTTTGGAGCCTCAACTTTATCTTTTTTCTCAATTGTCGGCTCTTCTTTTGGCTTCTCGATTTTTTTCTCTTCCTTTTTGTGTTTTTTGAAAAATGGGAGCTTCATATTCTATTCTTTTTTAGAAAAAGTTTCTTTTATTGCTTTTATGGAATCTTTTAAAAGGACCAGATATTTAAAAGAAAGTAATTGCAAAACATTAATATTTTTTGCCAATTCAATGCTCGTTTTTGGAATATTCCTTGTTGCTTTTATGATAACTTCATCTTTTTGAGGCAAAAGAACTAACCTTGTTGATCCTTTTCCTGGCAATCTTTCCAAAATATCATTCATTAATTTTGTTTTTGGTTTTTCTATCTTCAAATCATCTAAAACAACTAAGAGCTCTTTTTTGGCTTTTGCTGTCAAAACCATAAATAAAGCTTTTCTCCTCATTTTCTTTGAAATATTTTTTTTAAAAACAATGTCTGTATTAGGACCAAAGGTCACTCCACCATGCCTCCAAATCGGAGACGTGATTGAACCGTGCCTGGCTCTTCCTGTTCCTTTTTGACGCCAGGGTTTTTTTCCACCACCCCTTACCTCAGACCTGTCTTTGGTACTGGCGATAATTCTTCTTTTGTTTGCCATCTGAGAAACTGCAACCTGATGGACTAGGTCATGGTTCATCGGAATTTCAAAAACTTCCTTAGGAAGCAAGGTTTGACCGATTTTCTCACCATTTTGATTGTAAGTATCAACTTTCATATTTTACAAAAATCCTTGCCTGTTTAAATATTTTCTAAGAAAATTTTGGGCGGGTCATTAGGTAAATTAATGGTTTCTTCTAATTTCTTCCCGTTTTGGTTATAAATTACTGCTTTCATCTTGATTACAGATTTTTATATTTTCTATTTTAAAGAAATAATTTCTAGCAATATTCCATTTCTGCCAGGTACTGCGCCCTTTACTGCCAAAATATTGTTTTCTGGATCAATTTTCGCTATCTTCAAATTTTTAACCGTTGTTCTATCACTTCCCATCCTGCCTCCCATTTTCTTTCCTTTGATAACTCTTTGAGGCCACCTTTGGCCAATTGAACCAGGGGATCTCCATTTTTCTTTAGTACCATGAGTTTTAAACTGGCCTTTAAAATGCCATCTTTTAACTACTCCGGCAAATCCCTTGCCTTTTGATACCCCGGAAACATTCACCTTATCCCCTTCTTTAAAAACCGTTGCTAAAATCTGATCACCCACCTTAAGCTCTCCATTTTCAAACTCTTTTAAATACCTGAATTCTTTTCCTTTCATTGTCTTTTTTATTTTTTTCGCTTTCTCTATTTTTTCAAAACCTATCTGAATAGCTTGGTATCCGTCTTTCTCCTTTGTCTTCACTTGAGTCACTTGGCAGGGTCCAGCCTCAATTAAAGTTACCGGGACAACATTCCCTTTTCCATCAAAGATCTGCGACATCTCTAATTTTTTCCCTAATATGAATTTCATAAAATTCTACTAACTCTTTTTGGTACAAATCCCGTTAGAAGTCTGTCGATTCTATAACCTATTCTGAATTAAAAATAGTAAACTTCTATCTCATTTGTTCCGTTATCCTGCATAAAAATTTTCTTAGAAAATTTTTGTGCCAAAGACTTCTAACGGGACAAACAAAAATGTCGGGAAAACCCGACACCATCAGATTATTTCCCTGTTTCTTTTTCTTATGACATTATTTAAAAAGAAAATTCATAAGAAATTATAAAAAACTACATCTTAATTTCAATATCAACACCGGCAGGAAGATTCAGATTCATCAATGCATCAATTACTTTCTGGTCTGGAGTCAAAATGTCAATTAGTCTCTTATGAACCCTCATTTCAAACTGTTCCCTGGCATCTTTGTGGACAAAAGAAGATCTGTTGACGGTATATTTGTGAATTTCGGTTGGCAAAGGAACAGGTCCCAATACTTCGCTTCCATAACGCAAAGCTGTCTCTACAATCTGATGGGCGCTGCTGTCAATAACTTTATGATCGTAGGATTTCAATTTAATCCTAAGTCTGGGTTTTGATTCAGCTTCTTTTTCTTTAATTGCATCAGCCCGCTTTTTAGCAGGAGATGGCAATGGATTAATATTTGTCTTTTTTGTCATCTTAAAAGAACCAATTTTAGGTTTTTAGCATTCAGGTTTCAGCGTCTAGAAGAAAAAATTTCACTAAAAACCTAGAAGCTAGACGCTATTTCGCTATTTTTGTAACCACTCCTGCTCCTACGGTCTTTCCTCCTTCACGGATAGCAAACCTTTGTTTCTCTTCCAGGGCTATTGGAGCAAGTAATTTGATTTTTAAATTTACAGTATCACCAGGCATAACCATTTCTGTACCTTCGGGCAAAACAACATCTCCGGTGACATCAGTTGTTCTTATATAGAATTGGGGCTTATACCCCGAAAAGAATGGGGTGTGTCTTCCGCCTTCTTCTTTTGTTAGTATGTAAACCTCCCCGTCAAATTCGGTGTGAGGCGTAATACTGCCTGCTTTTGCTAAGACCTGACCTCTTTGCACGTCTTCTTTCTTTAAACCTCTAAGTAATATTCCGACATTATCTCCGGCCCTTCCCTCATCCAAGGTTTTATTAAACATTTCAACGGACACAACAGCTGTCTTTATTGTTTGTTTTATTCCTAATAATTCTACTTCTTCATTAGGCTTTATAACCCCCCTTTCGATTCTTCCAGTTGCTACTGTACCGCGGCCTGCAATAGTAAAAACATCCTCAATCGCCATCAAAAATGGTTTATTAATTTCTCTGACAGGATCAGGAATGAATTCATCAACAGCCTTAATTAGTTCCAATATCGGTTTAGCTGCTTCATCATCTATTGATTTAATGTCTAAGGCTTTTAAAGCTGAGCCTTTAATTATTGGAGTTGTATCTCCAGGATATTCATATTTTTTCAGAAGTTCTCTTAGTTCTGATTCAACTAAGGTAATAATTTCTGGGTCGTCCACCATATCAACTTTATTCAAGAAAACCAGTAAAGAAGGAAGACCTACCTGTCTGGCTAACAAAATGTGTTCTCTGGTTTGAGGCATTGGGCCGTCAGGCGCTGAGACAACTAAAATCGCGCCATCCATTTGAGCGGCTCCGGTAATCATATTCTTTACGTAGTCCGCATGTCCGGGACAGTCAATTAAAGCATAGTGTCTTTTATCAGACTCAAATTCAACGTGTGAAATTGAAATGGTCAAACCTCTGGCTTTTTCCTCAGGAGCAGCATTTAAATCATCTACTCCTTTTTCGGAAGCAGACATGCCTTTCAATTTTGAAACCTTTAAGATTGCCGCGGTTGTGGTCGTTTTACCATGAGCAACATGGCCAATAGTACCGATATTGACGTGCGGCTTTGATCTTACAAACTTTTCTTTTTCTGCCATATTAGATCATCGAATAACGAATCGATTACGAATTTACGAATTCGTATATTCGCAAAATATTCGATATTCGTTGATAATTATATTATATTACTATTCTATTAAATGTATGAATAAAGTCAACCCCGTTAGAAATCTTATCAAAAAATCTAAATAACAATAAATTTTGGCTAATATAATTGTAAATAAAATTTCTAACGGGGTCAAGAGCCCTATCTCCTTTTGCCCTCAATGATTTCCTGGGCGACATTCTGGGGAACTTGTTCGTAATGGTCAAATTCCATTGTAAAAGTTCCCCGTCCTTCTGTCAATGACCTCAAAGCTGTCGCGTATCCAAACATTTCAGCCAAAGGAACCTTGGCTTCAATGACTTTAAATTCTATTCTGTCTTTTGTTTCTTCAATCCTGCCTCTCCTGGCGCTCAAGTCTCCTATCGAATCTCCTAAAAATTCAGCCGGTATTATAACTTCAAGTTTCATAATTGGTTCCAGAATCACGGCCTTACCTTTTCTGGCTGCTTCCTGAAAAGCCATGGAACCTGCAATCTTAAAAGCAATTTCTGAAGAATCAACTTCGTGGAAAGAACCATCATAAAGAGCCACTTCTACATCAACTATCGGGTATCCGGCCAAAACTCCTTTTTCTATCGCCTCTATTACTCCTTTCTTGACAGCGGGAATATATTCTGAAGGTATGGTTCCTCCTTTTATATCATTAATAAACTCAAAACCTTCTCCTCTCTTTCTTGGTTTTACCTTAAGCCAGACATGGCCATATTGACCGCGGCCTCCTGACTGCCTGATATATTTTCCTTCAGCTTCTGCTTCTTCCTGTATTGTTTCTTTATAAGCTACTTGTGGTCTTCCGACATTAGTTTCAACTTTAAACTCTCTTCTCAAACGGTCTACAATAATTTCCAAATGCAACTCCCCCATTCCTGAAATAATAATCTCGCCAGTTTCCAGATCGCTTTTTACTCTAAAAGTTGGATCTTCTTCAGTTAATTTTTTAAGAGATACCCCCATTTTATCCTGGTCAACTTTGGTTTTAGGCTCAATCTTAATTGAAATAACCGGCTCCGGGAAAAAAATCTTCTCCAGAACAAGAGGATGCTCTTCGTCGCATAAAGTATGGCCAGTGGACGTTCTTTTTAAACCCACAGTCGCTCCAATATCGCCGGTAAAAACTTCCTCCACCTCTTCTCTTTCATTAGAATGCATCCTGACGATCCTGCCGATTCTTTCCTTTTCATTAGTGGTAGTATTGAAAACATAAGAACCTTTTTTCAAAGTTCCGGAATAAACCCTAAAAAAAGTTAAAGATCCTATAAAGGGATCAGCTGAAACTTTAAAAGCCAAAGCAGTAAAGGACTCCTCATCTGAAGGATGTCTTTCGATTTCCTGGCCGGTCCTGGGGTCAATTCCTTTAACAGCTGGCATATCAAGAGGGCTTGGCAAATAATAAACAACGCCATCCAAAAGCGGCTGAACGCCCTTATTTCTGAAAGCAGCTCCGCAAAAAACCGGAATTAGTTTATAACTTAGAGTTGCCTTCCTTAAAACTTTTCTCAAATTTTCAATCGGAATTTTTTCTTTAGCCAAATATTTTTCCAAAAGCTCTTGATCTTCAGCTACAATTTTTTCTATCAATTTTTCTCTCCATTTTTTTGCGCTCTCCAATAAATCAGCCGGAATTTCCTCTTGTTTTAAAATTTGGCCGAAATCTCCGCCAAATATTAAGGCTTTCATTTTAAATAAATCAATTACCCCCGTAAATTTATCTTCACTTCCTATAGGTAACTCAACTGCAACCGCATTTTTTGTCAGTTTCTGCCAAATTGATTCCAGAGATTTTTCAAAACTGGCGCCCATTCTATCCATTTTATTTATGAAACAAATTCTGGGAACATTAAATTTGTCAGCTTGGCGCCAAACTGTTTCTGATTGCGACTCAACTCCAGCCACTCCATCAAAAACTACTACTGCTCCATCCAAAACTCTCAAGGCCCTCTGAACCTCGGCTGTAAAATCAATATGGCCCGGGGTATCGATGATATTAATCCTGTATTCGGATTTCTGGTCTTTTTCTTTATTAGGATTTAAATATTCTTCCGGCGTCCAATAGCAAGTAGTGGCAGCTGATTTAATCGTTAACTTTCTTTCTTTTTCCTGAATCATCCAGTTCATAATAGCCGTCCCATCATCAGTACTACCTAACTTATGGGAAATGCCGGTGTAAAATAAAATTCGCTCAGTAGTTGTGGTTTTCCCGGCTGAAATATGGGCAATAATTCCTATATCTCTATATTTTTCAATTGGATATAAACGAGGCATATAGTTTAATTTTTAATTTCTAATTTCTAATTTTTAAACAAATTCTAATTTCAAAATCTTTTAAAAACTATTGACAAATGAAAACTAATTTTATATAATGTGAAATCGAGATGATAGAAATGAAACATCATAGCGAAAAAGCAATAGACATCTTGGATAGAATTACGGTGCGCATTAATGCCATCGTCCAATACAAATGTCGAGAACGCTCTCCTCTAGAGTGTCCGAGATGGAGAGAAATCCTCGGCTCTTGTCTAAACGAACTCTATATGCGATTTCTAAGCTTTGAGGCTATGCTATCTCAATTCGCTCATTATTACTCAATGGCTCCTTGCAATCGACACCGATTGTCATATTATGTAAAATCAACCATTAAAGGATCGTAAAAGGGCGGACCTATCAACTTTGTAAAAATTTACAAAATTGATAATAATGCCCATTTTTTTATTTCCAAAGAACAATTAGTAAACGAGGCGGATTTGCGAGCGAGGCACTTCGCAGTCCCGCCCCTTAAGCCATACGATTATGACACATAGCATAAGAGGCGGGACGAGAAATAGACGCGGCGAAAATAAACTTGAATTATTTTCTTTAGCCGACGTCGTGCCACGCGAACAAATCTGCCTCGTTTATCTGTAGCATTTCGCTTTACCAGGAAAAATGTGCAAAGGCTCGGTTGGCTTCTGCCATTCTGTGGGTATCTTCTTTCTTTTTTATTGCTGGTCCTCTGTTTTCTGATGCTTCAATTAATTCTTCAGCTAATTTTTCCAGCATTGGTTTTCCTTTTCTGTTTCTAGCTGCTCTGAGTATCCAACGAAAAGCTAAAGTCATCCTTCTGTCACCCTGAACTTCCCGCGGAACCTGGTAAGTGGCTCCCCCTATTCTTTTTGGTTTTACTTCCAAAATAGGACTGGCATTTTCAATTGCTCTTTCAAAAATCTCTAAAGGTTCTTTTTTTGTTTTTTCTTTCAAAATATCAAAAGCGCCATAAACAATTTTCTTGGCGATATTTTTTTTGCCTTGGCGCATTACTTGGTTAATAAATTTAGCAACGATAACGTTGTTATAAACCGTATCTGGCAAAATATTTCTTTTTTCTCTTTTTTGTCTGGCCATAATACTTTTGCTTCGCAAAAGAATTTCTAATTATTAATGTCTAATTTCTAAACAAATTCTAAATTTCGAATATCCAAAACTCAAAACGTGTTTAGTTATTAATATTTTAATCATTAGGATTTATTTAGAAATTTGGATTTTGGATTTCGGATTTAAAACTGGATTTATCCAGTTTTCTTGACCCCATACTTTGATCTTTCTTGTTTTCTTCCTTCAACGCCGGATGTATCCAGCATCCCTCTTACAATATGATATCTCACTCCCGGCAAATCTTTTACCCTGCCTCCTCGGATTATAACCGTTGAGTGCTCTTGCAAATTATGGCCAACGCCCGGAATGTAAGCAGAAACTTCCATGCCATTAGTTAAACGAACCCTGGCCACCTTTCTTAATCCTGAATTTGGCTTTTTAGGAGTAACAGTAAAAACCTTAAGACATGTACCTCTTTTAAAAGGAGAAAGGAAATAAACCGGTCGGTTTTTCTTCGGGTTAAAACCAAATTTCAAAGCCGGCATTCTTTTCCGCTTTATAATTTTTTTTCTGCCTTTTCTGATTAATTGATGAATTGTTGGCATACTAAATAATTCAAAATTTAAAAATCTTAAATTTAAAAATTGACCGCCCGACCCCTTTCCGATGTTGGTTTTCAAAATAAATATCCGCTTAGCGGTATAAGAATAACTTAACAAAGAATAAAATAAAAGTCAATCCCAGTTAGAAGGGTGGGGGTGATCCGGTAATCAAAATAAAGAGCGGTTTAACTATAAAATCAAACCCGACAAAGTACGCAAATAAAACTAATCCGGTAATCAGAAAAATACTATTTTTAATAAAAAAAATCTTTACTTTTTCTGAAGCAGCAGCTAAAAAAATATGGGAACCATCAAGAGGAGGAATCGGCATCAAATTAAATACTCCTAAAATTAGATTAATCCAAATGAAGAAACTAAAATAAAATTTGAAAACTGGATCTAGATTTGGAAAAAATCTCATTATAAGACCGACTGTTGAGGCCATAAAAAAATTAGAAATTGGACCAGCCAAACCAACTAAAGTTGGCCCCCATTTTCGATTCTTCAAATTATTAGGATTAAATGGAACTGGTTTACCCCAGCCAAAACCAAAAAGTAAAATAGAAATTGTCCCCATCGAATCTAAATGTACAAATGGATTGATAGTTAATCGTCCTTGTTGTTTAGCTGTCGAATCACCTAGGAAATAAGCCATCCAAGCATGAAAATACTCATGAAGGCTGATTGCCAAAATTATGGAAATGAAGATTATCAAAAATGTGGCTGGATCTAAAAATAATAATTGCAATAAAATCATTTTTTTAGTATAACATATAATTATCTCTTGATAAATTTAAAAAATAATTATAGTATTAGAATACCATGGAAAAACAATGCATTGTTTGCGGAAAAAAATCACTAATGGCCTGGAGGTTAATCAAACTTCGAGGAAAATATAATCCGACTGCCAAATATAGAAAACACCCCAATCTGCAATGGGTTCATGTTCCCCTTGAAATTAAAAAATCTTCTCTAAATAAATTCAGAGGGAAAAGAATTCTAGCTTGCACCAAATGTATTAAGTCAATAGGAAAGGAATAACGGGTCGGGGTGTCGGATAATGGTAGTCCGCTACCTTGGGGTGGTAGTAACGGCGGTTCAATTCCGCCCACCCCGACAATTTTTAATTTATGGGAGTTTTAATTTTTATTTTTTTTATCGGTTTTTTAGCAATCGGCTATTCTTGTTGGCTTTTTTTTGATTTAAAAAAAAGAGGGGGGTCTTCAGAAAAAATAGCTGAAATTGCCAAAGATATCAGCTTAGGTGTCAGAACTTATTTAATGCGACAATTAAAAACGATTGCCGTCTCAACTTCTTTGCTGGCTCTTTTAATATTGATTGTTTTTAGTTGGAAAACAGCTATTTGTTTTATCGTCGGGGTTTTTACTTCTTTGATTTCTTCATTTTTAGGGATGAATGCTGTCACTCTAGCCAATGCCCAAACAGTTAGCGAAGCCGCCAGTTCTTCGAAAAAAGCTTTCCGGCGGGCGCTTATCGGGGGTTCGGTTATGGGGCTTTCTATCACTGGATTTTCAATAATCTTTCTTTCAATCTTGTACTTAATTTTTAAAGAAGTGGGTCCTTTAGTTGGTTTTGGTTTCGGAGCTTCTCTAGCTGCTCTTTTTGCTCAAATTGGTGGAGGGATTTTTACTAAAGCAGCTGATATCGGAGCTGATTTAGTTGGTAAAATTGAAAAAGGAATCCCCGAAGACGACCCTAGAAATCCGGCTGTTATTGCTGATTTGGTTGGTGATAATGTTGGCGATTGTGCTGGGAGAGGATCGGATTTGTTCCAAACTTTAAGCAGCGACATCATAACCGGGATGTTACTCGTTTTATTTTTTGCCGAAAAATATGGCAAAGAAATTATTTTCTTTCCTTTAATACTGCAATCTTTGGGAATTTTTTCCTCAATGGTAGGAATTTTTCTGACTCGCAGTTTAAAAAAAATAAGACCGGTAAACTCTCTCATTCTCGGACTATTAATAACCAGCTTAATTGCTGCCTTGAGTTCTTTTTTCTTGGTCAGAATTTTTAATTTAGATCTTTCTATTTTTTTAGCAATATCCTTGGGAATTATAATAACTTTAGTTTCCTCATTTTCTGTCAATTATTATGTCGGTTTATATTCGCAGCCGGTTAAAAGAATTGCCGAAGCCTCAAAAAGAGGGGCAGCTCTGAATATAATTACTGGACTTTCTTTCGCTCTTCAATCGCCTATCTTTTCAATGGTAATAATAATGGCGGCTATTGCTTTAGCTTTTATCTCTTCAAGGGAATATCTTTTAGCTCTTGTTGGTTTATGCATGGGAACTGATTTGGCAATTGGTTTTATTGCCAGCGCTGACACTTTTGGGCCGATAACTGACAATGCCGCGGGTATTGCTGAAATGGCTGGTGAAAAAACTGAGGTTATTAAATCTCTTTCTGACTTAGATTCGGCTGGTAATACCATGAAAGCTCTAACTAAATCATATGCCTTAACTTCTGGAACTGTCACTTCCTTTTTAATTTTTGCTACTTTCTTCAGTTTAAGCGGTATAAAAACTATCGATGTCAGTCAACCGTTTTTTGTTGTATTTATTTTCTTTGGAGCTTGTCTTTCTTTTTTAATTTCGTCTCTAGTCATTGCTTCGACTGGAAAAACTGCCTTTTTAATGGTTGACGAAGTCAGGAGACAATTCCGAGAAA
>Ga0315294_10004826_pt1 | contig 14780 bp, 16 predicted proteins | sample YL17G13_40_MG_FD_203626 | JGI IMG/M metagenome (GOLD analysis project Ga0315294, IMG submission 203626) | Sediment microbial communities from Yellowstone Lake, YNP, Wyoming, USA - YL17G13_40 | ecosystem: Environmental > Aquatic > Freshwater > Lake > Sediment | place: USA: Wyoming | collected... | reverse complement strand
ATCACAGCATATTTTTTAACAATAATTATACTTCTTATTTTATTCTACATATTTTTATTTGATTTATCCAATTACTGTGGAAGATAATTTATTCATGTATAAAAATTTGATGAATTTTCACTGATTTGTTTAAGAAAAAACATTCCAAAGATTAAATTTTTAAAAAATATTTTTCCAAAAAAATATCTTTAAATAGTTGTATAAAACAATATTATGAGAATTAAAAATGAAGGTGCTAGAAATGGCAGATTTTGATGATGAAGAAGAAATGGGAGATGAAGAAGAGGAAGGAGACGGCTCGGAAGAAGAAGAGTAAATGACCAGTTTTCAATCAATTTTTTCTTTTTGTTTTTTTAAACTTTCTTTTAGAATTCTGTAGAAGTTTATAATTATATGATTAAAAGACATAGACTTAGAATAAATGATTAACTTTAATAACTATAAGAGAAAAATAAAAATAGAATGACGAGACTAATCGTTTTAACTTCTGGAAAAGGTGGAGTTGGGAAGACTACTTTAACTTCTAATCTATCTGCTGCATTATCTGAACTAGGTGAAAAAGTAATAGCGATGGATGCAAATTTAACAACACCCAATCTAGGTTTACAACTCGGAATGCATTTAGCTCCGAATACTTTGCATGATGTTCTTAAAGGAACAATCCCATTAGAGAATGCTATATACCCTCATCCATATGGCTTTAAAGTAATACCGGCCAGCTTAAGTTTGGATGATTTAAGAGGTGTGGATGTTGGTAGACTGCCAGAAATTAGTTTAAAACTTCTTGGCAAAGCTGATTATATAATAATGGATTGTGCCGCTGGTCTGGGTAGGGAAGCTATTTCCGCGCTATCAGCTTCTGATGAGGCTATGATAATCACTAATCCTGATTTACCATCTGTGGCAGATGCATTAAAAGTCATAAAAATTGCTCAAGAATCTAATGTTCAACTCTTAGGTACAGTCGTTAATAGAATAAAGAATACTAAGAATGAATTAACTCAGTCAGAAATATCTAACATATTAGGGATACCTATAATCGCTGAAATACCGGAAGATAATAATGTTGCGGTGAGTATAGCATTAAAGAGACCAATTATAGAATATGCACCTAATTCTCCTGCTGCAATTGAAATTAGAAAATTAGCTGCGTGGCTTACTGGTAAAAGGTATGAACCACCAAAACTAACAGGATATAAGAATTTATTTTTCAGATTTGTTGAATGGATAAAAAGATAATTTTTAATCAAAAAATATTGAGGAAAGGCATTTATTGAATAAAGATAAAAATAATCGATATGTTGTATAATGATTCTGTTTATGGCAAGGTAAACATACGGGAAAAAATTATAATGGACTTGATGAATTCTAGGGCAATGCAAAGGCTAAAACATATTAGTCAAGGCGGACCTCTCATATTTCTACCATCGGATCATGCATGGAATAAATCCAAAACTACACGTTTTGAACATTCAATGGGAGTTTATATATTACTAAATAAATTCGATGCTAGTTTGGAAGAACAGATAGCTGGTCTATTGCATGACATTTCTCATACCGTATTCTCTCATAGTCTAGATTTTTTATTCAATCGTAATATTGAACATGATTATCACGAAAACTTTAAAGAAGAAATAATTTTGAACTCAGAAATTCCGAGTATACTTAAAAAAAATGGAATTGATATAAAAAAAATTTTGAATGAAAAGAAATTCGGTTTGTTGGAAAGAAAATTGCCAGATTTATGTGCTGATAGAATAGATTATTTTTTCAGGGATTTTAAATTGTACACAGTTTCCGAAAAAGAATTTAAAATCATGTTTGATGCATTAGATGTGTTCAATAATGAAATAATATTCAAAGATAAAAATGCAGCAAGAATTTTTGCAGAAAAATATATACAAGCTAACAAATTGTTTTGGTGTAATGCATTGCAAGCTACTATATTTAAACTAGTTTCAGATGTTGTAAAGTTGGGTTTGGATGAAAATATACTTACAAAAGATGATCTGTTCTCTACAGACGAAATAGTTTATAACAAATTAAAAAATTCTGGTGACAATGAAATTATTGATAAAATAAAATCAATTTCTGAAATTAAAATCATTGAAGATGAGCATGATTATGATTTACATTTAAAAACAAAAGTTAGATACACTGATCCGAAAATAAAAATAAACGAGAAGATAATAATATTATCCAAAATAGACAAATCTTATGAAAAAATAATGAATGATTTTATTCAAAGGGCATCTAAAGGATTCTTTATAAAAATAATAGAATCCTAATGGCATGAATTATTTTGATGATTAGATGTCTGAATATCTTTAATGATTAAACTTTTTATCTCGTCTACGTACTCAAATAATTTTTTATCTCTTTGATATTTTTCTCTTGGCCTAGGAATGTTGATTTTTATATCACTCAGTATCTTACTAGGTCTCATAGAAAGTACTAATATCCTATCTGCCATGAAAACGGCTTCTTCTATAGAGTGAGTAACCATAATTATGTTGTCAGTAACATTTGATTTATCTGTCCAAATATTAAGCACTTCTTTTCTTAACGTTTCAGCAGTTAGTGCATCCAAAGAGGAAAATGGTTCGTCCATTAACATTATTTCTGGCTCCAAGGCCAATGCTCTTGCTATTCCAACTCTTTGTTTCATACCTCCTGATAATCCATGGGGACAAATATCCTTAAAATCTTCTAGACCAACATCCTTCAAAAAACGCGTTGCTATCTCCCTTCTTTCTTTTGATTTGAAACCATGCATTTCTAAAGGAAGTTCTATATTTTCTAAAACAGTTTTCCAGGGCAATAAACCAAACTGCTGGAATACCATAGTTATTTCTGGTGTTGGGGCAAGTAATGGTTTGTCATGAAAAAGAACAACTCCTGAATCAGGTGTTTCAAGACTTGCTATTATTCTCAGCAATGTAGATTTACCACAACCTGAAGTTCCTACTATGGCCAAAAACTCATTTTTATCTATATCAAAGCTAACATTGTCTAAAACAAAAATCTTTTTAGTGTTGATAAAATTTTTTGTTATATTTTTTACTTCTAGCAATGCCATATTCAAGCCTCGATTTCATATTTTTCAGTTTTTGCAAGCAATTTTTTCCAAATAAACTTTTCCATTAATATAACAATACTTGATATTACAAAAAGAATAAAGATTAACAATATAGTATTTCCTTCTTCATAACCTTCTTTGCTGAGAAATGAACCTAAACCTGGGATAGAAATAACTTCATTCCCATGAGGCATATATTCTGCAAATATTATAGTATTCCATCCAGTTCCCCATGCAAGAATACTGCCAGTGACTATAGCTGGCATTATTGCAGGAAGAATAATATGTTTTATTCTTTTAATTCCCTTAAAACCAAAAATTTTTGAAACTTCTCTGGTTTCTTCTGGTATACTCTTTACAGCAACCACAATGTTTAGAAACATGTACCATATCATATCCAATACAAGCATGGTGATTGCGGTTACTTCAAGACCTAATCTACCTCCAACAAAATGACTTACGTATACGAATAATATTGGGAACAAAGCAAGAATTGGAACTGCTTGACCTATGTCATATAAAGGATAAAATACCATTGCAAATTTCTTTTTTTCAGCTGCTAATACCCCCATAAAAACTGCTATGCCCAATGCGATTATATACGCAACAGTCAATCTTGATAGCGTGAAGAATGCATACACAGGTAATTTAGAAATTTCTGGGACAAGTATATTTTTTTCTACGATATCAATAGTAGGAATTTTTTTCATGATGTAAAAAATAACTGAAAAGAAAATAGCTGCAACTATAATTATAGATATAAGCCTTTGATGAGTAGTATAATATCTGGTTTTTGATTTTGATACAACTCGATGTCTAAATTTGAATTGAATTGTAAGGCGTTTTTTATCATGTTTCTCATTATGTGGAAGACCAAAGAATCCTAACTTTATCATATGTGCATATCCACTAACCTTGTCTGTCAGTCTGTGCCATATCAAATAATTGATAAAAAGCACGATAGATGTTATCAATATGAGAATCGTAGCCGATAGATTAACATCATTGTATACATATGCGGATTTTGCTAGGAATGATCCCAATCCAGGCAAAGATCTAACTTCACCTGCGTATGTTATATATTCCGCTGCTATCATGAAAAACCAACCGTCACACCATGCTAAAAAACTTCCAGAAATTATTGCAGGCATTATCGCCGGTATCATCACATGCCTGATAAACTGAAACCCCTTTATTCCGAATGATTTTGCAGCATCGAGAATGTTTATAGGTATACTTCTTGCCGAATCATATACGCCAAAAAATATCGCCCAGGTCATTGAAGTAAATAAAAGAAAAATAGAAGCCATTTCTAGGCCTATTATACCTGGAATTATTCCAAGAATTATGACTATTACAACAGGAAAATAACCTAAAATTGGGATTGATTGTAATATATCGAATGTTGGTGTGATTATTGCAGAAAATTTTTTATTTACTGCTGATCCTATACCGAAAGTTAATCCTATAGCAAGTGATACAAAATAAGCAATAGATATTCTTAATAAACTCCTGAAGGTGTAATAAGGCAAGTTTGATATTTCAGGGTTTTTTATTGAATTCATGATAGAAAAATACAATAATGTTAATAGAGCAGAGCCTATAACAAAACTAATCAAATATCTTCTCCTAGATTTATTCATAAATACTAAAATATTTTTTCATTGGTTTAAAATTTTCTTCATGAAATTTTCCAATTTACTGAAAGCCTCTTCCATCAATTCTACTGGCGGTAAAATTACAGAACGAAAATGATTTTTTCCATAAACAGGATCAAAGCCAGAACCATATGGTATTACCAAGCCAGTATTTTCCAATACTTTTAAACAAAATTCCTTATCATCTTTCCATTTACTTTCAATATCAACTTTTGGGAAAATATAGAATGCACCCTCAGGTTTTTGTGCGTTTATACCATCTATTTCATTCAATCTTTTGTAGGCAAACTCCGCTCTTTCTTTTAATTTTCTATTCATTTTCTTGATGTGGTCTTTAGGGCCTTTGAAAGCAACTGCACAAGCCTTCATTATTGGTGTACATGCGCATAATCTTTGTCTCGATTCAGAAAAAATAGCATTCTTTAAATCACTCAATTTATCAGTAGGATCATTGAAGAACATATATCCGCATCTCCATCCTGGCATAAGATAAGCTTTTGAAAACCCATTCAAACCTATAACAGGAACATCTTTTGCTAGAGAAGATACTCCAAAATGTGGAGTTTTCCCAAAGATTAACTCATCATAAATTTCATCTGAAATAAGAATTTTATCATTTTCCGCTGCAATGTCAACAATTTGTCTAATAGTAGATTTATCATAAACTGCACCAGTTGGGTTATTAGGATTTATTATCACTATTGCCTTAGTCCTTTCATTCACTTTTTTCCTTAAATCATCTATATCAGGTTCCCATTCATTTTCTTCACTGTTTTTGTAACTATTTGGCTTTCCTTCTAAGAATTTTATCCATTCAATATATGGCGGATAAGCTGGTCCAGGTAGTAGTATTTCATCTCCTTTTCCAGGTTCAATTAGTGCACCGAAAAGAAAAACTAATCCTTCACTAATCCCTTCGGTAATTAAAACATCATCTCTCGTTAAAACTAAATTATTCTTCTTATTTTCTCTTTCTACTATAGCTTGAATTAATGCCTCGTCTCCTTGAGAATCAGAATAGAAACCAGATTTTCCCCTCACGACTTTAATAAGTTCTTCTTTAAGATATTCTGGGGTGTCAAAATCAAATTTATTTGGGTCGCCTGTGTTAAAATAATATATTTTCTTTCCTTCTTTTTCCAATTTCTTAGCTACGACTACTAAATCCCTTATCGGTGATTGTAAATTTCTAGATCGAGAACTAGGTTGCATAAACATCTATTATATGAAGCAATTATTTAATAATTTTCTATCAAAAATAAAGAAAAGTTTATAATTGTTTGTTTTGAAAGCTTTTGAATTTAATTCCTAAAGAAATTATTAATGTTTGGAAAGAATTTTGCTTGGACTAATGAAAATGGTGGCCAAGTAGTCCCTTTAGATACGATTCATATTTCTCCCACTATTAAAGGATTAAATTATGGTTTAAGCACTTTTGAAGGTATAAGGGCTTATGAAGCTTCTGTGCAAAATCCACCAGAATATCCGCCCACTAATTCTGCTATCTTCAGATTACCTGAACACGTGGAAAGATGGTTGTATTCTATGTCAGTTTTACAATTACAACCAGGGTGTTCTCAAGAACAACTTGAAAAAGCTATAGTTGATGTTGTTAGAGCTAATGACATGAAAGAATGCTATATAAGGCCCATTGCTTGGGATGCTACAGAAAAAATAGGGATACATGGCAAACCCGAAAAAGTTGGAATGGCTATATTTGTTTCTGAATTTGGGAAATACATTCCTAAGGATGGTTTAGATGTTGGGATAAGTAGTTATATTAGACCTCATCCTAAAACAGTAGCACCTAAAGCAAAATTATCAGCATGTTACATGAATTCGTTCCTAGCCACTACTGAGGCTCATAATCTTGGTTTTGATGAGGCTTTACTACTTGATTATCGTGGGTATGCTTCTGAAATGCCTGGGGCAAATGTTGCTATGGTTAAAGGAAGAAGAATTATAACACCGCCTTTGGAGGCATCCATCTTACCTGGATTGACTAGAAAAACTATCAAACAAGCAAGTCCAGAACTTAATTTAACTTTTGAAGAAATGGATATTTTGCCAGGTCAACTTTATGAGTCTGATGAAGTTCTTACTTTTGGTACGGCCATGGAAGTAAACGGAATAGTAAGTATCTCTAATGGTGACGAAAAACATGTTATTGGTGACGGAAAAGTTGGACCTATAACAAAACAAATTCTTACAAAATATAAGGAAATAGTAACTGGAGGAGATATGAATCATAGAGATTGGTTGACATACGTTTATCCTGAATCATAAAACTTCGATTTCTAATCTCTGTTTTCCACTGCCCTTACTTTCCCTCTTAATTATTTTAAGTGCACCAATCTCTTCCAAATTATTAACGTGTAGACCCCCACAGGGAAGTTTAGGTAAATCATTGATTTGTGTCCATCTAAAATCAGTTTTTACTTCATCCCACCAACATTTTACTAAAAGTTTCTTATTTATCAACTCATTACATTTATCTTCTAATTTTTGTTCAATTTCGGGTGTTATCATTGGTTCATAAAGCAGGTCTATTCTAGATTTATCTTCATCGATATTACTATCAACTGCTTTAATGCTGGGATCTAATAACATTTGACAAACATTGAATAAAAGATGAGCAGCAGTATGCATTCTCATTAGTCTATGTCTTCTATCCCAGTCTATTTTACATTTAACTTCTTGCTCAACTCTTAAATCAGGTTGAACTTCCAGAATATGTGATATTTCATTCCCTTCTTTTTGTGTGTCAATCACATGATAACTTTCTATAAATCCTTTGTCGCCAGGCTCTCCACCAGATTGAGGATAGAATATTGTTTTATCCAAGAAAATTTTATTTCCATTTATTTTAATTATTTTAGATATAATTTCTCTCGTGTAAGGTTCACTATAGAATAATTTTTCTGCCATAATCACTTAATTTTCTTTCAAATTATATATATTGTAATCTGCTAAATAAATAGAAATTAGTCTATGTAATTCTTCCTTAGTTAAGGATTTTCGAACCGGTTTGGCATCACTATCACTTGTATAATTAGAAAAAACATTATTTAAGTCTAATGTGCAACAAAAATTGCGTATTTACTTTGCCATTTCATTAACTTTGGTATAGAACTGCATGTCCAAGAATCCATGTCCTGATATGTTCATCGCTATTACACAATCTTTTCCTTCTTTCTTTGCTTTCAATGCTTCATCTATTCCTGCTCTAACTGCATAACAAGATTCAGGTGCTGGTAAAAAGCCTTCATTTTTTATAAACAATTTAGCTGCTTCGAATATTGTTTTTTCATCATTCGGATAAGCTACAGCTTCTATTATGTTGTGTTTTCTAAGCAAGCTAATTAAAGGTGCGGCTCCATGGTATCTCAATCCATCTGCGTATATGGGTTTACCTACGTGCTGATGTCCAAGTGTAAACATCTTCAGTAGTGGCGTTTGTCCTGCATGATCACCAAAATCATATCTGTATTCTCCTTTGATTAGATTTGGTGCAGATTCTGACTGAGCAGCTATGAATCTAATGTTTCTCTTTCCTTTTATTACTTCGCCCGCGAATGGCAGTAAAAATCCACCGAAGTTTGATCCTCCACCAAGGCAACCTGTCATTATTGTAGGTTCTTCATCTATCTTTTCAAACTGTTTCATCGTTTCCAATCCTATTATGGTTTGATGCATCAATACATGGTTAAGAACGCTGCCTAAACAATAAACAGATTTTTCACTCGTTAATACATCTTCTATGGCTTCTGATATCGCTATTCCTAATGAACCTGGATGTTCAGAATCTTTCTTCAATAATTCTTTTCCTACTTTTGTCCTATTACTTGGTGATGCAAAAACCTCTGCTCCAAAAGATTTTATCAAAGTCTTTCTCTCGGGTTTCAAATCATGTGCTGCTCTAACCCAGTATACAGTACATTTTAATCCCATTAAAGATGCGGCATATGCTAATGCTGATCCCCATTGTCCTGCACCAGTCTCTGTAACAACTCTCTCATATCCTTGTTCTTTTACGTAGAATAATTGAGCTAATGCTGTATTTACTTTATGCGAACCTGTTGGTGAATAAAATTCGGACTTGTAATACATTCTTACATTTTCTGGTAGATGCAATGCCTTCTCTAATCCCACTGCTCTAAAAAGTGGTCTGGGTCTACCTGCTCTTTGAAAAAGTTCTATTATTTCATCTGGAATTGTTATCCAATTTTCAGTTGACATCTCTTGTTTTAGACATTCTGAGTTGAATATTTTAGGTAATAATTGTAATCTGGATTCTCCATCCTCTGGATCCATTGGTGGCGGTAATTTTTCTGGCAAGTCTGGTATTATATTATACCATTTTCTTGGGATCTCTTCTGGTAACAAGTTTATTTGTACGTTTTTCATGTTGTTATTTTATAAAAATAATATTAAATCATTATTGGTCAATTTTTTTGTTTATCAAATCAAAAAGTAAATCAACACAAACCTCGCACGCAGCAGTAGGCATTTCTAATCCCCAATTTGTTAAAACTTGTGGATGAATTTCACCAAATCTTCCTAAAGTTTTATCACCAATAACTATTTTGCCTGCTCTTCCAGGAATGAAACATGGTAACTCACTCTCTTCAATTCTGTAATCCTTAATTTTTAAATTACTCAATATATTCTCAACCACAGATTTTATTTCAGAAAAACTAGCTTTTGAATGACTTAAAACTATAGATAATCGTCTCTTTGTCTTAGCTCCTGTATCAGTAGAATCATCTAATTCGATAACATCTCCAAGTTCAAAAATATTTTGTGGATATTCTCTATGTCTATTTTTCCATAGTATTTCTATCAAACTTGGTAATAACCAACTTCTTATTATTGAATAATCTTCAGTCTTAGGATTTGCCATCTTTATTAAATCTTTCTCTTTCATCAACATTTTTTTGTAAGAATTCTCCTTGTTAGTTAACATGAAAGTAATAACTTCTTGTAAACCATAGCCTACTAAAAATGATCTTAATTTTTTTGTGAAAGATTCCAATTCATTCTCTTCTCCAATTGTCGATATATTCGGAATTTTTGGTTCAAACCTGTCGTAACCGTAACCGATCGCAATTTCTTCAACTAAATCCATCGCATGCATTATATCAGTTCTATAACAAGGTATCAAAACTTGTAAGTTCTTATTAACTTCAATCGCATCTAATCCCATCTTTTGTAAATATTCAATCATCTCATAAATGCTCAAGTTTAAACCAAGCAATTTATTCACATAAGCAACTTCTAGGTTCATCATCATCTTTTTAAGATTGGGTGTTTCTATGATGCCGGAGGGATACTTTACTTTTACTGCATTTATCATCCCATCTCTATCTGCCAAGGCAGTGACTACAATATTCAGAACTTCGTTTATTGTTTTCTCATCAGTTCCTGTGACATCGATAAAAAGATTTTTTGTATTTTCATCAATCATAGTATGAATAGAATTTATTATAGGTGGCATCGCCATTACTTTATCGTCTGAATCGATCAGTATCGGATAACGTTCTCTATCCTTTATAACATAACCATAATCCTTGCCCTTTGAAGTCTTCCCTAAAATTTCATCTAGAGTCATTTCTTCTTTTTCACCAAGTGGAATGAATTTGAAAGATTTTTCTTTTGTCGTATAATTAGCAGGGAATTTTATTTTATCCAAGTCATGGATTCCTATTGCGGCCTTACATCGTTTTCTGCAATGCGTGAGATGTAATTTTTCCTGTATCTGCATTAAAGATTTTATTAGTTCATCTGTTAAAGTCAGATCAGTAACAACAGCACAAACGATAAATGGTCTAACATCTTTAGTTGAACTGTCGACTGAAACAAGATATATCGATTTTTCAGTTTTGTATTCTCTTAAACCTGTTTTAATATTCATAAATGATGAGAATGCCCTAGCCAAACCTTCTACAGATAGCATATCGGGTCTATTTGGATTGACTTCAACTGAGAATTCATTCCCTTCAATACCTTCCCATGAAACCCCTATCATAGGCAGCCTATTTTCTATATCTTCCATGGACATATCTTTGCCTAACAAATTGCAGAAGTCATCTTTGTTTACAGTTATAACAGGCACTGGTTCACCTAAATATACTTTTCATTTTTTTGTCTTAAAATAATGCTGTTCAATCATCTTTTTCGAAGGTACATACATCGGTTCAGGTAAATCTTTTGGGTCAAACCATTCCCATTTTTCTATTTCATCTGGTTCCATCGCTTTAGGTTCGCCTTTTATTATTCTGGATTTTAATCCAAAGGTGATATAAATTACTCCATTTATGTCGTCCTCATTTTTTGTTATTAATTCTAAGTCTTCTATTTCTAATCCAGTTTCTTCTTTTGCTTCTCTTTTTGCTCCATCAATATAATGTTCATTCGATTCTAATTTACCACCGATTAGAGTCCAAGTTCCATTAGCCCAACCTTCACATCTTCTACCGAGTAAAATTTTCCCATCTCTTTCTATTAAGACACCTACACCACGTTTAACTATTTTTTCATTCATTTTCTCACCAGACTTTTAACTACTTTTATTCCTAAATTTCTTGCTTCTTTTAAAACTTCTTTATTCTTTAAAATATCAGTCGGCTTTGTAGCAGAAGCCAATAATTTTCCCACAACTTTCATTTTTTGAATTTCACAAAAAATTTTAATTTGTTCTACAGCATTTTCGATAGAACCTTCATTTAATTTCATTCCACCCACGCAAATTATTGCTGCTTTTTTATCCTTCAAACCATTATTGTGATAAAAAACATTTGTTCTGTCTATTAAATTTTTGAATAATGCTGTCACATTGTTATAGTAAGTTGGACTGCCAAAAATTATGGCATCTGATTCTAACATTTTTTTATAAATCTCTTGCATATCATCATTTATGTGACATTTACCAGTTTTCTCGCAAGTTAAACAGCCACCACATAGTTTGATGTTTTTTTCTCCGAGTAGGATTAATTCCACGTCAGCATTTGCCCCTTTAGCACCTTTTAATGCTTCTATTAAAAGAGTTTCCGTATTTCCTTTCCTAGGAGATCCACATATTCCAATAATTTTCATAAAATCTCTATTTAATTAATTCCAAATTACCATTTAAAATGATAGGTTTAACAGTCTCGAGTTCGTCCATTATGTAAGAAAAATTTTCATGTCTAGGAATAGGATTCAGAAAGAATATTTTTTTCTTGTAATAGTATGCAAATATTATTTCTGCAAAAGTATTACCACCGATATAGTTCTTTATTCCATTCTTCTCTGAATTAACGACTAAAATGGCGTCGCTTTTTAGAATTTTATTAAAGTGTTCAACAAGTAACTTGGGTTTAAGCTCGCCTATAAATTTTTTTCTATCATGTTTTTTTGCGCGAATTTCCTGAAAACTTAAATCAGTCCATGCAAGAGAGTAAACTTCATGTCCTTTTTCTTCCAATTCATCTCTTATTTTCTTGATTTCAGGCACAAAATGTGTGCTCCCGCATATGGTTATTATCATCAAATCACTATTAAATAATTCAATTATAATTTTAAAAATTTAGGTAATTCTGCTATAGAAGATATAATATTTTTTACTCCATTTTCCCTAAATTCTTCTTCTTTTACATCACCAGTTAGAACAGCTATGAATTCCAACTTTGCACTCTTTGCTGATTCATAATCTATCAAAGAATCTCCGACATAAACAGCCTCTTTGGGATTAATGTTTAATCTTCTACAAGCATGTATCAGAGGTTCAGGGTGAGGTTTATGGTTCTTTGTATCATCTGCAGATATAACAACATCAAATAATTCTAAATTAAACCCAGATTTTTTTAACGGTTCAACAACATAGATTTCCGGTCTGGCTGAGACAATCGCTAATTTAAACCCAGAATTTTTTAATTTTTTCGTTATTTCTACTGCATTTTTGATAGGTGATATTACAATATTTTCTAAATTTCCAACTCTCGAATAGATCTTCTTAAAATTTTCACTATCGATACCTGGCCATAAAGTTTGAATTATAGTACTCCATTCTTTACCGAATAGTCTTAAAATTTCATGCATCGTTGGAACTCTTAATCCTAATTCCTTCGCCGTTTTTTGATGAGTTTCAGCTAAAAATATATTACTATCTAATAAAACGCCATCTACGTCAAAAATTATCGTTGATACTTTCATTTTAACCCCAAAAAATTTGGTAGATCGGATATTGAATTTATTATATTCTTAACTCTTAATTTTTTTAATTCTTCTTCGTTCAACGCTCCAGTTAAAACAGAGATATAGTTCACTTTAGCATTTTTAGCACTTTCAAAATCAAACTCAGAATCACCAATATATAACACTTCCCCAGGTTTCATATTTAATTTTTTACATGCTAGTAAGATAGGTTCCGGTTCAGGTTTATGCTTTTCAGTTTCTTCACTTGTTATTAAAACGTCAAAAATTTTCAAATCATAACCAGCTTCTTTTAAGTTTCTCGTCACTGCATTAATAGAACCGCCTGAGACTACAGCTAATTTAAAACCATGATTCTTCAAACTTTTTATTGCTTCGATTGCGCCGCTAAAAGCTGGTAAAATAAATTTTCTATCCCCCCATATGTTTTTATATGTTTGAACGAGTAGTTTCAGGTCATTATTCGGAAATAAAATTTTCAGTATCTCTTCTTTTGTTTTGCCAAATAAGTGTCTTATTTCAGAATCTGAAGGAATTTTTAATTCTAGTGCTTTTGCAGTTTCTTGATAAAGCTTAATTATGAATTCGTTGCTGTCTATCAACACACCATCCATGTCCAAAAGTATAGCTTTTATTTTCATCTCATCATACCTTTCAATTCATTAAATCTTTTTTCAACTAAATCAGTGTTTGCTATATTCTTTGTCCCAAAATCTTCAACAACAAAAGAAGCAGCAGCCGATGCAAATAAACCAGATTCTAATGCATCATTAGTTTTTGAATATCTTATTGCGAATGCAGCTGCATAAACATCTCCAGCACCTGTTTTATCTACTAAATTTGTGTGATAAACTGGAATTTTATAGATTTTATCGCTAAAAACTATCGATCCATTCTCTCTTAGTGTCATCTCAACTACTTTAGGGCCAAGTTCTGCAATTTCTTTACACATTTCTTCATAAATGGTTTTTTTAGAAATAAAACTACTTTCTAATCTGTTAACTTTGACTAAATCTACATATTTTAAAAATTCAGCCCTTTCTTCCCAAAATTTCATAATAACTTTTTCTTTATTAGATGACCTAAGAAATCCTTGCACATCTAAGGAAATTAATTTTGCATTCTTTCTTGCTTTTTTTACACAATCTAGTGTAATCTCATTAAATACAGAACCTAAATGAATAATGTCCATTTTTCCCAAATCTTTAAAATCTATTTTTCCAGCATCGCTAAGCCAAAATTGTTTTCTTTCTTTTTCTGTATAGTCATTGACAAAATGTGATACTTTCTCGCTATTTTCAAGTTCAACTTTTATTCCGAGATTCCCTAAAAATTTTATCCAGTCATCTAATTCATTATTCCCTCTACTTAGAACAAAGGTATCGCAACCTAATTTTTTTGCAGCAATGGAACTATAGCTAGCGCTACCACCAAACGTTATTATTTCTTTTTCTTTTGTTTTTATAGTATCTTTCGTTATATTTCCAATCACTAAAAATTTCATAATATCAACAAAATGACTATTTTTTAAATAGTTAAAATATCTTTTTCTTTAATTCTATCTAAAAGTTTATAAAATTGAATAAAATAAGTTGTTGTATTATGATAGAAATTAGATTCCATGGAAGAGGAGGGCAAGGAGTAGTTACTAGCGCAGAAATTTTAGCTATGGCTGCATTTAAGGATGGAAAATACTCCCAAGCATTTCCTTTCTTTGGAACTGAAAGAAGAGGAGCACCAGTTGTAGCTTTTACAAGAATAGATGGAAAATTCATCAGAACGAGGGAGCAAATATACAATCCGGATTATGTTGTCGTATTAGATTCAACTTTATTGGGTGTAATAGACGT
>Ga0315294_10004823_pt1 | contig 14783 bp, 3 predicted proteins | sample YL17G13_40_MG_FD_203626 | JGI IMG/M metagenome (GOLD analysis project Ga0315294, IMG submission 203626) | Sediment microbial communities from Yellowstone Lake, YNP, Wyoming, USA - YL17G13_40 | ecosystem: Environmental > Aquatic > Freshwater > Lake > Sediment | place: USA: Wyoming | collected... | reverse complement strand
CCGATCTCGAGATGCCTCACCTCCTTGCCGAAGGGCAGGACCTGCTCCCTCGTGAAGTCATGTTCGGTGATGAGGTGCGGGGCGACCGCCCCCGTGATGAGGTACTCGAGGTAGGTCCAGTGTGCCAGGCAGTCGGCCGTCTCGTGTGCGGTCTTCCCGAACAGGAGGGATCTGCCGTGCGTGTCGAACGTCATGAAATCCTCCAGATCGACGAGGGATGTGTCGTCGCCATCGACATGGAGTGCGATGCTGTTGTTGTGAACGAGCAAACGATACGTGTGCCACTCGGTCGCATCGAACGTGAAGATCTTCTCGAAGGAGGAAACGCCGCTCAGGAACAGGATGTTGCCATTCCTGATCCTGAGCTCGAGGTGATAGGTCCCGTCGTAGATGTCGATCCCCTGGAAGGCATCGGCATTCGCCCCGAACGACCCGATCCTCATCTTGAACTCGAGCGTCCATCCGGTGGAGTTGGAGACATCCTGCCAGGAGGACTCCGAGGATCTGTCCACGAACAGACAGTACTCGTCCGTCTTCCCATCGAGGGAGATGTACCACTCCGAGATCTCGCCCGTGATATCGTCCCTGACCTGGGTGAACGACACCCTCTCGTCATGCCTGTGATCGACGTTCCCGTCCCTGTAGTATTCCCATGGGAGGGGGTTGTTCTCGAAGGCGAGGTTGAAGTTGGCCGCCGATGTCCAGGATGATGGCTGGGGATCGAATGCGTACTGGTAGACGAACACCGATGAGTTGTAGTCGACACCGGCGTAGATCCTTCCATCCCATGTCCTCAGGCAGAGGATGTTCAGCGTGAAGCCCGGGTCGTCGGTGAACTTGTCGGCATAGAGCCGGGTACTACTTGCGGAGTACGTCCCACTCTCGGACTTGGAGACCCTGTACACCTTGCCATTCGGACCAGTGGCCACGAACATCATACCCTCGTACATCTCGATGGCATAGATGGAATCTTCCGATGTCAGCAGTGCGGAGATGTCCGACAGCTTCCATGTGTGCGCCGTGTTGGCGATGTTGCCACCATACTGGTACATCCTCGCATCCACGAATGTTCCGATGAACAGGTAGTCCCTGTCATCCACATCGAACCTGCCCACCATCATGGAGGACACCGATGTCGCATCCCCGGATCCATCCAGCACCGTGTAGATCGGCAGCGAGGTGCGGATGCCGTTGTATGCGTAGATGTTCCCACTGTCCATCCCGAGGTAGAGGATCCCGTTGTACTCGACCATCGCCATGATGGCCCTCTCGTCCTCGACATCGAATGTCTTCACGGAGGTCTTCCTGCTGCCATCGTAACGGTAGAGGACGGCGACCTCCTCGACGATGGATATCCTGATCGTGTCGGACGGATCCTTTGCGGAAGAGAAGATTACCCTGCAGTTGTCGCCGTCCCTCGTGAAGGCCGTCGTGACCGTTCCGTTCACGGTGACGGCAAGCATCTCGTTGGCCTTGAAGAACTGCTTGCTCCCGCCAGAGTAGGCCTCGTAGACCGTGTATGCGATATGTCCGATGACCCTCTTCTCGACGCCCTCGAGGTTGGCCCTCGAGGTCCTCCTCGTGGTGGCGACGTGCAGCTTGTCCGTCGCCGTGGGGGTCGAGGTGTAGGTCGTGAGGGAGATCGGCATTTCCGTCCTGCCGGTCGTCAGGTTGTCTCCGAAATCGATCTTCTCGATCTGCTCCATCCTCGACTGCGTGGCGTTGAAGCCATAGTCCCTCGCCTGCACGGCGAGGCTGTACACGCCATCCGGTCCCACGAGACTGGTCTGGAACCACTCGAGGTAGTGCTGGTACTCGTCGAAAATCAGGTTCCCGTTCGCATCCTCCTCGAAGTTTCTGTTCAACCTGAAGTCCATGCATCCGGAGGTCTCGTCCACGACATTCAGGCTGATCTCTGCGATGTCCTCCTTGGTGGCCTCCGCCTCGTCCGGATCCGGATCGATGAAGGCGTTCCCCTCGATCCTGATCCTGACCAAGCTAGGTGATGTCGTATCGGCCGTGTACTCGTAGTCGAAGATTACCGAGATCGTCTCCGTCGTGGCGATGTTGCCCACGAGGTCCCTGACCTGAGCGTAGTACCTCCTCGTGTCGAGGAAGATCCCCTCGTAGAACATGTCGAACTCGACGATATCGTCATCATCTGGATCGTTCCATGTCATCCAGTCCGTCGTGTTCTGCTCCCCGAAGTCCCCCTCGTAGATGATGCGGAAGTCCTTCATCCCCGACCCGATGACGAAGGTGTCCTGAGCCTGCAGCTGGAGATGGACGATGAACCCATCGGCCTCCGCAGTGCCACCCTGCACGGAGAGGACTGGTGGCAGCGTCGTGCTGCCGGGGTACAGCGGAGCGATCAGATCTGCGATGACATCCCTGGTCGGAGGGGTGGAATCCGATGTGAGGCCGGCATTGTTGGTGGCGGCGACATATCCGTACAGGGATTTCCCGTGGTGCTGGTTGACCCTGTTGGTGTAGAAGTCGGAGAATGTCCTGAAGCCACACAGCATCCCGGAATCTTCCCATACGGTCAGATTCCATACCATCGCCGACTGGGCGGGGAGGATCCCGACCTGCCCGGTCCCATAGGCGGAAGGAACCCCGTCGAAAACAATGGCATATTTCGTGCTGGGAGTCAGCGTCACCACGTCGTTGAAGATGAAGAAGGCATCCCTCATTCCTGCGGAGTATCTCGCCCATGCCGTTCCAAGGATGTTCGCATTCGCAGGATCCACATGCTGACAGCCAGATGTGATCGTGATGTTCGGCTCGTCCGATGTCAGGGCGCAGACATATGCGACTGCGAGACCCCCGGATGTCGCATTCATCCTCAAGGAGACGGCCCTCAGCTCCTGATGGATCGCCGTGAACCTCTGGGAGACGATGTTTCCAGTCACCAGTTCTGAAGTCCCCGATGGCATCCCCGTACCGGAGAACATCGACTGTGGGATCAGGTGATCGAGGTCCTCCTGGACGAACCTATCGATGTTCCTCCCGTAGAAGAGCGTGTTGGCAGAGATGTTTCCATCCGTCTTCTCCCAGAGGGATATGGAGAGGCTGTCCTCGGGGCTCGGCATGGCTCTCTGGTTGATGTACGTCATCGAGAACTTGCTCACCGTCGCCGACCTGTCGAATGTCTGTCCAGGTGTCTTCCGCCTCGCAGCACACACGAGGTGAGCCCCGTCGGTCGTGTTGAAGGTGAATGACGCACCACTCGCCTTCACGAACATCACATTGTTGACCCTGATCTCCACATCGCAACGATCGGGAGAGATGGCCGTTCCCTGCGGGGTGATGATGAGGGAGATCCTCCCCCTCGATGGGAGATAGGACTGCCCAAGCGACGAGATGACGGGAGCCGATGAAGCCGTCGGTGGCGTGACGTTCGATCCGACGATGGAGAATGCGCCCCCGTTCGATGCGAAGGAGATCAGGACGTACTTCGGAAGCATGCTCGGAACGTACTGCTCGTTCTCCAATCCGATCGTGATCGTCGTGCCATCGGACTTCAGTGCGGGGACGATGGCCTTGGTGTTGTGAACGTAGTCCAGCTCCGTGAACGAGTATGCGGAATAGGCTGGAGATGCGACGACGCCACCGACCGTGGCGGCGGCATTCGTCGGCATCCAGTTCGCCAGTCCGAACATGACCTCGGAATCCCCATCCTGATCGGAGTAGCTCAGCTCGTAGTTCATATCGATCCTGAACGATCTGCTGGTCGTGGCTCCGGTGATCCCATATGCGGAGACGAGATTGGGACCGATCCATCTCTCGAGCTCGGTGAGCTCCGACATCGTCACATCATCTGTGCTGACTCCCATCCTCATCCGATAGTAATCGGCAGCACCTTCCGGGTCGAGCGTGTCGGCGGCCGGGATTCCGATGGCATAGATGGGCCGAGCATAGACATTGGTCGGGGCCACGAGCCTATGGGTGGAAGTGTAGTCGGTGTCCGAGGAATCGTTCGTGAGACCATTCATCACTTGGCTCCCGCCAGGATGGACCTCCTCCATCATCGGCCACACGAACCACCTGATTGGGACATCGCCGAATGACTCGTGATTCAGCGTCGAGATGTAAAGATCGGAGTTTCCACGACTCACCTCGCTGGTCAGGATGTTCCCAACATCGAGTCTGAGAGCTCCCGTCACTTCTCTCTTGGATCTGAATCCGAGAGCCAGCCAGAATCCCCTGTCGGACTCCGGCAGGAAGCTGTCGAGGGCATCGTTCCTGTACACGAGAGCCGATCCATGCCAGATGTAGAGACCCGTGGACCCAGGAACATCGTTCGTCACCCGGATCTTGACATCGGCTACCGACCAGTCGTAAGGGGAAAACTGGCCGAGTGTCCTGATCAATTCCGATTCCACGACCCCCGTGCTGTAGTTCGGTCGATGCAGATAGATATCGCCGTTGAACCTCAGTCCGATGAGGAGGAAGTCCTGAGGCGTGTTGTCGGAGATCTGGGAGATCTCGGCCACATTGCTGTCGTAGGATGATGGGAGGACGGCAACATAGAACTCCGTGTCCAGCGTCTCGGCGGAGAGGTCCACATCGATCGTCGTCGAGAACGACTTGCCCTCCGTCGGAGACAGGTAGTGCGCCTCACCTGATCTCGTCAGATCGTCCGGATCACCGGCTGGCGTCGAGAAGATGAGATCTCCCGTCGGATTGGTGATGCTGACGCCTGAGATCTTGCCGTATCGCTTGGACCACGACTTTCCCCAGTCCTCATCCGTCCACTCGGTCACCGTGACGAGGACGGCCACATCCTCCTCATCCGGATTCAGCGACTCCCTGGTGTATCCCGTGTCCCCACTGAGATCGATGTTCGATATCCTGCTGTGATCGGAGTACCTGATGTTATCGTATGTCACATCCGCCTCTGCCCCCATCTCCATCAGGGATGAGCGAGCGCCGGTGAGGGCCGTCCTCAGATTCCCCCGGAGGGCGGAGATCGGGAACACCTCGGAGACACATCGCACGCTGTCTCCAGAGTAGGTCATCCACGAGACGATCAGCTCGGCATCGCTGTTGAGATCGGATGGGTAGGTGGAGTGCACGGTCACGAGACTCGAATCCGACATCCTGAAGATGGCGGGACTGCTCGTGTCCTCCGTGGCCTTGAACTCGTGTCCCCATCTCAATGTCCCCGTCGTCATCGATCTCACGGACACCGTCTTCTCCGGAATCGATCCGTCCACCGGAACATTCAGGGATTTCCATGTGATGCTCGGCCGGAACGGGAGGAGCTGCCAGTTCGGATCGGACGGATCGTCGCTGCCCGGCGTGTAATACGAGGCTCCTCCCTTAAGAGGTATGTTGTCGATCCTGACGACCGACAGGCACAACATGTACCTGATGCCAGGGGTGAGGGTCATCGTCGGTGCCGAGCTGCCGGTGAACATCTTCTTGGCGAGGGTCACATCCGATGTCCCGTTCATGATGCGGACCGTCTCGGACCACCTGCGGTTATTGCCGGTGTCGAACTCGGGATACGAGCCTCCCTCGACCCAGGAGCAGCTCCTGAAGATGTCATCGGTCACGAATCTGAGGAGAGATGTCCTCTGGGAGATTTTCGTGGTCGAATCGACAACGATCGGCAGCCCATCCTCTCCGACAGGGAGGATCGCCGCCTCGCACCAGAACAGTCCTGGACCGGAATCTGCGTTCTCGACCCTGATCGTGATCTTCTTGATGCTGGTCATCTTCTCCGTGGCGATGAATTCCTGCCACAGGATGGTGACCGGATTCTCCTCCCACATCGCAGATGTGTCGGTCGGGTATAACTGTTCCTCGAAGCCGAAGTCCGAAGATACGGTCTCCTCGACATCCACCCTGTTCTCACGGTAGTCGACCTCGACGATCTGATCGAGGTCGTTGAATTCGAGGAGCGTGTCCGCCGTGGACAGGGTCTGTCTCGTGTATCCGGTTATGACACCCCCTCCATCCCATGTCGGACGAACCATCGCATATGTCCCATCGCTGTTCATCTCGAAGAGGATGTAGTCCTGCCATGTCTTGTTGGTCGAGTTGATGACGGTCGCCGCATCGGCGATGTCGACATAGATCGGGTCCCTATTCCACGGTGCGACGACCTTGATCCTGGCCGTGATGGCATCGACGGAGCAGACCGCATCCGTGACGGTGACCCTGGCGGGGACCGCATCCACGCCCCCGATGGCCCTCTCGACCATGACCTTCGCAGGGATGGTGTTGGCGGTAGGTCTCTGAGGTTCCGACCTGAAGACATTCACATTGCCCTCGGCCGTTCGGAAACCCGTCCTTCCTATCGGCATTGCGACATCGACCCTCGCCGAGATGGCATCGAAGTTGCTGTTGGGCAATGCGTCATTGAAGATGTCGGCCCTGGCCGGAATCTGATCCCTCGATGTGCTGACCTTCTCCCTCGCAAGGACGGTGATGCTGGCGGGGATGGCATTCCTCGCCCTTCCCCCGGAGGGCTGCGTCACGACCACCCTGCCGGACGGTGCATCGACGGCCCTCTTGAGGAGGGGGATGTCTCCGAGCCTGATGAGAGGTGCTGCCACGGCCCCTCCCGATGGGCCATGTGAGAGCTGCCCGAGATCGTAGACATCTTCCCTGTATCTCTGGACGGATCCGTCTGGGTTGTAGATCGGATGTTTCTGTGCATTCTCCCATGAAAGAGATTCCAACCCATTTACTAACCCTGCGCTCTTGAATGTTCCATCGTTGGTTTGTCCATAGAGAAATGGGATCCTCAGGGTTGGGATGGGATGTCCAAGAGTGTCGTCCGCCCAGATCTCGATCTTGAGGGAGACATTTCCTGAGTTCCGATATGTCTCGTACAGTTCGTACCAGGCTGCCGTTTCATACTCCGGGAACCTGAACCAGATCAGGTCGTCATTCGAGATGTCCGTCTCCCATGTGGAAGACCCATCTGAGCTGGTCGACCTCTCGTTGGTATAACTCAGGTATGAATAGTAGGAGGACGATGAATGGGCCACGCTCATTCCCTCCCATGTCCGCATAACTGAGAGGCGACCCGATCCTCCCGTCGGATCATCATACTGACCCCAAATGTCCTCGTCCTTGTAGGACTTGGAGGTTACTTCTTGATCCTCGGTGACATTAGGACTCGTATACCAGAAAGGAGTGACCTTGATGTGACATTTCTTGAGATCGTCGACTGACATCACCCCGTAATCGGGTGCATATGATATGAAAATTCCGATGGCAGTGAATGATCCTCCGGAATGCACCAGCTTGTTGCCTCCACATAGCTGGATGAACTGGAATCCGTGGATTCCATCGGGGGATGTCTTGACCTCCAGATAGTTCTTCCCATCACTGACCCCACTATTCTTCCGGTTGTCCTCCAAGAACATCTTGGACAACTGTTGTGTGACCAAGGAGTTCTCGTTGGGGAAGTAGTCCTGATTCGACGGCTCGCTCCGATGCAGCCAGAAGGAGTCCGTCCTCGCCGACACGCTGCCGATCTCCTCGGACTGGACGCCGATCGCCTCGACCGTCACCTTGCCGTTCGGTGCGAGGACGGACCTGTTGGGCACGACCTTCCTCTGGACGATCTTGACCTTCCCATTCATCGGGTTCCGTGGCATGTAGCCACGTCCTGCGATCGATGGGACGGCGACATTCACCCTGCCATCCGCCGTCTCTCCGGATTCGACCGGATGGTAGATGACATTCACGGAGGCTCCCGTCGCATCGACCGATCTGCCACCCGAGTAGAGCGCCCTCAGGTTCTGGAAGGCGACATACGCCGACGAGCTCCCATCGTCATCCGGGAACTCTGGCATGAACCTCATCCTGAACTCGAAGTTGGTCGGGTCTTCCTCGTCGATCGTGTTCACGAACTGCATCTCGTGACCGAGGAGAGTCGCCCCCGTGTTCACGAATGTGAGGAGGATCTTGGACTCCCCCGAGACCTCGGTCAGCGACACGTCGGATGGGAGCAGCGCCGACGAGACCCTCGTCCTGATGACGGGGAGTCCGGATGCGAGCCTCGCCCTCTCCACATCGGGATCGAGGATGTCGAAGTCCGAGAGGTCGTCGCACGATTCGTTGAACATCCCGAGGATCCCCTGGGTCGTGAGATCGAAGTCGTATCCACGCAATCCGGAGATGTTGTCCTGGGATTCCTGCCACGAGAACACCGTGTCGGCCGCCACATAATCGTTGGTCGTGGCGTTCTCGACACGCTCGTTGACGGGAATGGATGGTGGATACCTGACGACGACGATCGTGTCGGAGTAACCGAGGTAAACTCCGTTCGGGTCCGGGAACGTGTAGTTCGGAGTGCCGGAGGTGATGAAGCGCAGGTAGACCGTCTTCGGGCCCTCTCCCTGATCGAGGGGCCAGTTCGTGATCCTCATGCACTGGGATGCATAGTCCACGTCCCCTGCGGTGATGTTGGAGAGCGTCGTGGTGGCGACATCGTACTGCTTGCGCTCGGCATATGTCAGGAGGAGGTTGTTCCCCTCGAAGTTGGCGTTGTTCGAGATCTCGACCTGTGCGACGGGATACAGGACGGATGGTATCTCCGAGGGTGTCCCGAAGTTGTCATAGGTGACGGCACGGAACCTGATGGTGACGAGTCCGTTGTCATCCGTCGTGACGAGATACTTCGCCCCGTACTCGACGAGACTCGCACTCTTGTCGAAATCGATGAGGTCGATTGGGTATAGGATCTTGAGACCGAGAGCCATCTTTTCACGCTCCGCCTGGATGGGCAACCATTTGGGCGATGCCCTTATACCATGAGGGGAGGGCAACATGCCCTCCCCTCTCTATTCTCAGGACGGAACGGATGCACCTGCCAGTATGGGATCCCGTCAGACGATCTTGACGCTGATGTTGTCCAGGAAGAGATCGGCCATCCTCGCCCCCGGGTTTAGCATGGCGGTGAATGGATATGCCTCCATCCTCGCATATCCCCACTGTGGGACGAACATGATGTATAGATTTGTGAGGGAGACCGTCCCGGAGACATTGGAGATGGAGAAATTGGTCTCGTACCAAACCTCGTCATAGGATGGTTCGTGCATGTATCCTGCGTTTTCGGCATACCGGGAAGATCCCCAAGCCCGATATGGAGATATGAATGGCCCGCCTGTGGAAGACCCGTTGGCCCTGATACCGATCATCCCAGTGTAAGAACCAAACTTCCAGACATATCCAGTTGGAGGAGGTAATTGCCGATGCATATACCTAAAGCTCAAGAGCAAAGAGCTTCCTGATGCCACAGCTCCTATGATCATAGGGACATCAACCAACACCATCATCGACATCTCCCCAGGAAACACATTTCCCCAGTTACCTTCAAGATTCCCTATGAAATTGTGCCAATCAACCGCAACCATTGGACTATTCGCCTTGGACACGAACTGCACCGCATCCGATGGATATGGGTCAAGCCCTCCAGGATCAGGTTGAGCCACCTGAGATACGGTTCCGGTGTAGTCCCCATAGTATGCTGATCCAGATGGTTGTGTCCACCTCGTGACCAGCGTGCTCGAGATGTCGAACTTCCCATCTGTCACGAACTCATCGACTGGATTCGGCTGATGCACTAAAACCCTCGCCTCTCGATGGTCTATCCCCTTGCTCGCAACGATGGTCACCCTCGCCCCGATCGCCCTCCTCTTGTTGAGCACGGTGACCCTCGCAGCGGTGTTCCTCAGCACTTTGGTCCCGATGACATGGACGACCGCCTGTCTTTGCTTCACCCCGTGTCCGACGACCCTGATCTTGGCATACATGTCCTTGGTGCGGTTCTCCACGATGTACGCCCTGACCACGCCCGTCCCATCCTCGAATGATGGTGGGGACCGTCTCGTGACCACGAACGATCCCCTGAAGATGGGGAGCCCACCGATGTATCCTGTCCTTTCCGCCAAGTTCCCGAGGTACTGGACGGTTCCGGCTGGGATCACATCGTAGTAGACGGGAGTGTCGACCGGGACCGCCTTGCTGGCGATGATCTCCAGCCACACCCTCCTCGTGTCGTACCCGTACCCGGATTCGTGCCTGTCGAAATCGGGCTGTGTCAGATCCCATGTGTTGCCCTCGATGTGAGGGATCGTGCTGCACACGGGCTTCCCGTCGTTCATCATCCTCTCTCGCTTGAATTGCGAGTCGTCGCAGAAGTAGATGGCGAACATCGTCGCAGAATCCGGTCTCGTGTCCTGATAGAGGACGGAATCGTTGTCGATGGAAGCCAGCCTGATCGAACTCATCGCAACCCTCGATGGAGGCGAGAGGCTGTAATCCAGGGAGAACCGGAATGGGGATACCCTGGACGACGATCCAGCCCATGCCTCATCGGCCGAGATCGAGATCATCCACTCGGAACCATCACCCGATGGCGAGATCTCGACGACGGGACTGCTCATCCCCGTATCGTCCATCATCCTAGATGCGATGATCGACAGGATCGTGTTCCCCCTCATGTCGATCGCACTGATGACTCCGGGATTGCTCGGCATCGGGTTCCGAATGGTGACGGACGAGGAGAAGGTGAGGGCGATCTCGATCTCGTCTGGCACCGTCCTCATCTCGAACTCCGAGGAGATGATGTATGGTTCCAACCTGTGGCGGATGGAGATGCCATCGAAGATGTCATTCATCCCGAGCTCGCTGGAGGATGCCGTCTCCGAGTGACTGGAGGAGGCTCCCACATACCTGATGGACATCCTCATCGTCGACATGGTGATGTCGAACGATGATGTCCCAACCTCATGAGAGAAATCGTAGATCGGGTCGGCCATCAATCATATCTCCTACTAGCAGGAAATCAACTAGTCTCCGGTCTCCAGGATGTAGATTCCGGTTGGGATGTTGAGTCTCCCGAGCCCCCACTCCCTGACGACATCCTGTGAGCTGTCGATCTCGTAGACCCTGCTGTTCAGTCCATCGTGATCCTCATCGGCATCGACGACGATCGTGTTTCCGTCTGCCATCCTCGCCGAGAACATCGGCGTGAACTTCGGGGTGTGGCTGAAGATGATGGAGCTCGTCTCCGGGACGATCTCCAGCACCCTCCTCATCTTCGGGCTGGCACATAGGACGGTCCCCCCGCTCAGGAGCGTCGAGTTCCCCACCTTCTGGGAGTCGAACGAGACTACCGTGTCTGCGATCTCCCAGATCACGGACTCGTCCATCCCCACGTTCGTCACGCCGTTCCTGTAGGCCTGTCCGATCACATAGTTGTTGTCTCCATCCATCTGTGCGTAGATCGGATACATGACATTGGCGAACACGACATCCGCATCCTGAATTGCGACGAGGACCACATCGGTGTTCTCGTCGATGTCCATCAGCGTCGTCCCGATCTTCCCATCGCCATCGAAGTCGAAGACCGTGGTCTCATCCCCCGTCGTCTCCGTCTCCTCTTCGGTGGTCCCGGCTGGATCGAAGCTCGTCAGTGTGCCGAGCCCGTAGTCCACGAGCTCGAGCTGCAGGTAAGGGTCATCCTCGGTTGCCGATATGCTGACGCTCGATGTCCCGACGGGGGTTCCGGCCCCCGCCCCCGCCCCCGTTCCCGTGCCGGTCCCCGTTCCTCCCGTGGGGATCATCCCCCCTGTCGATCCGGAGGAGCCAGAAGATGTCGTGTACTCCGTGATCCCTCCCTGCGAGATGATGATCAGCTTCTCGGATTCCCAGGATGATACCTGTTGTTTGCGATATGCAGAGAGCTCGATGACGAGGACCGCCGACATACCATCAGGATCCTCGACGACTGTGAATGTGGCATCCTCTTCGGACTGGAAGTGGATGCTGTTCGTCCTGTCGAGCGTCGTGAGAGTGAACTTGGATGTCACGACTGCCGGGTTGATGAACTGCGAGAAGCAGATGAAGATCTTGCCCAGGCGATCGTTGTAGAAGCCGCAGAGGGCCACGAAATCACGCTTGTCGATGGGGAGGTAGACATTCCCCTGGATTGCTCCGTACAGGTTCCCATCGCCATCGATGTCGAGGATCCTGTCATTGTTCGTGTCGGCCACCACGATGTGACCATCCTCCATCACTTGGATGCACCTGGGAGCCCTGAAACCGGCACCGACCTTGGCGAAGCACTGCCTCGGAGAGGTGTAGAAGGTAGATCCGTCCATGGAGAGGGAAGCGATGAGCGCCTTATCCTCATCCAGCACGTTCACGGAGTTGCCCTCTATCACGTAGATCGCATTCACCAGCTCCGCACTCGTCATCTCCAGCCTGTCGGGGTCCTCCAGGACGGAGATGTTCACCAGCCTGAGCCCCTCACGGAACTGCTCCGCCGTCGAGTAGGACTTGGAGTTCGCAGATGACGACACGGTGTAGTACAGCGTCACCGAACTGACGGATGGGGAGAACCTCCCATCGCCGCTGGCGTTCAGCTCGACGATGATGTCGATGTTCTCGTTGGTGGCGCTGGAGACCTCATGAGTCGTCTCGGGGACGAGGTCCCATCCCTGGTAGATGAGTGCCGCCTCCTGCTGGGCGGTCCTCGTTCTGACATAGATCCTGGGCTGCGTCGTGTAGGATGGTGAGATCGGAATGACGGCATCCCAGTAGACGAAGTCGTACTGGACGGGGATCATCTGTCCATACCGCAGGATGATGAACCCATTGTCCTCGTAGTAGAGATCGTTGTAGCAGTAGGTCGTGATGTTCCCCTCGGAACCGACCGAGTATGGATCGGCCTGGAAGAGATATGCCTCGACATCCGGATCCATCTCCCAGTATGGTGGCTGGTGGAGCGAGAACTGGAAGTTCTGTCCCGGCACCCATCCCCCGGTCGTGGAGACATAGAACCCGAATCCCTGGACCGCCGTTCTCGTCGGCCACTGTAGCAAGTCGACATTCACGACCTTCATGTTGGCTGGGTACTCGGAGGTCTGCTCCTCGGAGTCGAGGACCTTCACCCCGGCCGAGAAGGACAGGTTGTATGTCGTTCCTCCCGATGTGACGGAGACGCTACGGCCATCCTGTCCCTGGAGGGCAGCCCCGATCAGGAAGAAGTAGACATCCCCATGTTCGAGGACCGCTGGATTGATCAGCTCGATCCCGAACTGCAGGTTGTTCACCCTGCCCCAGTTCTGTGGACTCAGATTCCCCGCCGAATCCCTGAACCTCTGGAACTGGTAGAGGGTTGCGATGACCTCGACGGGAACATCCCCGCCCGGCCCCGCATCCGTGACCTCGCTCTCGAGCTTGACCTCCCAGTCCACGGTGCTGTTCCTAGCATGGATCGGCCTGAATCCAAGAGGGATGTCCAGCTCCACGTTGCCGTCTCTGATGACGATGTTCTCGCTCCTGACGAGCGTGTCGGAGGCATTGGCGTCCGCATCGGGATAGTCTCCGATGTCGAGGTCGTAGGAGTCCATCTCCGCCTGGAACTCATTCTCGCCATTCCATGTGATGAAGTCCGAGGTCGCAGGCGTCGCCAGGATGCCGACGATCTGCTGGTTGGCCTCGTCGATGATGGCGGTCGTCCCCTCCTCGTCGACGAACTCGGATGAGGTGACGCCAGGGAAGTAGATGAACGTGTTCAACAGCATCTCGTCGAAGTTGATGAACAGCTTCTTCATGTAGATCGCCATCTTGAGCTCGTTGGCTCCCCAGATGTCGGCGAGGGTCGAGCTCACGGCCGTCCTGCTGGCGAGCAGGGTGTCGATCTGTGGATGGGTGAGGGTCCCATTGTCCGACAGACTGTTGTGACTGATGGCGGGCAACCTGTCCGGATCGAAGGTCCCCGTCGTGACCTGGCCGGCATCTATGCTCGACTCGATGAAGTCGCCGGGGAGTAATCCTGCGACATTCGTCCTCAGGTTGATCTTGGGAGGGTTGGTGCCACCGAGATGGACATGCTCGTTGAGCATCTTCGTCAGGGTGCTGAGGATGCTGATCTCATCCCTGTCCGAGTCCTCGATCTTCGTGACGACATAACCGGATGTCGTGTCCGGGCTGCTTGCGATGGTGACCGCACCGAGGTAGATGTATCTCAGGTTCGTCTGCCTCGCCGTGAAGGCCAGGAATGTGATGCTCTTGTCGTAATGCGTCGTCAGGGTCTCGGAACCGTAGATGTAGTATGTGACTCCCGCAGCGATGTCGGCTCCCGTCGGGATCACGAGGGCTATCGCCGAGTTCTCGGTGGTCTCGGCGACCTTGAAATAGATGTGACCACTGCCCGGCTGGATGTAGATCGTCGGACCGGCGGCAACGGTCGGGGAGATGCCCCACGAGTTGGGATAGGCCCCATTCCCGAACATGGTGAAGAGCTCGAGCAGCTGGACCTCGACGGTCTGCCACCTCTCCTTGTCACCGAGTGGGTACAGGGAGGTGTCGGTGTTGGGTCCAGCATAGAAGAGCCTGTAGTATTCGGTCCAGTTTGCCGCCAACTATCTCACCGTCCTCATAGGCCGTACAGCACGGCATCGCTCGGCTTCGCATCATCGAACGAATCGACTCCCCACACCGAACTGCCGAAGATGAATCCGGAGTCTTGGACGATTCCTCTCGTGAAGATCGATGCGACGCTGATCTCCTCGGGTCTTCCGACCATCTTGGCTTCACGCTCCCCCATGGCCTGGATCGCATCCCTGTAGTCGAGGATCTCCTTCAGATTTCTTCCTGGCATTAGAACCCCACTCCGTGGCCCGTCTCATCCGGGAAGATGATGACATTCACCTGCGACCTCACCGTCTCGGTCTTGGCCTCGTAGCTGATTTCCGACTTGTCCAACATCGCCTTCTTGTAGTAAACGGTCGGATTGTCCTTCGACC
>Ga0315294_10004822_pt1 | contig 14783 bp, 20 predicted proteins | sample YL17G13_40_MG_FD_203626 | JGI IMG/M metagenome (GOLD analysis project Ga0315294, IMG submission 203626) | Sediment microbial communities from Yellowstone Lake, YNP, Wyoming, USA - YL17G13_40 | ecosystem: Environmental > Aquatic > Freshwater > Lake > Sediment | place: USA: Wyoming | collected... | reverse complement strand
AGATCGAGCGCACCACCGAGTTCGAGCAGGGGATGGCCGTCCACCAGTCGCTTCGCGATGGGCAGTGGGTGCCCGACCCGCTGATCCTTGACGACCAGGCGCTGGTGACGAACGTGCGCGGCCGCGGTCTGGTTGTGATAACCGGTTGCGGCCATGCTGGCGTGATCAACACGGTTCTTCACGCCCGCAAGCTTACAGGCGTCGAGCGGGTGTACGCAGTCATCGGCGGATTCCACCTCGCCATCTCATCCCCCGAGGCGGTCGTCTGGCCAACCGTTGAGGCGCTGGCAGAGTTCGCGCCGGAGGTCATCGTCCCTGCCCACTGCACAGGGTGGCGGGCAACTCATGCTATCGCTGCTGCCTTCCCCGACGCCTTCGTCCAGGGCAGCGTGGGCACGAAATACGTTCTTGAGCGGTCTAGCATGCCAGAGGAATAGGGAAGCGGTTCCATGCTCACTGCCGAGGAGGTGAGCCAATGGCCGACACCAGACGAGTCGACAGCGCCAGCGACGGATCCAGGCCGATACCGGGAGCGAGAGCACATAGAGCGCTATCGTCTCGGTTCTGCTTCTAGAGACGACACAGGGAAGGTGACGGTGAAGCCGGAGCCGCGTCCGGACGAGCTCTCCACCCTGACGCTGCCGCCTTGCGCCTCTGTCAACTGCTTCACTATCGCCAGGCCTAACCCCGTTCACCCTGCCGGGCGCGCGGTTATCGATTTGGCAGCGACAGATCCACCTTAGGCGACCCTTCGGCGCGTTCCTTCTCGTGTTCGCCACGTACTTCCTGATAACACAGATACCGGGAAACACGTGACGGCGAACACATGAGCCTCTACGATGGCTCACGGGTAAAATAGGGAGCAAAACGGGATTGCCCATCCAGACGGGCCCCGGCGGCGAGAATCTCAGTTCAGAATAGCAGGAGGTACCAATGGCTCGCGTAGCATTGTTGGATCCGGATAAGGCCACAGGCAGGGCCAAGGACGTGTTCGATAGAGTTAAAGCCTACTACCGGATGGTTCCCAACCTCCAGAAGGGGCTAGCCTACCTTCCCGAGACCACGGATGCTCTGTGGGCTCTGAGCCAGGCTACCGTTCAAGAAGGCAGCATTCGTGAAGAGCTCAAGCGCGTATTCTTCGCCGTCACCGCCTGCGAAGTGGAGTGTCAGTACTGCACGGCGGCCCATATGATGGCGCTGCGCGGCAAGCACTGGAGCAAGGACGAGTGCGTGGAGGTGATCGACGGCAAACCTTCGCCGCGGCTCTCCGACAAAGAGAACGCCGCCGTGAACTTCGCGCGCGTCGTCGGGCGGCGGCCGGCAGCGGTCACCGACGAAATGGTCGACGAGCTTCGGGCCGTGGGTTGGACTGATGCGGAGATCGTCGAGATCGTGGCGTCGGTAGCGCTGATGCGGTACACGAGCACGGTGGCCGTCGCACTGGACGTGCCGCTGGAAAGAGGAATGGAGGGTCTGGTCGCGAATCGCGGGGCGCGTCTTACCCCTCGCAGCGATTGAAACCCAGAGCACCGCTCCTGCCACTTATGTGCTGATGGGGCCACGTTCACTCTCACGGCAATGAGCTGCCCGATGAGGAAGCGGTCGGCCTCTCCAACCTGCCGGCGAACCTAACAGGCGTGCCTTGAGAGAAGCGGAGTTATTCCCCTCGCCGATCGTCGAGCGTGTCTCTGCTTGCCTGCCGCTTCTCGCGGACAAGCCGACATTCCTTTCTAGGGCAACCGAAGGGGGCCGAAGTGAAGTCAACAAGCCTGGGCCTCCGCCTGTGTGTGACCCGCGCGCGCCTCAACCAGACCCCCAACATTTCAGGAGACTGTTCTTTTTCACCCCTGGACCAGTTGACTCGCTGGCTGAGGGGCCGTAAAATATATTAACGGAGGGCCATATATCATGCGGACGAAAGCGGCAACAGAAAGCAGTGCGGCTCAGAAAGAGAGCGCCCGCGAGGCAGGACTCGCCCAGTGTCTACGCCTCCTCGGCGATGACAACCGGCTGCGCATGTTTGCGCTCCTCACCAAAGCGGAGCTCTGCGTCTGTGAGATCGAGGACCTGCTGGGACTGTCGCAGTCCCTCGTCTCCAACCACCTCGCCGCGCTGAGACGGGCGGGACTGGTTGAGAGCCGCCGCGACGACGAGGACGCCCGCTGGGTGTTCTACCGCGCCTGCCCGGAGGCAGCCTCCGACCTGCGCGAGCGCTTGGCTGCGCTTCTGGACGTCCGGCCAGCAACAGGCGACCGGCGCCGCGCTGAGCAGGTCTGCAGGCTCAAACTGCGGTGACGGTAAAGTGTATCAGACTAGGTTAATGCATCCCACTCGGGTGCGGGGATGCGTTGCAGTCGTGGTCAGAGCATAGACACGGAGGCGAGCGAATGGGAGAAGAGTTCCTGGAGACGACAGTCGACAAGTTCACCTTCCGAGTCAAGGGCAACTACTGGTACTCGCCAGAGGGCGTGTGGGTCCACGTGGAGGGCGGCAGAGCCCGCCTCGGCCTTAGCGACTACCTCCAGCAGTCGAGCGGCGACATGGCGTTCGTGGAGGTCCGCCCGCCAGGCACCGAACTGAAAGCCGGCGATGAGTTGGCCAGCGTCGAGACGATGAAGGTGCAGATGGGCGTGGATTCGCCGCTCAGCGGGACGGTCATCGAGGTCAATGAGCGCCTCGAAACGAACCCTGAACAGGTCAACGAAGACCCCTACGGTGAGGGCTGGCTCGCGGTCATCGAGCTTAGCGCGTGGGAAACGGAATGCGCTTCGCTCTTGAGCGACGAGCAGTATCTCGAGGTGGTGCGCGGAGAAGCGCTGAAGGAGTTGGGTAAGCAATGAGCGACAAACGGGTCCCTGAAGTCATCATCCTGCCATGCAGCGGCATCGGCAAGGCGTTCGGCAGCGTGGGCCGCGAGGCGGCGTACGTCGTCACTGAGGAACTGCGGCCCGGCCAGGCGCGCACCCTTTGCCTCTCCCTGCTGACCCTCGGCGACGAAGAGGCGAAGCGCCGCGTCCGACGCCAGCCGACGATCGCGATCGACGGCTGCCCCAAGACCTGCGCCCGCATCAACATCGAGCAGGCCGGAGCGGAGCCTGCCGCCACGTTCCGCGTCTTCGATGTCTTCCGAAAGCACAAGGAGCTAAAGGCACGAGGGGTGTCCGACATCGGCGAGGCCGGCGAGAAGATGGCCCGCATCCTCGCCGAGGAAATCGCACAGAAGGTCGATGAACTGCAAGGGAAGGAGAGCGAACGAGATGCCTGACCTGCCGCAGAAGAAAGTAGGGATCATCGCCTGTAGCGGCGAGGAGTTGCCCAGCGGGACAGCAACCCGCGAGGCGGCGCTGCTCGTCTTGGAGCGCCTGCGCCCGCAACAGACAGTCACACTCTGCCTTCCCCTATTCCTCGCCGGCGAGGAGCGCGAGCGCGCCTTTGCCCGCTTCTTCCCAACGATAGCCGTCGACGGCTGCGATAAGCGCTGCGCTGCCAGGGCGACCGAGAAGTACAGCGCCCGGCCAGCCGCCAGCATCGTGGTCGATGAGCTGCGCGCGCAGTTGGGCCTCGAAGCCCCGCAGCGCGTTCGCGGGGCCGAAGAGGCGCGACGTACGCTCGTCGCCGCTACCGCTGATGCCATCGCACGGGAGGTCGATCGCCTCCTGGGACAGGACGCGGCGGCGGAACAGATTCCGCAAGGCAGCGAGACCGCGAACGAGGACGCAGCTGTGTGCAGTTGCACGTCTGGCATCCCTGTCGAACGGCTCCAGGTCGACGGCAAGACCGTGGAGTTGGTCGCTCTGCCGGCCATCTTCGAGCTCTTGCTCAAGCAGGGACACCGTCCCGATGGCGGGGCAACGAGCGACGCTATCCTTGAGCTGGTGCGCGTGTACAACGCTGTCGCCCCGGAGGATGAGGAGCCCCTGCGCACCGTACTGGCGACAGCCTATGAGGAGTACTGTTCCAAAGGTGATGGCAAATGAGGAAGCGCGGAGGGAAGCGATGAAGACCGCCAACTACACTGCTGACGTTCGCTGGACGGGCGGCCACCGTGGCGAGTTGCGCTGCGGCAACGGACCCGTGTTGCCCTTTTCGGCGCCGCCGGACGCATTCGGCGAGGCAGACATACTCACGCCCGAGGACGCCTTCGTTGGAGCAGTCAACACGTGCGTCATGCTCATGCTCCTGTGGACCTGTGAACGGCTGCGCATTCCCCTCGTGAGCTATGAGTGCGCGGGAGAGGGCACGAAGGTGATCGCCCTCGACCGCACAGAGACGTTCGAGCGGGTCGTTCTCAGACCCCGAATCGTAGTCAAAGGGAGTGAGGCTGAGCGCAAGCGGGTGGAGAGAGCGCTGGAGTCCGCCCGGAAGTACAGCCTGGTCGCGAACTCTATCACCAGCGACCTTGTGATCGAGCCAGAGATCATAACAGAGGCCTGACGGCCCCAAGAATCTACGTTTGGAGGAGGGAAGACATGCTAACGGTGAAGGTCCTCGGGCCCGGCTGCGCGAACTGCGCGCGTCTGAAGGCGACGGCCGCAGAGGCGCTGGAGGCGTTGGGCGCCGAGGCGACGCTGGAGTACGTAACCGATCAGGCTGAGTTCCGCAAGTATGGACTGATGATGACCCCAGGGCTGGTGATCAACGAGAAGCTGGTGTGCGCGGGCCGTGTCCCGCCCAAGGACGAGGTGATCAGTTTCATCGCCGATGCCCTACAGCAGTGAACTGGGAGAACAGCTAGATGCCTGACCCGAAGTTCACCCAACCCTGGCACGGCGTCCCGCGCGACGAGATAGACTGGCACCCCATCCTCGATGATGACCTCTGCAATGGGTGCGGTGTCTGCGTCACCGGCTGCGGCAGGGGCGTATTCGGCTATGACTACGAAAGAGAGAAGGCCGTAGTGGTGGAGCCGCTGCACTGCATGGTCGGCTGCGTGACCTGCGCAAATGTCTGCCCTGAGGGAGCCGTGTCATTCCCTTCGCTGACTGCTCTTCGAGAACTCATGCAAGACCGAGGAGTCCTCGCGACGGCCCAGAAGGAATTGGTCGAAGGAAGGGACCGCCTGGCTCTCAGGCAGCGGGAGTAGGGGGCGTTGCAGAGGAATCCGGCAATGACCGGGACGCAAATGAGAAAGAAAGCGAAAGTTCTCTTCGTCTGCACGCACAACTCGGCCCGCAGCCAGATGGCCGAGGGCTTTCTGCGCTATCTCGGCGGCAGCGCCTTCGAGGCCCACAGCGCCGGCACAGAGCCCGGCGAGCTGCACCCGCTGGCCGTCGCGGTTATGGCCAAGGAGGGGATCGACATCAGCGGGCAGCGCGCCAAGTCCGTCGACGATTTCGTGCAGCAGCGATTCGACTACGTGATCACGGTCTGCGACGACGCCAACGAGGCTTGCCCCTTCTTCCCGAACGCGGCCAGTAGATTGCACTGGAGCATCCCCAACCCATCAGCGGCAGAGGGTACCCATGAGGAGCGACTCGCCGTCTTCCGGGAGGTGCGCGACGGGATCCGGGCGCGGGTGAGGGAGTTGCTGGCAACACTCAAACCCTATTCCACCACCAGCGAGTCAGATTAGGAGAACTCTATATGGCTGTTTCTGAAGCCGCCTCACCCGCCGCCGGCATTGCCGGACGCCTCTCCCTGCTCGACCGCTTCCTCGCCCTCTGGATCATCCTCACCATGGCCTTCGGCGTGGGGCTGGGCAAGCTCTTCCCCGACGTCGCCGACGCCATTAACTCCGCCAGTATCGGCACCACCTCCATCCCCATCGCCATCGGCCTCCTGTGGATGATGTACCCCGTCCTCGCCAAGGTGCGCTACGAGGAGCTGGGCAAGGTGAAGGGCGCCTGGAAGATGTTCAGCGTCTCCCTGATCCAGAACTGGATCGTGGGGCCGGTGGTCATGTTCGCGCTCGCCTGGCTCCTCCTGCCCGACCAGCCGGAGTACCGCACGGGGCTGATCCTCGTCGGGCTGGCGCGCTGCATCGCGATGGTGCTCATCTGGAACATGCTGGCGGAGGGCGACAACGAGTACGCGGCGGTACTCGTGGCGCTCAACTCCGTATTTCAGGTGCTCTTCTATTCGCTGTACGCCTGGTTCTTCGTGAGCGTCGCCAGCTCCTGGTTCGGCGGCGGCTCGGAGGTCCACATCAGCTTCTGGGAGGTGGCGAGGAGTGTCCTCATCTTCCTGGGCATCCCCCTCGTCGCGGGCATGGTCACGCGCTATGTGGGCATAAGAAGTAAGGGCCGCGAGTGGTACGAAGGCGTGCTCATGCCCCGCCTGGGCCCGACGGCGATCATCGGCCTGCTGTTCACAATAGTTGTGATGTTCGCCCTCAAGGGCGAGTACATCCTCGACGTCCCCCTCGACGTGCTGCGGATCGCGATACCGCTGCTCCTCTACTTCCTCATCATGTTCAGCGTGTCGTTCCTGATGTCCTGGCGGCTGCGCTTCCGCTACCCGGAGACGGCGACCCTCTCGTTCACGGCGGCGAGCAACAACTTCGAGCTGGCGATCGCGGTCGCCATCGGCGTCTTCGGCATCGAGTCGGGGCAGGCGCTGGCGGCGGTCGTGGGGCCGCTCATCGAGGTGCCGGTGCTGATCGCGCTGGTGTACGCGGTGCTCTGGGCTCGAAAGTACTTCTTCGCCAGCGACGGGTCGGCGCTCCCCCGAGTACGCCTCACAGCAGAACCTGAAGCGAAGCCTTGAAACTCTCTTGCAATGCGGTGCGTCCCCACAGCGCACTAGGGTACGGGCCGCCGGCGCCGAAGACGGCGCTGCCGTGAGGAACCAGCACATCTACCTTGCGGCGGATGGCGCCCATAAGAGTCACACAGAGAGCGGACTCGCTTTCTGAGGCCGGTCATGGTTAGAAAACCAACTCTTTTTGACTTGTGCAAGACAACCTTCTACATCGGCGCCGTCGGCTATGGTGGGCCGGCGATCTTGGCGCTGATGAAAAAGACGCTTGTTGATCGAAGAGAGTGGATATCTGAAAAAGAGTTCATGAACGCCTTGAGCTTGGCGCAGATTCTGCCCGGCGCGACCGGCGTGAGTGTTATGGGCTACATAGGTTTCAAGCTTCACAAGCTGTGGGGCGGAATCCTGGCGCCTTTGTCCTATATTTTGCCAGCTACGGTCGCCATGACGACGCTGGCCTGGGCATATTTCCGTTTTGGCAACATTTCGTTTGTCAAAGCGCTGTTCGCCGGCCTCGGAGCACTGGTAGTCGGGCTGTTGGTCAACGCGACGTGGACACTGGGACGATCGGTATTCAAGAAATTAGACACCAGGGACATGAAGGGTTTTGTCATCAGCTTGACGACGTTTGTCGGCATCTACTTTCTCAAAATCAATATCATTTGGCTGATCCTCGTTGCCGGTCTTCTGGGGTTTGTCCTGTTCTATTTCACCAGGGAGTTTGCAGGTGAAAGAGCGGCAAGTGGAGAAGCGCTGCTTTCCGAGCCCGATGCCTTAGACCGTGAGCCATTAAGCGGAAGAGACTTTATCCCGGTTGTTCTTGTAGTAGCGATATTCGCCATTGGTTTGCTTCTACCGCCAACGCGGGCTCTACTGACGACCTTTCTGGGTATTGGCGCGCTTGCCTTCGGCGGAGGCTTTACTAGTATTCCTCTTATTCAACACCAAGTGGTTGACGCCCACGGCTGGCTCACGGTGAAGCAATTTCTGGATGGCATCGCGCTGGGACAAATCACTCCCGGCCCCGTCTTTATCACGGCGACTTTTGTTGGTTATCATGTGGCAGTGATTGTGGGGGCGCTCTTCGCAACTCTAGCGATTTTCACGCCGTCGCTGACCGCTATGATTGCGCTTGCCGATGTTCATGCCAGAGTACAGAATCTCAAGATTGTCAAAGTCGTGGTTAAGGGATTCCTGGCTGGATTCATTGGCTTACTCCTCGCTGTTACTCTGCAATTCGCCTTCAAATCGCTCGTGAGCTGGCAGGCGTGGCTGATTTTCCTGGGGGCGATTGTCTGGATAATGGTCCTGAAAAGAGACTCCGTGTGGGCAATCATCGCAACCATCGCGCTATCATTGCTTATGTTTCAGTCATAGCAACTTATTCACAACTGCGGGAATACTTCCCGCCAAAGGCGGATTCGCCTTGGGCGAGCATGAGTTTCGGTTCTTGATAACGCTGGTGTACGTGGCGCTGTGGGCGCGCAAGTTCTTCTTCGACAGCGACGGGTCGGCGCTGGTCAGGGTACGCCGTACGACGACTGCACATCCCGCTGGCAGCGACACTAGCGCATAGCAGGGAGGCGAAACGAAAATGAGTGCTTTGAATGGCTCAGGCGCAACACTTCGGCGGGCAGCGGGCATGCTAACCCGCTATCGGTCTGCCGCACCGTTGGTCGTGATCCTGCTCGCGATCGGCGTGGCGGCTTACCTGGTGAACCCGGAGACGAAGGCTGCAGTGCCTTCTATCTCCGTGGTGCGGGGCGTGATACTGGTGGTCGTGGGCTGGGTTGCCGGCCTGCTGGGCGGGCTCATCGGCACGGGCGGCTGCAGCGTCATGCTTCCCGCGATCCACTTCTGGATGGACTACCCGGCGTCGATGGCCGTTGGGACGACGCTCTTCGCCGTGATATTCACCGCCACCTCAGGGGGCTACGGCCACCTCGTCCGGCGGAACGTCGACCGTAGAGCCGTCCTCTGGCTAGGTGGAGGCGGAATAGCAGGAGTGGCGCTCGGCTCCTGGCTCTTCACGCTCCTGGCGGACGAGGCGGAGCTTCTTGGCTTGATACTAGGCCTGCTGTTCCTCTGGCCGGCCGTCCGGATGATCTGGCAGGGTGTTATCGAACGGGGTATGCCCCAGCACCCGGGCAGCAGCATCCCCGGCCCAGCGTGGGGGCTGGCCAGCTTTGGATTCGCCATTGGCGTCGCCACGGGCGTGGCGGGCCTGGGCGGCGGCTATGCGCTCGTGCCTGGGCTCATCTACCTATTCGGGGCGCCGGTATACGTCACCATGGGGACGTCGCTGGCCACGATGATCCCGCTGGCCGTCGTCGGCGGTGGCATTAAGTTGGCGCAGGGGTACGTCGCCGTGGGCGCGGGGCTGCTGCTGGCGGTGGGCACCGTCATTGGCGCCCAGGTCGGCGCCGCCGTCATTAAGCGCTTCCAGCCGGCGACCCTGAAACTGGTGTTTGGCCTCTACTTCCTCTACGTATCGATCAAGTTCATCGCTGCCTTTGCCGGCGTGAAGGTATGGTAGCGGATGGCCGAGGGCGAGGGCGACGGCGACCAGAAGGAAGGTGAGAGCATGGCAAACCAAGCGAACGTAAACCAAGCGAGCGTTCTTCAGGAGATCCTTGGTCTAGAGTCGAGTCCTGTGGCAGTGAAGTTCTTGGAGGACCCGGCTGGTTTGCAGGGGTTCACGCTGGCGGAGAAGAGCCGTTATTGCCAGGCTCTGATGCGTGCCCGCAGGGGAGAGAGCGTGTATCTCACCCCCGCTGAGATAACCTGTCCGGCCTCGGCGCGAGCACTGGGGTTCAAACCGCCGCCGGAGACTCTGATTTCAGGGGAGATGCCCGCGGCGTATGGCCTGTTCGGCAGCGCGATGGCCGCGAGCCGGACCGTGGGCGATATGCCCGTGCTGGAGATGGGTAAGTATAAGGCGGTGGCGCTGGCGCCTCTCGCATCGGCGCCGTTTGAACCTGACGTCGTTGTCGTCGAAGCGAAGGCGGAGCAAGTAATGTGGCTCGCGTTGGCGTCCATGTTCACGGTGGGAGGCCGCCGCACGTTCAACACCGGCGTCCTCCAGGCCACCTGCGTCGACGCGACTATCGTGCCCTTCCTGAGCGGCGAGGTGAATATGAGTATGGGCTGCTACGGCTGTCGGGAGGCAACCGACATGGCGCCGGAGGAGGCAATCATCGGCATACCGGGACAGAGGCTGGCGGAGGTCGTCTCGTCCCTCGAGAGACTTGGGGAGAAGGCGCTCCCGCGCGTTAGGTCCAAAACCGTCTACGAGATGTACCGGTCACAAACTGGAAAGAGTCAGCAGACGGCAGACCCTGAGTAGAGCGCTGATGGTATCGGCGGGGGCCGGCATCCTGGACCGAGACACCAACAACAGCGCCCGGAGGAGAGGTGGAGACGAGAATCAAAGAGCGACCTGACAGGAGACGCCTCCTCCTTGGCGCCGTCGCGCTGGCCGTGGCGGCAGTGGCGGTGGCGATACTGGCCAGCGAACTCTTCCACGACAGAGGGGGCGAGCCGGCTATGGCTGACGAGGAGACGCCGGCCTCCGCGTCGGATCACCTCTGCGCCAGCGGGCTGGTGCCGGTCGATGGCCGCAAGTGCGGCCCGGACTCCGCCCCCGTCAAGATTATCGAGATGTCCGACTACCAGTGCCCCTGGTGCAAGCGCTTCGTCGACACGACGGAGAAAGAAGTCGAGGAGCAGTATGTGAGCGAGGGCCTCGTGCAGATCGAGTTCCGCAACTTCGCAGTCACGGGAGGCAACCAGCCCAAACAGGTCAACGAGGCTACGCTTGCCGCCGAGGCGGCAGAGTGCGCCAACGACCAGGGTCGATACTGGGAGTATCACTACAAGCTCTACGCGGAGCAGCAGGGGGAGAACCAGGGGGCGTTTCTGCCAGAACGCTTGAAGCAGTTCGCCGCCGATTTGGGTCTCGACCAAGAAGGGTTCGATGCTTGCCTCGATTCGCACCGCCACTATGACGAGATAATGCAAGAGCGGGAGGAGGCGATAGCGCTGGGGGCGCGCGGGACGCCGACGCTGGTGATTAACGGCCAAATGGTGCCGGGATACCTTCCCTTCGACCGCTTCCAGCCGCTCATAGAAGAGGCGCTGGCGAAAGCAAAGGACGCTGAATGAAGAACGCAACCAAGGCCGCCGTTACATCAACAGAGCCACGCTATCTGCTGAGACCGATCCTGCTCGCGATGATTGCGCTGCTCGCTGTCGGGGGCATGGCGATTTCGTCCTATCTGGCCTACGGCAACATCGGGGACGAGTCGCTGTACTGTGAACTGGGGCACGGCTGCGACGCGGTTCAGGCCAGCGAGTATTCGGTTGTGCTTGGCGTTCCCATCGCCGTTTTGGGCGCTCTCCTTTACCTGGCGATACTTGCTGCCGCCGTCGTCGGGCTCTCCCGCTCGTCCAGATTCCGGGAGTTGCCGTCCTTGGCTTTGTTCGGAATGAGCCTGGCCGGAACCCTCTACTCCGGCTATCTGGCCTGGGTGGAGCTCTACCGGATCGAGTCGGTGTGCATGTGGTGCACGATATCGGCGATCATCGTTACTGCTATCCTGATCGCCTCGGCGGTTAATCTTGCCTTCGGGGTGGAAAGGGCGTCGAAGGACGTGAACAGTGAAGATCGCAGTCGTATCTGAGGACGGTGAGACTGTCAGCCAGCAGTTCGGCCGTGCTGGCCGTCTCGTAGAACTTGGATCGCGCTGGTGTACGTGGCGCTGTGGGCCCGCAAGTGCTTCTTCGCCAGCGACGGGCTGCGCTGGTTCATGTTCAACTTGGTCTTCTGGGAGGGCTTCATGGTCAAGATAGAGATTCTCGGTTCCGGTTGCGCAAACTGCAAAAGGCTGGAGGCGTTGGCTAAGGACGCGGTTTCGAGGCTCGGCCTGCAGGCGCAGGTGGAGCACGTCACGGACATAAGGGAGATCATCGCGCGTAGACTGATGGCGACGCCAGGTCTTGCGATCAACGGCAAAATTGTGCTTGCGGGGCGGGTTCCTAGCGCCGCCGAGGTCGAGGGGATCATCGCGGGCGCGGTGAAAGACTAGGCGGCAGATGGCGGCGACGGGAGAAATCCAGGCCTGGCACGGCGTGCCCCGCGATGAGATCGACTACCGCCCAACCGTCGATGCAAGCCTGTGCATGGGCTGCGACCTGTGCGTCACGGGCTGCGGCAACCAGGTGTACGGCTACGACTACTCGGGAAAGAAGCCTGTCGTCCTGCGATCTACTTAACGCTGAGGTGGTTTTTGAATATGAACAAGAAAATAGTCATCGGAATAGCAGTCGGTATCGGTATTCTCGCACTTCTGGCGATCGTTAGTTACGCAGGATCGCCCAAGTCGTCGGATTCGACGGCTAATACATCGAGCGGCCAACCGGCCGAGAAAATCGAAGTCGTCCACTTCCACGGCACCCAACAGTGCTGGTCGTGTGTCCATGTCGGTGAGTACGCCCTCAAGACCATCAAGGAGAGATTCCCGGAGGAATACGAGAACGGCACGATCGTTTTTATCGATGTCAATGGCGAATTGCCGACGAACAAGGATATCGTGACGAAATACAAGGCTCGCAGTTCCTCCCTCTTCGTCAACGCCATCACTGCCGGGAATGACAACATCCACGAGGACGCGACCGTCTGGCGACTCGTCAGCAATGAACAGCAATTCATGGATTACTTTGAGGCCGAGCTCAAGAAACTGCTCGGCAAACGGTAAGAATATGGTCGACTTCATCAACACATTGATAGACAATTACAACATCCCGGTCTTGTCGGCCTTTCTCTTGGGAGTCCTGACCTCCATAAGCCCATGCCCGTTGGCAACCAACATCACGGCGGTCGCCTATATTTCCAGAGATATCAAGACTCCCAAGCACACGATCCTGTGCGGTCTTTCTTACACGTTGGGCAGAGGCATTAGCTACACTCTGCTCGCGACCGTGATCTATTTCTGGTTTTCGTCTTTCGAGGTTTCCCGGATTTTCCAAGGCTGGGGCGACAAAGTCTTGGGTCCCGTGCTAATCCTGATCGGCCTTGTTATGTTTGGGGCTGTAACGATCAATCTAGGAAACAACAGCCAGACGATCGAGAGAATGAAACTCTGGCTGGCGGACAAGGGCCATCTGGGATCGCTGGGATTGGGTATGTTGTTTGCCTTCGCTTTCTGCCCGTACAGCGGCGCGCTGTTTTTCGGCATACTGATTCCGCTGGTGCTCGATTCCCGGGGAGGTTTGGTTCTGCCGCCGCTTTTCGCCGTCGGCACCGCCTTGCCGGTATTAGTATTCGCAGTCCTTATCGCTTTCAGCATGCAGGCCATCGGCAAGGCATTCCAGGCGGTACAGACAATGGAGAAGTGGCTCAGATACGGAATAGCGTCCGTGTTCGTCTTGACCGGAATTTACTATACCCAATATCTCGTCAAGTATCTGATCAGTCTTTAAGGCGCCATGAACAACGAGGCAGACGAATCCGGGCTCTCCCACGCGGGGGCGGCGGCACGGAGTTCGGCTGACAGTGTCCGTGGGGCCGCTGCTACACCCTATCACCCGGGCTGAGTCGTCGATGGGCCGCCCTGGCTGTGGGGCGCCAAGCGATCCACTTCTGGACCGGGCGATAGACCAGGGCGCCAATCGTCCTGATACGTTGCTGGTGTCAGGAAAGTGCTTTTGTGGCCGACGGCTGGCCCGCGAAAGGGAGCACGGGCATGATGAGGGAAGAGCGACCCCGCGTTCTGGCGATCGTGGCCCATACTGACGACGCGGACATCAGCAGTGGTGAGACCATCGCCCCGTCGGCTTCGCGGCGCTGGCCGCTGTCGTCACTGCCATACTCGTCGCCGCAGGCGTCAATCTCGCCCTCGATATGGGAAGGACATCGAAGGGTGACATCCATAGGAAGAGTGGACAGTGAGGATCGCATCTGTATCTGAGGACGTTGAGCGATGCAGACCAAGGCGGTGACCACGCCGTGTACGGTTTACCGCCTCGGCCTGGTCGACTATCAGGAGGCACGAGAGGAGCAGCGGCGCCTGGTAGAGGCCTGTCGCCGGGACGGCTGTGCCCGGCTGCTGTTGCTGGAACACCCGCCCACCTATACGTTGGGCGCCCACGGCCGGCAGGAGCACCTGCTCCTCGGCGAGGAGGCGCTGGCCGAGTTGGGCGCCGCCGTCCACCGGGTCGACCGGGGAGGTGACATCACCTTCCACGGGCCCGGACAGCTCGTCGGCTACCCCATCCTAGACCTGAGGCGCTGGAATCAGGGCCCCGTCAGGTACGTGCGCTCCTTGGAGGCCGTCCTCATCGAGGCGCTGTCAACCTTCGGTATTGATGCTCAGCGTGTTGCAGGTCGGCCCGGCGTCTGGGTGGGGAGGGCCAAGATCGCTGCCATCGGTGTGCGGATCTCGCGGGGCATCACCAGCCACGGCTTCGCCCTCAACGTCAACCCGGACCTCAGCTATTTCCGGCACATCGTGCCGTGCGGCTTGCCCGACGCTACCATCACCTCGATGGCCCAGGAACTGGGATGGGCGCCAGACATGGGCAGCGTCATGAAGGCGGTCATCGATGCTTTCGTCCGCGTCTTCTCCGTTGAGGTGCGAGCGGCGCCAGTCGAAACAGTCCTCGCGGGTTCTGAGCGCATTTGGAAGGCTCCGCCGTCCGCCTATGGGGAGGTGTTCAAGTGAGCACCATCGAGCGAAAGCCGTCCTGGCTAAAGGTGCGCTTGCAGGCGGGAGAGCGCTATCAGCGGACTAAGGCGCTGCTGCGCCGCCATCAGCTCCACACCGTCTGCGAAGAGGCCCGCTGCCCGAACATCGGCGAGTGCTTCAACGCCGGCACGGCCACCTTCATGATCCTGGGAGATGTCTGCACTCGCTCCTGCGGGTTCTGCGCCGTCACAAGCGGTCGGCCAGAGCGGGACCTTGACCGGCTTGAGCCGCGTCGGGTAGCCGAGGCGGTGCACACGCTTGGCCTCGACTACGTGGTCATCACCTCGGTCACCCGGGACGACCAGCCGGACGGCGGCGCTGCCATATTCGCGGGGTGCATCC
>Ga0315294_10004820_pt1 | contig 14787 bp, 13 predicted proteins | sample YL17G13_40_MG_FD_203626 | JGI IMG/M metagenome (GOLD analysis project Ga0315294, IMG submission 203626) | Sediment microbial communities from Yellowstone Lake, YNP, Wyoming, USA - YL17G13_40 | ecosystem: Environmental > Aquatic > Freshwater > Lake > Sediment | place: USA: Wyoming | collected... | reverse complement strand
ATCCATGGTTGGCAAGCATCCACGGGTAATTTTTCTCCGGGGTGACCACATCCGTGCAAGCCATAATCTACAACCACATCCCCAAAATGTCAATACATTTTGAATTGAAAACTCTTCGTCTTTTGTCTTAGATTTTGAATCTTTCCGCCATAGGCGGATCCGCCTTCGGCGGAGAATTTTGAACCTTAAACCTTTCACCTTTAACCTAAAAACCTACCATCCTTTGACCGTCCTATTCACAATATCCTCAGCCAATTTATCTATGGCTCTTTGCTTGCCATCATCCTCGGTTTCATCCGGCTTTGGATTTCCACTTTCGTCTACACAATCTTTGACGCAGTAGATTCCCCATCCCTCTCTATTATCGTCTTTCCAGATGATCTTTTTGCTTTTTTTTTCCTCAAACCACACGTTTACCCAAATTCGGACTATATATTCCTTTATGTTTTCCTGCTCATCAAAGGTATGGCTTTCCCTTATATATTTGGTGATTGACCCATGCAGGATAGAATCCGCTATTTTTTCATTGACCACCTTCAAAGTATTATCCTTGACAAATCTGTCGGCAACAGCGGAAGTCAAGTTCTCCCTGATCCCATATTCCTGAGTTTGATTGTCGAAAAGTGGCACCGCTATGGTTTTTACTCCTGGGATGCTCGATCCAGAAAAGGAGTAGACCCCGCATCCGGCGATGAAAAACAGGAGGCAGGAGGCAGTACCCAGTAGGCAGAAAACAGAGAAAAGTAAATGGAAAACAGATTTTTTGGGGTTGTTCTGCATTCTCTTAGTTTCTATATACTTTCTAACCATTCTTGTTCGCTAAGCCCAGACTGTGAAATCATGCTTTTTAGAGTTCTTGGTGCAAAATGCTTTTGATTAACAATCACCGTTACTCGTCTCTTCTTCCCTTTTACATTACCTACAAATTGCTGATGACTTCCTTTTTGACGGCTTAGTATAAAGTTATTCTCTTTTAGGATTTTTTCTACATCTTTACTTGAAAGAGAGAGAAGTCTCTTATCTGGCATAAACTATTTCCTCAAACTTAACCCTTTTCGACAAAGAAGTCCTGGATAGCTCTTTAGCCATAAACTTAGCCTCAGCCTCAAAGAATTTTAACCATTCTTCCTTTGAAGCCGGGCGAGGAATAAATTCTCGTTCATCCCCTGCTTCAAGAACGTCTTCAAGGTATAACTCCACTGCTTCCTGTAAGTTTTTCTTGGCTTCTTCAATGGTTTTCCCCTGTGAAGCAACATTAAGTTCAAGGCAGACAGCCGAATAAAGATCGCCCTCTTTTTCAATCAAGTTATGTAAATGTAATCTTCGCATTTTTAAATAGCCTCCTCTGTTTTAATAAAGTTATTTCCCCCTCTCCCTAACCCTCTCCCACAAGGGGAGAGGGAATACTTTCCCATCTTTAATCACCTGATCGACCAGATTTACTCCAAAATGATACGGAATCTCTTTATAATTTTGCACATTCCAGATCACCAAATCTGCCTTTTTACCAACTTCTATGCTTCCGATCTCGTTTCCCTTATCTACGGCATAAGCGGAATTTATAGTTGAAGCCACGATAGCCTCGGCTGGGGTCATTCTCATCATAAGGCAGGCTAAGCTTAAGATCATGGGCATGGATTCGGTCATGGAACTCCCTGGATTAAAATCCGTGGCTAATGCCACAGGTAATCCCTTCTCGATCATCTTTCTCGCAGGAGGATATTCTTTTATCCCTAATCCAAAACAAGCTCCCGGCAACAGCACCCCAATCACACCTGACTTTTTCATTTTTTCGATTCCGTCGTCATCAATAAACTCCAGATGATCGGCGGAAATTGCACCCACTTCAGCCGCTAATTTTGATCCGCCTAAAGATGAAAGCTGATCCGCATGAAGTTTCAACTTGAAGCCATGATCTTTAGCCGACTTCAAAATCTCCCTTGATTCCTCAATATCAAAAACCCCCTTTTCACAAAAAATATCACAGAAAACAGCCAATTTTCTTTTTGCCACCTCCGGAATCATCTTTTCGATGATCAGTTTGATATATTCTCTTCTATTATTCTTGTATTCTTCAGGGATCTCATGTGCGCCTAAGAAAGTGGGGATCAAATCTATGGGATGAATTTTATTTAGTTCTTTTATCACCTCCAGCATCTTGATTTCATCTTCCAATGAGAGACCATAGCCACTTTTTGCCTCGATGGTTGTGGTTCCATAAGATAACATTCTGTCAAGACGAGGGAGAGCTAATTGAATTAACTCTTCTTTTGATTTTAATCTTAAGGCTTTGACGCTGGATTTGATTCCTCCACCAGAGGCAGCAATCTCCTGATAAGTTTTTCCCTTTATCCTCATCTCAAATTCATCTTCTCTGGTGTTGGCAAAAACCGGATGGGTATGACAGTCCACAAAGCCGGGTAAAACCACTTTATCTTTTGCATCAATGACTTTCGTTTTCTTCCCAATGCTAACCTTACCCAAAACCTCATTGGTTTTTCCCACCGCCACAATCCTGTCACCAGAAATCGCCACCGCTCCATTCTCAATTATCCCCAAATCCGCTAAATGCTCGCCTGTGCGCGGACCCTTTTGATCCGATTTTAAGGTGAGAAACTGTCGGGCATTTTGAATTATTAAATTGATTGACTCCATACAAACCTTTTAATATGATTTGAACACCTCTCCCCCTTATATCCCCCTCTCCATGAAATGGAGAGGGGGTTTGGGGGTGAGGTTACTATTCAGCTTCTGAAATTCACACACCTTTCGCAAGATTTTGAGACTATTTTCATAGCATCAACGTATGCATTTAGTAGCCTTAAGTGAAAACATAAGCGGAATAATTTCTTTGCTCCCCTTCAATCTCCACTTTTTATCTTCACCCTGTTTCAAAAATGGAAAATGGTCGTAATTACAAAAAGGAAACTCGTGCAAAAATTCAATTCTTAAGCCAGCTGAAATCAGAGCGTTAATAATATCACTAAGACCATGTGTCCATTCGTACGAGGGATTAACAACTTTAGCAGTTCTATCGGCATAAGAGCCATCCGGCTCGTATCTGGTGGGTTGGGGTGAATAGAAATATGAATGATCAAATTTCAATTCAGTAGTGTAGCTTTCATTTTCAAAAACATTAGTAAAAGGATGGGCTTCAACTATATAAAAAGTTCCTCCGGGTTTGAGAAAATGGGTGATGATTTTTGCCCATTCATCGATGTCTGGAAGCCAGCATAAAACTCCGTAAGAGGTGAAGACGATATCAAATTTGTCTGTTAATACTTTTGGAAGATCATAGATATTTGAGCAGACAAATTTAGCCTCTATTCCTAATTCTTTGCTTAAAGATTTCGCCAGTGCGATCGCCTTGTCTGAAAAGTCTACTCCGGTTACCTTTGCACCAAGCCTAGCCCATGACATGGTGTCCATTCCAAAATGGCATTGCAGATGGAGCAAGGATTTTCCTGACACATCCCCCAGCTCTTCAAATTCTGTAGACTTAAGGGATGATTTGCCGGACTTAAATCCATCCAGATCATAGGATTTTGATTTCTCGTGGATCGGGGTCCACTCGTTCCAGAGGTCTAAGTTAGTTTTCATATAGTCATTCATTCAACATTTCTCTTTCGGCTTATAAAACTTTTTTAGATTTGCCCATGTTTCTTTCAAGGTTTGAGTTCTTCCCCTCCCCCGGTCAAGCTGAAGATAGACACTCCGGAAAAGCCCTTTCTTTTCAGGATGACCTCGAGAGCCACCTTTACAATTAAGACCTTTATTCGGGCTTCAACATAGGGATTTTTATTTCTTTCTTTTGGGCGAACTTTATGGCTTCCTCGTAACCTGCATCGGCGTGGCGGGCAATGCCAATTCCCGGATCGTTGGTCAAAACCCTCTCTAATCTTATTTTCATCTCTTTGGATCCATCCGCCACGATCACCATTCCTGCATGGATAGAGTTGCCAATCCCCACTCCACCGCCGTGATGCACCGAGACCCAGGATGCGCCGGATACTGCGTTCAAAAGACCATTCAATATAGGCCAATCGGCTATGGCATCCGAGTGGTCTTTCATCCCTTCGGTCTCTCGATATGGAGAGGCTACCGAACCACAATCCAGATGATCCCGACCAATGACGATGGGTGCTTTCAGCCTTCCTCGTTTGACCATGCGATTGATTATGTCGCCAAAATGCGCTCTTTCCCCATATCCCAACCAGCAGATTCGTGCGGGCAATCCCTGAAACTGAACTTTTTTTTGGGCAAGCTTAATCCAGCGGATTAGAGGTTCATCTTGTTTGAATTCTTTCAAAACCACTTTGTCCGTCAGGTAAATATCTTCTGGATCGCCTGAGAGCGCCGCCCAGCGGAAGGGACCCTTTCCTTCGAAGAACAAAGGTCTGATATAAGCGGAGATGAATCCGGGATAATCAAAAGCATCTTGGACTCCTGCTTTTTGAGCTTGCCCCCGTATGTTATTGCCATAGTCAAAGACCACCGATCCCTGCCTTAAAAATCCCAGCATGGCCTGAACGTGAACAGCAATCGACTCCATCGATCTTTTGATATACTCTTCCGGATTTTCTTTTCTCAATCTTAATGCTTCTTCATAAGGAATTCCAGCGGGCACATATCCGTTCAGCTCATCATGGGCGCTGGTTTGATCTGTGACCACATCGGGGATTATTCCTCTTTTCAATATTTCGGGATGAGTCTCGGCACAATTCCCTAAAAGTCCCACAGAAAGGGGTTTTCTTTTCTCCTTAGCTTTAAGAATCAAGTTTAAAGCTTCATCCAGATTATCGGTCATCTTTTCACAGAAGCCTCTGGAGAGTCTTCTTTCGATTCTTTTCTTGTCCACCTCTACGTCCAAGACCACTCCCCCGTTCATGGTAACTGCCAAAGGCTGAGCACCTCCCATCCCACCCATTCCACCGGTAAGGACGAACCGGCCAAAAAGGTCGCCGCCAAAATGCTTTCTTGCCACACTCGCCAAAGTCTCATAAGTACCCTGCAATATCCCTTGAGTGCCGATGTAAATCCAGCTTCCTGCTGTCATCTGACCGAACATGATCAATCCCAATCTTTCCAGTTCTCTGAACTTTTCCCAGGTTGCCCAGGCTGGGACTAAAAGTGAATTGGCGATCAAAACCCTCGGCGCATAAGTGTGGGTTTTGAATATCCCCACTGGTTTGCCCGATTGAATCAAAAGGGTCTCGTCATTTTCCAATTTTTTAAGACTCTCGACGATGGCATGATAACATTCCCAGTTCCGGGCGGCTTTTCCCGAACCGCCATAGATGATGAGTTCCTGTGGCTTTTCCGCCACCTCCTCATCCAAATTATTCTGAAGCATTCTCAAAGCCGCCTCCTGATGCCAGCCCTTGCAGGAGATCACGTCCCCTCTGGGTGCTTTAATGGGTGTGTATTCCATATCAACCTCCGAACTAATGAATTTCAAACAACGAATTTACAGATGAAAGGCTTACGCCTTAACTCCAGAAATTGATCCGCAGGATTTTACTGAAGGTTATCGGGATCAGATTTTTTGTTCCTGCAACTTTTCCTGAACCCACAAATTTAAGAGTGTGTCTGGTGACACGCCTCTTTTTTTGGCTATGGATCGAACCTTCTTCGACAATTTGCTATCCAAGGCATAATAGGTTACTTCGGATTGGATGTCTACTTCGAATTTTGTAGGTTTTGTTCGATCCCAGAAGTCGGCTAAATCGTGGGTGTCCCAAAATTCACCAATTTCCTTATAAGATCTTGCTTTTGATAAGGAACTTTTACTTTTGTTCATATTTCTTCCTTTCAGCGGGTGTCATATTTCTTGCAGACAAAATAAGTGCACTTTTGTTTTGTTTGTGCACAAAAAAGACGATAAGATGGCGACCTGCATTTGTTTGACCTAAGGCCGCATAGACATTTTCGCCAGGATAATGTCCTTTTTCCACAAAACGGAGCTTAGGTCGATTGGCAAAAACCTCCCTAACCTCTTCTTGGCGTACGTGATGTTTTCGTTCAATTTTCTCTATTATCTCTTCAAGCCAAATAAGTTCGCTAATTTTCAATGCGCTTTCCCTTTGTGAAAATCCCCTTATTTTCCACCTGTGAAAGATAACCTCCATAAGGAGTTTAAATTCTTTGTCAAGTTATAAAATTGTGCTCAAAAAAGCAATAGTTCTTAGGTTTTTGGGGCAGGTTTTTTGGTCTGCTGGAACAGGTTGTTCCTTAGAGGAAGGTCTTTAGTTCGATGTTTCGACAGGCAAATAGTTCTTATTACCGCTCAAATGCTTTCCGATTTTTGATAAGACTTTACCACCAATCTGGTAACCGATCCTTCTAAAGAAAGATTTATCTTCTTGGAGGCTTGATCAAAATTGGAGGTTTGGTAGATATTATCATATTTCATAATGGAAATGTTGGAAAAACTGGTGGAGGTCAATTTGGCGTGGTTTTCGATCTTGAGACCCACGTCTTCGGGTATCAAAAGACTAAGCGTAGAGGCGTCTGAATCTATGGTCCCGTTTACCTGATCGACCAAATCGCCTAATTTGATGTTTAAGCTGGCGGCTTGGATATCCAAGTTCAAATTCTTTAGTTTTAAATCGGAAAGAACCAACTCTCCCTCTGTGGCTTTGGCATAAATTCTTAAATTGATAGGAATTCGATCAGTTAATTTAATCTCCCAATCCTTGGCACCCCATGCTCTCCAAGACCATCCTCTCCATCCCCTGTCATTATCTCTGATCTCTACGGTAGCTGAGCTGTCGAAACCTGAATATTCATAGGTGGTGAGAGGCTCTCTTTTCCAATAATCCAGCTTCGCAGAGATCAATCCCGGAGCACCGGATGAGATTTCCAAATTTCCAGCCCTGACTTGAATTATGGCAGTGATTCTAACCGCAGAAGTGTCTAAATCCTTGCTCCATTGGTATTGCTCGGGAGCACGATGAACCCCGCCCCATTCCACCTTCTGTCCAAGTCCTGCAGAAAAGTAAACCGGACCCAAAATTGCCGCCATGAACAAAAGGGGTGACAAAATGGTCAAGAAGGATAAGCGGGTTTTTGCGAAGATTTTTTCAATGCCAATGGCGATTAAGATGACGGGCCACAAAGATAAAATCCTTAACCAGACCGCCCAGGGGACATTGCCCAGATTATTTAAAAGAAAAACGATCCCCAGCGATATAAGTATTACCCCACTTCTGATTCTTCCAATTCTCATGCCTCACTCTCCTTTCCGCAGAATCCGCTTTCGGACAAGAGCTAACTTAAGACGAAACGTGTTTTCTTTGAGACCTAACTAAAATAATGATTCCCAAAACTATTAAAACTAAGGGCCATAGATAGCTGAAACGAAACCAGGAGACAAGGTTATTCAACAGGAAAATCAAGCCTATTACGATCAATGCCAAACCGGGCAGAAGCCAGCTGAGTTCGGATTTTTGGGGAGCGACAATTTCTGCTTCCAATTCGGGATTGCGGGGAATTATTATCCAGGCGATTATATAGGCGATCAAGCCGATGCCATCTGCAAAAACCAAAAGAACCGCCACCAGTCGCATTATGGTCGGATCGACATTTAGATATTCACCCAGTCCTCCGCATACACCCGCAATCATCGAATTTTTTCGGGAACGATAAAGTTTTTTCTCCATATTCATCTCCTCTTTTGTGGTCTATTGGAGTATACGGTGAAAATGATACTGAGGATTCAGATAAATGCAAAGGACAAATTAATAAAGATTGCCCTGGCTCGAAGCTCAGGTGGTCTGCCACCTGACAAATGATTAGTGTCAGGAGCACGGGGCTGCTGACCTACCTGCTATTTGATTTCAACGATTTTCATTACCTCGTCGCCGTAATGGTTAATAACTTTTACCGCAATTTTTCCGGTTTTGGGTGGGGGGAAGGGGCGGGAGATGGTGGAATAAAGCTCGTCCCAGGCGTCTTCGTTGATATCGGCTCTCAGTGCTCTCTTTAATTTTTCGTAAGGTTTGTCTTCCCCTAAAAAGTAAGCATGCGTTACGAAAAATGATTCTCCGTTATAGTTTATATCAATAAACCAGGCGGCTATCTCGTGCTCCGGGTCGCCAGTACCGCTACTGCGAATTTCGCCTTTAACTGGATCATATACATCCACGCCGACAATTTCAACTGTAATGCCATTTTTGGTCTCTTTCACTTTAATCTGTGGTTCGCCGAATGCAAGAAACAGATTACCCACACCCGTTTTCTTCAATAGATCACCCATGGAAAGATCGGGGTTGATTTTTACTTTCATCACCTGTAATCCGTTGACTTGGGCGGGAACTGAAAAAGCAGAGGCGTCAAATGAAGTGCCGGCAACGACTAAAAGATCAGCGAACCTTTTTGCCACCTTCGCCGCATCCCGAATAAAGTCGTCATCTACACTGCCGAACTCCGGACCAATGGAAACCGCTACTTTTTTAAGCCCATCCTTAGTTTTATATTCTCCCGAAGCTTGCACTTCCGGTCCTTCGGGTAGAATGTCCAGGTTAACAAACTCCACCCGTGCGCCCTTTTCACCGGTTTGCACGCCGGCTTTCAAAAGATTCGCCACCACGGTTTCGACAAACCGCTCAGAAGAAAGCATCTCCTGCGCGTCAGAAACCCGATGAGGGGAAAGTGATTCAACCGTAAATGGTCCTGAAACGCGGACTTTGTTTTTGTCCTCAAACGGCTGGTCGTAAAGCACTTCCTGCCCCGGCTCTTCATTATTGGCAAGCGATTTTAGGGTTACATGCGGGACAGTTTTGCATTCAAAGCCCATGCGGACGTTATCTGCTTCTTTGAGTTTGTAGTAAAGGTATTTGGCTGTCATAAGCCGGGTGCGGGCTAAAGCCAGAGCTACGCGCGAAGTGTCGATTGTAATCCACCGCCTGCCCCACTGCTCGGCGACATAAGCGGTTGTGCCTGAACCGCAGGTCGGATCAAGCACAAGATCACCAGGGTCAGTGGTCATCAAGAGGCAGCGTTGGATGACTTTTGGTGCGGTTTGAACAACGTAGACTTTTGGCGACCGAGTAAGTTCAAACGTACCCATCATAGTATCATCCCAAACATTAGTAAACTTGACAACAGGGGCGTCTGTCTCATATCTTTTACCACACAGGCGATCACCCACAACGATAATTCGGTTGAGAGCAATTAGTTTTTCTATGTTTTCGATATACTTGAGATTTCTCGGTAGGTAAAACGTCTTAGCTTGAAATTCTACAGGATGGTTTTCTTCACCTTCTTTGAGAGGATTTGTCAAGTCAGCGTCTTTGAAAAGTTTGCCATCTGGGAGAACAGCTTTTCCGCTTCTCTCTTTTGCTGTGAGTGGCCTTGATGTGCCATCGGTCAATTCAATCCAAGAGAATGTTCCTGTTTTTTCTAGGAAGTCACGGTCTCTAAACAACTCGCGGTATTTTACTTGCGTCTTCAACTTCGCGAACCAAAGTATGTGATCATATAGTGAAGCTAATAGGTTGCTGGGTTGCCCTGTTGCTGTTCTGAAACCAATTTGTCCACAGAAATTCTCACTCCCAAATACCTCATCCAGCACGTTCCTCACCAGATGCACATTCTCGTCCCCAATCTGCACAAACACACTCCCCGTCTCGGTGAGCAAATCGCGGGCGACCACCAGCCGGTCGCGCAGGTAGGCCAGGTAGGAGTGGATGCCGAGTTCCCAGGTATCACGGAAAGCTTTTATTTGTTCCGGTTGCCGCACTAAATCATCAACTTTATTGTCTTTTACATCGCGCTTTCTGGTAGAGGTTTGCCAGTTGGAGCCAAACTTAATTCCATAAGGCGGGTCAATGTAAATTGTTTGCACTCTGCCGCGCATCCCTTCTTTTTCCAATAAACTGTTCATTACCAGCAAACTATCACCTAAGATCATTCGGTTCTGCCAGTTGTCTTCATGCTTATAAAATTCCACCGCCTTTTTGAATTGCTGGTCAGCGGTCTCACCAAAAAGCATCGTCTGTAAACTTTCGTTAACGCCGGATTTTAAGCGAGCAATAATTGCCTCGGGCGCAATTTTTTCCTGCACATAAATCGGCACTGTTGAAACGGCAAACTCAGCCCCCGCTTCTTTTTTCCCAGCCCAAACAAGCTGGGGTTCAAGAGACGGATCGTAGTCATATTTTTTCTTGACCGGCTGTTTTTCGCGGGAGGGAAGCTTTACAGATTCTTCCTGCGTGGGAATATGAGCGCGTTTGTCTTTGTGCTTGTAGGAAGCTACAGGCGCGGCTTCGGTGGGGGCTTTTATTTTTTTCTTTCGCATAGAGATTACTCGATTAATTTCTTGTCTTGAATGATTTTGTAATTATTCTTAGTTACTACCTTCCTGCCAGTCTTTGTTTCTATTTGCCTGCGCGCATTGCCGGCAATATTGCCGCCTTCCCGCGCAACCTTTTTGTTTTGACCGAAAGTTTTTGGCTTACGTTTGTCTGAGATTTCGGTGGTGGCGGTCTCGGCGAGCATATTTAAAACCAGCTCCAGATTCGTCATGTTGTCGCGTAGATTTTCCTTTTTTAAACCTTTCAGGTTCTTATACTGCTTGGAGGTCAATCCCGCCCAAGCCTGTGTGATTTCATCAGTCAGGATAGCAAATTCCGCACCCTCTTGCACACCGCGTTTCTCCCATTCATCCGTGAGGGCTTTTCTTATCTCGATGCTTTTAAGACGTTGATTGATCCATTCAGAGCTGTAGCCTTTTTGCAGATATGTTTTCAGGGCACGATCGATGGCAAGCTCGGGATCAGCGGTTTCTTCCAACCGTTCATAGCCAACGCGTGACAACCAGAGTTTGAAGGGCTCAGCCTTGGGCGAAGGGATGGATTGGATGATGCGGAACATGGTTTCCGTATCCGCGGCATCCGTTAAGTAATATTTACCATCGCTGGCTTGCATTTTCAGTTGGTTACATTTTGTAACCACCTCGCTCCCCTCTCTTTTTAGCCTGTTTTTCAGAACTTTCCAATAATTTCTTGGGTCTGCGCTTTGGGATAATATTGCCACTACATCCACCACGGAAAAATACCATTTCTCCACCGCATCATCCCAGTGTCTGCGGATTCTTTTGCCTTCGAAAATTGCGACTTGGGTTGATTTTTTCATAACCGCCCCTTTCTATTTGATGGTATCAAACCCTCTTGTTATTCCAGCAAGAATGAGATTCTGTGTTTCGTGTATATCCTGAACTTCTAAAAACGCCCATTTACCAAATTTTTCCATGTTGTTTATCGCCGGCACCCAAAACTTGCGAGCAGTCTTAACCTTCATAGCTTTCTTGTCATCTTTCTTACCAGTAACTTCTAACACCAGATAGAGAATTGATTGGTCTGGCATTTCAATTTTAACAATGAAATCCGGTATATAAGGATGAGCCACACCCTGGTGCTCATACGGAATGGTAAAACCGAGATTCTGATTTTTGACATAAGACAGCACTTCGTCCATCTGCTCCAATTTTTTTGCCACTCCTTGCTCCCATTCTTCAGTATCTGCCACCACATAATTAACATGGCTTTTGTCAGTTTCGCGCACTTCTTTGGTTGTCAAGAAGTCAACGTAGCGGGTAGAGCCCACTGTGTCGTAAGGTGCAAGAATGGGCAGAATCTTTTTGTCTTTTTGACTGGCAATATTTTCGGTAACAATTGCTTGCTGAATTTTGGTTAAAGCACCGGAGAAATATTCACCCACCGAAAGATAGCCGATGACCATGCGGTCCTTAAGGACGACACACCTTTTGACATACTCCTCAGCAATGCGTCGAAGTTGAGGACCGAGCCAGTATTTCTCTTGACCATCAGCATCGGTAAAGTAACGCTTTAGGAGTCCTTGCATGAGACGCATAATCACTTCACCCTCACGTCGCGTTCTTATCTTTTCCATCATTTCTTTGGTTTCCTCACCGACTACACCGCCAAGCGTTACCTCCGTTGGCTCGTTTTCAATTATCGTTTTGGATTCTTCAGTAAATTGTGCGGCTAATTTCTCTTCGTTGAGTTCATACCGGTAGCCTTCCACTCTGGGAAAAGTAATTTCGTACTGCTGTCGATCTGGCAATGCATGTACGCGGTGAATAACCTTGGGTGGCTGTGGTTGTATCATGCCCTCAGCTTTTAAGAATTTGAAGGGAACACCGTATACTTCGGCATATTCATGACTCATAAGCCCGGTTGCTTCATCCACATTGTAGTCAACCCGCCTCAGCGCACGACCGACTACCTGTTCGCACAAAAGCTGGGTCGAAAATGCACGCACACCGAGGATATGGGTAACTGTGTTTACATCCCACCCTTCGGTAAGCATAGACACCGAAACTACGCATTTTATATTTTCACCGAGCTTTCCGGGTTTTCCTACCGTATTCATCACTTCACGCAGAAGCTCCTCGTCTGTTGGATCGTCACGTCCCGGGAAGCGACGGCGGTATTCCTTGTGGTAATCTGCAATTTCCTTAGCAAATATTTTCTTAAACTCTTCGTTAATTTTTTCCCCGCTATCTAACTGAGCACTATCTATAATAAGCGTATTCGGACGGTCATAAAACTGAACACCGTCCTCGTTGCGGAATATTTCTAGATTGCCTTTTTCGATTTTAATTTGTCCGCTCATCGTCTCATGTTCGTATCCAGCGATCCAACGATAAACCAATTCCGAAACGGCAGTGTTATTGCAGACAACTATCATTACCGGAGGCATGACATTCTGATTATTCTTCTTGTTATCCAGATATGGTTGGTAGTATTTTTTTTCGTAATTGCCGTAAAGGGATTCTAAAGCCTCTTGGAGCTTGGTTGGCAAAACACTCACCGATAGATAGTCTTTTCCGCCAGTTTTCAATCCTTTCTTTGGCAATTCATCCCTTACATATAACCAGAGATTTCTAAACTCCGGTTCATCATCTTTTGAGATGGTGTCCGACTCAACAGGTAAGCGAGGGATTTTAACCACACCGCATTCCAGTGCATCTAACAGAGAAAAGTCGTATACTGCCCAAGGAAATAATTTACCCTCCGGATAACCTGAGCCACGTAAAAAATAGGGGGTAGCAGAAAGATCAATTAACGAATTGACGGCAATCTTTTTTGAAAGAGCTTCAAGTCCGTTGATCCAAACACGAGCGGCTTTATTATTTTCATCCGCTTCTTTTCGCTCTTCACCGGTTAATTTCTCTGGATTTGGTTTTTCGCGATAGCAATGATGCGCTTCATCGTTTATAACTAAAACTCGTGGTTTGTTAAGGAGACTTTTAAATGCCCGGTTTACCATGGCATTCGGAGTTTCTTTTACCGCTTCTTCTTTTATAATTCCTACAGATTTCATCACTGACCCAATTTGAAATCTAGGATTTTGTCGTAACTCCAGTTGATGAAAATTCGTGATGTAAATAGTTGCTTGATGCAGAAGCTCAAAATCCTGATAAGAGACAATATTGCGTTGTTGATAATAGTTATGTTTGTCGTTTGGATACAAAACATTTAGTCTATCGCGAATAGTTATTCCTGGTGTAATGATGACGAAAGCATCAGTAAAACGCGTGTCTTGCGGATAGCGAATCTTGTTCAGGGTATGATAGGCAATAATCATTGCCATAACCACTGTCTTTCCTGAACCAGTTGCCATCTTAAAAGCCAAACGGTACAAACCCGGATTTGCTTCCGAATTTGCCTTTTTCAATTCATTGACTATCCAATTTTCTCCTGTTTTTTCAACTACTTCATTTATATACATTAATGTTTCGAGTGCTTCGATCTGGCAGAAGAATAGTTTATTTTCTCTGGTTTCGTCTTTCCAATACAAAAGTAGGTCTCTGGATGTTTTTGTCAGTCCTAAATAATCTTTCTTTTGCCACTCTTTTACTTTAGCTCGAATTTTGTTTATAAATTCATTTTCTTTTTGCAGTTCGCTGCCATAAGCGCCTTCGGCAATATTCAGATCAAATTGTTTCTGTTTTGTTTTTGCTCGAGGGACTGGGATATAAAAACTACTCGGTCGGCGATATTCTAATATCTCTTCAGTCAAACCACGTTCGTTAGATTTGAAATGCCGATTTGGTTCTAAATATGGCGAATTAAGAACTGTTGGTTTCATGGTTATATTACATTAAAATATAAGGTAACGCGCCCGCCACAGACGACAGGCGTTTTTAACCTCGTAGGTTAGGGGCCCTGCGCACCTTCAAATGAATTGTGTCTTGTAGCCCGACTTCCGGATAAATTCTTTATATTCATATATAATATCATAATCATTTATGGAACCTTGTCAAGTATTTTTCTTGGTAATGCCCCAGGGGTAAATATACTTTTTGCAGAACGGGGAAACCCGCTGAATCCCTTATCCGTCCGTAAGTCAGGAGCCCCTTGCTCCTGACAAATGGACAAAAGACCTCTCCCCCTCTTTCCCCCTCTCCACACTTGTGGAGAGGGGGACTAAAGGGGGTGAGGTATCCCAAAGTGCCCAAACCCTGTCCATTCACCTTTTTTGAGTTGTCCCGTCAGAATTTGCGACCCGCATATCCGCTGTTAAAGGGGGGAGATTTTTTAAACGTAGCGCCCGACCATCGTGTCGGGCGTTTGCTCTTATCCGCCTAACTCATTGAATCTCAATTGAGTCAAATGACCGTTGGTAGTTCTCTCTACCAGATACCAAAATCACTCGAACTTTGATGGTGATAGAGATAGGGTGCCGGTTAGTGGAGAGTGGTGAGAAGGTAGACTTTTCGATTAGCAAAAACTAAAGAAAGGAGGTAAAAATAAAACT
>Ga0315294_10004819_pt1 | contig 14789 bp, 24 predicted proteins | sample YL17G13_40_MG_FD_203626 | JGI IMG/M metagenome (GOLD analysis project Ga0315294, IMG submission 203626) | Sediment microbial communities from Yellowstone Lake, YNP, Wyoming, USA - YL17G13_40 | ecosystem: Environmental > Aquatic > Freshwater > Lake > Sediment | place: USA: Wyoming | collected... | reverse complement strand
ATATTTCCCTTCAACGATTTTTGCAAAATTGCTTGGTTTCAAAATCCACTCAAGATCGGCAGTAAATGCGCGACCATCCTTGCTGTTGACCTTCCCAGTTAAAAACTTAGATTTGCCAATGTGTTGAAAAAACTCACCCCACCAGTTCAGCACATGGGCTGTTTCAATCTGCTTGTCCTGGGCTAACTCTTTTGCCACCTCCCGCCATCTTTGCCGCAGATAACCCTGCCTAGCTGCATTCCAGACCTCAACCTTCCGCAAGGTTGGTAACCACTGGTGGTAAAGCTCAATGACCCCTTTGTGTTCGCAGTCTGGCAATTTTTTTGCTAATGCAGGTTCACCGTCAGGTGGACATATATATGTATCTTGGTTATTGGTTATTGGTTCTTGGTTATTGGTTGCCATTGGGGTGGCATTAGGGGGGCTATTGGCCTCCCCATTGGGGGGCTTTTGCCACCGCATTGCCGCCCCCTTTTTTCCATCCTCTGAGAACTTGCGATATTTGGAAATTTCCTCGTCCGCACGGGGGTTTATGTAACCAGCCTCTGTGGAAACAAAGAATTCGTCCAGCACGGTCAAAACGTCCTGTTCGTTGTCTCGCATCCCTATTTGTCGGGCAATGTCCCGCTGTTTGATGGGCACTTCATGCAGATAGTAATGATCTAGCAAGCGCCTAAAGGCCAAATCTTCCGTCAAGGAAAGATGGTGTGTATGTGACTTGTAGTCACCAATATGGAATTGGTAAAAGTGCATTTCCCACGCCTAAACATCCACCCAAAAAAGAAACTTCGGCAGGAGGGGTGGGTTCTCTTTTCGGTGGGTTCATGACTCCCCACCTAGCCGGGTTTCAAACTATTTTAAACCATTCTGGATGCAGCACTTGCAACTGCCAAACCCTAGCCTGGGGGACGTTCGTCCATTGGCTGATGGCTGCGGTAGTGATGCCTAGCAACAGCGCCAGCTTTCTAGCTGACCCTGCATTTTTTATGGCTTGATCTTTTGTCATGTTGGCATATTAAGGTGGCTTGATCTTTTTGTCAATACCCGTCAGAGTTAAGGGGGCTTTACAAATAGTCCTTGCACGGTTTGTTAAGTTAGCTTAATATTCACCCATGCCGCAACAAACAGCGGTCTTTTAAAAGGAAACCAAAATGTCAAATCGTCAATACCTCTCATGCGCCGAAACCGCAAAAATGGTTCGCGCAGCTCTCAAAGAATCATTCCCTGGCGTAAAGTTCAGCGTCAAATCCAGCGTGTACAGCGGTGGCGCTTCCATCAATATCCGCTACACCGATGGCCCCACATACGAACAAGTGAAAACTGTTGCGGGTATGTTTGAGGGTTCTTACTTTGACGGCATGACCGACTACAAAGGCAGCAACTACGGCAGCCTGGACGGTCAAGAAGTACGGTTCGGCGCTGATTTCATCTTCATCAACCGCGAATTTTCTGCTGAATTCTTAACCACCCAAGTCGCTTTAGCTTGCGTTTATTTCGGTTACTCAATGCCGCAGATTACCGCCCCAGTTGGTTACAGCGCTTACATCGCCGACCGCCTGGATTACGAAACCAACCGCCGCATCATGTGCAAAGTGTCAGAAACCAGCCTTTGCGCCACCAGCCGCAGCGCAACCCTGGCCCGTGTTGGCTTCCTGGGTGACGATGGCTACGGCTACGGCGCAGTGGGTATGTTGGCAGCTTAATCAACGGGGCGAAAGCCCCACAAAGGAAAAAAATGGTTATTTCTCAAATTTCAAACACCGTCCAAGTGGCAACATTTGTCAATGTTTTTTATGGCATAGCTTCCTTGGTGACCAAAACCAAAAAAGGTTACGCCGTGACCCTGCTGGACACTGATGCCGAAATGATTGTTTCCGCAGTGCGTATTTATCCCGTCACCATGTTGGATCAGGCAATTGCCTACGCCAAAAAAATTGCAAACATTAAGGAGTAAAAAAATGAGAGTTTTTAAAAGTGCATTTGGATGGAAAGCAGAATCATATTTTCCGCTGGACGATACCACCCGTATCACCATCACCACCATGAAACGTTTTGGCGGCTTGATCACTACCACAGTGACGGGCAGCCAAAAAGAGGGGGAGATGTGGTATTGGACGGTTTGCAAAGATTACGGTATGACTTGGGGGGTCAGCAAAAACATTCGCGCCACCGAAAAAACCGTAGCCGACCAGCAAAAAAGTGTGCTGGATCAGTTGGACAAAATAAAATCTGAGGTTGTGTCGTTTTATGAACAACTTAGGGTAAACACCTAATAAATAACTGGTTAAGCTGGCTTAAAATTTACTCATGCCCCAGCGATTTCGCATAGGGTCTTTTAAAAGAAAATGAAATGACAAACGCAACACAAACCAGCCGTAACGAACAGATGTATGGCTTTGCCGATATTGATTCCTACATTGAGTCAGTCAAAGATTCCATCACTTACAAATTCACAGGCGGCAACATGGTTGTTGCTGGCCTGATGAGTGATGCTCAAGAATTGATTGCTGGCGGCGCACAAGACCGCAGCCGCCAAACTCTCAACATTGCCAAACACATTTTGTTTTTGATCATGGATGGCGAATTGGTCAGCACCGTTGAGCGCAAGTAAACCAAACGGGGCTTTGGCCCCATCTTCAAGGAATATTTAAATGATCACCAAAGCCCAAGTTCAAAAAATGTATTTTGACAACAACCTCGATTTGTCAGACAAAGAAGCTGACGAAATCACGGCTCAAGCCAATGAGACTGCATCAAAAACCTTTCAAGACATTGATGCCCATGGCTGGGTAATGCGCTGGATTAAAGATGAACTGCGTGAGCATATGGATTGCAGTTCCTTTTCTGAGCGTCTTGAATACGATTTTTCACAAAATTAATAACCGGGGCTTCGGCCCCAGAAAGAAAACATCATGAAAGCATATCTGATTGTTGAGGGTGGAGAGTACACAGAAGATTATGAAGAATGGCGGTGGGGACAAATCCTTACCCGCCAATCAGATTACAACCCAGACACCCAACCAGAGGATGAAGATGAAATACCCCAGAACGATGAATGAAGCATTCCCTCGCACCGTGGAATATGGCGCTGCCATCGAAATCCACGTTGCTCAACATTCCACCGCCGACAAGATCATCAGGGCTTTGGCCTTGGTTGCTTTGATCGTGCTTGCCCTTGATATTTTTATTTGGAGGCCGTAATGAACGCTAACGAAATTATTGACAACATTAAAATTGTTGCTGACTTGCAGTATGAAGGAGAACCCGCCCAAAACCGCTTGGCCTATCACGTTGGGCTTTTGGAGTCCCATTTGCGGGGCTACATCCAAACCACAGAGATCGCCCAGGAATACATCAAAGAGCTACAGATGGAATTGGTTGCAAAGGAATCGGAATGAAGATGATCACCTATTCTTTGCTGTGCTGGATGGCCTGGGTCACCGCTGGGTGCTCGAGCTTGCCAGGGTCAACGCCCCAAGCACCCAATCAGGACCTAATCGTTGACAAGCAAGTGCAGCCGATGGGACGCAATGAGGTTATCGATGCTGTACGCCAGTGCGAAACCGCTGGCCTCCGCGCCATCCCCTTGTATGCCAAACGCAAGATCAACGGCTACACAGTCGAAACCGTGGTGGAAGTCACCTGCGGCCCTAAATACGCTTATTAAGGAAACAAAATGGAAACACCAATCGGAAAACAAATCGCCGCCGCTTTTGTCAAAGCACAAAAGGCATTTGGGCCAGCTTTAAAGACCAGCACGAACCCGCATTTTCGTAGCAAGTATGCTGACCTCAGTAATTGCATTGAGGCCGTCATTGGGGCTTTAAACGACAACGGGATTGGCTTGATGCAGCGCACTTACGAAAGCCATGACGGGGTAATGGTCGAGACAATCTTTGTCCACGAATCTGGAGAAGTTATGGAATGCGGAATGCTTCACGTTCCAGCCGCCAAGCAAGACCCCCAGGGCTATGGCAGCGCCTTGACCTATGCAAGACGTTACAGCTTGCTTGCCGCCACAGGTCTTGCACCAGAGGATGACGATGGCAACGCTGGTTCACGCCGCACAGAAACTTTACAGATTGACGCTGGAATGATGGCAGACCACATTGCCGCAATTGATGCCAGTGCCAATAAAGAAGAGCTGCAAACCGCCTATAAAGCAGCGTATGACGCTTGCAAGGGCGACCAAACTTGGATTGCCAAAGTTATCAGGGCCAAGGCAGACCGCATTGCTAAAGCAAAGGAAAAAGCATGAGAAAAAAGAAAGAAATCGGTCTTGAGGAAATGACCCTTAAAGATTTTATTGCCATCTTTGCCATGCAATCAATCTTGCGGTCTGGTGGCGTAATCAACCCCGAATCTTTTAAACAGGATTCGGAACTTTCATACAAGATGGCAAATGCCATGCTGGAGACACGCAATGGAAACTGAAATCATCCAAGGTTCAACTGAATGGTTTTATCAACGTCTGGGCAAGGTCACCGCCAGCAGGGTGGCAGATGTAATTGCCAAAACAAAGACGGGTTATAGCACCAGCCGCGATAACTACATGGCCCAGCTTGTGGTGGAACGCCTGACCTTTACCAAACAAGAGTCGTACACCAACGCCGCCATGCAGTGGGGCACAGATACCGAACCATTTGCTAGGGCAGCTTATGAGGCCACACAGGGCGTTATGGTGGAAGAAGTGGGGTTTGTGCGTCATCCATCAATTGAGTGGGCTGGTGCGTCACCTGATGGCCTTGTTGGGGACGATGGATGCATTGAAATCAAATGCCCAAACACTCTCGCTATGATTGAAACGCTGCTATCCCAAAAAGTGCCTGGGAAGTACTTTACCCAGATGCAGTTTCAGCTTGCTTGCACAGGGCGCAAGTGGTGTGACTATGTGGTGTTCGATCCCAGAATGCCACCTAAAGCGCAATTGTTTATTAAACGGGTAGACCGTGACGATAAATATATCTCAGAGATCGAAACTGAAATTGTCAAATTTTTAGTCGAAGTCAATGCCCAGGTCCAGCAACTTAACGCAATTATTGAATCAAAATGAAAAAAGCCTACGAAATCAAATTTCCCGCCCGAACCTACAAAACCGCAGCTGGTGAAGAAAAAACTTTTTGGGCGGCACACGGCACGTTGTTTGTGGAAGCGCCAGACAATGTTAATTTACAAACTTTTCAGTTCAAAATAAAAATGGATTCAATGCCCGTTGGCAAAGATTATGACGGTTGGTTTCAATGCTACGAAAAGAAACCACGCGAAGAATCTGAAAATAACGATATGCAATTTTAGGAACGGCCATGCTTGATCATCCAAGAGTTAGGAATAATGATCCGATGACAAGCTGGGCGGCGGCTGGGTCTGCCAAAGACCTTGCCAAAGCCCACGCATCCAAGATCATTGAATGCCTTGCTAAACACGGCAGCTTGGGCAAAGACGGCATCGCCCACCATTGCGGCTTGGAATCCATGCAAGTTGCTAGACGGCTGCATGAATTGGAAAGGGAAGGCGACATTTGTTTGACGGGAAATGTGGTCAAGTCCAAATCTAACCGCTTGGAACGCGAATGGAAAATTGTTCCAAAACAAAAGGAGTTGATCTTATGAATGAAGAAGATGAAGCATTTGAAGAACTCAGTCGCAGACAAGGTTATTGGGGTCTGCAAGGGTCACGCAAGCACCAAATTCTTAGGTATGCTGAAAATGTTGACAGCAAGGGGACAAGCATGACTAAAGATGAAATCGACATTATGTGGCAACAGGCTATGCGAGAGTCAATCAAAGATGGGCAGATGTATACACGCTATCACTTTGCCAAACTGGTAGCAGAGAGGGCATTGGCGCAAGAGAAAGCACTTCAAGCCTTGCACAATGAAAACGAACGGCTGGGTTTGTATAAGGATGCTTATGCAGAGCAAGAGCAAGAGCCTGTGGCATGGATGTGGGATGTAAATAATGGTGGCGGTTATACCTCAAAAGGCATTGGTTTCATGCAAACAAACATCCCCTTTGCCAAGCACACACCCCTCTACACCCACCCACCACAGCGCACATGATAGGTTTGTTTCTAATCCTATGCTTGGGCGCTGCCGTTGTGGTGGCAGTCGCCTGGGTATTTGTTCAAATATTATTGTGGATGGAAGAATAAACCCGTGTCCCTGCTTTATCAATGATTAAAGCCTGTTTGCGGGGTGCGCCAGTATTAGGGATAGATATGTGCGTCCAGCGGTCAAACTCTCGTATAACTTGATCGTAGCCAATCCCAGAGGCAATGATGGCCTTGACCACTTCATCAGGGGTTAGCCCTGGCACACGAATATCGGCAGCACAACCAATGCGGTGCTGGCTTGTGTCTTTAGACCCTACGGCATCGTTTACCGCTTTACTGCGGAACGCAGAGTTAACCATAATCGGCTTACCGCCAAGTACAGTTTTGACTGTTTCCAAGAATTCAGCCAATCTTTTAAGGTTTGCAAGTTCGGTTTCATTTGGTGTGTTCTCCAGTTCCCGATGATCTGTAATTGTCAGTTCTTTTAAGGTGAAATGAGGGGTCATTTTGCTGCCCTTGAAAGAATATCAGTCTTGGCTTGTGAGCCAGCAGAGCTTCCAAAGTAGTATGCAATGATGCCTGTCCATGCAGTGCCCAAGCTGCCCAACATCATCAGGATTGCTGGGTTGTTTTCGTCTATCTTGCTGAAGAACATCAGTGTCACGATGCCAAAAAAACCTATGGTGACTGCGCCAGCCAACAATGGGGGCATCAAACTGCGGGTGGTGGCTTGCATTTCTCTAGCCGACTTGCGATCTTCAACTTCAAGTTTTTCAAAGTTTAGGCCCAGTTCCTGCGCTTGCTTTTGCAGTTCAATTTCGGCAATCTTGACCTGTGCAATTTGTTCAGCAGATAATTTGTTGTTGGAAATCAAGTCGCCAACTTTGTCTGGATCAACGCCAATAGCTTTGGAGATAGCCGATACAGCCATACCCGCAAGCGGTCCACCCATTGCCGTGGCGATAGTTGGTGCAATTTGTTTGAGCCAATCCATTTTTTAACCTTTCAGTTCAAAACTTAAATTTGCATGACGGGGGTATTGCACAACACGCTCCCCTTCAGGGCATTTGTATTTGATGGTCGCCAGTAGGGTGGCTTTACCGTTTGCAATTTTTTCTGCATTTACTATTGTTAGTTCATATGTAAACGTGTCAATCTCTGGCCCTGCTGGACCGCTGAACCTACTGGCGGTGGTGGTCGCCTCATGCACCATACCCGCCGCATCCCGAATGCTTGGCGTAAAACTCTCAACAGAACAATCATCGCGCTTTTTGATCCTTGCAACGGTGACGTTGATGGGCTGCCCTGCCTCTGCCACAATCTTAAAATGATCTGGCGACCACTGCAAAATAGCACGATCAAACCATCCAAATTTGTCAGCCAAGGTGTAACTGCCGCCCAGTGCGGCAACGCTTGCGGCAACTGCTCCAATGGCTTTGGTAAGGTCAATCATACTTTTCCAAATTAATTTGATTTTCCAATCCAATGGGACACATAGCCCGTTGCGCTAGATATGGCAGACACTAGCGCCATGCCAGCCCAGAACCCGCCCCGACCCTGATTGGCAAGGGCCACCAGATGTTCAAGCTGGTTTTCCATCTTTGACATTTTTTTATCCATGTCATCAAATCGGCGTTCGTAGTCCTCGACCTTTTGCCAAAGAACCCCGTATTTGACTAAATCAATGTCGCTCATGATTTCATGATGTAGGCTAGGGCATAGTACGGCGGCAGATTGGCATTTGTGCCGCTTACACCCGCGCTTACGTTTGTGGTTGCAACGGTGATACCTGTGGACGTTGATCCCGAAACCACACTAGCACCAGTTCCAGCAAGTGCGCCAAAAGCCCCAGCCGTTCCAAAACCTCCAGCAATGTTGTGGGTGTGCGGGGTTTCAGTCACCACAGATGTTGCTGCGTGGTTGTGCGATACAACAACCGAATCAGCTGAACCGCCCGTACCAGCCACTGAATAAGTTGATCCAGCGCCAACAATAAATCGATTACGCAAATCAGGTGTGCCGTTTGCGCCATCGCACAAATACCAGCCAGTAGGTACGCTGCCAATAGAACCGTACCAAAGCACAATTACGCCCAAAGGAATAGTTGTTCCCGTGCTTGTAACCGTTACACCAATAATTCCATAAAGGTTATCGTAAGTTCCCAGGGTTGATGCCGCAGAAGTCTGCAAAACAAACTTGTAGTTATAGCCATACGTCAACCAAACTTCATTGTCTAGGCGACCACTAGAGTTCAAGACAATTGGGTTGGTGTTTGCAGTTGTACCGTTTACATCGGTGTAAGTCGCCAGCGGGGTGCTAGACCCTGCTTGATAGGTGTACAGCAACCCGCCGCTTAGTGGTACGCCGTTGTTGTCAAAAAATTGTTGACCGTTGCCAACTGGGGAAAGATTGACTGCCATGATTAATCCTTGTTTGGTTTCAGCATATCGCTGGCTTTATTTTGGCCTGTTTGCTTGCCAAGCGCTTTGGCTTTTTCCATTTCTTTTTGGGCTTTTTTAGCTGCTTTGTCTAAGGCTTGCTGTTCTATTCTGGCAGCATACTTTGCTCCAGTTTGTTGACCAAGATATGTGCCAATGGCAGCACCAGGAACTTCACCAACAAACCCGCCAAGGGCCGCACCAGCACCAGCACCCAGTTTAGGCAAATTACCCTCAATCATGCCAACCCGTCTGGCTTGCAGTGCCGCGCCTTCATAAGCATGAATTCCTGGCACTATCTGCCCGACCGTGTTGAGCAAATGAAACCTGCGGACCTCATCAGGCGGAAACGTTTCCAGAATCTTTTCGCCAACCAATGAATTCATTGTTTTGTTGGCTGAGTTTTGATTCCAAACGCCCATCTTGTCCGAACCCGCTTTTTGCACTTCACGGGCTAATGCACCATCAATTTCAGCCCTTGCCGCTGCTGCGGCTTGTTGCAACTCAGGCGGCACTGGCGGCAGACCTTCTGGCGCACCCCTTACTCTGCCATTTGCCAATTCATCTAACGTATCCCTAATATGCCGCCATTGGTCTTTGGGCAAATTGTTTAACTTGGATGGTATTTTTTCTAATGGTGTTGTTGATTTAACGCCATTAGCGTCAACTTCACCAAACAAATTTTTAATGCCGTTTGATCCAAAAATAGTTTTTTCAACTTGATGCACTTTGTCGCCAAGTTTATAAAGCGCAGGGTCAGCCACCGCCGCAATGTCTTTGTCAATAGCTTGATTGATTTCACGAATAGCATTTGCCTTTTCTGGTTTCCATAGCTTGTTCATGCTTTTGCGAACCGCATCAAATGCTGCTACAGACCCAGGCGGGGCAATTGTTCCATCAGGCAACTTAAAGCCAACAGTCTTTGCCAATTCAATCAAATCTTTAGCGCCCTTTAAAACATCTAATGTTCCATCAGCTTTAAACGTTGCGCGGATTTGTGGATCAACAAACAAAGTGTCGGCGTTTGAACTGTTTATTTTGTTGTTGCCAACTTGTTTATAAGCGGAGTCGTAAATTTCTTTTTTGGCTTGGTTTAAATAACCTGTAAGGCTTGATGACGCTATGTCATCTTGTGATGTACCAAACATAACATCATTGATGCGCCCACCACGTTGCTCGTCATTGATTAGCCTGGATGATGCGCCAGTGGCATTTACACGATCTTCAGCATACTTTGACAATGCAATTTGTTCGTTGGCAATTTGCTGCTTAAACATTTGGCCTTCAGGCGTGTCTAATTTGGCTTTTGTGTGTTCATTCCGCAATAAATTTTCGTTGCCCGTCACAACCCCTGGCCTTACGCCCACTTCTGGCATGACTTCTTGAATGGCTTGTGAACGCAACATTTGTTCGTTCACAGGCACATCATTTGGCGTTTTGGAAAGTTTGATTTGCGGGAATTGACCGCGAACGGTTTCTTCACCAGTAATCTTGCCAGCAAAAGGATTGTTTGTGGCGGCGGCTGCGCCAGCACTACCCGCTGGGGCTTTGCCTTGTGCAGCATCAAATTGGGCTTGCGCTTGTTCTTTGGTTAGTTGTCCAGGCCTCACTATTTCAATTTCACCAACGCCTAATCTTTTGCGGATTGGTTCGGCAACCGCTTGCGCTGCTTGTTTAACAGCAGGACCAACTTGGGCAACTACTGGCGCAGCTTCTTTTATTGCTTGAGGAACGGCAACAGACCCAATGACAACCATGTTTTTAATGTCTTGTTCGGGTATGCCTGTCTTTTCAGAAATCTGCTTGGGAGTCAACCCCATTTGTTCAGCCATCTTTTTGACTTGCTCAATAACAGGCTCAGTAACGCCGCCCAACGGCTTTTGATAAGTTTCTTTACCAGTAAGGCCAAAGAATTTGCCAAAAGGTTTGTCAATGCTTGCGGCGGCTGCTTGCCCTGTTTGTTCTGCTCGTTCGGGACTTTGTGCTGTTCTTGCCAATCCTTGTACAAACGCACCATAAGTCGCGGGGACAACGCCATAAAGAGTATCAACAGCGCCAGCCACACGTTCAGGCATATCGCGCTTGGTTTCTAATGCGCTTTTTAAGAACGTGCCAACCAATTTACGAACGCCCCCAGGCTCTTGCGCTTGATCTATTGCTTGTCTAACAGCAAAACGTGCGCCACCAGGGGCATGGGGATTAACGGCGTCATAATAACCTCCTTGTTGGGCTACAGGGGCCGCTTGCGGGGCGACAGGGGCGGCTTTTGCCGCAGCGGGTGCAGTGGTAGCCTTACCCGACAAAAATGCCTCTAGCGGGTCGCCAGATGGGGCGGCTGCAACTGGGGCGACTGGTGCAGACGTTTGCGCTTTACTTGCTGGGTTGCGGGATATTTCCCTCATCAATCCATCAATGTCGGATTGATAGCGCTTCTTTTGCATGGGGTCAGTTGCTTGTGCTAAAGAATCTTGCGATCTTTTTAGTTCCGCTTGCAAGATAGACAACGAACCTTGATTTCTTTCCGCTTGCACTTCAGGCGCAATTCGGTTTGTCTCCAATGGTTGTTTTTTAGACGGTTCTGCCGCCGTTTTTCCACCACTAAGGAATTGTTCTAAAACATCCATTTAGAAGTCCTCTGGTGTAAGTGGCTCGGCGATTAACCCAGTAGCTGCAAGACTTTTCAAATTTTTGTATTGTTTGAGAATAGTTTTTCGTTTTTTCTCAGATGGGAAAAGAGCTTCAAAATCTTTTTTCATCTTGTTTGGATCGGTTTCTTTTTCCATGATGTTCATGGCTTCAAAAATCCTCGTATCTCTAGCATTGGCATTCCAGGCTTGTTGGTAAGCCTTCATGTTGTTGTCGCCAAATTTCTGGGAAAACTGTTGTGCGCCACTTGCTTGCATATCCAAATTGGTAAATCCGGCATCAACTCTACGAGCAATTTTTATCAAAACTTCTGGGGGAACTTTGACCGTACCGTTAGCTACCGCCGACATATCTAAACCAGCAACAGTCCCGCCTACAGAACCCATTGCCCTAGAAGTGTCCATCGCCATTCTTGCCAAGTCTTTGGCAAGCATATCGTAATCGCTGCTTTTCATTGCGTTTAAGGCTTTTTGCTCTAATCGGCCTAATACGCCACCGCCTGGAAAAAGTAAATTTTCACCAATGCCAGATGCGGTTTGCATAACTTCACTAACATTTCGGCGACTTTCCGCTAAAGTCATTTGCCCATTGACCAAATTATTGCGATAGTCAGTTCCAGCGGCTTGGTCTTTTTGTTCGGTGGGTTCTGCCATGTACGGTTGATCGGCCCTGCGTACAGGGTAAGGCAAAGTCATCCCAGGCGTGATCTGATTTGCCGCCCCAGGCGCTCCAGGTGCATTTGTTTGCAAACCTTCAGCCCGACCAAGCTCAACAGTTTGCGTTCCAATACCAGGAGTTACTTTTGCAGTGCGGCCTTCAGGCGTGACCGTGGTTGTTGTTTGATAAGTGCCTTGTTGTGCAGATTGATCCATTCCTGCAATATGGCGTTGAATTAAATACGGACGTACAGCAGCAGGATTAGTTTGTGCAATTTCAAAATATGGTTGCATTAATTTATCCGCTTGATCTTCTGGCATTCCTGTTGCTTTTGCTTGATTTCTACCCCATGTTTTCAAAAAATTAACTAATTCAGTTTTATCAACGCCACCAGGATTGTTTGTTGCTTGCAAAACAATAGGATCATTGATTGCGCCAACATAGCCGTTAGAAATTACTTGCGATTTATTTTTATTTAAAGCTAAATTAGCGGCTTCAGAACCTGCTGCACCAGTTTTAAAAATTTCTTGTGCGCCAAAAGAAGCTGCCATGTCCTTGAGGTATGACAACCCAGTTAATGGGGCTTTACTGGTCGCAACTGCCGCAGCTTTAACTGGATCATATTTCCCATCAGTCATGTACTGATTTGGGTTTGCCATAACCGTTTGCATATTGCGGCGTTCAATGTCTTTTTGTTCCTCAACAGACAAAGCAATTTGCCCTGTTCGGGCCGCTTGCTGTTTGGCTTGCAATTCCAGCGGGTTGATTTGCTGGGCTTGCTGATAGGCTTGCCCCGCACGGCCCATGTTGATCATGTCGCCAATGGACATAACCGCTGGGCCTTCAACCGCTGGCATAGGGGTGTATGAATATGTTGCCATAATTAATCCTTATCCTGGCTGAAATCTAAGATTGGGCGGCGGTCCATAATTTGCGCCTGTGCCGTAGTTAGTGGTCATTGGCTGACTTCCAGGTTGCGTTCCAGGCTGCATGATGTACGGCAAAGAGGCCATATTCCCCATGTTTTGGATTGTGTTTCCATAAGCCTTCGCCGACCCAATGTCACCAGCGGCTTGGGCTTGTGCGCCAACCAGCCCAGCCGAACCCATGCTTTCGCCTGTTCTTAACGCCGCATTAGCAGTTGTGCCAGTAGCGGTTAATCCCATGTCAGCTATGCCCTTTAATCTGTTAAAGATGTTGGTTTGAGTGGCTGAATTTCGGTTAAAGGCTTGTCCAAACTCTTGAGAGGCTTGGCCCTGCGTGTAGTCTTGCATTCCCTGCATCACGTTGCCGCCTATCAAACCACCGCCACGGTTGGCTTGGTTTTCAAATGCTTTTTGGCCTTGCGCTAATCGGAATTGATAGCCTGGGTCGATGCCTTGGGCAAAGTCTGCTGCCGTGTAGCCCCTGGTCAGTTCTGGCATCCTTGTCAAAAGGTCTTTTAGCGTGGTCGTGCCAGCTTCGCGGTATGGGCGTAAATTTTCGTTCGTAATGTCGAACATTTCCTTGTTTTTGTCTGCGGCATACCTTGACCCGCCAGCAATCGTGTTTGCAGCGTTTTTGGAGGCTTCCCCCTGCATATAACCAGAAACCAGCGAACCGCCAGCGCCAATCATTGCGACATTCATCCAGGTCATTTATTTACCCTCCAAGGCTTGCACCTTTAATTTGTTTGATGAATCATACAAAGCCAACTTATCAGGTTCTATCAACTCTTTTTCAATTCTGTCTAAGTTTGTTTTGCTGGTTTTGTGGATTGTGATTCCAATCGCATCAGTCACCGCCAGCGTCACCCGCTTTGTTCCCGCCTTGCTGCAAATCACATCGCCAGCGTTCAAAGTAACCATGCCTTTTTCTGACCAAGCAATGATCTGCCCCTGGGCGCACATGAACAAATGATCCTTTTTGTGAACCTTGCCAACAATCAATGTACCCGCTGGACGTGCCAGTTTTCTGCAATACATCCCGCCCGAAAAGTAATGTTCTGTTTGCAGTTCAGGTTGTGGCATTTTAGCCACTTCACTCTGCAACCGTTCAATTTCTTCGCGGGTTGGGATTCTATTTGTAAGCAGTTCCAAGTTCATTGGTTGTAGTACGGCACTTTGTAGGCCACCCCGTTGACCGTCACATTCATGAAACCAACTGGGTTTGCTGGCAACGTAGCCGACCCAGCAGTCGCTGTGGCAGAGCTATTAAAGTTCAGCAAGTTAATGAAGAACTGCTGCCATGCACGGGTTGGGCGCTTGGTTTGCCCATCCAAGAATTCCGATTGCGGATAGGGCTGCGTCTGTGGATTAGGTAAAAGTGCCATCAGTTTTCCCCTGCGGTCATTTTTAGGTTAGCGGAAACAATCACCGCTTTCACAGGATCAGAAACCGATACTTCAAAAACCCTGTCCCTGGCAAAACCCAGCCGCCGCCAAATTGCACGGTTTGTGTATTTGCCTATTTTCCCAATAGTTGTCCAATGTTCGCTTGACCAAGTAGAGCCGCCATCACTTGACCAGCGCAACATGGCCTGGGGATCGTCACCCTGGCCTGTGCTTAATCCCACCCCAGGCTGAAATTGCAATTGCAATTCTTCAAAATATTGCCGCTGTAGGTCAACAGTTAAATGCGGGGCACGGCGCAGACGTTTGACGTTTTGCCCATCATCTGTGTAAATGTTGCGGTCTAATTTGTAGATTTTGCCGTTAGAGTAATCCCCAATCAAAACATACCCTTGAAACACAGCAGAGCAATTCCCACGGCAGCGCTCATATTGACCCAGGTTGTTTGTGTATAGCCATTTGTGCCACATTCTGGTCGCAACGTCATAGCACCAAGTTAGCTGCAAAGTTGGAAAGCTGATGACATAAACTTCATGGCCTTCTAATTGATAAGTCCAGGCAACCGCATCAGTTATGGTTTTGTTTGTCAAAGAATTTTCAACCGCATGGGTTGAAATCCTTTCTGGCACATATCCATTCATCTGGACAATTTGAGCCGTACCGCGATT
>Ga0315294_10004817_pt1 | contig 14791 bp, 12 predicted proteins | sample YL17G13_40_MG_FD_203626 | JGI IMG/M metagenome (GOLD analysis project Ga0315294, IMG submission 203626) | Sediment microbial communities from Yellowstone Lake, YNP, Wyoming, USA - YL17G13_40 | ecosystem: Environmental > Aquatic > Freshwater > Lake > Sediment | place: USA: Wyoming | collected... | reverse complement strand
ATCGAAGCCGGGTACATCGGCAAATCCATCCTGACAAAAGAAGATTAAAAATCAAAGTGCAAAATTTTAAAGAAGCGAGTCATTGACGCGAAGCGGCGATTCTGCAATTTTGATATTTAATTTTTGACATTTGCATTTCCATCATGTCTTGTCAGTCGAAATAAGCGGGCAGTTCGTCCCGCCGGTAGTGCTCGAACATCTTCGTTATCTGTTCCGGAAGAATCTTCGTAATCGACAGCTCCGGCAGGTCACTTTCCTCGAAGAACGCCACCTGCTCCGTCTCAGAGCTTGTCGTTGCCTGGCCTCCTGTGATTTCACAAATGAAGAACAGCTTATAAATATGATAATGCATCAGGGGCTTGTGCGGGTGTTTGCCCCGGTCATATACGGCTGCCAGACGCTTTGCTTTGACACGAAATCCCGACTCCTCCTGCACCTCCCGCTCCACGCTCTCCGAGGGGCTTTCTCCGACGTCGGCCCATCCGCCCGGCAGAGACCACTTTCCGTCCGACCGCTCTTTCACAAGCAGGATCTTGCCGTCCTTAAATACCGCGCCCCGAACATCCACCTTCGGTGTCGCGTAATCCTTCTCACGTACGAATAAATCCAGCACATCCTCGATTTTTACGCCGGCTTTCTCCGCCAGCATCTCGGCCACAATATGACGTATTTGCTCGTATCGCTCCCGGTCAAACGGATCCTGAGCGTACGTCAGTCCGTTCTGAGACAGCGCCTGCAATCGCTTAGCCCATTCCAACCACTTTGGCTCCATTTTCTAATCCCAATTGTTAAACTTATTCAAAGAAACTATTGAAAATTAACCGTCCACCAATCATAATTGACACCAAATGAACGAACAAGAGGAAAAACAAACCGAGGCGAAAAGAAGCCTCCTGACTGGCGATATCAAAAATCGAAAGGAGAATTCAGATGTACTGTTCAAAATGCGGTCAAGAAAATCCGGATGGTGCCCAAGTGTGTCGCGCCTGTGGCGCTGCATTAATCCAATCTACGATACAGGCTTCAAATCTTGGTATCAAAACCAGTGGCATGGCTATTGCCGCATTGGTTCTTGGTATCCTGAGTATTTTTACCTGTGCCCTTACTACAATACCGGCAATAATCCTCGGAATTGTCAGCTTGGTTAAAATTGAAAGAAGTGGTGGTAGCTTAACCGGTAGAGGCTTTGCCATCGCTGGAATCGTTGTTCCAACTGTTTCGGTGCCTATAATAGCACTGCTAATGGGAATTATGATGCCGGCTTTAGCCAGGACAAGACAAATAGCGTTCCGAATGGTTTGCGGGACGAATCTGGCTGGCATCGGCAAAGCAATGCAAATCTATGCGGACGACTACGACAAAGCATTCCCGCGTTCCGGGAGTAAAGACAGTCTCTGGAGGGGGCATATAGCAAACTGGCGGGCCGAGAATCGATTCGGTGCGTACGAGCTGAAACCCGACGGCACTGGCGGCGTGGGTAACATATCCTCCTGCTTTTATCTTTTAGTCAAATATTGCGATGTGACGCCTAAGTCGTTTATATGTAAGGGCGACGTCGGTGTCACAGAGTTTAATTCAGCCGACGAGGGCGTGAATGGTCAAAAACTGATTGATTTTTGGGATTTCGGCATCGAACCGAGCACGCATTGCAGCTATGCCTATCATCAGCCTTTTAGCACGTTTCCGCTGACCTCGTCGAGCGAACCTGGGATGGCTGTGGCGGCTGACAGAAATCCCTTACAGGATTCTCCCGCTGCAACAGCTAAGTCCTTCCCCGGCATTTATAATCCTGACGGTGGCAGAGAGGCTGTAAAATACGGCAATGCAATTACTCACCAGCAAGAGGGACAGAACGTGCTGTTCGTAGATAGCCATGTTGGCTTTGAGAAACGCTCGTTCTGCGGCATCAATAATGACAACATCTACACCTTCTGGGACGGCGGAGACATAAGAATAGGCGCCTCACCCGTAATTGGTAGTGAGCCTGAAGATAGATTGGATTCGCTGCTGGTGCACGATGGACCATAGCCGAGGCGAAGAACCTGATTTCTCCGCTCCGCGTCCCTAAGGAACGCTCCGGTTGAAATGACAGTTTTTCGATGTCATCTCGAGCGTAGCCGAGACATCTGGCTGCAACTGGATGACGCTTTACGTTTGCAACCAGATTTCTCCGCTCCGCGATGCTGCTCATCGCTACGGTCGAAATGGTTTTAGTCCGAAGAAATTATTGAAAATTGACCATCCACCAATCATAATTGACGCCAAATGGACGAACAAGAGGAAAAACAAGTAGAGGTAAAAAAGAAGCCTACAAGTTGGTGATATGAAAAATCGAAGGGAGAATTCAGATGCGCTGTCCAAAATCTGGAAAAGAAAATCCCGATAATGCTCAAGTGTGCAGCTCATGTAATTCGGAACTACCCAAAGCCTCGAAAAACACGGACGGCTTGACTCCAAAAATGAGTGGCTTAGCAATTGCGGCGTTTGTGCTCGGAATCCTGAGCCTGTTCTCATGTGGTCTTACTGTAATACCTGCAATTGTTCTGGGTGTTGTCAGTTTCGTCATAATAGAAAAGAGCGGCGGCAGGCTTACCGGGACTAAGTTTGCCATAGCTGGGATCGTTATTCCAGTGTGCGTATGTCTGGTACTTGGGATCCTTTTGCCGGCTTTATTCAAGATGAGGAAGGATTATTTTCTAACGGCTTGCAGTAGGAACCTGTCCGGTATCGGCAAGGCGATGCAAATCTATGCGAACGATTACGACGATGCATTCCCGCGTTCCGGAGGTAAAGACAGTCTCTGGGTAGGGCATATACCCAACTGGCGAGCCGACAATCGATTCGGTGCGTACGACCTTAAATCTGACGGGACGGGGGGTGAGGGTAACATTTCCTCCTGCTTTTATCTCTTAGTCAAGTATTGCGACTTGACACCGAAGATGTTCCTATGTAAGCGTGACGTCGGTACTACAGAGTTTAATCCCGCCGACGAGGGCGTGAATGGTCAAAAACTGATTGATTTTTGGGATTTCGGTATCGAACCGAGCACGCATTGCAGCTACTCTTATCACCAGCCTTTCAGCAAGTTTCCACTGACCACATCGAGCGAACCTGGGATGGCCGTCGCCGCTGATAGAAATCCATGGATAATATCACCCGGGGCGGATCCCAAAAACATAACTTTCTATAATCCTGACGGCGGCAAAAAAACAGTAGGGGCCGGCAACGCCATTACTCACCAGGAAGATGGGCAGAACGTGTTGTTCATAGACAACCACGTGGGCTTTGAGAAGCGCCCATTTTGCGGCATCAACGACGACAACATCTACACCTTCTGGGACGGCGGAGACATACGAATAGGCGGCGTACCCGTCAGAGGAAGTGTGCCGATGGACAGATTGGATTCGTTGCTGGTGCACGATGGACCATAGCCGAGTCGAAGAACCTGATTTCTCCGCTCCGCGTCCCTAAGGAACGCTCCGGTTGAAATGACGGTTTTTCGATGTCATGTCGAGCGTAGCCGAGACATCTGGCTGCAACTGGATGACGCTTTACGTTTGCAACCAGATTTCTCCGCTCCGCAATGCTGCTCATCGCTCCGGTCGAAATGACATGGTTTTAGTCCGAAGACATTATTGAAAAATCACCGCTCATCAACCATAATTGACACGAAATGGAAAAATCAGAGGAAAAACAAGGTCAAGGTTGCTACGAACAGAGATTGTTGGGTGAGCCTGTTCAATCCAAGATAAGCAAACTGGCAATTCTCACACTGATGTTGGGGATTTTCAGCCTGTTTTTCTTTGTGCTGGCCGGGATACCGGCGATAGTAATCGGGATTATCAGTACCCTCAGAATCAGGCGCAGCGCCGGCAAATTGAGGGGCAAGTATATCGCGCTGGCAGGCATGAATATTTCGATCTTTTTTATGGTTATCTTTTACCTGTTTTGGAGCATTGATGCACCGCCGATACCGAATGATTACACGATTGCGGACCTTCGCTCTGCCCCGGCACAATACGCCGAGAGCTTTGAGGTTCTCAAGACGTTGATAGACGAGGATTACGATTTGTCAGGATTCCCAACTGTAGAGCTGACGGAGAGTGACAGTAAATTGATTGCTGAAATAAGGGGGATCATCAATACTGGATCGACATCGGAAATCTCCAAAACACTCAACTACTATGCCGAAGAAATAAAGCAGATATGGGCTGATAACGAAACAGCCAGAGACATAATCCATCGGCTAAACGAATTTCCGGAGATAGTCGACCTGACGGAGCCCAGCGTCGATTACATGCCTATGCGTCTAAAGGATCTGGTAGAGCTGACCTATCTTTATGATGTCTATGTGCACTTACAGACTGAACAAGACGATATTCACGCCGTCACTTTGCAGTTGATCGAACTGGATTCTGTATTCAGGAAATTCAGCCTGAACGCCCGGCCATTATTCAGCAAATTAGTCTGTTATTTCTGTATGACCGCCGACATATTAACCGCGAACGCGATCGCAAACAATGCGCGGGCTTCGCAGGAATCTATTGAATTGTTAGCAGGGCACTTCACACCTTTGACAAAGGAGCAATTGTCACTGCGAAATGTTGTACTGTTTGAGTATCTCCTTAACAGGTATAACATTTTGGATTTATTGGGTCAAAGTATTAAGGGGAAGACTCCACTGCTCAAAAGGAATTCGACGCTACGGTTCTACAGGAATGTCTGCGATAATGGGATTAATGTTCTGGAAGATATTGAGGACTCCGCTAACGTTGGATTCTTAGTCTGGCCGTCTGTTTACCCATGTATGGAGCCAGTATCATTCCAGGCCCGCAAGCCGCTGCCTTTACTCTATATCTGTTATAATCCTGTCGGCTCACTTCTTTTACAAACGAGGTTTTTTTCGTATGAAAGCCTGTTAAAACGAAAGACTGCAATAAAGATACAGGATGACCTTCTGCAAATTGTGCTGAACAAGAGGCTCGGCAAAAATGTCCGCTTGAAGGCCCGTGCTTATGGTGATGAATATATCGTTGACGTTGAGAACGGGAAAATTTTCAGTCCGGGCCCAGATGGCAAAGTCGAGACGAAGGACGACATAATGCTGCGGATCGATCCTGAGGTTTTGGGCTGGTGGAATTGAAGACGGTTTGCGATAAGGTCACTGGGGTCATTCAATGCTTATAGGTGTTTTGAGCTTGTTTAGCCCGTTTTGTAGAATTTCGAAGAATTTGTCGTTATCCGGCCAGAAAATACTTTCATCGTCGGGTATTGGTTTGTCGAGTTCTTCGAGGAATCGTGTTATGATTGGCTCATCCAGGTTTTCCGCTGAGATTCCCAGGCCGAGCTTTTGGATGTAATGAGCGTTGATTATCTGCTCGTATTGGCCGGCCAGGGGGAGCAGGAGCATCTTTTTCCTTAGGTACATGCACTCGCTTATCAGAGAAAAACCCGCCGAGGCGATAACTCCTCGTGCACCGGCAAGGTCCGCGAGGAATCCTTCGGTGGAACGCTTTTTGAAAATGCAGTTCTCATATTCGGCATCTTCGTCGAAGCCGTAGATATAAAACGTCTGAGCGGCGAATTTTTGCAGGAGCTCCCGCAGCCCGTCCCGGCCGGTTCCCGTCGTGGAATACAGCAATATGTGCTTTCCGGGCGATGCTTTCAGCTCGGCGACGACGGGCCTTACGATGGGCGGGGCTAAAACCGCCGAATCGATTCGCAGCGGCGATTCAAAGAAATTCAGGATGATATAGGCTACCGCCCCGATGTAATGGCACTCGGTCACTACGCTGGCGGTCAGTCGCGAAAACCAGTTCTTCGCCGGGTGGTCGAGCTTGCAGAACGTCAGCATGTGCTCGTGGTCGATGCTGATAAACGGCACGTTCTTTCGCCATGCCCACCATGCGCTGAATGGCTCGAAATCGGATATCACCAGCTCCGGCCCGAACGGTTCAAAATGCTGCTTGAAAAGCTCATCGTTGAGCCTGTTGGCCTCGGGCAGTTTGAGAAGATTCCTCTTGAGTGTTTCCGATTTGTCGATGCGCTGGCCCTCGAATGCGAACGACAGGCCGAAAACCTCTTTGACGCGCCGGCCGAAATACTGTTTCAAATAGAGAAGTGACTTCTGCGAGCCCACGAACATAACATCGTGGCCGGAATCGATGAATCTCTGCCCGATAAGGTGCGACCGGCTGCTGTGCCCGAATCCTTCCCCTGCGACGGCGTAAATTATCTTAGCCATTTTTACGGATTCCGGCCACGGACGTAAATACTTGGATTTGAGTCCGGTTTGACGCCGAGGTAGGTAAGAGTTTTTTCGATTATTTTGGCCGCGACCGGTGCGGCTATAACTCCGCCGGTATAGCCTTTACCAAGCGACCGATTCGGCTTGCGTATCGATACAAGCACCACAATAGCAGGTTCATCCACCGGCGCGCCGGCTATAAAAGAAGCGACGAATTCGTTTTCCGAATAGCCTCTTGTGTCGCTGCTTGCGATATTCGCGGTACCGGTTTTGCCGAACAACTGCCATTTTTCAAGCTGTGCTCTCTTGCCCGTTCCCTCATTCACCACGCCGGTCATGGCCTCACGCACGACCCATTCGGCAACCTCAGGTTTGATAATGTGGCCGACCGGCGGCGGTGGTCGTTTCAATTCGGTGATTTTTCCGTCATTATCGACAATCGCTCTGACCAGGAACGGCCGAACGAGCCGGCCGCCGTTGGCAAGTATGCAGAAAGCTCGAATGAGTTGCATACCGGTTACACAAATTTCCTGACCGAAGGGTATGCGTGTGATACTGTAGCCGGTCCATGTATCCGGCGGCCGCAGAAGTCCATCGACCTCGCCGGGCAGCTCGATTCCCGTTTTTCTGCCGAAGCCGAAGAGCTTAAGCCCGTCGTAAAGTCTGTCTTTGCCGAGCCGTTGTCCGATTTTAGCCATGCCGATATTGCTGGAGTTGACCAGAATCTCCCGCACGGTCAAATCGCCGAAGCCTCTGCGATATTCGCCGATCCGCCCGAAACCTTTGCCGCTGTAGCTGCCGTTTTCACAGAATATCTTCTCGGTCCTGTTCACCACCCCGGCATCAAGCGCAATCGCTACTGCAATAGGCTTTAGAATACTGCCGGGTTCGTACCAATCGGTGATGGCCCGGCTGCGGAAATTATTCGGGTCGGTAGTTCTATCGGCGGGATCAAAATCCGGCAGCGAGATCATCGCCAAAATTGCCCCGGACCTCGGTTCGGCCACAATCGCCACAGCCGACTCCGCCTCGTATTCCATGTACTGCTTGATGAGCTGGTCTCGTGTGAATTGCTGGATGGTAGCGTCAATAGTCAGGATAATCCCGACACCGTTTGTTAAGACGCCATCCTGCTGTTTTGCCCGAATGGGCCGGCGATGGGCATCTGCAAGGAATATATTTAGTGCTGCTGAACCGCTGAGCTCTTTGTCGTATTTTAACTCAACGCCTTCCAAACCCCGGTTGTCAAGATGACTCGTAAAGCCGACAAGGTTAGCCGCGAGGCGTCCCATCGGATAATGCCTCTGCCATTCGGACTGAATGCCGATACCGTGGATCTTCCTTGCGGCGTTGCATTGACCGGCGTTGGCGTTTGTTTTGATTCTTACAAAGCCGGGATTATTACTTTCCAATATTTGTTGGCAAATTATGTGTGCGCCAATATCCACGATGGGAGCAAGTTCCGAGGATGTGGTCTTTGCATCTTTAATCACTCTCGGCTCTGCAAAAATGGTTTGGACTTTGTTGCTTGCGGCAAGGACTCTGCCCCGGCAATCCAGTATTACACCGCGCTGAGGCTGCAGATTCCTGAATGACTGCTGTTGTGTGATGCAGGCATCGATATATTTTTGACTCTTGAAATACTGGAGGTAGAAGCACCGGCCGGCCAGTGCCAGAAATGAAGCCATTATAAACAAACAAAAAAAAATGGTTATTCGAACGTTTTTCATTTCTTAATCGTCGGAATTTGATTCGCCAACTCGCTGTGAAATCGCGGCGGGATTGATCAAACTTTCCAGCAATAACTGTTTGGTGCCGAGTTCCTGTTTAAATTGGCTCTGCTCGGCGTTGCATGCACAAAGCTCATAGAAGATGCGATTGTTGGCACTCCGCAGATAAACAGCAAAAATCAGAACAGCCGTAAAACAAAAAACAACAAAAACAAAACGAAACTGGGACATTGAAATTATATCGCTATTAGTTCAGGATCCGATCCTATATCTAAGTATCCGACGCCGGCTCTAACTTATGGTTTGCCGTTACCTTATCGAGCCGGTATTTTCAGAAGCATCCCGACAACAAGACTATCCTCGTCCTTTAAGATATTAGCATTTAGTTTGCTTATTTCTTCGTATCGGCTGCCGTCTCCAAGCTGTTTTTCGGCAATACGCCATAGATTATCGCCTTCATGCACAACGTATTGTCCGCCCTGTTTTTCTTTATCGGTATCAGTCGAAAGGCGCCTGCCGATGGATTTTACTTTCTCGAATATTGAACTTGAAAAGGAGCCGCCCGTGTTGTCTATATCCGGCTCCGAAGAGCCCAGCGGCGGTATGATAAGCTTTTGCCCGACATAGATTTCATCAACTGTTTTCAGCAGCTGGCGGTTGGCTTCGAATATCTTCGCGACGTTCGCTCTCTTGTTGCCTTGCTCAGACCCATAGAACTTCTTTGCGATATCGGCCAGGGTATCTCCCTCACTGACTGTATAGACTTTTGGATAATCCGGTTTCACGGGTTCGGGTTTCTTTGCCACAGTTTTTTCTTCAGGAATCTGTACCGGAGGGGCCGGCTCGACCGGTTCGGGTGCGGTTGGATCGTCTCCGTCGGGAGTTTCCATGATGGAAGTGCCTTTTGCAACAGGAGTGTCGCTTGGCAAAGGCATTTTAAAGCGAATGTTTTCCTTTTCCTCGATGGGAGCCTTAACCTCTTCGATTGGTTCTTCCTTAGTCTGATCTGTCCAGTTAAAGACTTCCCGAGCCTTACGTTCCTTGTCTCCAATACCCAGCGAATCCGGAGAGCTGACCATGTTTGTAGTCAGCTCGCTGCTGTTGGAGCGAAAGCGAGGCAGACCGTTAATTGCAAAGGCAATTATAAATATGAATACTAAACCTAACAGCAATCCAATCTTCGCATCTGAAGTCATAATGAAACTCCATTTCCTTATGAGAATTGCACGACGAGTTTATTTTTTTTGTGCGATCCTCAATTTTGCACTTCTTGCCCGCCGATTTTCTTTGATTTCCTCTCGTGTTGGTACAATCGGCTTTTTCGTGACGATCCTGTAAATACCTGACTTTTCATTTTGCCTGAAATCGCTTTTGACCAATCTGTCTTCCAGGCTGTGAAAGCTGATAACTGCTATATAACCATTTATTTTCAGCAGATCCGGTGCCGAAACGAGCAGCTTCTTCAGATTATCCAGCTCGTCGTTGACTGCAATTCTCAACGCCTGAAAGGTCCTGGTTGCCGGATGTATTCTGCTTCTTCGTCCTCGATTTATTTTGCCAAATGCTTTGCAGACTATCTGTGCTAGCTGGCCTGTTGTTTTTATCGGCTCAATTTCACGTTGCCGGACAATAAAACGCGCGATCCGTCGCGATGCCCTGTCCTGGCCGAATCCGTAAATCAAATCAGCCAAAGATTTTTCATCCGATTTATTAACTATATCGGCTGCGGTGCGTTTTAATCTTTTGTCAATTCTCATATCCAGCGGCATATTTGTCTGGAAACTCAGGCCAAATTCAGTATCAGCCAACTGTGCCGAGCTGATACCCAAATCTGCCAGTATAAAGTCAACCTTTTCGATGCCCTGACTGCGGAGCTGCTCGTCGATTCGAGAAAAATTCGAATTCAGCAGAATAACCTTACAGGCAAGCTCCTTTAAATTAATCTGGGCCCTTCGGACAGCATTAATATCAACATCCAGACCGACGATGACTGCCTCAGGGCCCAAGGTTTTACCGAGCAGAAGGCTGTGACCTCCCTGTCCTATGGTCGCATCGACCATCACGCCATCCGATGGCAGCTTTATCTGCTCAGCTAACGTACCGGCAAGAACCGGAGTATGTTCTATTATCGAACCATCCACTTGTCTTGTATGTCATATAATATATGCCGTATTTACTGTCGTGTCTCCGTGAATCGGGGCCTCACTCGTTGCTCAACACTCGTGAGAAACTGAAAATCAGCCGACAGCTACCGCATTCTTCCGACTAAGAAGTTTTGCGGCATCGGGCGAAAATACAACGCCGGAAAAAGTCTCGCCGAGACTTCTCAATTGCTCCAGCCTTTCATCGAGAATTGCCAGCGAGGCGAAAGTTTGTTCGTCAACCTCTCTTTTGCCGGCGAGACTTTCAGCTACAATCCTGCAATGGTTCGAATCCGTTCCAATCATTCTGTCTTGTCTCCACTCTAAAAGTCAAAGTTCTTCGTTTTGTTTTAGCAGGACAACCTGCCTTGCCTGCGACATCTGTTTCTGATATTGAGCCATATGATCTGAAACATACTGTTCCCAGCTTTCGGTATTCCATAACTCGATATGGTCTCTAACGCCGATAAGCGTAATCTGGTCTTTCAATCTGGCTCTCTTTCGTAATATTTCATTCAACAGCAGTCTGCCCTGGCCATCTAATTCCACCTTGCTTGACATGGCAAAGCTTATTCGCTCGAACACGACAGCCTCGTCAGGTGCTGTGGTCCCGGGCGTAACCGCAAGGGCTATTTGCTCAAAATATTTCTCAGGGTACAAACAAAGTATGCCGTTGGCGCCGAGAACGAGATAGAAATTGCTGCCGTGCTCATCGACATCAATCTGATTTCTCAACTTGTTAGAGATCAGGACTCTGCTTTTGTTATCGACAACGTGCTGATATTCGCCTGTTAATAATAGCATGGCAATAGTCCCACTTGATCTATTCAAGGTGGGAGATTATACCACTTTCTACCACCTTGTCAATATTTATGAATACTTTTTTTGGGGATTATTACAAAATTTTATTATAGGACGGATGCCTGAAGTGGTTAATTCATTTGTATACAAATGCTTACGAAAATGCGATGGCATTTGTGCTTTGGTTTTTTTTTGCTGCTCGACCGATTTTTTCTGTGATATGCCAATTTCCTTCCGGTTAGTTTATGAAACTTGCTACTAATTTTAATATTTCTGAGCGTATCGGCTGGAATTGACTTGATTGGGCCATACAGATATAAATATGAGCATGAAATGGTTGAGACGGGCTATCAAATCCGACCGGTGCACGAAAGAGACAGACGGTGTTCATACGGATGCGACCGGAGAGAAGCGACATCGCCATCTGGGGCTATTTGATGCCACCGGCATTGGAGTAGGGGCCATTGTTGGCGGTGGTATACTGGCACTGGCGGGGACAGCTTTTGCTGCTACCGGTCCGGGGGCATGGTTGGCATTCCTGTTGAATGGGATTATCGCTATCATCACCGCTCTGAGTTTCGCGGAGCTGTCCACGGCCTTTCCGATGTCCGGAGGGACGTACTTGTTTGCCAAGCGGGTGTTGTCTGTGGGGGCGGCGTTTAGCGTGGGGTGGGTGGTGTGGTTTGCATCGATTGTGGCCGCCTCCCTCTATGTGATTGGCTTTGCGACATTCCTGCTAAACGGCTGTGCCTCCCTGTGGGACAGTGCGCCGGTATGGTTGTGTGGTCCTTCGTCGATCACATTATTGTCGGTGATTTTTACCCTTTTTTGTACCTGGCTGCTCGGGCGTTCTGCTAAGGCGGGGGGCAATTGGGTCAATGTGCTCAAGGTGTTGGTCTTCGCCGTACTTATTGCCGGCGGCATCTGGGTTTGGTGGCGTGATCGGCCACCTGCTGTGGAACGCCTGACTCCCATGCTGCCTTTTGGGCTGGGAGGTCTTGTCCAGGCCATGGGCTATACTTTCATCGCACTTCAAGGATTCGACCTCATCGCAGCAGTTGCCGGGGAAGTGCGTGAGCCACGGCGTGTGATCCCACGCGCGATGCTTCTGTCGTTGGCCATCTCGCTGGTAGCGTACATACCTTTGATGGTGCTCATTTGTGTCGTGGGTTTGCCTGTGGGAGCTACTATTGCTGATTTGGCCTCACAGGCCCCCGATACCGTGGTGGCCAAGGCGGCGGAGGTGTTTCTGGGTCAGACGGGATTCTGGCTGGTCATAATGGTCGGGCTATTGGCAATGCTTTCAGCTTTGCTTGCCAACCTTTTCGCCGCCTCGCGGATTGCCGAAGTCATGGCTCAAGACCGAACTTTGCCGTCCGCTTTGGAGCGCATCAGCTCACGTTACGGAACGCCGCAAGCGGCATTGTGGTGTACAGGAATCCTTACCTGCATAGTCGTTGTGGTTGTTAGTGATGTAGGTCGGGCAGGTGCGGCGGCCTCCCTTATCTTTCTTGTCACGTTCGCCCTGGCTAATTTAACTTGCATCATGGCTCGGAAGCGCAAACCTGACCATCATGGATTTCGCACGCCGGCGTGGCCCGTCCTTCCTGCGCTGGGTCTTGTGGCATGCGCAGGATTGGCAATATTTCAGGGTGTGGTCGTCCCGGCGGCAGGTTTGATAACGGGATCATGGTTTGTGGCGGGGTTCTTCTGCTACCTATGGTTGTTTGGCCGTAGAGCCCGGGTGTACGACGCCGCCAGTGAATCAACGGATCCTGACCTGCTCGAATTAAGGGGGCGCAGTCCGCTTGTCCTTGTGCCAATCGCCAATCCAGCCAACGCTGGTACCATGGCTCTCCTTGCAGCCTGCATCACACCGCCACGGATGGGTCGGGTCCTCCTGCTGAGCGTGACGTCTTTGCCTGCAGGTGAGGAGCATGAAAATGATGAACTCATGACAACAGCCGACGTGCTGCGCCAGTCGATTGGTGCAGCCATACGCGAAAGAGTCCGGGTAGAGGGTCTTGTTACGGTCTCCGCAAATCCATGGACAGAGATCATACGTGTGGCCCGTACACATCGTTGTGCCAGCGTTCTTTTGGGCATGACCGATCTGACTGATGCAGCCGTCCGCGGCCGCCTTGAGGATTTAGCGAGTCATCTTCCCGGGAATGTGGTCATCTTCCGTGCGCCGCGAAACTGGCATCCACGAAGTGTGCATAACGTATTGGTGCCCATTGGTGGACGTGTCGTACATAATGCGCTGCGGGCTCGTCTGCTAAACGGCTTGCGTCGACGGGTTGACGGTGAGCTGATGGTGCGGTACTTACTCGTTTTGCCCATGTCCACTTCGGAAAAAGAGCGGCAACGCGCCGAACGCCTATGGTCACGCCTGGTGACTGATGAGACAACAACGAACTCGAAAGTAAGTGCAGTACTAAATCATGACGTTGCATCAGCGATCTCTGATGCCGCTGCAGCGGCTGACCTGGTCGTGTTTGGACTCAACACACCTGATCCAAGGAGGCGCGTCTTTGGTTCGTTGACAACCCGTGTAATCCAAAACATCAAGTGCGCCGTCATGGTCATTGGCCAGCGAGGTTGACGTCCCTGATATCTCCATAGTGAGATGGCACATTGGGTTCGATTAAGGCTTCGTCCTGAAATTTATTTTCCAAAATCTGCAAGCATAAGCAGAAATTAGTTGAAAATCCATGCTATATCTTGTAATCTAATAAAGGTAGAATTATATATCTTTGAAAAACGTGAGTGAGGATAGTGTCAAATCACAAGAAAAAACAAACAGATAATATAAATGGGTGGCAGGATAGTGGGAAACGCAAGAGCAAGCGATTTTGGATCATCTTTCTCCTGCTGGTAATTGGCGGTGCCGCAATTGTACTATCGGGATGGATGAGAACGCCGTTGTCAACCGATGCCGATGGGGACAATGGCACATTCATGGTGCGCGAGGATGACCTGGTCATTACGGTGACTGAGAGCGGCAATATAAAAGCCCAGGAGTCCACGGATATTATGTGTGAGGTCGAGGGCCGGGGTGTCGAAATTGCCAGTATCATTCCCGAGGGCACTGTAATCACTCCGGAAGATGTTGCAAAGGGAAAAATCCTCTGCCAGTTAAACGCAGCCGAACTCCAGGACATTTACAATCGAGAGATGATTGATTTTTCGGCTGCCAAAGCGAATTATTTAGGGGCTCAGGAGTCTCACCTGATCCAGAAGAAGCAGAATGAATCCGACATTGCCGCGGCGCAATTGGCGGTTGAGTTCGGCTTTATGGACCTGCAAAACTACCTGGGTGAAAAAGCATCGCAGAAACTCATCGACGAGGTGAAACGGGACCCGAACGTAGCGATTGAGACGGCAACATTACTGGAGATTCTTAACGACCCGAACGAATTAGGCGGCGAGGCTTCACAGATGTTGAAGAAATATCAAAACGATATCCTTCTTGCCGAGGGACAGCACGAAAAAGCGACAGACGTTTTAACGGGTACCCAAAAGCTTCATGATGCGAATTATGCATCGGACCTTGATTTGAAGAGCGCTCAACTGGACGTGAATCGGTTTCGGATTCAAAAAGAAAGTGCGGAAGAAGCGCTCAGATTGTATAAGCTCTATAATTTTCCAAAACAAACAAAGCAGTTCCTGAGCGACTATCAAGAAGCCAAGCGTGAATTGGACCGGACCGTGGCCAGCACGCGATCCGAGCTGGCCCAGGCCCAGGCGAGACTTGAAAGTACCGAAGCCTCATTTAATCTCCAGAAAAGCCACGTTGCCAAGCTTGAGCGCCAGATTGCCGCGTGCATCATCCGAGCGCCGAGCCCGGGTATCGTGATCTATGGCAGCAG
>Ga0315294_10004816_pt1 | contig 14792 bp, 13 predicted proteins | sample YL17G13_40_MG_FD_203626 | JGI IMG/M metagenome (GOLD analysis project Ga0315294, IMG submission 203626) | Sediment microbial communities from Yellowstone Lake, YNP, Wyoming, USA - YL17G13_40 | ecosystem: Environmental > Aquatic > Freshwater > Lake > Sediment | place: USA: Wyoming | collected... | reverse complement strand
TTCAATACCAAAATCAGAGTTGTATGCAATGGCCCAAAAACCCAACGCTACCTCGCCTTAATTGAAGAACTGCGCAACAAAGGCCTTCTTATCACCCCGATTATTGAAGATTATGGCGAACTGGAACAGTTAAAAAAATTCAAGGGCGAGGTAGGAGCCCGAGTGAATCTGAATATAAAAATTAACAGTCACTGGGATAAAAAATTCAATCGCTTCGGCTTCACCGAAGAGGAATTGCTTAAGTTAGGCAAGATAAGAAACCTGGCGATTCTTCATTACCATATATCAAGTCAGATAGAAAAGATTGATGGCTTGGTAAAACCGCTCAAAAGGGCATTAGAGCTGTATGCTAGGCTGCGGGAGAAAAATCCGGCGCTAGATACCATTGATATGGGTGGCGGCGCCGGAGTGCCTTACGAGAAGAAAAAGCATTTTTACACCGCGAAAAGCTTGATTCAGTATCTAATCAAAACCGCAAAAAAACATTCCGACCGACTGGCTGTCCGACATCCGAATCTGATTGTGGAATGGGGACGTTATGCGGCAGCGCCAGCCCAAATCACGATTTATAAAATATTGGCCGAAAAAACGATTAAGAGCAGAAGTGATAAAAAATGGTATGTAATTGAAGGCAGTTTTATGAACGATTTAATTGATACTTGGGCGATCCATCAGAAATGGCATGTCGTTCCAGTGAACTATATGCATGCCAGAAAACTTCAGAAGGTGTGGCTGGCCGGCTCCAGTTGCGACAGCGACGATAAATATACTGCCGGCGGGTCCTATATTCTTTTGCCGCGGTTCGCTGATTGCGATGAATTATATATTGCGTTTTTTGACACCGGCGCGTACCAAGACTCACTCGCTTCGCACCACTGTTTGCTTTCAAGCCCGCTAAAACTTATTGCGGCAAACGGCGAGATAAAGGCAGCGCGCCGCCGCGAGTCAGCTGAAGATATAGGCCGTTTATTTGGATGGTAGCCCAAAATAATTTTTTAAATGTGGCGCTTTTTGTTGTATGATGTTGTACGAATTCTCCCCTCGCAGCTCCCGCCTTCGTCCGCCTGAGGCGGACTACGGCGGACAAGTAATGGACCCCGCGCCAAAATTTTAAAAGCAGAAATTTGAGGAGTCCCCATAGTTCAACGGACAGAACGGCTCCCTTCTAAGGAGCAAATCGAGGTTCGATTCCCCGTGGGGACGCAAAAAATTCAGATTCTCCCGACGCACATATTTTATAAATATAAAATAGCGAAGTCGGGATCCCGACTCTACGTCGGGACTGCCGAGGGGGCAATATTGAAGAAATAAAAAATTTCGTGTAATCTATATTCAGAAATTTGCCGCGGTAGCTCAGTGGTAGAGCGCCGCCCTGAAATCTTCGGGGCCTTCTGTAGTAATGCAGATTGAATAACTGGGTGAATTCGGGGGAAGTTCCGACGCGAAGTCGGAATAATCCCGAGCCAAGCTCCGATACAAGGTCGGAGAAGGTGTAGAGACTATCCCGCAAGGGAGTACTGGGCACATAAAAATTTATGTGCTACGGGAAGCGCCCAGCCCCGCAAAAATTTTGCAAGGCAAAATCTAGGCGGGTGATGATATAGTCCAACTCTTTGGAAGAGGCGGGCGTCGGGTGTTCGATTCACCCCCGCGGCACAAAAGAAAATATCCCACTCCCTGTGGGATATTTTCTTTTGTAGGTGAAGGTTTTTGCGTTTTGGGCAGCTATCGGAGGCGTACTCCTGCCTCTAACCCACCAAAACACCAATAAAAGGCCAACTGTATTTTCCGAAACCCCGCAGCGAGCGCAGCTTGGTCCTCCGACCGAAGTCGGAGGTGCGCTCGCGAGGACAAGCGAGTCCGCCGTCCCACACCGCTCCGGAGGGCAACGCCTGAGGATAGCGGTGTGTGAATCCCGTACTGTCCGCGAAGAGATATGATATTTTGTTTTCATCCGGAGAGGTGCGGGATCGCGCCAACTGTATCCGCTCGTTCCACCCGCGGACAGTTGCGGGACTGGAGCGGACGAAGCGGGTTGAAGAAAATACAGTTGGCCTTTTATCTATTTCTTCATCCTCAATATCAATCTTTTTTCTTCCGGCTTCAACGCTTCAATTACAAATTGATACGATTTGCCGAGCTCCAGCGCTTGTCTCATTTCCTCTGCTCCGCCGAACTCTGAAATATGAATTACGCCTTGAACCCCTCCTTCTAAATCAATGGTCGCGCCAAAAGGATTTAATTTATAAACCCTGCCGCTTACTTCCTCGCCAGCCTTGTATTTTTCTTCAATCCCCTCCCACGGATCCGGCTTTAGGGCCTTAAGAGACAGGAATACCCTGCCTTCGCGAATATCAATGATTTTTACTTTTACTGTTTCGTTCAATTTAACCACTTCTTTGGGATTATCTATCAGGCGGTGATCAATTTCTGAAATATGGATAAGCCCTTCTATTTGGGGATTGTCCACGAACCGGACGAAAATGCCGAAATCCGCAATGCCGGAGACCAATCCGTCAACCACCTGGCCGACCTCATACTGCTGAAGCAGCTCTTTAATGTTGGCGCTTAATGTTTCTCTTTCTGAAACAATCAGCTTGTTGCTCCGCGAGTTTACGTTGATAACTTTCACTGAAAGTTCCTCGCCTATGAATTTTTTTAATTCTTCCAGAATTTTCTGCCGATCGCCTTCTAATCCCTTTGGATAATGCTCGTTTGAAAGCTGGGATACCGGCAAAAAGGCCTTAAGATCAAAAAGATTCCCTATTAAGCCGCCGGCGTTCGCGGCCGCGATTTTTAATTTTATAATCTCTCCGCTTTCCTGAAGTTCCTGGACTTGCTGCCACAGCCGCTGTTTGCCGGCTTCAGCCAAAGAAAGCTCAACGTAACCGCTGTCGCCGTCTAAATTTACCACTTTGGCCGGCACGCGGCCGCCGACCTCCAGATTCTTTAGAATATCTTTGGCGTTCAAAAACTCGGAGCCATAAACGATTCCAGTGCCGAATTTGCCAAGGTCAAAAAAGGCTTCCCGGCCGGTCTTTTTAAGGAGCGTGACCTCGGCCACATCGCCCTCTCGCAAGCGACATTGAGGCAATTCCTGCTTCAACATCTGCAGCAGGGCGTTGTTCATTTTATTGTTCGTATCCGGAGACATTGGTAAGGAGTATAGAAAATAATAGGAAGAAAAGCAAATTTTGCGATGGCAGAGCGAAGCGGGTTGGGGAAAAAGAAGATTTTTATCCGTGACAATAAATAAATTTTCTGCTAAAATATACACGTATGGTTATCAATTATTTTGGCGACGGGTGCTTTCGCCTACAGAGCGGGGAAACCTCTTTGCTCGTAAACCCGACAAATAATCGGCTAAAAGCCGACGTTGTTTTGAAAACGCTTGTTTTGCCAAATACCCCTCCGCCGGTCGGAACGGAAATTTCTTTCCCGGGAGAATATGAAATAAAGGGGATCGAAATACGGGGCTGGTCCATAGAAAAAGAATCTACCGAGAAATTTCTGAAAATCATATACGCGGTGAATTGGGAAGAAATACGCTTTTTGTTTTTGGGGCATATCTCCAAATATCCGGACGCGGAACTTATAGAAGCGATGGGGGACCCGGATATCCTCTTTATTCCGACTGGAGACAGCCACTTCCTGCAAATAACCGATGCCGTCAAACTGGCAAAACAGCTTGAACCGGAAATAGTTATTCCTAGTTTTTCTAAGAATCCGAATGAATTTTTGAAGGCAATGGGCCAGAAAGCCGGATCGGAAGAGAAACTGGTGCTCAAAAAGAAAGATTTGGCAGACAAAAAAAGGCAGGTCGTAGTATTAGAGGTCAGGGGGTAATATATTTATATTTATTAAAACCATCAGCGAATAACGAATAAATTACAAATTTACGAATATCGTCTGCAATTCGGAAATTCGCGGCAAATTCGTTATTCGTTGATGAATACAACATGAAGAATTTTTTGGAACGATTAAGGTCGGCTGACGAACGCACAAAAACCAGATGGCTTATCGCGTTAAGCGCGATCTCAATGGTAATTGTGGCCTTTGTGTGGCTTAAATACTTCAATAATTTAATAACAGAATCCGTTTCAATGCGCCCGGTAGCAGAAGAAGAAAGCCGGAGTTTCTCTTTTTGGCAGACAATGAAAAACGGAGCGACGTTCCTAGGTCAAAATATTATTGATAAACTCCGTAATTTTGGGGCAGTGCTTAGCACGCCGCGAAACTACATTGTTCAACCGCCGAAATAATCACCTCGTTAATCTACACAAATATGGCCACAAATTTCACTTTCACTAATACTATTTGTGATATTCGTGCTCAAATTAGTGAAAATTAGCGAATTACTATGTCTGTAGTCAAAAAACGCGAAATAACCGAAGAATTGCAGGAATCGTATCTGGATTACGCCATGTCCGTTATTGTGTCGCGCGCTCTGCCGGATGTGCGCGACGGCTTGAAGCCGGTGCAACGGAGAATTCTCTGGGCAATGTGGGATATAGGACTGACGCACCTGGCCAGATTCCGCAAATCAGCCAATGTGGTTGGCGAAACAATGGCCAAATATCATCCTCATGGCGATATGGCAATTTATGATACCTTGGCCAGAATGGCTCAAGAGTTCTCCTTACGCTATCCGCTCATAAACGGCCAGGGCAATTTTGGATCGGTTGACGGCGATTCTCCAGCAGCCATGAGATATACTGAAACGCGGCTGTCAAAAATTTCCGAGGAGCTTTTAACGGATATAGAAAAAGAAACCGTGGATTGGCAGCCCAATTATGATGCGGTGAGACAGGAACCAAAAATACTTCCGGCAAAACTGCCCAATCTGCTTCTGAATGGGAGCTTGGGCATCGCGGTGGGCATGACCACGAATATCCCTCCCCATAACCTCAAAGAAGTAGCTGACGCGATATTGCATCTTGCTGACCATCCGGAGGCGACAAATGAAGATTTTTTGCAGTTTATCAAGGGCCCGGATTTCCCAACCGGCGGATTGATTTTTGACAAAAAAGCCATTGCCCAGATCTACATTTCCGGCAGGGGTCCGGTTATGGTCCGGGCCAAAGCCGAAATTACAGAACGCAAAAACCGTCAGTTTGACATCGTGGTGACTGAAATCCCCTATCAAGTGAACAAAGCCGAGCTAATAAAGAAAATCGCCGAACTGGCGCAGGAGAAAAAAATTGAAGGCATCCGCGACCTAAGAGATGAATCTGACCGCGAAGGATTGCGGATTGTAATTGAACTCAAAAACGATATCCCGCCCCAGAAAATCCTGAACCAGCTTTTTAAGCACACTGATTTGCAAAAAGATTTTCACGTGAACATGATCGCGCTCGTGAACGGCATTGAGCCGCGGCTCCTTTCCCTTAAAGACATCCTCTTTGCTTATCTGGAATACCGCAAAATTGTGGTGCGCCGCCGAACCGAGTTTGATTTGAAAAAGGCGAAGGAAAGAGCGCATATTTTGGAGGGATTAGTAAGGGCGCTCGCTCAAATAGACAAAGTAATTGCCGCAATCAAAAAATCGAAAGACAGAGACGACGCTCACCGCAACCTGGTGCGGCTTTTTAGATTGAGCGACTTGCAGGCAACAGCCATTTTGGAAATGAAACTTCAGACTCTCGCCGCCCTGGAACGCGAAAAAATAGAAACCGAACTTAGGGAAAAATTGGCTTTAATCAAAGATTTAGAACTTATTTTAAAGAGCCCGGCGAAGATTTTGAAAATCATAAAAGAGGAGGTGGCTGAATTGAAGCAGAAATACGGCGACGACCGCCGGACGCAACTTGTTTTGGGCGGAGTCGCCGAGTTTAAAGAAGAAGATCTTATCCCCGACGAAGAAACGGTAATCACGCTCTCTCGGGACGGCTACATAAAACGCCTTCCGCCGAATGTCTTTTCCAGCCAGCGCCGCGGAGGCAAAGGGCTTATCGGCTCTGAGGTGGGCGATGAAGATTTCTTAACTAATTTCTTAAGCGCGGGCACCCACGACAATATCTTATTCTTCACCGACAAAGGACGAGTATTCCAAACCAAGGTCTATGAAATTCCGGCGGCAAACCGCACTTCAAAAGGCAGAGCTATCCATAATTTTCTTGAATTTCCGACCGACGAGAACATAAATGCTATTGTTTCCTACCCCCAAGTCATAAGTCAAAAGTCATCAGTCATCAGTCAGTTCCTAGTGATGGCCACCAAAAACGGCTTGATAAAAAAGACGCCGCTTGAAGATTTTGAAAATATCAGACGCAGCGGCATAATCGCCATCTCGCTTAAAAAAGGCGATTTACTGAAGTGGGTGCGGCTCTCTGGCGGTAAAGATCAGGTAATCCTCGTGACGGAGCATGGCCAGTCAATCCGCTTTAAAGAGTCGCAGATCCGTGGAATGGGCCGGATAGCAGCCGGCACCCGAGCCGTAAAATTAAAGAAAAACGACGCGGTGGCAGGATTTGATATAATAAAAGAAGGAAAGACGCCGAGCGATATGCGGCTTTTGGTTGTGATGGCCGGCGGGTTCGCGAAACAGACCCCGCTCAAAGAATATAAAGTTCAGAACAGAGGCGGCTTAGGCATAAAAACCGCGAATGTCACTCCAAAAACCGGTCTTTTAATCGCTGCCCGCACTATAACGGTGGAAGAAGAAATTCTGGCGCTCTCAGCTAAAGGCCAGGTTATCCGGACAAAGCTCGAGAGCGTGAGGAAAACCGGAAGAGCTGCCCAAGGCGTAAGAATCATGAAGCTTGCTCCGGGCGACCGCTTGGCCGGAGTAGTCGTAATATAGAAATCGCGAATGCGCACCAATAGGGCCACAAATTTCACTAATAACATTCGTGATATTAGTGCTCAAATTGGTGAAAATTAGCGAAATAACAATATGAAGTTTCCTCCCAAACAAATCATTATTGTTCTGGCTGCGGTGATTGTAGTGGTTTTGTTGATCCTTCTTTTTAGCGGGTCTAAACCTCCTTCTCCCCCGAAAGTGACGCTTAATATATGGGGGGTTTTTGAGGAGCGCGAGGCGCTTGAAAGGATTGTTTCAAATTATCAGCAGGTCAGGCCGAATGTAGAAGTGAAATATCAAAAAATTGACGGCGATAACTATCAAACCGCGCTTCTGGACGCCCTAGCCGCTGGCCGCGGGCCGGATATTTTCGCGATTCATAATCGTTCCCTGCCAAAAAATTTAAACAAACTCGCGCCGGCTTCTCTTGAACAGATAAATCTGACTGAACTCCGCGAACTTTTCCCACAGGTGGTGGAACAAGATTTTACAAACAACAATAAAATCTATGCCTTACCGCTCTATCTGGATACTTTGGTTTTGATATACAACAAAGACCTGTTTGATCAGGCTGGAATTGTCTCTCCGCCTAAAACATGGGACGAGTTCCAAAATATTGTTCCCAGGTTGCGCTTGCTTGGTGAGGGGGGCCGGATAGAACGCGCCGCGGCGGCAATCGGAAGTTCGGAGAAAACAACGAATGCCGGCATAGACCTTCTCCATCTCCTTATGACGCAGAATGGCGCGAAAATGGTGAACCCTGAACTTACCGCCGCGACTTTTGCCGAGCCCCCGGGATTTCAAGCTTTTAACTTCTATCTCCAATTCGCTAATCCTCAATCGTCGCTCTATACGTGGAATGATAATCAACTTTCTGCCTTAGATAGTTTCGCTAGCGGCAATGTCGCGATGATTTTCGGATATAAATCGGATGTCGCGACCATAAAAAGAAAAAATCCCTTTCTGAATTTCGGCATCGCCCCCGCGCCGCAACCAACCGGAAGCCAAAAGACATTGAGCTATGCCGACTACTGGGGCTTCGCCGTTTCAAAACAGAGCAAAAACTCCGATTGGGCATGGGGTTTCATCGTAAATTTAACAACCAATTCTCAAAATGAGAAAATATATCTTGAGGCAAGTAAAGAGCCAGCCGCGCTTCTCTCAATTATCGCGGAGCGAATGAATGATCCTGATTTGGGCGTATTCGCGAAACAAGCCCTTACCGCCAGATCGTGGCATGAGGCCGATGAAGAAAAAACAAAAGAGATATTCAACGCGGCAATTATATCGGTGCTAAACGGTAAAACTGATTCAGAGCGAGCGTTGCGCCAAGCCCAAGACCAGGTAAGTTTATTAATGAGAAAATAAGAAATTAGAAATTTAGAAATAAGACATGAAAAACGGAAAATTTATAAAATCCCGACCATGAAGCTTTCTATTTTCTATTTTCTATTTTCTATTTTCTTCCTCGTTTTATTGCCGCTCGTTGCCTCTGCCCACGCTCCGCAACTCTGGGGAATGCCGCCGGGGTATTGGGGGCCGATTTTATCGTGCAGCGGAAGCGGCCAAGGAGGACTTCCGAAATGTACTTCTCTTTGCGATCTTCTCCATACTTTCCAGAACGTTATTTATTTCGGCATCTCTTTGGCGTTCTTTGCTATCGCGCCAGTGCTTTTAATTTGGGGCGGCGTCTTAATCTTGATTGCCGGCGCAAATCCGGGCCTGCTTGAACAAGGGAAAAAAATATTAACCGGCACCCTTATCGGCATTTTGATTGTTTTATGCGCGTTTTTGATTGTAAATACCTTTCTTTGGTTTCTTGCTAAAAGCGGTGGGGGGCAGGGAACAGTCCCAACTGGTGTTGGTTGGCCAAATATCCAATGCAACCCAGCCGGACTTCCCGGAACATTGCAAAAATGACGAAAGCGTTGTTTTTAACAATCTGTTTATTAACTGCCGCGAATCTCTCTGTCGCGGCCACCTCAACCACAGGCACCCCCTCCAGCCCCACCCCCTCTGCCGACCCCCTGGGCATCATCAACAAAATCTACCAGTTTGCTCTCTTGATTGGCGGGCTTCTGGCTTTTGGGGCGATTGTTTATGGAGGAATTAAATACATTTTGGCTGCCGGCAATCCTTCGGGGCAGACCGAAGGCAGGGATTGGATAAAAAGCGCGCTTTTGGGGCTTTTGCTTCTTATGGGAGCGTATCTGGTCTTAAACGCTATAAACCCCAATTTAACCAAGCTGAGTTTGCCGGGGCTTGCGCCGATACAGGCCCCGACGGGGGCCGCCGGAGCAGGAGCGGCTGGCGGACTTTCTGATACTGATGCCCGGACACGGCTTACTGCAGCTGGCATTTCATTAAATTCAACTACCCGAACCAGCCTGCAGGGAATTCAACAGTCAACGATTAATGAAGCTATTTCCCTAAAACAACGGTGCGACGCATGGACAAGACAATATTATAATCAGACCTGCGAAGTTCAGATTACTGGCGGCACTGAGGGGGGGCACGCTGCCGGCGATTACAGCCATGCGAACGGATATAAAATTGACCTCGGGTTGCGGCAGCAGCTGACCGAGTTTATTGAGAAAACATATTGCTGCGGAAGCCCTTGTCGGGCGTGCGATGTCCAAGCGCGTACCGGCTACCCGATATACAGGAGCCCGGCTGGAGTGGTTTACGTGAAGGAAGGCAATCACTGGGATATTTTGGTTAGATAGCTATGAGAAAATCCATTATCATTATTTCCTTTATTCTCTTTATTGGCGCGGTAATCGTGGGTCTTGTTGCTTATTTCAGGCGTCCGCAGTCGCCCGCCGCTCTCCCTCCAAATGGGACAGTGGCCACCACCCCGACCATCCTCCCGCCGCTTTCTCCGGCTTCCATTGACGCTTTCCTTAAAGCAAGTAATTTCCCGACCGGAGACACAATCACTCTCGGCACTCCAAAAGGAGGAGTGGTGGTGAAAAATTTTTATAAAACGATTGTTGACACCGAAGAAGGATTCGTCTGGATTCGGGATAACGACGATTATCGCATAAGCTATAACACCGCGGATAGTAATTTCTATATTGATATTTTTAGCCAGCCATTTGATATGGCGCGAAAAAAAGCTGAAAAAGATTTCTTGGACATACTGGACATAAGCCAGAGCGATGCCTGCAAGCTCAAAGTGGTAGAATTTGCCCCGGCAGATGAAGCAAATCTGGCTGGGGGAAACCTGAGGTTAAGTTTCTGTATCCCTCACCCTTGAAAGATTTGCGGTCGGCTATGCTACTAAATTATAATTTGTGTTATTATAGTATTATCTCTCAAGGGTGAGGGACAATAAAATTATATGCTGTGGCTTTTGAAATTAGTTTTAAAATTTTCTGGGTTTATAGAAACTGCGTGGGCCCAAGGAGGTCCCATTGTTCCTGGCGGTCCAACTGTTCCTCCTGCCGGCGGCGTATCAATCACCCTCATTAATCCCTTGGAGTGCAAACTTCCGGGGTATGAGGGCTTCGGCTGCGTTGCCCAAGCGATTATTAACGCCTTATTTTATATTTCCATTCCCCTTGTTTCAATTATGGTTTTGATCGGCGGGTTCCAGATTCTTACCGCTGCCGGCAACCCGGAAAAATTCACCAAAGGCAGAAACACGATTTTGTACGCGGTCTTGGGATTTGCCATTATTATCATCGGCCTCGGAGCAGTATCGCTAATCAGGCAACTGCTTGGGGCATAACAAATGATTGCCTTGCCGTCATTTTTGTGTTACCATAGAAGCGTGGAAAACCTAAGAAAGGTCGAAAAATAATCTGAAAATTCATGAAGACAATAAGAAAGTTCGGAGTAAAAAGCCTGCCAGTCCTTATGCTGGCTATACCATTTGTAGTCATGGCCATTGGGGCAGCGCCGACTGCGCCAGTTAAAACAATTGAGGGAGTCATCTGTATTATTAACACAGCTGTTAATTGGCTGTTCTTTCTTTTGATTGCATTAGTTGTTATCTTTATTATCCTTGCTGCATTCAAATATCTTACTGCCGCAGGCGACCCAGAAAAGGTTAAAAGCGCGAATCACACCTTGATCTATGCTGTTGTGGCAATCGTAGTAGCTATTATTGCCAAGGCACTACCATATCTCGTAGGAACTTTGTTTGGTATTGCATTCACAGCAGCGGGTTGCGGAGGCGGAACGTCGACAGGGGGTTAGTTAACTCCGCACCGACCGCGCCAGTAATACTAATAAGCAGACGAAAGGTTCTGTGCTGCGATAATACAAAAAAATCCGGGACTCCCGGATTTTTTTGTGTTGTGTAATTAATAAATGTTGCAACTAAAACAGCAAGAAAAAAGTAAAAGCCCGGCCGAGAAGGTCCCGACTGGGCTTTGTGTTTTTGAGCGGGTCTGAGCGGGCCCGTCACATCACGCCGGTTATCGCCGTGGTTCGCCGTTCTATGGGCTTGGCGGCCTCTGTCTGCGGCGCGGCTTTGGCTGGCGCCGTTGCTGCCGGCGGAGTTGTGGGCTTGGTAGCCGGCACAGTTGGCGGCTGCGGCTGTGGTTGCGGCGCGGCGCGAGTCCGTTCCTCGGCCATTCCGCCATTCTGCGCCTCGGCTGCGAAGAAATTCGCAAGCCGAGGGGGATAGACCGGCGTGGCTTCCCCAAACCGCACGAGGTAGCGGCTACCCCACTGCCTGCCGTCCGGCAGAACAATGGAGACCTCGTACGCCCCAGGGTCAAGCCGGAGTACCGAGTTCATCCGGCCGTCGTAACGGCCCACCTCGCCGAACGGGTACTCGTCCACCCGGACGATCCCCTGTTCAACGATTTTCTTCTCGGCCTTGGGCAAACGGCCAAGGTCAAATTTCAAGCCGCACTGCCGGACGAATCCCAAGGGGTAATACCCCCCAGAATATCCACCATAATATCCGCCGTACCACGACGGATAGGTGTACGCCCCCACAATCGCTTGCCCCGAGGCGGGCTGCGTCAGCACCGCAAGCACCGCCAAAAAACTGATGACAAAGAACTTTTTCACTTTCCTGTCCTCCTGCCTATATTATAGCATACCAGCTACCACCTTGTCAATATGGGCGGCACTGTTCAGAAACCCTTAATTTTTGGGCGTCGCAAGGCCTCGGCGTCTTGCGACGCCCCGATATCCCCTTTGTCGCATTTATTCTGTCATAACAGAATGAATGAGTATGACAAGCTCGCCTACAAAAAATAAGGAGCGAAAAAGATTTAGGAAGAAAATTATTCGGATGTGCCCATTCGGTAAGGCTTTCGGATACATTATTTGGATTCGGCTGAAACTCTGAGCCCGCTCAGATCAATTTGTTCTTTTCCTCCGCGTTTCCTGAAAAAAATAAAGTAAATCAAAATAATAAGAATCAGTATTGGCAAAAGCCAGAAGAACCAGCTAGCTGCAAGGCCCTTTAAAGCGCCAACAAGAAAAGCCATAAGCATTAAGGCCGGGCCTGAAGTTACCACTGCTGTAAGGTACGCGGTGGCTGAACCTGTTCCGCCCGCATTATCAGCAAACGAGAGGATTGCGGTGAATGTCAGATTGTCCCCCTTCTTGGTGCTGTCCCTTACCTTGCCGCGGATATTTATTGCCGCCTCAACGTTCGGAGAAATCTTGCCGAGATTGAAAACGATTGTGTTTCCCTCCGCTATAAATTTTGGATTGCTTGTGTCTTTGAAATCTATTTCCGCCGGCAGAATAACCCGCAAAGAGGAATTCTGGAGAGAAAAATTGCAATTGTTGCGGTAAACAACGGTAAAAACAAATTCCTTGCCAGCAGAAAATCCATTGGCATTGATGGTCGGCACCAATGCGACGCACGAAACCGCAGCAGTTGAATTTACGACTTGCGTAACTACGACTTGTTTAATAGGAGCAGGCGCAGGAGTGGGTGTCGGCGCAGGGGCCGGCGTCAAGTTTGCGGATGAGGCCTGTGTTATAAAACTCAATATTGAACCATAGGAGGCGCCGTACTGATTCTGGGCCGCTGCCCTGAAGTAATAAATTGTATTGGCTGAAAGTCCGGAAACCAAAAGCGAATAGGGCTGGTACGCGCTGCCTGTTCCGATTGGCAGCTGCGCTGTTGTAGAACCTAATGCAATCGTTTGCCCGTATTCAAACCAGGCACTCGTTACCCCATTTTGGGAATTCACGTCGCCGTTAAGAAACGCGGAGTTTTGCGAAATAATAGTTGCGGCTTTGGTTACCACGCCGGCAGCTAATCCCAAGCCGGAACCGCTGCCTGAGGTCATAAAACTGGACATCGGCCCGTAGGATATTCCAATGACGTTTCTCGCTACTGCCCGATAGTAATAAACTATGTTTGGCAAGAGGTTACCTAAATACTGCGAAAAGCTGTTATAAGAATTTCCATTCCCTAAACTTACTGCGTTGGCGGCAAGAGTGAATGAAGGGCTCGTGCCGTATTCAAACCAAGCCAAGGTATCCAACCCGTTCGGGTTCGCGCTGCCGTTTAATGTGACTGAATTTTGAAAAACATTTGCAGTATTTGTTTGAACAGCCGGCGCGCCAGCCACTGAATTTGAGCTGCCGCCATAACTGCCGCCGCCTCCAGTCGTGCCGGTGATGGCGTAAAAGATTGACCCCTGAGCCAGTGAGAAATTCGGGAACATAAAACCGCCGACTGCCGCGACTCCCAAGAAAACAATGGCGAATTTTTTAGATATGTGTTTCATTACGATGTTATAATCCCATTTAGTTTGCTAATGTAGCATAAATCCATTGTGCTGTCAACAGCGCGGGGTATTCACATTTCAATTAGTATATTTGCATTATGTTTATATTATTCGGATGGGCGCATTTCGTAGCGCGCTTTCGGATGCTGTAATTCGGATGTGCCTATTCGGTAAGGCTTTCGGATACATAAAAACACCCCGCGGCTCGCTTGCTTTTGGCTTGCGAAAACGCGGGGTTTTGAAAACACTACTCTATCCGGGCGGAGCAACCCGGACGGTAACTCGTTTGCCGGCAGGCCCCTTGAAACGAACTCTGCCGCCTCGAATGCCAGGATCTTCCGAAAGGAAAAACTCGACGCCGTCATCCTCAAAGCGAGCCTTGGTACTAGATGGCCCGTACCACCTGCACTGCCAGCCAGGAGGGTAGGCATCAACATAAAAGAAATCGTCCGATAGCTTATCCTCTCCTAAAAGGAGAATGCTCACTATCCGAACCAGATCCGCGCCTTTCTCGCGGTAATCTTTCCAGATAGCCGAGACATCAGCGATGTATTTCTTTGTTTCTTCGGGAAGACCCGAAGCAAGACCAGCTTCGCCCGCGTTGTAGGCCGCAAGCGCTCTCTCCGGATTATTGTACTTCTTTAATAACCCGGAAAGATGTTTGGTCCCGGCGTCAATATTCTCTGCCGGGTCAAACACATTTCGGACCCCATATTGCTTTGCCGTTTCCGGCATAAGCTGCATAAGGCCTTTCGCGCCTTTTCCCGGACTTACCGCCTTGGAGTCAAAACCGGACTCAACCGCAATCACGGCGCGGACGAGATTTGGGTCAACGCCATGCTTCCCCGCGGCAGCTTGAATGAGCTTGTCGTACGGCGTTGCGATGATCGTCGGCATTGATACCGCAGCGCGGCCCGCGACGGGTTTCGATTCGCCGATGTTGAGACGCGGCCAAGAGCCGATGAGGAAACAAAGTATCCCGACAACTACCGGGATCCACATCCAGCGAAGCGCGTTATCTTTCATCGCGTACCTCCCATAGTCGTCGCAACGCTCCCAAAATTTCAGGAAGCGCCCCGCGAGTTTCAGGCGAGATGTTAAGCACTTCCTCCCGAATGGTCTTCGGAACCTTGCCTCGCTCGGTTTGAACTACCTCGAGCGCTTTCTCGGCCGAGTAGTTGGTCGGCGGCGCCATGAGTTCGAGGATGCGATTCCGCACGTGCTCCAACTCCAACCGTTCACCTTCACGCTCCTCAACTTCCCGGGCTTGCGCATCC
>Ga0315294_10004815_pt1 | contig 14793 bp, 13 predicted proteins | sample YL17G13_40_MG_FD_203626 | JGI IMG/M metagenome (GOLD analysis project Ga0315294, IMG submission 203626) | Sediment microbial communities from Yellowstone Lake, YNP, Wyoming, USA - YL17G13_40 | ecosystem: Environmental > Aquatic > Freshwater > Lake > Sediment | place: USA: Wyoming | collected... | reverse complement strand
TTAAGATCCCTGAAATACTGCAGCGGATCGTAATTCAGGTTCCTCCACTGGATCATATCGATGCAATGCGTTTCCAAGAGACGCACGAACGCGTCATATTCGTCCTGCGAGTCGGTAAATCCGGGCATGGTCAGATAATTGATCGAAACGAACCCTTTCTTTTTCCTGGCGATACGAAGCGAGTCTACGGCATCCTTAAAGGAATAGCGCCGGGGTCGATAGTAGCGCGAATAAAATTTTTCCTGCGCGCTGTTAAAACTTACGCGGATGCTGTCGAGGCCGGCATCAAACAGCCGGGAGATGGTCCCCGGCTGACTTCCGTTGGTGTTCAGATTGATCAAGCCCCTGCCGGTTTTTGCTCGGATAGAACGGATCGATCTCTCGAGAAGATGGCCGGCCAATAACGGTTCGCCTTCGCATCCCTGCCCGAAGCTCACGATGGGATCGCGCGCCCCGCCAAGGTGATAGAGCGCTATCTCCGTTATCTCTTCCCAAGAAGGGATGAATCGTATCCGCGCCTGAGACGCGGAACATCTGCCTCCCGGTTGATACGAGATACAGCCGAAGCACCGGGCGTTGCACGCGGGCGCGGTCGGCAGCGGCGCTTCGGAGCGCGTCAGGAAGAAGCATTTCGCCGTCGGACAGCCATAGGCAAGGGCGCATGTCTCCAGGTGCCGTATCACCCTGTTGCCCGAAAACAGTTTTCTGAAACGGGCGATACCCTGTCGCACGCGATTCATATCCAGGAGCCTCAGATCATGGCGGCGTTCTGTGTCCACCCTTACGGCGGCGACATGATACCGGCCTTTATAAGAGACGACCGCGCTGTAAGAAAAAAGAGGCAGAAGGACCGGTCTTGTCTTCTCCTGAAAAGCGCTCTGGTAGGTAACGGTAAATCCGGGAGATATGAATGCCGCCGCGGGAAAGAACCGCCTCCCCCGGCAAGCGGAAGAGATCGAGATGAAACGCCCGCTCCGGGGATCGTAGCCTGCAGGGACCCTGTCGGGCAGCATAAAGAGCTCGCTTCCGAACGGCAGGGGGATGAGTTCCGAGGGGAGAAGACGAAAAAAGCGTCCCCCCTTCATTCCTGCCGCTTCCAGGTGAGGGACGATATGCAGCCGACCGCTTTCATCGGAAATGAGCAGTTGTGGCGCCTGATCCCGCATGGTCTCTATCGCTTAAGAGATACGAAACGTTTCCCGATTTTCTGTCACATCTTTCCCGAGAACATGAGCAAGCCGACGGTTACGAAGAGCGTTGCCGCTCCATAGCGCACATATTCGGGACGGATAAATCTGCTCAGTATTCCGCCGAAGAGGACGGTGAGGAGCGTAACGAGGCCGAAACCGGCGATCGATCCCGCGAAAACCGATACCACCGAACCGGATTTTGCGGACAGAGAGAGGTTGGCGAGCTGGGTCTTATCGCCTAATTCCGCCAAGAATATTGTTCCAAAAGCAGCCACAAATACTTTCCAATCCATGAAGATCCCTCCTTGTCGGTCACATTACGCGTTACGGGTCTTTCAGCATGAAATCTTGTAGCCGCTTCCGGCAACCTTCGGTCATCTCCTCGTCGGGATATCCTGCTGTTATCACGGCCATGAGCTCGCGTTCAGGATCGACCCTGAGATACTTCTCGACTTCCTGCCTTCGATTGAGTATCTCTCCCAACCAGCACGTCCCCAGACCAAGCTCATACGCCTGAAGGAGCATATTCTGAATGCAGGCGCCGATGGCCATCGTGTCCTTTTGGCGGTTATATGAGACACTGAGATCGAGAAACACACAAATGGCGACCGGAGCCTTCTTGATCGTTTGGCCGTATTTGGTGAACGCGGCGAGCCTGTCGCGGTCCTTCTGCCCGGTAAGGACTTTGAATTTCCAGGGCTGATTGTTCAGGCCCGACGGGGCCCAGATGGCCGCTGCCAGGATCTTGTCGATAATCCTGCGGGTGGGTACGCGGTCTGTGTAATGCCGTATCGAACGGCGCTGACGTATCGCTTCCTCAAGCTTCATGCGGACTGCTTTAGACCCTCTCAGTTTCTTTTGTCAGGCTCAGAAGTTTCTCGGTTACCGAGGGTGTGACCTGGCCCGGGACAAGCCGCCATTCCCAGTTCCCCACCTTCGTCCCGGGGAGATTCATACGCGCTTCCTGGCCCAATCCTAAGATATCCTGCATCGGCACTACGACCAAACGCGCGACGGATTCCATCAGTATCCGGATCATTTCCCAGTGGACGTCTTTTGCGGGGACCTTTTTCCCGAGACAGCGAAACAGCCGTTTCTTATCTTCCGGAGCGATCTCGTTCGTAAGCCACCCCCGGATGGTATTATTGTCATGCGTCCCGGTATACGCGACACAGTTTTCTATGAAGTTTTCCGGCAGATACGGGTGGTCCGGATTATCCTCGCCGAAAGCGAACAGGAGGATCCTCATCCCCGGAAAACCAAAGTGATCGATCACCGATCGGACCTTATCGGTGATAAAACCGAGGTCCTCCGCGACGATCGGGATATCAGGGAATCTTTCAAATACCCTGTTGAAGAAATCCTCGGCGGGCGCCTCTTCCCAGTGGCCGTTCACGGCGGTCTCTTCTTCCGCGGGGATCTTCCAGAAATCGACAAATCCGCGAAAATGGTCTATCCTGATCAGGTCAAAGAGCTTCATGGTATGCGAAAGCCTGCGGAACCACCACTCATACCCCGTTTCCTGCAGGACATCCCACCGGTAGAGAGGGTTCCCCCATCGCTGACCCGTCGCGCTGAAATAATCAGGCGGGACCCCGGCGACAAACGCCGGTTCCCGGTTCTCGTCGAGCTCGAAGAGTTCGGGATTCATCCATACATCAGCGCTGTCAAAATCCACATAGATCGGGATATCCCCCATGATCTGGACATTCTTTTTGTTGCAGTACTGTTTCAGCGAAAACCACTGATCATAAAAACAGTACTGGAAAAACCGCTCCTTCTCGATCCGGTCGCGCAGTTCCTGCCGCATCTTAGCCAGGGCCGCCGGGTCGCGGTCGCGCAGTTCCTGCGACCAGTCGCTCCACGGGGCGCCGTGGAAACGCTCTTTGACCGCCACAAAGAGAGCATAATCCTCCAGCCAATGAACATTCTCCCGCAGAAACTGCTCATACGCCGCCTGTTTCTTATTCTTTTCGAACTGTTCATACGCCGCGTTCAGGAGATTTTTCTTATGCCGGATAACGACATCGTAGTCAACGCGGTTTTCAGTGAGCGCGCTCATCGGCTCAATCTGTTTCCTGGTGAGTAGACCCACGGTCACCAGGCGCTCGATGCTGATCAAAAGTGGGTTACACGCGAACGCCGATGAGCTGCTGTAGGGCGAATTACAGGTGATCGGGTCCGTGGGGGCGAGGGGGAGCACCTGCCAGAAATGCTGCCGCGTCTTCGCGAGGAAATCGGCGAAGGCGTACGCCTCGGGCCCCAGATCGCCGATCCCGAATTTTGACGGAAGAGAGGTCAGGTGGAGCAGGATACCGCTGTGTCTTTCCTTTTTTTTCATAACTCCCTCGATTAATTTTTTCATCTATTGTACTAAAAAAAGACCTCGAGGCCAAGTCTTTTATGCGAGCCGGGAGTCCTTTTCGTCATAGATCTCGCCAAAAAGCTCCTCAAGGACGTCCTCCATGGTCATGATGCCGATATTCTGCTTTTTCGCGTCCTGAACGACAAAAAGGTGCTGATGGTAATCCCGGAACTTCTCCAGTAACCGGCCGGCCTGCTCATGGTCGTTAACAAAGATCGGGCGGCTCATCAGTTCTTTCACCTGTTTTGACTCGTTATCGCGGGCGATCTCCCGCAGAAGGACCCTCTGCTGGCAGACCCCGACGATATTCGAGAGATCCCCGTCGAACACCACGATCCTGCTGTAGGGAGAATTGATGATGGCATCCCTGATCTCGGCGATGGTCCTGTTCGCGTCAAACGCATAGACGTTCTCAAGCGGCTTCATCATCTGGAACGCCTTGAGATCGTTCAGCTTGAATACCCTGTTGCAGAGTATCTCCTCCTCCATGGCAACGGTCCCTTCATCGCGCCCCAGCTTCAGCATCATCTTGATCTCCTCTTCGGTAACTCTTTGAAAGACCTTCTTCTTCCGAAAGGGATCAGTCACCAATGAGATGATGCCGACGAGAGGCCGCAGGAAAAACATCGCCGTTCGAAGCGGTTTGGCAATGATGAGAGAAATGGCGACTTTATAATGCTCTCCGATCGTCTTCGGTATCACTTCTGAAATAATGATAATGGCCAGGGTGAATATCGCCGAGATAGCGCCGAGCCACCTGCTCCCGAAGAGCTGCGTTATCTGGTTCCCGACATATATGGAACCGATGATGTTCACCGCGTTATTCAGGATAACGATAGTCGCTACTGCCAGATGGATATTCTCTTTGACCAGAAGAAGGCTCCACGATCCTTTCCGTTTTTCCTCGGACAGGATCCTGGCCTTTACGAGGGGGAGGCTCAGGATCGCCGCCTCGGTCATCGAGCACAGACCCGAGACAATAAGAACGCTGCATAGTAATACCAGAAATGAAGCCATGAGACGCTGCCTTTCTATGTGCCGGAGAGGAGTTTTGATACCTCCTGAAATGTGACGATCCGCGCGCCGGCCTTGCGCATCTCTTCGATCGCCTTTTCTGAATCGTCTTTTTTTAAGTCGACACCCCTGATCGCGTCGATCAGAACGCTGACGTTATATCCGCCCTTAAGGGCATCGAGCGTCGAGTCCTTGACGCAATAATCGGTTGCCAGTCCGCCGATATACAACTCGCCCACCCCGAAGCGCCTCAAAAGATCATCCAGATAATGCCCGGCGTCGTCGTGCCCGTGAAAGGCGGAGTAGCAGTCCTTATCGGGATCCAGCCCTTTTGAAATGATGACCGCCTCGGTGGGCAATTTCAGCTTCGAATGGAATTGGGCGCCGCGCGTTCCCTGAACACAATGGTCCGGCCACACTCCTCCGTGTCGCCTGAAATGACGCGTGACCTCCGGATGCCAATCGCGCGTAACAAAGACAGGCAATGAGGCGTCTCGAAAGAGCCGAATATACCGGTTCGACGCGGATACGACCGCATGTCCTCCGGATACCCCGAGCGCGCCGCCGGGACAAAAATCGTTCTGAAGGTCCACGATGAGCAGCGCCGGTCGCGGTTTCATGGCATCAATCCCATATCCCGTCTATTGCTGAAGAGCACTGCGGGCATTTCCCGTCTTTGATGACCATCTTCTCAACATCAAAATAGACCCTCGTGATCAAAACCGTACGGCAATGATAGCAAAAAGTGTCTGAACCTTCCGGGACATTTCCCATATACACATACCTGAGCCCCGCCTGAGCGCCGATCTCCTGAGCCCTCCGCAAGGTGCTGACCGGAGTCGGATCGAAATCGGTAAATTTATAATCAGGATGAAAACGGCTGATATGCCAGGGGATCTCCTTTCCGACATCGGCGATGAAACCGGCGATCCCCTCAAGCTCCTTATCTGAATCGTTCCTGCCGGGTACGATGAGCGTGGTGATCTCAACCCAGATATCCAGCTCTCTCATCAGCTGTATCGAATCAAGGACGGGCTGTAATCTCCCCCCGCAGATCTTCGCGTAGCTGGTATCGCTGAAGAATTTAAGATCGACGTTACAGGCGTCAAGATAAGGCCCGATCGTCCGCAAAGCCTCGGCGGTCATAAAACCATTGGTCACCAGGGTATTGGAGAGCCCCGCGTCCGCCGCGATCCTGGCAGTATCATACGCGTACTCAAAAAATATCGTCGGTTCCGTATAGGTGTAGGATATGCTCTTCGAACGGTATTTCTTCGCCTCCCGCACGACCTCTTCAGGCTTCAGTTCGTAACCGGAAGCGCCTCCATCGCGTTTTGAGACCTGGGAGATCTGCCAATTCTGGCAGAAACCACATCGGAAATTACAACCGACGGTCGCGATAGAATAAGCGGTTGAGCCCGGCAGAAAATGGTAGAAGGGTTTCTTTTCGATGGGGTCGACATGATTGGCGATGACTTCCCCGTATACATGCGTGAAGAGACCGCCGGGTCTATTCTGCCTCACCCCGCACACGCCATAGTCCCCTTCGGGGATAACGCATCGATGGGCGCAGAGATTACAACGGACCTTCTTGCTTTCCAGCTTTTCATACAGCATCGCTTCTTTCATCATCGTTCAAACCTTGAGCGCCCTACGTCTGGCGGTATACCCCTATCTTCAAGGTAACCAGTTGCAGATCGGATTGCCACGGCCAGAACATCGCGAATAAGAATTGACGCTCTTCCTGTTTCTTGAGAAAAAGACACTGGTCCTTCCAGATGCCCCCCATCTGATCGACGATAGTGCGGATATCCGAGGTCAGACGTACCGGCGCATTAAAATCCTTGACCGGGTCGCCGAGCTCGTTTCTGATAAGCGAGAAGCACGCCTCCACATCTTTTTTTTCAAGGACGCAGTCCATGAAGGGGCGGTCTTTCTCAATAAGGCGGACCTGCACGTTAGTAAAACCCTGGATCTTCTCGATGATCGTAACCATATCCATAGCTACCTTTCTCTTTTCCAGAATATCAGGAGGAGCAATCCGACCGCGTTCAGTATCGCAACCAGGAAACAGGTCTTCGGTATGCCGATGATCGGGATCAGAAATAGAGCTACGGAAAGCGCCCCGATACAGGAGCCGAAGAGATCGATCCCGTACGTCAGGGCGGCCGATGTCCCGATGCTCCGGTCCCCTCTCATAAGGCACAGCTTGTTGGCCAAAGGAAACTGAAATCCGCCGATAAATCCCGGTATGACCGGAAGAAGTGTGAGAAGGACCTCGGACCCTGTCCAACGATGATATCCTCCCCGGGACTGAGAAGCAAGCAAAAAGATCGCCGGCAAGATGATCGGATAGATTGCGATCGCCGACTGCGTTTTAACGAAAAGGGCGTAATCGCCGCCGTTTTCCTCGATGATCCTCGTTATCGACCATCCACCGATGATCAGGCCGATCATGAACGCGGTCAGGATAACGCTTATTTTATAAAAGACGTAGCCGTAAATGACCTGAAAGGCGATCAGGGTAATTATCTGAAAGCCTATTTCCGCGAAACCCGTCGTGCCCACGCAGACGAGGACCGGCCACAGCGAATGTTCCCGCTTCGCTCTCCTAGCCGCCAGAGGCAGCAAGAGCGCGATGCACACCGCGAGCATACCGATCGCGATCGAGCGTTCGTTCAGGGACCTGAAAAACCGCTTTACGCCGTCCCCGAAATAGGTGCTCCAGAGGACCATGGTATAGTAATAGGCGACGGGGTGAAAATCCCTGTTGAGAGCCGCGCGATCCGAATGCGACAGCCGCCCGGCGAACGACGCGATCCGTTCCTCCGAGAATTCATCATAGAGATAATATTCCCTCATATACAGCGCGTCGATATTCCTTTGGCGCAGACGCTCCATCAAAAGGTCCACATCGAGCGTCAGGAGACCTTTCTTCCTGGAAGTGAGAAATGAATTAGTCTCGCCGGGCGTGATCACGACGTCCTGAAAGACCGCCGCAAGGGTGTTTTTGAGCGTTCCGTAGAGCTGGCTCTGTTCGTCGCTGATATAATTAGGATTTGAACTCATGCTGAATGAGAGGATCCCGTCCTCGCGCAATACCCTGCTCGCCTCCCGAAAGAATTCCTCCGTGTAGAACCTGTTGATCTGCGCGGTATGCGGTTCCGGGAGGCTGATAATGATCACGTCGAATGTCTTGTCTGTTCCTTTGACAAAGAGCCTCCCGTCCATATCGGTCGTAACGTGGACGCGCGGATCATCAAGCGATCCCGTAGCGGGAAGCGCTTTTCTGGCCAACCGGATAAGGAGCGGATCGAGCTCGACGTATTCGACGCTTTTCACCGGATGCTTCAATACCTCGCCGAGGATGCCGCCTGATCCGCCGCCGATCAGCAGCACGTCCTTCGGGTCAGGGTGCTCCAGAAGAGGCAGATGCGCCTGGCGCTCGCTCGTCTGTCTGTCGGGAACCGTAAAATCGTAGAGCCCGTTCGTATAGACCGTGGAGAGCTCTTCCCTTTTGACGATCGTTATATTCCCGTAAATGGAATTACCCGACTCAAGCAATTCAAAACCGGGCCATCGCATCTTCAGCGAGAGCTCTTCGAGCAGGTCCGTTGAGCGGGAAAAGGTCATCGCGAAGAAGAGGATGAGAAAAGATGACATGAAGAAGGCCGTGGCGAGCCTTTTTCGCTGGAGATACGCCGCCGTCATCACGTTGAGGAAACCGATAAAGAACATGATCCTCAGCGGCGCGAAGAACCTGACAAGGAAGAAGCTGGCCGCCAGACCTCCGATGGTCGATCCGAGAGCCTCCAGGATATAAACAGACCCGATACCCTCCGATCCCGAAGCGCCGCGTTGATAGAGCACGCAGGCGATCACAAAAAGCATCCCGCTCAAAAGACATGGCAGTGCGAGGATGACGAACGAGACCGCCAGCATGGGGAGCACCCCGATGATCTCTCCGGGAACGATCCCGATCGCGGAAGGTGCCGCGCGGACACAGAGGATACTGAGCGGCACCGAAAGGGCTAAGGTGACCTCGGTAAGGGCAAAATAGTTGACGAGCGTCTCAGGCTCGCCGGATATCGCGCCTTGGACGATCCTGCCAGTAATCATGCTCCCCGCGGAGACCCAGAAGAGCCAGCATGCCAGTGTGATACCGATGGATAGCTCGTTGCCATAGAAGACGGTGAGGAATTCTCTCAGCAGAATGATCTGGACGACGATCGATGTGGCGCCGATCAGGAGGATGGGGAAAAAAAGACGTTTTTTCATCTCTCTTTTACGCGATCAGGGATCTTTTTCCGACGGTGTCGATTCATGAATATCCAGTTTCCGTTAGCTCCATACGCCATAGACGGGATATCCGCAGAATTTACATGCGCCGTCCTTGAGATTATTTTCGAGAATACTGTACCCTTGCCTGCGGATCAGGACCTTTCCGTCGCGCGGACAATAGGTGTGATTGCCCTCATGACCGGGGATATTCCCGACATAGGCGTAGAGGAGCCCTTCCTCCCGGGCTATCGCCCGAGCCTCCTCCAGCGTCCTGACGGGGGTCGGCGGAAGATTTTTAAGCTGGAAGAGAGGGTAAAACCGCGAAAAGTGGACCGGGGTGTCCGCTCCGACCTCATCGCGTATCCACCGGCACATCTTTCTCAAGGTATCAGGGTCGTCGTTCAATGTCGGGATTATCAGGTTGGTGATCTCGACATGCACCCCGCCTTTCCTGAGTCGTTTTATATTCTCCAGGACGACGTCCAGATATCCTTCGGGGATCTTGCTGTAAAATTCCTGGGTGAATCCTTTAAGATCGATGTTCGCCGCGTCGATATGCCTCGAGAGCTCTTCGATGGGATCGCTGTTCAGCGAACCGTTCGAACGGTAGATATTCCGTATCCCCCTGGCCCTGGCAAATTTTGACGTGTCCACCATATATTCGTAATATATCGAGGGATCGGTATAGGTATACGCGATGGTGGCGCACCCTGACTGAATCGCCCTGTCGGCGACTCTTTCGGGAGGCAGATCGATATTGACGGTCTCTTCCGGAGGGAACTGCGAGATCTCCCAATTCTGGCAGTACTTACACCGGAAGTTGCATCCCGCGGTCGCGATTGAAAACGACATCGTCCCGGGCAGAAAATGATAGAGCGGTTTTTTCTCGATCGGATCGACGTGGACAGCGGTGGGGTTTCCATAGACAAACGAATAGAGCTTGCCGTTCTCGGGTTCCCTGACCCTGCAGAATCCTCTCATACCATCCTTGAGAACGCACCCGCGCGGACATAAAAGACAGCGGACGGTCGTGGGGTCCACGACCTCAAAGAACATCGCTTCCCGCTTCCTGATGAATCCTTTACCGCCGGATCCTTGAGCGCGCGCGAGCCCTTGTGCCGCGTCCAGGATCACCGGCGAGAAGACGATGCCCGCAAAGCTCATCAGAGAAAGCTTGAAGAACTTTCTCCGCGAGCATCGTATACGGAAGATATCGCGGAGCATATAAAACCTCTTTCGTACGGTTCTTTCGCCCTCGCCTGGCTCTCGCGCGCCGAGATGCTTACTTAAAGGATGGCATGCTGCGTTAAAAATTTCCTGATCGCTTCTTTGAATCTTTCTTTCGCCAGAAGCACGGCGTAGTTATGGCCGCCGCGCATCTCAAGGAACGACTTCGGCCCCCCGGCCTTCTCATAGAGCCTGAGACCTTGCCGAAAGGGGATGATCTCGTCGTCCTTCGAATGAATAACGAGGGTGGGCACCGAGATCGCCCCAATTTTTGAGAGCGAATCGTACTGTGTTTTCATGAATAACCGCACCGGCAGAAACGGGAAAACCGTCTTTGCCATGTCGGGGGCCGAGGTAAAAGTCCCTTCGACGATGAGCGCCCCCAGGGGGACCTTGCGCGCCAGATCGACCGCTACCGCTCCCCCGAGAGATTCCCCGTAAGCGATAATCGTACGGCTGTCGCCGAGACCCTTTGAAATAAGATACTGATATGCCGCCTGCGCGTCACGATACGTCCCTGATTCTGACGGCCTCCCCCCACTCTTTCCGTATCCCCGGTAATCAAAGATAAATACCTGAAGTCCGATCTCGTGAAATAATTCCAGCACCTCTATCCGGTGGCTAATATTTCCCGCGTTGCCATGACAGAAGAGTACCGTGGGTTTTTTGCCGGCCGAGGGCACGAGCCACCCGTGCAGCTCAACGCCGTCACTCGTCGTAAAAGAAACATCTTCATACCGCAGGTTAATGCAGTCGGGGGTGTACTCAATATGCTTCATCGGAAAATAGATGCTTCTTGATTCAATATACCTGAAATAGAGAATAAGTAAAGCAAATACTCCGATGAGAATAAAAACGTTCTTCATGCTGATCACGATCATGACGCTCCTTTAAGTTTATTCGCGGCCTCGGCCCCTTTCGGGTCCTGTCCTGACAGCGCTTTCTTATTCATGGCGATCATCTCGCTTCGCAAGCCGTCGGCGATCGCACGGTACCCGTCTTCCGGTCCATGGCGCATCCCGACATCGCTCAACTCGCGCGCTGGCGCGGGAGACCCGAACCTGACGGTTATCTGAAATCTGTCTTTGCGCGGGAAGGGATTGGGGATGTATGGCATGGCTTTACCTCTGGGCCAGACCTCGAAGGCCCCGGTGATGATCACCGGGACGATCGGCACATCCAACTCCGCCGCTAAAATACCGATCCCTTTCTTGAATTCCCGGATCGTTCCGTCGACCGAGCGCTCCCCTTCTGGAAAAATACAGATGATCTTTTTATGCCTGAGGATAAACGACGCCGCGCGCATCGCCTCAAGCATGTGCGATGCCAGGTCTATCGGGATGATCCTCCACCGCTTGATGAGCCCCCGAACGACGGGAAAATTGAAATACCCCCTGTAGCCGATAAAAAATAGGTCGGTCCGTATATCCGCGGGGAGCGAAGAAGCGACGATAAAACCGTCAAAATAGCTCGTATGATTGACCGAGAGGATATAGGGCCCTTCTCCCGGAAGGTTTTCGACTCCGACGATCCTGAGGCGGTATCCTGCCCTCAGGATAAGAAAGAGGCATGCCGTACTGAGGCGCGTCAGAAAAATATCATACCAGGGCGGTTTGAGCTCAATCCTCTGGACCATTTCGCTTCCCGGCGGCTGATTCAGCATCTTCTTCCAGATATCAGGACTGCTGCCGGGTGAGAGCGCCTCTTTTGGCGCCGTATCCGATCTGATGCTCTCCAGCTCCCGCAAGAGATCGCGGACGGTGAATACCTTCATGATAAGATCGTCGGGGATAACGATGCCGAGCTCCCTTTCAAGCCCGGAAGTAAGCTCCACTTTACCGAGAGAATCAAGTCCCAGATCTATCTCGAGACCGTCGTCGAGGAAGATATCGCCGTCCAATCTGCATTGATCCCTTACATACGACAGGACGCGTTGGGCGATATCGGACCCCAGGATCGCTTCATCGGCGCTTGACAAGGGAGGCCGTTCGCGGCGGAATACCGTGTGATGCTCGATCTGAGGAGCGTATAATTCCTTGATCGCGAACCGCTTGAGTTTTCCAAGTTCGGTCCGGGGAAGTGTCTGATGCGTGATCACAAAACCGGTTATCCGCTTGTGGCTGGGAAGCGCCTGCGAGAGCGTCTCGAGCCTTCCCCGTATCACATCACGGAGATTGCTCTCGTCGCGCTTCTTGAACTCATCGATATGAGGCACGATTACAGCAAACAGCGTCTCAGGCATATCCGGATCGCTCGATAAGCGCGCTTCAAAGACGCATATCTCCTTTATGAAACGGATCTTTCCGTAATGTATCTCGATCTCCTCCGGATTGATATTTACCCCCGAGCTCAGAACGATCGTCTCCTTGGTCCTGCCGGTCAGGAAGAGATATCCGTCCTTATCGATATATCCGCGATCTCCGGTATAGAACCATCTCTCTTTGATGGATTCTTTGGTCAGGTCCATCCTTTTAAAATAACCGACGGTGATATTGTCCCCCTGGGCGATCACCTCGCCCGAACCGCGTTCATCGGGACGGTCAATGCGTATCTTGACGCCCGGCACCGGCAACCCGACAGAACCGATCTTCGGGCTGCCGAGAGGGTTGATCGTCAGCACGGGAGAGGTCTCGGTAAGGCCGTACCCTTCGAGGATAGTGAAGCCCCATTTGAAAAAATCGGTTTCGACCTTTTCGTTCAGCTTTGCTCCTCCCGAGACAATAAACCTCAGCGCCCCTCCGAACGAGCCCCGCAGGAAGCTTAAGCAGTATCGCGCGCCGTTCAGGCCCGTCCACTTTCTGATAAACCACAGGGTCTCGATACAGAAAAAGACGGGTATCCTCGCGATAAGCGGGATCTTTGACATCCCCTCGCGGATCTTCCGGTGGAATACGTAAAAGAGCTCGGGGACCCCGACAAAGACCGTCGCGCCCCATGTCCGCAATGCGTCGATCACGGCCTCGGATTTAAGCGAGCCGGGATAGATGACGGTACATCCGATCAAAAGCGGGACCAGCAGCGTTACCTGGAGGGAATAGGTATGATGGAGCGGCAGAAGGGCGAGGAGCCGATCGGACCCCTGAATCAGATTCAGTTTCGTGAGTGAGCGGTGATTTGACGCGAGGTTCCGGTGCGTGAGCATGACCCCTTTCGGCTCGCCGGTCGTTCCCGACGTATAGACAAGGCACGCCAGGTCATCCGGCAAGACGCCGGACGAGGTGTCCCGGTGGGGCGGTGCCTTGTGCTTTTTTACTATATTCCCCAGAAGGCCGCCGGCTGTTCCGTTTGACTTGTCGATGACGACTACCCTTTTGAGGCATGATGAGCTCTTCCAGACCCCGCTTGACGCAAGGGGGGTCGATCCGTCAACAAAAGCAAGCATGCTCATCGAGTCTTTGAGGATATACTCGAGTTCTTTCTCGGTAATCTTGACGCTCAAAGGGACCGCGACGGCACCGCGCATAAGAACGGCAAAAAACACGGCAACCCACTCGGGACTATTGTCTGCGATGATAATGACGGGATCGGCTTTGCCGATGCCGGCGCGGGAGAGCCAGGCGAAGACGCCATCAACCTTTGATCTGAGCTCGCCGAAACTCATCTCGAACCATCGGTCCCGCCGCTGGTAACGCAGGGCGATCCGATCCGCAAACTTCTCCGAAACCTTTAAAAATGACTCGTGTACTGTCGCAAACATAATTACCCGATCAGCTGTCTCATGTCTTCGGGAAGGTCTGAGGAAAACGCGACCCGTTTCTTTGTCACCGGATGTCTGAACTCGAGCGCCCGCGCGTGGAGCGCGACACGTTTAAATCGTATCGCGAAGTCTCTTCCGAAAGCAAAGATCCTTTCTCCGAGCAACGGATGCCCTATTTCAGCGAACTGGGCCCTGATCTGATTGGTCCTGCCCGTGATCGGCTGCACCTCAAGCACGGAAAACCCTCTCAACGCCTTGATAAGCTTATAGTGAGTAACGGCCCATTGGTATCTCCGTTTGTTTCGACTGTAGAGAGCGCCTTTGAGGGTCCCCGACGGACGCTCGAGCCTTCCCTGGATAAAAGCGATATACCGCTTGACGACCTTTCGTTTTTTGAACTCCTCCATCATATCGCGCTGGAACCGCTTGCCTTTTGCGAATACCATGATACCCGAAGTCTCCCGGTCGATCCTGTGGCATGGATAGGCGTTCACTTCGACGCCGCGCCCGTCGAGATACTGATTCACCAGCGCGGTGAGGGTGTGGGCCTCGTTCCTGGGCGAAGGGATGACGAGCATCCCTGAGGGTTTATCGACAACGATGATGGCATCATCCTCATGGATGATCTCAAATCTCTTCATACTGCCCCTGCTGAATCCAGCCCTTTTTCCCGTCGAGGCGCCTGATATAGCTCCACTGGTCTTTTGTCTTCAGGACATATATCTTTGCACCTTCGTGGAGCTTGAAATAGGTTGTAGCCTTCTCGAACGGTTCGAATCTGCAATCGGTCTCTTTGGCGATAACGATGGATGGCCTCAATCGTTCGGAGAAATACCACCGGTAGGCGAACGAGAGCGTCCCCAAAAGCAGCAGGATGCCGACGACCAGGATCGCGCCGGCCATTCTCCGTCTCAAGGCAGGAAAGACGAGAAAGCAGATGATCAGCGCTGTTTCAAGCCAGTAGATACCGGCGGTGAGTATCGCCAGCCGCTCCAGGATGAACGGCTCGGAGATCCTTT
>Ga0315294_10004812_pt1 | contig 14796 bp, 7 predicted proteins | sample YL17G13_40_MG_FD_203626 | JGI IMG/M metagenome (GOLD analysis project Ga0315294, IMG submission 203626) | Sediment microbial communities from Yellowstone Lake, YNP, Wyoming, USA - YL17G13_40 | ecosystem: Environmental > Aquatic > Freshwater > Lake > Sediment | place: USA: Wyoming | collected... | reverse complement strand
TTGAGGCCGTTCTAGTACGGACCTATATCATAGGATGCCGAGCCCCCCGACGTAAAGAACCGAAGAAGAAGCCAGGAATAAAAAGCCAGGAAAGGCACTTCGAGAAGGGCCGACCTTTTTCGCTACTTGACCGGAATGCGTGGGCGTCACCGTATCGTGCGAGATCCCGCCCGCGCCATTTTACAAACCTTTACGTAAGCACCCGAAACCTGTCCGGCGCGAGGTGAGTTATCCACATTAAGGAAGCCCCACCGGGGCGCCTGGGCCCCAGCGTCGGCAGCCGGCTGGAGAGTGTAATGAAGCAAGCGAGGCTTCTGTTCCTTTTTTTGGTATTGGTTTTGACCGCCTTCCCCCTGGCGGCGGCGGAACGAACAACGGGCCGATATGCCCTGATCCTGAGCGACCCGCCGCCGGCGGAGCGTTTTGCGTCCCGGCACGAGCTGCGGGCCGCCGCCGGCATGAGTTACCGCCGGCAGATCGACCAGGCGCAGAAGTCGGTGCGCGACGAGTTGGGGCGGCGGCGGATTCATGTCGCCTCCTCCGCCAACCTGCTCCTGAACGCGGTGTTCGTGCAGGCTTCCAAAGACCAGGAGGCGGAGCTGCTCAGCATCCCCGGCGTGAAGCGGGTGGTGCCGGTGGCCCGGCTGCGGTTGAAGCTGGATCGGGCCGTGCAGTTGGTCAATGCGCCGGGCGCCTGGAACCGCCTGGGCGGCGTGGGGAACGCCGGCGCAGGGATCAAGATCGGGATCATCGACACCGGCATCGATCAGAGCCACGCCGCTTTCCAGGACAGCTCGCTGGCGGTCCCCACCGGGTTCCCGAAATGCCGGGGGGACGATTGCGCGTTCACCAACAACAAAGTGATCGTGGCCCGCAGCTATGTCCGGCAGCTTGCGGCCGGAAGTCTTTCGAACCCCGCTGCCGACTCGCGGCCCGATGATTATTCGCCGCGGGACCGCGTGGGCCACGGCACCGCCCTGGCCATGATTGCCGCCGGGGAGACAAACTCCGGCCCCATCGCCACCATCACCGGCATGGCGCCCAAGGCCTACCTGGGCAACTACAAGATCTTCGGCTCCCCGGGCGTGATCGACTACACCGGCGGCGACGTGATGATCGCCGCGCTGGAAGATGCGCTGAACGACGGCATGGACATCGTGGTGCTTTCGCTGGGAAGCCCGGCGTTTTCGGGGCCGCTGGACGCGGGCGCGGCCTGCGGCGTCAGCTCCTCCACACCCTGCGATCCGGAAGCGCTGGCGGTGGAGAACGCAGTGCGCGCGGGGATGCTGGTGGTGGCAGCGGCGGGCAACGAAGGCGATACCGGCCTAGTCCTGCCCACGATGAACACCATCGACTCGCCCGGCGACGCGCCCTCGGCCATCGCCGTGGGCGCCACCACCAACTCGCATACCTTCGTTTCCAGCGTGTACGTCAACGGCAACAACGTGCCCTCCGGTCTGCAAAGGCTGAACACCGGCTTCAGCGACGGGCCCTTGCCCTCCGCGCCCCTGACCGCGCCGCTCGGCGATGTCACCGCGCTGGGCAACGACGGCCTGCTGTGCACGTCGGTGTTGCCGACCTCGCTGGCCGGCTCGATCGCCCTGATCCAGCGGGGCACGTGCGCCTTCCTCCAGAAGGTCACCAACGCGCAGAATGCGGGGGCGGCAGGAGTAGTGATCTACAATTCCAGCGGCGCGCAGGGAATCGTCGTGCCCGGCGGCCTGGCCGGCACCGCCATTCCCACGGCGGGCCTGTCCAATGCGGACGGCGTGGCGTTGAAGAGCTTCCTTTCCGCGAACCCGGGCATTTCGGTGACTCTGGATCCTTCCCCGTTTGCGCTCGACGTGGCGGTGTTCAATACCGTGGCGGACTTCTCTTCGCAAGGTCCGGCGGTCGGCTTCGGGGCCATCAAGCCGGACATGATGGCGGTGGGCACCGACCTCTACCTGGCGGCCCAGCGCTTCGATCCCAATGGAGTGCTGTACAGCCCCAGCGGGTATATCGTCTCGCAGGGGACCAGCTTCTCGGCGCCGATGGTGGCGGGCGCCGCCGCGCTCGTCAAGCAAAGCAACCCGGCGCTGACCGCCGGCCAATTGAAGTCCATGCTGGTGAATACGGCCTCGCCGCAGGTCACCGACGATTTCGGCAGTACCGCCAGCGTTGCCGCCATGGGGGCGGGCAAACTGGATGCCGGCAGCGCCGTCACCAGCAACGTGACCGCCGAGCCGCCTACGATTTCTTTCGGCATCCTCACTTCGACCACCGTCCAGCCCCAGGCGCTTCAGATCAAGAACACCGGAAGCAGTGCGGTGAGCCTGACGTTCAGCGTGGTGCCGCGCGTCACGGACCCCAATGCGCAAGTGCGGCTCGACAAGACCAGCCTCTCGCTGGGCCCGGGGGCCTCCGGCACCCTGACCGCCACCCTGAGCGGGCGCTTCCCGAACCCCGGCTTCTATGAAGGTGTGGTGAGCATCCGGGGGGGCGTGGTCCCGCTCCGTGTTCCCTATCTCTACATCGCGGGAGATGGTCTTCCCGCCAATATCATTCCGATCATGGGTGACGGCTTTGCCGGCACCGTGAACGAACTGACGCCCGACGGCGCTATTGCTTTCAAGGTGATTGACCGCTATGGCGCGCCGGTGCCGGGGGTTGCGGTTCTGTGGGGCGTAACGCAGGGCGGGGGAAGGCTCACCAACGCCGACTCCCGCACCGACATCTATGGGTTCGCCGGGGCCAACGCATACCTCGGCCCGCAGCCAGGCGCGCAGCAATTCGCGGCGCGCGCCGCGGGCACGACCATCACCTTCAGCGGCTTGGCCCGCTTGAAACCAACCATCTCCAGCAACGGCGCGGTGAACGCCGCCAGTTTCCAGGCCGGTCCGGTGGCCCCAGGTTCGTACATCTCCCTGTTCGGGAGCGGCCTGAGTGACGGCACCCGCGCGGCCACCACCGCTTCCCTGCCCCTCTCGCTGGATTCCGTCAGCGTCAGCTTCGATGTGCCGGCGGCCAACCTGAGCCTGCCCGGACGCCTTGTCTACGTCAGCCCCGGCCAGGTCAATCTCCAGGTGCCGTGGGAGCTGCAGGGCCAGAGTTCGGCGCAAATCAAGGTGCCGGTGGAGTTTTCGTCGGGCGTGGTGTATACGCTTCCGCTGGCAGCCTACTCGCCGGCCATTTTCGAGTACACCGAAGCGTCCAGCGGCACGCGGCTGGCGGCGGCTCAGGATACCAAGTCCGCGCTGATCGGTTCCGCCAATCCAGCCCAGCGCGGGCAGACCATTGTGCTGTACGCCAATGGGCTGGGCCCGGTGGACAATCCGCCCGCGACGGGCGAGCCCGCGCCGGCGCAACCTCTGGCCAACACCCTGGCCACGCCGGTGGTGACGATCGGAGGCCAGCGAGCCACTGTGACCTTCAGCGGGCTGGCGCCCGGCTTCCCGGCGCTCTACCAGATCAACGTGGTGGTGCCGCCCAGTGTGGCGATTGGCGTCCAGCCGGTTGTCGTCTCCATTGGCGGAACTGATTCCAAGCCAGTGAGTATTCCGATCCAATGATTAGTACCGCTGGCGGCTGACGGCTGGGTCTAAGACGGGCGTCCGCGATCCGCGTTCGTTAGCACGCCGGCGGGCGCGCGGCGGCGAAGCGGGTGCGGCGAGCACGCGGACACCGGGATACGACGGAAACCTACAAGACACAGTCGATACCCCTGACACATACGACACCCAGGCTCGCTGGCACTGCCCCCGTCGGATTCGATAAAAGCGGGGCTTTCTGCATGTCTTCTCCGGCCAGTTGGCGATTTATCGCACCTTCGGCGATAATGCATACACGAGAGCGCAGGTGCCGGTAGGGCAGAGGCTCGGCGGGGCCGCCATCGATTTTGGGCTGCCGACTCTACGTCGTTGATCGGGAAGGCCTTATTCCCTACCCTGGGATTATCGCAGCCCAGGTGCCCATCGTACCGGCGGCTGGCATCTGCGAAGGCTTGGCCGGCGAAGGCGCGCTTCGTCGGCCTGGCCGCGCCCAAGTAGTCGGGGATTTTGAAGGGAAGGGGAATTCCGATGAAAATTGGTGAACGCAGGCTGAAGTTGCGCAAAGAATTTTGGCCGGACGAGCACGCATGGACGGGCAAGAACGAGAAGGGTTGGTTCCCATCTCCCAGGACGCTTCCATTGGTTCTTGCTCTTCTTGGGTCAAAGGAACTGAGCGGAAAGTGCGACCCATCAAGGGTATATCTGGAATTACTGGCGAGGCATATCAGCGACGGCGTGGTCGAGATGGCGCATGAGGGTGAACATGCTTTCGCGGCTGGCTACGTCGGCAACCGCGCCGTTCGTACGTGGCAGGAGCGAATGCGACTACTGGAGAAAAACGGATTCATTAAGACGAAGGCGAAAGGCAACCAGCTTTTCGGTTTGACCCTGCTTGTCCACCCAACCGTGGTCGTCCAACGTCTGCGTGACGCCGGCAAGGTCCCAGACCGATGGTGGAATGCTTACCGTGCGCGCCTTATCGAGACGGGCGCGCGCTCTTTCAAAGACCTGGAACGGGAAAAAGGCTCCGCGAAGGTTGTGACGATGAAAGCCGCCAAGGCCAATGCTCGCTGAAGAGCTACGCTTTTCGCGGTACAATCCGCTAAGCATAGCAGGCCATGGCACGAGCGACAGTGCGGGCAGGGGCGGGCTGAAGCTGGAAGCCACCTAAGCCGGTTCGCCCCCTGTGGCCGACGGCCCTGGGGAGACAGCATGAGCTACTCCGATCTTTTGAAACCTCGGCGTGACGTTCTGAGCGAGGACGGGATTGAGGGCATTATCGACCTCGCGAATCTGGAGGATCGCCGCAAGCGCAAACTGGAAGCGCGGCCCGCCGAATTCTTTGATCTGACCTATCCCACCTCGGACACGCGACGGGTGGTGGAAACGATTCATCGGCGGTTTTCAGGCGACCATGATGCTCCGGGGCTGTTTCTCCTTGAAGGGCTGAAAGGAAGTGGGAAATCGCACCTGCTGGTTCTGGTCTACCATCTGCTCGTGAATCGGGCGGCAGCGCAGGCCTGGCTTGATCGGCACAGTCTCAGTTGCCAGACGCCGGCGGATGCCGTCGTGGTCGTCAACAAGTTCACCGATCTTCCGCTGTATTCCATTTGGGATTTCGTCTTCGAGCGTCTGACGGGAAAGCGTCCGGAGCGAGCGTGCGTGCAACCCGGCCTGGACGAGGTCAAGAAGGCGCTCGGGGATCGCAGGTTGGTGTTGATCCTGGACGAGCTGGAACAGGGCATTCGCGTCATCTCCGACTCGGCCATGCAGGCCCAGAACATCGCCTTCCTCCAGATGCTGTCGGAGTGGGGAAACCGCGAGAACCGCGTGACCCTTTTTGCCTCGGTCTATTCGGATCAAGTGGAGCCCGGCAGCACGCTGAAAAGGGTGCCAGCGTGCCGCGTGCGCTTCGAGCATTCCGCTGACAAGGCGCGGGTGGTTCTGCATCGGCTGTTTGAAAACTATCTGAGCGTCTCTCGCGAGGCCTTCCGTCCGGTGATCGAAAGCTATCTGGGTGCGTGGAGACGCCACAGCGCTGTCCAAGGCGACGGCATTGAAGGGCGCCTCTTTGACGGCTTTCCGTTTTCGCCGGACGTCCTCGACATCCTGCTCGACCGGGTGCCCGCGCGGGGAGGCTTTCAAAACGTGCGGGGCGCGCTGGGCTTCTTGGCGCGGCTCGTCAAGCTGACGCATACCAAGGCCGACATAATCACGCCCGCCCATGCCGATCTGCTGGACCAGGAAATCGGTCTCAGGCTGGCGGACCTGGACCCCACCGGCGATTTGATTCGCAAAGCCCGGATCAACCTGAACGATCTTGCGCGTTATCCGCTTGTCGGGGCGGTTGGCTCGGCCGCAATGCTGTACACCGTTTCGGGGACCGGGCGGGAACGGGGCGCGTCGCGCGAGCAGTTGGTACGCGCCGCTTGCGCCCCAGGCGCCGACATTAACGAGTTCGAGCGCGCGCTGTTTGCCCTCCAGCGTTACGGCTCCTACTTCCACGCCCGGGAAGGCCGGTACTTCTTCGACATCGAAGAGAACACTGACGCAAAGGTGGAATTCCGCTCGCTGCTGGTGCCGGAGAGCCGTGCCAAGGAACTGATCTGCCGCCTGTGGCGCGACGATATGTTCCGAGAGCCAGAGTCGGCAGTGATTCTCACCGATGTCGAGCAAGCGCGCGGCGAACTGGAGGCGCTTCAAACCGGGCGATTGCGTTTTGTTCTCGCCCCACGGCGGTTGACCCCTGAGGACCGCCACGCGCTTTACTTCGGCTTGAACGAGCGCAATCAAGTAATCCTGCTGGAACCGCGGGACCCGGGCTTCGATGCGCTCAACAACCGCGATCTGATCAAGTGGGCACAACGCGTGCTGGCGGCCGAGGAACTCCTGGCGACCACCCAGGAGGCTGCGCGCAAGGCCGAATACGAGCGGATTGCACGCGAGGACCGGAACTCGATCCTGACCAACCTTCGCCGGGGCGGTCTGGTGTACGTTCGATTTGAACAATTCGCCGCTGCCGCCCACCAAGAGGATTTGGTTGAAGAAGAGAGCCTGGGCAGCGCGCTCACACGCGAGGACGTGGTCCTGAAGCTCAGCCAGGAAATCTATCCCCTGCAATTGATCGCCGAACACGTCGAAAAACGGGCCGTGGATGTGCGGGGCCGCCCGGTGAAAGACGTGGACCGGGATTACCGCACAATTCTCGGGTTTCCCGTTCCGACGCACGCCAATTCGATCCTAAAGGCAATCCGCAATCTATGCCAGGAGGGCAAGATCGGAGTGCGCCACCCGCGCGGTGACTTCAGCGGCCAGGCGCCGGACTTGAGCGACACCGAGCTTCCGAGCGCAACAATCGACGCGCCATTTCAAAGAACGCGTCCACCTCAACCGACGCTGCCGCTGCCTCCCGGCGGCGGTTCGATGCAGCCGCAACCCCCGGTCGCCCAGCCGCCCGTCGGCGTGCCTTCTGTGGTCGCTCCGGCTGCGGAAACACGAGAGATCGTCGTTCCGGGGCAGCCTGGTGCGGGGGCGCTTCGGCAGCAGATCGCTGCCCGGTTGGAGCCGCTGGTTGGCGCGGTCGTCACCAAGGCGCGCTTCACCGTTTTTCTGGAGATCACGTCGGGAGACCTGAGCGCGCTGCCCCCGGCCATACGGGGCAGCCTGTCAGGCGCAGCGTCTCTGACGGCGGAAATCAACATCGCCAGCGAGCAACTCGGCGGCAAAGGGCAGGTGGAACAGTTCGTAGAACGCCTGCCGAACCTGCCCGGAGCGTTCTACAGCGCCCGGCTGGAAGTCAGCTTGCCCGCTTCACAGGATGGGAGGGCAGAGCGTGCCTAGCTTCACGCGCGAAATGTTCAGCCGTATCTGCGAGCCCGGCCCTCGGCTGGACTGGCTGGCGGGTTGGCTTACCGGGTGCGTCTGGAGCCCGGAGCGCTTCGCGCAAATGCCGCCCGCCGCTTACCTGGAGCAGGGCGAGCGGATCGTCAACGAAGTAGAAGAGGTGATCGCCGCCGCCGCGCCCCGCGTCTACGATGAGCTTACTGTCGTGCCGCCAGACCGGGACCTCGCGCGGTTCCTCGATGGTTCCGACCGCTCGGTGGTTGTCGTTTTTGACGGGCTTTCGCTTCGTGAATTGCCGGGGCTTTTGCGGCTCGCTGAGCAATCGGGGCTGAAAACGGTGGAAACCGGCGTGAACCTGGCCGCCCTGCCCAGTGAAACGCTGGACTTCATCGAACAGCGCCTCGGATGCCCGCGCTGCGCCCCCTCACAACTTACGGGCCGCCGCGACCTGCGGGAGCGCGGCGCGGCCGCCTACTACTACGGCCATCCCGGCGAGCGGCATGCGCTGGACGATGCGGCCCGGTGCCTGCTGCTCTGGTCGGCGTTCCCCGACAACACCTACTCCGATTCCGGCGCGCGCTTCGTGGAGCACTTCGCGCACATTCAGTCGCAGTTGCAATCGGCATGGAACGCCACGGTGATGTCAGCGCCGCGTGGCCGGCGCATTCTGGTCACCAGCGACCATGGGTACGTCTTCCTCGGATCGGGGCTGAGCTTTGCCCGCAGCCCGGCCGACCTGCGGCAGCTCAGCGCCTACCTGGGTGGAGAGCGGCACGCCCGAATTTCAGAGCGGGGCGAGCCGCCAACCGACGCCGATCTGATGGTGTACAAAGACCGCGATGTAGCCGTTCTCAAAGGCCGAGTTCAACCGCACCCGCCCGGCCCCGCTGCCGGCAAGCTGTACAAGCACGGCGGGTTGTCGCTGATGGAGATGCTGACGCCCTGGTTGCTCCTGGAGGCGAGAGCTTGATGGAAGCTGCTCCGGCCAAACGCGTCATCCGGGCGATTGAGGATTCGTTCCCAATCGTTGAAATCAACCGCCTGGCGGTGCCCGAGCGCAATGCCTTCAAACCGATCTACCAGATGCACAAGTGGTTCGCGCGGCGGGCCTCCTGTGTCTTTCGCGCAATTCTTCTTGGATGCCTCAAGCCTCTTCCTCTCGACGACAACGGAGAGCCAACGAAGACCGGCGCCGAAGTCATCATGGAGGAGTTTTACAAGGATCACAGAAACGATCCTGACACGAACGGCCGAGTCATCCTCGACCCTTTCATGGGCGGGGGCACAACGATTGTCGAGGCGCTCCGGCTGGGCTGCCGGGTCATCGGAATTGACTTGAATCCTGTCGCCTGGTTCATCGTGAAAACGGAGGTCGAGCCGGTTGACCTCGGCGCGTTGAAGAACGCTTTCGGACGGCTCGCCGCGCGCCAGGTCGCCTGGAGCGGCAAATCTCTGCGGGAGACATTGCTCGACCAGTACCGCACTCAGTGCCCGTGCTGCGGCGCGGACGATGCGGACACGATTTACACCTTCTGGGTAAAGTCGGCGATTTGCACGGCGTGCGGGAAGCAGGTTCCGCTATTCAAGGACTACCTGATCGTGCAGAAGAGTCCGTCGATCCGGTATTTCCGCGATGTCACCTGCCCGCGGTGCCCCAAGACTTTTGACTGGGAGGTCGAACCGGCGGCCCTGGTGGCCGAGCCGGCGCTTCAAGTAAACAGCCCAACCTATTCTGCGGGCATCGGCCGTTCCACGGTCCGGTGGGCCTACTCATCGGACAAGGAGGTATCGTGCCCCTGGTGCGGAGAACGGGTAACCGCGCGGCCGTCCAAGGCCAAACGCGAGCGCAAGAAAGTCCCGCTTTCGGTCTTGCTCTGTCCGTTTTGTGAGGTAGTGTGGCAATGGCGCGGCGAAGTTCCTGAAAGTGTCGCATGCCCGGTCTGCCGCCGGGAGTACAATCCGCTCTCCGCGAATGTTCCACGCAAGGGGGAGTTTCTCTGTTCGTGTGGTCACACGGATGACATTATCCGATCCATTCGCCGATTGCCCGAAGATCAATTGCTGCCCATCCACCCCTACGCCATCGAAGGCTACTGCGCCCGGTGCGGAGGCGATGCTGAGGACGAGGACGAGGCAGCGACCAACGCGAACGGAAACCTATTTGATCAGGAGGGTAAAGGCCCAGAGCGAAAACCGACAGCCGATCACGACTGCCGCATACGGAGGAACGCCGGGAAATTCTTCAAACGGATTCACGCTGGAGACCTGCGGCGCATCGAGCAGGCAATCGCTACCTGGGAGCAGGAGAAAGGTCACCTTCCATATCCAAAGCAGACGATCCCGGTTGGCGAGAAGACTAAGTCCGGCCTGCTAGCGCATCACTACCGCTACTGGCACCAGATGTTTCACCCGCGCCAGTTGCTCTGCTTGTCAACGCTTCTCAGCGCGATTGCCGAAGAGGCACCCGGGGCGCTCCGTCACGTCCTGCTGCTAACTCTCTCGTCGTCCACCGACACGAACAACTTGTTCACCAGGTACATGGTGGCTCGTGAATCGCAAGGGGGGCAGACGGCACAAGGGGTTTTCGCCCGGCATGACTTTCAGCCGAAGGCGACGATTTGTGAACAAAATGTCTGGGGGTTACAGGCGGGCGGAATCGGCACATTTTCGCGCCGTTTTGCTGTTGTGCTGGCCGGAATCAGGTTCCAGGCAAGCGGGTACGAAGTCCGGTACCTTCTTTCCGATGGCAAGCGAATCAGATCCGAGGTTGTTACGGAATCAATCCCGTGTGGAACCACAGCTTGTTTGACCGCCGGTGACAGTCGCGAAGCGCTTGCTGGCATCCGACCGCGACCGGAATTCGTCATTACAGATCCTCCCTACGCCGGCAATGTGAACTACAGCGAGCTTTCCGACTTCTACTACGTATGGCTGAAGGCGGGTCTTCCAGAGGCACCCGAGTTTGCACCAGAAATCGGCCCTAAAGCGGCGGAAATCATTGTTAATCCGACGCGCGGGCACTCTGTGTCTGACTTCGGGGAGGGCCTAACACAAGTCTTTCGCTCAGCCGCTGCGTCACTCGACGATGGAGGGCTCCTAGTCTTTACTTTTCACCATGCTGAAGGAAAAACATGGACAGCGCTGCTTTCGGCTCTTTTTGAGGCTGGGTTCATCGTCGAGGCGGTGTACCCGATCCAGGGAGATGTTGGGACAGCGCTTCCGATGATGGAAGGCGCGAACATCACGTATGATCTGATTCACGTTTGTGGCAAGCGCCGACAGTCTGATGCGACGAAGCAGCGTCCCTGGGCAAGCGTCCGCCAGGAAATCCGCCGACGAGCGCGGGCCGAGATTGTGGCGATTGAAGCTGGACGCTATGGCAAGGAACCCCTCCCGCCCGCCGATGTAAACATCATCCTGATTGGCAAATGCCTCGAACTCTACAGTCGCCACTACGGCACGGTGATCGACCATGAAGGCAAGCCGTTTCCATTACATGAGGCGCTGAAGCAGATTCGCGATATTGCCGACCAGATGGTGGAGCGGGAGCGCCCGCTTCCCGCCGAATTGGAGGACATCGACCCGGAAAGCCGCATCTACCTGCGCGCCCTGTGCCGGGTGAAAGAGGTAAAAAGCGACGACGTCCACAAAGCCACGCGCGGCATCCTGGAGCGGTCGGAGCTGATCGAGGCCGGCCTGATGACCAAGATGCGAGCGGGCCGCGGGCGCAGTTACGAAGTTAAACAGCCGGCAGAACGGCTTCCAAGTTTGATGGAGCGGTATCGGGAGCGGGGCGACGCGCACCAGGGCGCGCTGTTCGCACAGGCCGGCTCCGGCAGTGAAACGGGCGGATTGCTGTTTATCGACCGGGTCCACTTGCTGCTCGGCCTGGCTGAAGCCGGAGAGAATCTGATTCCATGGCTCGACCGCTTCCGCAGCGAGACGCCTCAAATCCGCGCGGCGCTCGAATACCTGGAAGGCCAGGCCCGCCACCTGGCACCCGCCTGCCGCAAGGTGCTCGATTTGCTGGAAGTCGGCCCGCTCCTCAAAGGAGTTAACTGATGCCGGGATATCACTTGTTGGAACAGAGCGCGGCGCCGGCGGAGAGTGTGTCCGACCGCCCTTCCGACCGCCTCGGGTTTCTCGATTTCCTGAGGGAGTTGAGCGAAGACGAACCGGGAATTCCCCGGTTCTGGGAAGCAACCGTCGTCGGGCTTGAGGAATTGCTGTTTGCCGCCCAGGATGAAGCAGTCGGGCTCGCCCTTGACATTCGCCGCCGGCTTCGCGCCGCTGCCGATATTCTGCAAAAGAGGGTCGTTGACGTGAACGTAGTGTTCCAGGGGAAGCTCCAGCGGGGCGAGGACCTATGGGTTGAGTACCGGGGAGCGCGGCTGCCGGTCGGGCATATCTTCGGTTGTCCCATACCGCGCAGCGACCCACACGGCCGCGCCACGTACTTCGTGGGTTTCGGCTTGACCAACGGGAATTGAGGTCTCCGGCTTGATAGCAGTCAGCAGCCAGGTTCGGGTGAAGGGGCGCGCCGAATTGGGCATCGGCGAAGTGCTTCGCATTGCAAGGGATGGAAGTGAGGAACGCGCCGATGTCGCCTTTGAAAGCCCCGCCGGGCGGCGCTTAGAAACGCTGCCACTTGCCCGGCTGGAACTGGTCCCCGGTATTTGGGATCGGCTGGGTCAGGGCGATTTCGACGACCCACTGGATTATGCCCTTAAGCAGCTTGCCTTCCAATTTCCGCTGGCGAACCTGGGAGGCGAGCTTTCTTCGAGCCGGACCGACCTGCTTCCACACCAGATTCTGTTGACCCACGATGTGGTCGGCGCTTCACGCCGGCGATTCCTCATCGCCGACGAAGTCGGACTCGGCAAGACCATCGAAACGGGCATGATCGTCCGGGAGTTGGTGGCGCGGGGCGAGGCCGAACGGTTACTTGTTGTGGCGCCCGCGGGCCTCACCCGGAACTGGCAGACGGAGCTAGCCGATTGCTTCAACCTGCACTTTGACATTCTCGGAATTGACTTCAATGATTCGAACCCGCGGGTATGGGAAACTCGCCCACGCGTCATCGCCAGCATCGACCGCCTGAAGCAACCCCGGCGCAAGGATCGCCTGGGACAGGCGACCCGCTGGGACTTGGTGGTGTTCGATGAAGCGCATCACCTGAGCCGGACGCGGAGCGCCGGCAAGACGCACACGACTCAAAACTACCGTCTGGCTGAAATGCTTCGCGGCCGGGCACGGGATGTACTGTTCCTGTCGGCCACTCCCCACCAGGGCGATGCATTTCGGTTCTGGTCGCTGATTCAGCTCCTCGACGACAGCCTGTTTGACTCGCCCGAAGCCATGCTGGACCACCGTGGCCTTCTCAATCGGGTGATGATTCGGCGGATCAAGCGGGAAGTGACGGATGTTCGTGGACAACCATTGTTCATGCGCCGGCAGGTCCACAGCCAGGTGTTCGCAATGGCACACCGGGAGCGGGTCTTCTACGACCAGCTCACCGACTATCTGCGCGAGGGATACGGGGCAGCCGGCATCGGCCAAGCGAAGACGAGCTCCAAGCAAAGGGCCATCGGGTTCGTCATGGCCTGCTTCCAGAAGATCATGGCCTCCAGCCCGAGGGCCATTCGCCAGGCGTTGCGCCGGCGCCTGCTGGTCCTGCTGGCCCGCCAGCAAATGGCGCTTGAAGAGCGCGCCGCGCGACGGGCTGACACAGTCGCGGCCGAGCGAATTCAGGTTCTCGATCGAGAAATGCGGCCGCTGGCCATCCAGATTCTTGGTTTGCCGGCCGGCACGGCGCAGTGGGCGGAAGCGGGCGCGCACATTGCCCAACTGAAGCAGCGATTGGCGCGAAAGGCGGCGGCAGAGGAGACACGTTGGGCGCTGGACGGTGACGAAGAGGAATCCGAGGCCATTTTCGCCGATGCGGAAATCCCCGACGAACCGGTCAGACTCCGCAAGCTGATCACGCTCGTCCCCGAGGGCACCGATCGCAAGTTCGACACCCTCGTCCGGGCAATCGAGCAGCTTCTTCGTCTGAATGGGGCCGAGAAGTTCATCGTCTTCACGCAGTATCGGGAAACGCTGGAGCACCTGCGCGAGGAACTGGGGAAGATTTACGGCGAGGAGCGAATGGCGACAGTGAAGGGCGGTCCGCTGGCAGACAAGATCGCCGCAGTCGAGTCGTTCTGGGAGCCGGATGGCGCTCAGTTCCTTATCAGCACCTCGGCTGGAGGCGAGGGCATCAACCTGCAGTGCGCCCACATCCTTTTCAACTACGACCTGCCCTGGAACCCCATGGCCGTGGAACAGCGGATCGGCCGGATTCACCGGTACGGCCAGCAGGACACCGCACAGGTATACAGCTTGGTGGCCGAAGACACCGTGGAGCAGCGAATCTATGCGCTGTTGGAGCAGAAACTCCAGGAAATAGCCCGCACGATTGGCAAGCTCGACCCGGCCACGGGGGAGGTGACCGAGGATTTTCGCTCGGAGATCCTCGGGTTCCTTGGTGCTTCACCCAACTATCAGGACCTGTACAAGAAGGCGCTGGTTGACAGGGACTACAAACGGACAGAGCGGGAAATGGCAGAAGCAATCGAGAGCGCCCGACGCGCCAGCGAGGCATTGCGGTCACTGGCCCAAGACTTTGAAGGCTTCAATCTCGCGCAGTACACGGCGCTTCGCGGGCGCTTCACGATGGCAGACTTGCAGGCTTTCTGCCTGGCAGCACTCCCCCGCCTGGGTGGCGCTATTCTACCCGAAGGCGATTTCTACCGAATCCATGTGCCCTCGTGTCTCGGTGATTCGAAGATCGACCGCGTCTACCGGACAGCGACGTTTGACCGGCAACTGGCCATGAGACGGAAGAACGCGACACTTCTTGGGATCGGCCACCCACTGATTGACGCGCTGCTCAACGAACTTCAACGAGACGATCTCCCGGGCGGCGTCACTTATATTTGCTCGGGGGGCGGCGCCGATCCGTTTCTCCGTGTTCATGCGCTGGCGCACGTTAAGTACGAAGACGGGAAAACGCGCCGCTTGCTTCGGGCAGCCGATCTCCGGCCCAACGCCTCCTGGCAGCCGTTAGCCGAGGAGGAAGAAAAGTCGCTTCTCCGGCTATTGAAGCGATCAGATGCTGGTGAGGGTAACAAGCAAGGGTTGGAATTCGCCAGGGAATGCGAATCGGCGTACCGCTCGATGGCCCGGTTCTGGGAAGAGGAGATCAGTGCAAAGGAAGCGGGCGTGCTATCCGTCCGAATTGTACTGACGGGCCTGGCCCTTTACGGCCACAGGAGCGCTAACAGCCCGTGGCAGAAGTAGCTGTTTTCACGCAGCGACCTGAGCGGCCAGGAAGCGGGGCAACTGGAACTCCGCGGGTCGCGAAGGGCCGGAATGGCCGTCC
>Ga0315294_10004810_pt1 | contig 14798 bp, 13 predicted proteins | sample YL17G13_40_MG_FD_203626 | JGI IMG/M metagenome (GOLD analysis project Ga0315294, IMG submission 203626) | Sediment microbial communities from Yellowstone Lake, YNP, Wyoming, USA - YL17G13_40 | ecosystem: Environmental > Aquatic > Freshwater > Lake > Sediment | place: USA: Wyoming | collected... | reverse complement strand
TTGGCCCAGCAGATCACGCTGCGCGAGCGCGCCGGCGGCCCGGAGAACCGGCTCTGGCTGCGGCTGCTGGCCTTTGAGCTGCTCCTCACGTTGCAGCGCCAGTGGTCGCCGTCAGACCAGCAGGCGGTCGCGCCGCCTGGTTCGCTGGACTCACTCGGGAAAGCTGTTGAGATGGTTCTCCGCGCCCAGCAGATGGTCACCGTGCCGGAGGCGGCCGCAGCAGCGGGTATGAGCGCCAGCGCCTTCAGCCGCGCCTTCAAGAAGCTGACCGGCGTTCCGTTCGCCAAGTTCGCTTTGCGCCACCGGCTCGGGCAGGCTGCGCTGCAACTGCTGCGAAGCCAGGACCCGATCAAGACAGTGGCCCACGACTGGGGTTTCACGGACGACAGTCATCTGCACCGGTGCTTCTTCCGCCACTACGGGTGCTCGCCCGGGGACTACCGGCGACGTCGCCGGCAAGGCCCGCGGCTGCTCGTGCCCGGCCCCCGGACGCGGAGCTGAAGCCCGGCAGACACCAGCTAGCGGGCCTCAGCGCGGCCGAGCGCATGCTGGCGGTGGGTGATCGCCGATACGCCGTAATGCTCCCGGAAGACGCGCTGGAAGTGGCCTGTGTGCGGGAAGCCCCATTGGGCCGCGACGACGGAGACAGCATCGTCAGTCTCCCTGAGCTGCGCGGCCGCGCCGCTCAGCCGGGAGCGTAAAGCGAACTTCGAGAATGAGATGCCCATCAGTCCTTCAAACGCTTGCGTGAAGGCGCGCGGGCTCATGCCGCAGGCGCGCGCCGCCTTCGCCGTGGCAAGCGGTCGGTGGGCGCGAAGCGCCGTTCCCACCGCTTGGTTCACCGCCTCGTAGTGAAGCTCGAGCCACGAGCGATATCTATGGGATCGCGGCGCCCAGCCCGTCAGTAGGACGAGCAGCAGTTCCAGCGTCAGCAGCTCGAGCGCGATCGGGCGCTCCGGCGCGTCTGGCGCGAGGAACTCATCGAATCGCTCTACAACCGACAGCAGCAGGCCGCGCTGTTCGCCATTCGCCTGCGGCCGCTGCTGCGGCGGAACGGTAAACGCAGCCATCCAGTCGAGATCGGGGTTCTCTTCGAACCGGGCGTGCAGCAGCACCTTGGGCAGCAGCACCAGCACGAGATGCCGGCACGAGGGCGTGACCACCTCCCAGCCGTGTCGCTCCCAGATGCCGCAGAACCAGACCTGTCCGGCCTCGAGGTCGGTTCTCCAGGTCCGCCAGTGGCGGCGCATTCGTCCGCTCAGAACGATCCCCATCTCCAGCCCGAAGTGCATATCATAGCCGGGCTCGGCCCCAGGCCCCGCCGTGACGTAACCACTGTGGATGGGGTGCTCATCGCTGAGGATTACGCCCACGACGGCCCACTCCTGGGGGCTCCAGGGGAGCTCTGCCGCCGGCGAGCGTCCTCTCTTGCCGCTCCTGCTTGCCCTCTTCATCATCCGAGCGCTCGATCCCGTCCCGGCATCATTCCTTCTTCTCATTCTAGCACAGAAGAGCGACATTCCGCCTATCTGTGGGCAAGGCATTCGGCCGACCCGGAGAGGTGGCTGCCCGGGCGACAGGTCGGAATGTACAGTTCTTCTGCCGGTTTGCGTCCTCCCTTTGGTTGTCGCCTCCCGCCGACTCGTGTAGCGTAGAAAGGTGCCGATATCTGCGTCGGCAGAAGCGGTTTGGCGTGGGCACTTACTCGCAGCCGAGAGGAGGTGGCGGGAGGAAGCTGATTGCCGTATGTCTGCCCTGGCGGACCGAGCGCTGTCACATCTGAGTTGCATCCCGAGGGAGGTAGAGGAGAAGGTGATGGGACAACGACGCAAAGGATTCACCCTTATCGAGCTGTTGGTGGTCATCGCGATCATCGGAATCTTGGCCGCGATGGTCTTCCCCGTGTTTGCGAGGGCGCGCGAATCTGCGCGCAAGGCGGTGTGTCTGAGCAATGTGAAGAACATCGCCCTGGCCATCAACATGTACCTGGCTGACAACAACGACACGCTGTGGACGAAAGAGCACAGACAGGATGTGATGGACTACATGGTCGCGGGCCCCGGGGGAGGAGACCCCGACGACAAGGCCGGCGGCTGCAATATCTGGCCCAAATTCGCGACCTGGGCCAACCCCTACCTGCGCGGCGCAGTGCTCATCGACGAGTACGTGAAGAACCGGGATGTCTGGCGGTGCCCGAGCGCCAAGGTCGAGGGCGGAGCCAACTTCATCCTCCCCGGGCCTGACTGGGTCGGGTATCTGAAGGCTACCGAAGGGCAGTGGGGAGTCAATACCGATATCAACGGCCCCTTCTGCATCACCTCCTGGCCGCCCGGCTGGGGCGGCGAGGTCACCGACTCGATTCTCCAGCAGAGGATGGCCGGAACTGAGACCGGCTCGCGCTGGCCTCCCACCAGTGGCGCGTCAGCCAACAAGGCCTTCGCACAGAGCATAGGTAGCTTCGACGAGAAGGTGGCCGACTTGAAGTTGGCCGCGGTGCAAGATACAACCAGCTTCGTCATTGTCGCCGAGGCCGGGGTGTCCTTGCTCGACATGGACGCCTTCCATCTGGCCGCCTGGCCGGATCTTTGCTGCACCGTCTGCTCCGGGTTCATCACCTTCCCGTCCGCCTGGGGATGGCCCACCGATGACTGCCCGAACGGAGAGTGGTGTCCGGAGTGCTGGGCGCTGCATGCCAACAAGGCTTGGGCCAATGACCCGAACGCGCAGAAGGCCAGCGCGCGGCACCTGGGTGGCGACAACCTCGGGTTCCTGGACGGCCACGCGGCCTGGCTTCCTGCCCAGAAGATCATGACCATGGGGGCCGAGGGAGACCTAGCTGGTCTCACCGTCTGGTGCCCCGAGACCACGGTGGCGGGCTTCCGCGCGAACTGCGGCGAGCCGGAACCAGGAATGGTCTTCTTCTGGTAGAGGGAACGGCTAACGGTTGGAGTCCGAGGCCTGTAGGCCTGTGATGTGACGAGGGTAGCGGGGCGTCCGCCTAAGGCGGACGCCCCGCCCTCTTGCAGGTCCGGCCCGACGGAAGGCGTAGGCTACTGACCATCCACCGTGCGGCCGAGCAAGCGGACGAGTCGGGTCGCCAATGGAATCCTCAGCCACACAACTGACACCGGGTGACGTGCGCGAAGAGGCGCGCCGATCCCCGGCCGTCACCGCCCGCGCCGTGTTCATCGCGTTTGCACTGATCGCGCTGATCGCGGTTGCCTCCGCCTATGTCGAGATGGTCACCGGCGTCGGGTACGTGTTCGCCGCGGGCGTACCGCCGCGCGCCCCGATGGCCGCGCTCTTCTTGCTGCTGGCGGTCAACACCTGGCTCGCGAGACGATGGGCTCGCGGGCTGTCGCGGCGCGAGATGCTGGTCATCTTCTGCCTGACAACCATCGGCGCGCCTCTCATGTCCCATGGCATCCTGTTCTGGATGCTGGCCTGCTCGACCGGCCAGTACTACTTCGTCCGGTCCGCTCCGCACTGGGAGGCCGCGGTCCTGCCCTACGTGCCATCCTGGTTCACGCCGACCGACTACGCAGTCGTTGAGGGTTTCTTCCTGGGCCAGTCCTCGGTGCCGTGGGCAGCCTGGCTCACGCCCGTTGCGGCCTGGGGGTCGTTCTTCATTGCCCTCTTCCTGGCGAACCTCTGCATCGCCCTGCTGCTCCAGCGCCAGTGGATCAGGCACGAGCGGCTGAGCTTTCCCATTGCCACGATCCCGCTGGAGTTCGTCCGCGGCGACGACGAACGCGGACCCATCGCCCGGCTTCCCGGCGGTTGGCCCTTCTGGATCGGATTCGCCATCTCCGCCTATCTGAACATCCAGCAGCTTATCCCGCGTCTGTTCCCGGCATTCCCCAGCTTCTCAACCTGGCGGGTGCTAATTCCCTGGCAGCGCGTGGGTCCACTCTCAGGCATCGGCGATATCTGGCTCATCCTCACCGCCACCCACATCGCCATCGCCTATCTCATCCCCAAGGAGCTGTCGTTTTCGGTATGGTTCTTCTGGATTGTGCGGCTCGCGCTGACCGTCGGCGCCATCGCTGCCGGCGCCACTCCGCAGAAGCCGGAGGATTTCTCGAGCAGCGCCTTCCCCGCGCCCTACTACCAGGGCGGTGGCTCGATGCTCGCCATCGCGGCACTGCTGTTCTGGGCCGTGGGCAGCCAGATCCGTCAGGCGCGCAGGCGCGGGCCCGCAAACCAGTCGGTCGCTCGCCCAGAGATCATCGCCTATCTCGGTCCCCTTGTCGGCCTGCTGCTGTGCGTAACCTATATGCTGTGGTTCTTCGCTGCGGCAGGCAGCCGTCTTGTTGTCGGGCTGCCGCTCGTCGTCAGTATCCTGGTCTACAACGTCATCTACACCCGGCTGCGAGCCGAAAACGGGATGAGCTTCATGGGCCTGCCGCTCTCCATGAGCGACATGCTCACGCGAACGCTCGGCAGCGCGCTCTACCGCCCATCGGAGATCGTTACCATCCTCGCCGCCCGGTGGACCTATCTCGTCGGGTGGGGGGAGTCCGCCGAGGTCATCACCGGCGCGACCTTCGACTCCTACAAGATCGCGGACTCGGCCCGCCTTCCCCGGCGAAGGCTCACGGTCGCCATGGTGGGCGCGTTCCTCTTCTGTCTCGCCATCGGCATCCCGTTGGTGCTGGCGATCTACTACCGCTATGGCCTGGTGAACATGCACAATGTCGAGGGCAACTGGTTCCACGGCCAAGTCCGCAACACCGGGGAATACGCGTTCGAACTCATCTCCAACCCGTCGAAGCCTGACAACGACGCGCTGCTCGCGCTGGGAGCCGGCGCCGCGGTCACGCTCTTCCTCAATGCGATGCGGCTCCGCTTCTGGTGGTGGCCCTTCCATCCCATAGGCTACCTGGCGGCGAACGCCTGGGGAACGCAGTGGTGGTACATGCCGTTCTTTGTGGGTTGGCTGGCGAAGACGCTTGTGGTACGGTACGGGGGGTTGCGCCTCTATCAGCGGACCGTTCCGATCGCGGTGGGGGCGATCATCGGCGACCTGACTGTGGACAACCTGTGGCCGGTGGCGGAATGGCTCGCCCGGATGTACCTGTGAGCTTGCAGATGCGTGCGCTGACCAGGGCGATTGCGGCGGCACTGACGGCCGGGCTCTTATCGGTGAGCGCGGGGAGGCTGGAAGCGATGAACTACTACGTCAGCAGTGCGGGCGATGACGCGAAGGATGGGACCACCGTCGAGCGAGCGTGGCGATCGGTCCACCGCGTGAACCGCGGTCGCTTTGGCCCGGGTGACAGCATCCTCTTCCGGGGCGGCGATACCTTTGCCGGCAATCTTGTGCTCGATCCGTCCAACGCCGAGACGGGCCGCGACGGCATCGTTGTCACCTCCTACGGCAGCGGCCAGGCCACCATTCGCGCCGGCACCGGCACGGGCGTGCTGGTGCGCAATCTGGGGAGCGTCACCGTAGGCGACCTCGTCGTGTTAGGCTCCGGTCGGGCGACGAACACCGGCAGCGGCGTGGAGTTCCGGAACGATCTCGAGGGTAGCCGGAAGATCGAGCGCGTCCGCATCCACAACGTCCACGCCAGCGGCTTCGGGCTGCACGGGATCGTCGTCCACGGCGCGCCGGCGGACGGTAGCCAGAGCGGCTATCGCGACGTTCGCATCACCAACTGCATCGGCAGCGACAATGTGCACACCGGCATCCTCGTCAGAGGTGTGTTCGACCCCGCCGCGACGGGCTATGCGAACGAGAACGTCTACATCGGTCACTGCAAGGCGTTCGACAACTCCGGTACCGAGGGGTATCACAATCATTCCGGCAACGGCATCTTCCTCGAGGACGTGGACGGCGGCATGATCGAGCGCTGCGTCGCCTACAACAATGGCTTCCTCTGCGACTTCCCCGGCGGAGGCCCCATCGGCATCTGGACCGCGGTGGCGGACCACGTCGTCATCCAGTTCTGCGAATCGCACCACAACCGGACCATGGACGCGTCGGCCGATGGCGGCGGCTTCGACTTCGACGGCGGGGTCACCAACTCCATCATGCAGTACAACTACTCCCACGACAACGACGGCTCGGGCTATCTCGTGTGGATGTACGAGGGCTCGCCTCACATCTTCCGCGGCAACGTCGTCAGGTACAACATCAGCGAGAACGACGGCCGCAAGCACGGCTATGGCGCCATCCACTGCGGCGGCGATATCAGCCGCTGCGACATCTACCATAACACCATCTTCGTCAGCCCGGCCGCCAGCGGAACGCCCAAGGGAATCGTCGCGGCCGGCGCGAATATGCGATTCTGCAACAACCTGATCGTAGCGACAGGGGGGCTGCCGCTCATCCAGGGCGAGGAAGGCCCCGGCCTGATCGTGGCGGGGAACAGCTACTGGAGCGGAGACGGGCCTTTCCGCATTGACTGGGGCGGGAAGGGCTACGAAAGCCTCGACGCCTGGCGAGCGGCGACCGGCCAGGAAAAGGCCGGCGGTGAGGACACAGGTCTCACAGCCGGCCCGAAGCTCACCGATCCCGGCAATGGCGGCAGCCTCGACGATGCGGACCGGCTCGAGGCGGTCACCGCCTACCGGCTGCGCCCCGATTCGCCGCTGATAGACGCGGGCCTCGACCTGCGCGCGCTGTTCGGCATTGACATGGGTGAGCGCGACTACTACGGCAGCAAGCTCCGGCTAGGGGAAGGATATGACATCGGCGCATGCGAGGGAGCGCAATGATCGGGCACCGCAGGTTCCTGTTCGTCTGCCGCTGCGCCGCGACCGCTCTGCTCGTAGGGCTTTCTGCTCTGGACATCGCCCTCGCGGACTGCGCGTCAGCGCCGCTCGCGTTCGGCGTCGTCGCCGATGTGCAGTACGCCGATCAAGATGACTCCGGCCGGCGCCACTATCGCGCGTCACTGCAGAAGCTGCAGGAATGCGTGGCGGACTTGAACAGGGAGCCGCTCGCCTTCACCATCCAGCTCGGCGATATCGTTGACCGTGGCAGTGTGAATCTCGACCGCGTCCTCGCTGTCTTCAACGAGCTGAAGATGCCGAAGTATCACGTCCTTGGCAACCACGATCTCTCGATCGGGCGAGAAACTGTCCTGTCGAAGCTGGGCCTGACCAGTCCCTACTACAGCTTCAGCATCGGCAAGTGGCGGTTCGTCGCGCTCGATTGCAGTGACGTCAGCGTCGAGGGCGGATGGCATGAGAACAGCGCGAACTACCTGCAAGCCCGCGACTGGCTGGACCGGCTCAAGCGCGAAGGCCGTCCCTACGCCGAGCCCTGGAACGGCGCCATCGGCGATCAGCAGGTGCAATGGCTCAAGCAGCAGCTTGCCGACGCGGCGGCCGCTGACGAGCGCGTCGTCGTCTTCGGCCATATGCCGGTCCTCGCCGCCGCCAGCGCCGACTGGGCGCTGCTCTACAACCACGAGGAGATCGCCCGCCTGCTTGAGTCATCCGGCGTTGTGGTGGCCTACCTCTGCGGCCACGAGCACGCTGGCGGCTATGCCCAGCAGAACAGCGTGCATTACGTCACCATCCAGGGCATGGTCGAGGCACCGAAGAATGCCTACTCCGTTGTCACGCTTCTCGAAGACCGGATCGAGATCCGGGGTACCGGAGCCGTTCCGACCAGGACTCTTCGGCTCTCGCCGTTGCGCTCCGCGAAGGAGATGAATGATGACGTGTCCTGATGTTGGCGAACTCACAGCATCTGTCAAAAGACTGGCCAGACACCACGGCGCAGTGCTGGTTGGCGTCGCGCCGGTCGAGCGGTTCGACCCCATGCCTCCACTCTGTGATGCGGCGCCCGAAGGCCAGCATCCGCGCGACTTCCTGCCGGAGGCGCGCTCGGTCATCTCTATCGCCATGCCCATCCTCAACCCGGTGATGGACGCGCCCGCAGTGCTCGCCGACCGCCGGCTCGAGATGGTGCCAGACCACGCGAAGTACGAGTACCTCGAGGATCTGTATGATCGGGTCGGCCACATGGTGCACGACTACATGCTCGAGTTCATCGCCCAGCTCGTCGGCCAACATCTCATGGCTCACGGCTTCGATGCCATGATCCTTCCGACCACCGGGCTGCACCCACACGTATCCGGCATGACCGATGTCGAGATATGGGAGAATCACTCTCCCCTCCGCTACACCTCCGGCCCCTTCTCTCACCGCCACGCCGCGACGCGAGCAGGCCTGGGCGAGTTCGGCTACAACAACCTGGTGCTAACCCGCGAGTTCGGCCCGAGGCAGCGCTTCAACTCGATCATCACCGACGCAGAGCTGGTGCCGGACCCCCTGGTTACAGAACCGATCTGCCTTCGGGACAAGTGCGGCCTCTGCCTCAAGGCGTGTATTGTGAGCTGTGTCACGCTCCGCGACGATCCTTCGGTGACCGACTACCGGTCGGTCGAGCACGACGACAGGACTCGCATCTTCATAGACACCCCGGCCCGTACCGACCCCACCCGGTGCCGGCGGCGCAGAGAAGGCCGGCCGGACTCCCCGGTCCGGGGCGACTGCCTGCGCGTCTGCCCGGTTCCCCGCAAGCCCAGGCATCTGACGAGCCGCCTGACGGCGATCTTCGACCAGTGGGAGCGCGGCCGGGCCTAGCTCCTGTTGCCTCCGCTGCTTGACAGAAAAGCTCCGTCTGGGTACATTGACTAGTAAACCCGTAGGAATACAAGGCAAGCTGCCGAGCGTATCGTCTTGCGGGGAAGGAGGTTGGGGTGCACTACGCAACCGATGCCACCAAGCTGATCGGACGAACTCCGCTGGTGAAGCTGAACCGCGTCGTGGACGGCGCAGGGGGGACCGTGCTCGCCAAGCTCGAGATGTACAACCCCGCCAACAGCGTCAAGGACCGCATCGGCGTCGCCATGATCGAGGCGGCCGAGCAGTCGGGCCAGATCGGCCCGGAGACGGTCCTGCTGGAGCCGACCAGCGGCAATACCGGCATCGCGCTGGCCTGGATCGCTGCCGCGCGCGGCTATCGGCTGCTGCTCGTCATGCCCGAGTCAATGAGCCTCGAGCGCCGGCAGGTACTCAACATCCTCGGCGCAGAGCTAGTCCTGACTCCTGCCGCCGAGGGCATGCCTGGCGCAGTCCGGATCGCCAAGGAGATGGCGGACTCGGACAGCCGCTACCTGCTCCTCCAGCAGTTCGAGAATATCGCTAACCCCGCGATCCACCGCCTGACCACCGCCCACGAGGTTTGGCGGGATACCGACGGGCTGCTGGACATTTTCGTCTCGGGCGTCGGCACAGGGGGCACCATCACCGGAGTCGGGGAGGTGGTGAAGGAATGGAAGCCCTCGGTTCGACTTGTGGCAGTCGAGCCGGCCGCTTCGCCGGTGCTGTCCGGTGGACAGAAGGGCCCCCACCCGATCCAGGGCATCGGCGCGGGCTTCATCCCCGAGGTGCTGCGCACCGATCTGCTGGACGAAATCGTAACCGTGCCCACGGACGAGGCGATCGCGATGACCTTCCGCCTGGCGCGGGAGGAGGGGCTGTTCGTCGGGCTCTCCTCGGGCGCAGCCGCCTGGGCCGCGGTGCAGGTCGCCAGGCGGCAGGAGAACGATGGGAAGCTGGTCGTGGTCGTTTTCCCTGACAGCGGCGACCGGTACCTTTCCACTCAGGCGTTCCAGTCCGCGCTGGGCGACGGCTAGCAGACGCCGGGAGGCCAGGGTGTCGACCGGATGCGCTGTTATGGGTACACTAGCTTCACTAGCAAACAGATAGGGATATTCGGAAATGCTCAAGCTGTCTACCAAGGCGAGGTATGGGTTGCGAGCGATGGTGGAGCTTGCCTGCCGAGAGGGCGAAGGCCCGATTCAGCTTCGTGAGATCGCCAGGGCCCAGGCCGTCTCGCCCAAGTATCTGGAGCAGCTCACTATCCCGTTGCGGAACGCGGGGCTGGTGCACAGCGAGCGTGGCCCCAACGGCGGCTACTGGCTGGCGAAGCCGGCCCGCCAGATCACCGCGCTGGACGTTGTCAGCGCGGCCGAGGGGCCGGTGGCCCTTCTTGACTGCATCGGCCAGGCGGCCGCCTGCAAGCGTAGCCCCGGCTGCGCCGCGCGCAGGCTGTGGACGAAGGTCAGCGCCGCCGTCAGCGATACCCTCGCGGAGGTGACGCTTGCCGATCTGCGGGAGGACCAGATGGCGGCCCACTCAGCGGCGGCCTTCTGCTACCAGATCTGAGTGCCAGCAGGGGCGCATGGCCATCCGCCCCTGCGCCACCCTGGGAGATCCACGTGGAACAGGTTTACTTCGATCACGCCGCCACCACCCCGCCTCGCGAAGAGGTGGTGCAGGCAATGCTGCCCTATCTGCGCGGCAAATGGGGCAATCCCTCCAGCCTGCACCATACCGGCAGTAGGGCGCTGGAGGGCGTAGAGCGCGCCAGGGAGCACCTCGCGTCACTGATCGGCGCGCAGCCCGAGGAGATCGTGTTCACCGGCAGCGGCACGGAGGCCGACAATCACGCGCTCATCGGATCGTGGGTCGCCAACCGGAATCGGCGCAACCACCTCGTCACCTCCTCCATCGAACACCACGCCATCCACCATACCGCCGCCTTCCTCGAAACTCTTGGCGCGCGCGTCACCTACGTCTCCCCGGACGAGTTCGGCCTCGTACACTCCGAAGCGGTTCGGGCCGCAATAACAGATGAGACCGTCCTGGTCTCCATCATGCATGCCAACAACGAGGTCGGCACGATCCAGCCCATCGGCAAGATCGGCGCGATCTGCCGGGAGCGCGGCGTGCTCGTCCACACCGATGCCGTGCAGACCGTTGGGCACCTCCCCATCGCCGTGAACGACCTCAATGTTGACCTGCTCTCCCTCTCGGCCCACAAGTTCTACGGCCCGAAGGGTGTGGGGGCTCTCTACCTGCGCAGGGGCTCGACCGTTGCGTCCTTCATCCATGGTGGTGGCCAGGAACTCGGGCGGCGGGCGAGCACCGAGAACGTGGCCGGCATCGTGGGCCTGGGCGAAGCCGCCCGGCTGGCCCGGCAAGATATGGCTGCGGAGAGCGCGCACGTTTCCAGCCTGCGTGACATGGTGCTCCGCGAACTCGAGGCCCGCATCCCGCACCTCCATCTGACCGGGCACCCCACTCAGCGATTGCCCAACAACGCGAGCTTCTGTGTCTCCGGAGTGGAGGGAGAAGGGTTGGTCCTCGACCTCGACGCGGCAGGATTCGCGGTCTCCTCGGGCTCGGCCTGCAGTTCCGGCGCGCTGGAGCCGTCCCAGGTCTTGCTGGCGATGGGTATCGCTCCACTTATCGCTCGCGGATCGCTGCGGGTGAGCTTCGGTCGGACCAACACCAGCGCTGAGGTGGAGCGTTTCCTGGAGCTGATGCCTGCGATAGTGGATAGGCTCAGGAAGCTCTCGCCGGTGGCTGCCTGTTAGTGCAAGGTGGGTCTTGTGACAGTTCTCAAGCCAGACAAGTGCATTGACCTGAGAGGCACCCCGTGCCCGCTCAACTGGGTGAAGACCAAGCTCCGCCTCGAGGAAATGGAGCCGGGGATGTTGCTGGAGGTGGTAGTTGACGATGGAGCCCCCGCGCGCAACGTGCCCCGCAGCGTCGAGACGGAAGGACACAGAGTGGTCGAGACCACGCGGCTGCCGGACGGGGTGCGGGTCCTGATCGAGCGCTGTTGAGCTGGGACGAGCTATGGCAGTTACCGCCTTCACCGAAGAGCAGATCGAGCGATACAGTCGGCAGATCATCCTGCCGGAGGTCGGCGGCATTGGGCAGGCCAAGCTGCTGGCGGCGCGGGTCCTGGTCGTCGGCGCCGGGGGGCTGGGCTCCCCGGTCGCGCTCTATCTGGCGGCCGCCGGTGTCGGCAGCATCGGCATTGTTGACTCCGACTGCGTGGACATCAGCAACCTGCAAAGGCAGATTCTGCACGGGACTGCGGACCTGGGCCGTCAGAAGTGCTTCTCCGCGAAGGAAGCCCTGGAGAGCATCAACCCGGATGTGGTCGTGACCCCGTATCCGGTGCGGCTGACCTCATCGAACATCCTCGAGATCATCTCCGACTACGACGTCGTCGTTGACGGCAGCGACAACTTCCCGACCCGCTATCTGGTGAACGACGCCTGCGTCCTCGCGGCGAAGCCGCTTTGCCATGCCGGGATTCTGCGGTTCGAGGGGCAGGTGACCACCATCATCCCCGGCCAAGGGCCCTGCTACCGGTGCCTTTACCCTGAGCCGCCCCCGCCCGGCCTCATGCCGAGCTGTCAGGAGGCAGGTGTGCTCGGTGCGACCGCCGGCGTGGTCGGCGCCATCCAGGCCACTGAGGTGCTGAAGCTCATCCTCGAGATCGGAGACTGCCTGGTCGGCCGGATTCTCATATATGACGGTCTCGCGATGTCGCTCCGCGTCGTCCGGGTGGAGCGCGACGCGGCTTGCCCCATCTGTGGCGATTCACCCACTCTGGCCGGGCTGGTTGACTACGAGCATTTCTGTGGCCTGGCAGCGGCCGAGGAGCAGGAGTATGAGTGAATGCAATGGAGGCGTGACGGTGCGCCTGCACGGCGCGCTCCGCCACGCGGTGGGGACCCGCGACGTTGTGCTGTCGGACGGCGTTGGGACCATCGGAGACGTGCTTCACCTGCTCGCCGAGCGGCATGGCGAACGAGCGGCCCGGATGATCTTCGATCGGCAGGGAAACGTGTGGCGAAGTCTGATCCTGCTGGTCAACGAGGAGCCTGCCAGCCTCGGGCCGGCTACACCCGTGAAGAGCGGGGACACTATCAGCATCCTCCTGCCGCTTGCCGGCGGGTGACGCTTCAGCCACCGTGACCCTTGTCCTGTTCGGGGTGTTCGGTCTCCTCTACGGCATCGTCCTCCAGCGAAGCGGATTCTGCTTCGCCCGGGCGGCCTTCGAGCTGTTCCTCCTGCGCAGCCGCGAGGCCGTCAACGGCGTGCTTGCCGGACTGATCGTAGCAGCCATTGGTTTCGCCGTTGTCGCAACCATTCGCGCCCGCCTCGGCCTGCCCGTAACTGACCATCTCCTGCTTCTGCCGTTCGGACCCGGGACGCTTGTTGGCGCAGCCATGTTCGGGCTGGGGATGAGCCTGGCCGGGATGTGTGTCGTTGGCTCGCTGTTCCGCCTCGGGGAGGGGTATGTGGCCGGAGCGCTGGCGCTGCTGGGCATGGTCATCGGCGCGGCCCTGGATCCGTTCCGCGCGTTTATGCCGCACAGGTGGGGCGCGCCAATCGCCGGCCTGAGCCTTGCCAGCCAGCTCGGATTGCCGGCGGCTGTGCTCCTCACGCTCGCGGCGTTGGCGGCGTTGTGGTGGTTCGCAGCTAGAGCCACCGGGGCTGTGCCGGTCCTCCAACGGCCGAGGATCAGGGCAGACCTCGCCAGCGCGCCGGTCGTCGGCGGAGTCCTTCTCGCGGTTCTCAGTACCCTCCAGATGGCGCGCCACTCACCCTGGACGATCGCTTACCCTCTCGGCGTCGTCGCCGCGGCCGCATCCGGGCAGGTCCGCCCTTCACTCATCTCTCAGGCTGCCCCACTTATTGCCCTGGACGTGGGCGTGGTGGTGGGCGCAGCCCTCTCCGCTCTTGCGGGGGGAGACCTGCGCCTTCGCTGGCCGCGGCAGTGGCGGCAGGTCGGCATGTCGCTCGCCGGCGGCGTGCTCATGGGGTGGGGCGTGCAGCTCGCGCGCGGCTGCAATATCGGCGGGCTGTTCAGCGCCCTCCCTTCGCTCTCGGTCAGCGCCTGGCTGTTCCTGCCCGGGCTGGTCCTCGGCGCGTGGCTTGGGTCATTGGTGGTCCGCCGCACTGGCTGAACTCGATCTCTATCCCCGCCCGCGCACGCAGGCAGACTCGTCGCGAACGGCGAAGCCCCGCCACGAGAGGGCATGGGAGAAGCGACATGGCGAAACGGTTCGCGGTGATCGGAACGGGACTCTGGGGCGAGATGCACGCGAAGACCTATCGCGACCACCCAGGGGTGGAGCTGGCCGCTGTCTGCGACCTGAATGTGGAACGGGCGAAGGCGGTTGCCGCTGAGTGCGGCGCGCCGAAGGCCTGCGCCGACTGGCGCGAGGTAGCGGCTGACGCCAGCATAGACGCGGTGTCCGTCGTGACTCCCGACTTCGCGCACACCGACATAGTGGTGGCCTGCGCGAAGGCCGGCAAGCACGTCCTGGTCGAAAAGCCTATGGCTACCACCGTTGCCGAATGCGAGTTGATGATCCAGGCGGCCCAGGCTGGCGGCGCCAAGCTGATGGTGGACTTCCACAATCGCTGGAACCCACCGTTCCATCTCTCCTATCAAGCGATCCGCAATGGCGAGATCGGGCAGCCGCGCTTCGTCCACTGCCGCCTCAGCAACACCACTTATGTCCCGCTCAAGATGCTCAGCTGGGCGGCGAAGTCCAGCTCGCTCTGGTTCCTGGGCAGCCACACCATAGACATGGTCTGCTGGATGCTCGGCGAATGGCCCGAGCGCGTCTACTCGATCTCCCGCCGCGAACTGCTGAAGAGGCTGGGCGTGGATGCGCCCGACTTCTTCCAGAGCATCCTGGAGTTCCCGAGCGGCGCGGTGGCAGCTGTCGAGAACAGTTGGATCATACCCGACACCTTCCCGACCGTGGTCGAGTCCGTGTGCCAGTTGATCGGAACAGAGGGGCGCATTGACATTGACACACACACCAGCGACACCCTCCGGATTACGGAGAAGGATGGACGACGGTACCAGGATGTGCTGGGAGCGCCGGTGGTCTTCGGGAAGCAGATGGGCTTCGCGGTGGAGAGCATCAAGCACTTCGCCGACTGCGTGGTCC
>Ga0315294_10004809_pt1 | contig 14801 bp, 12 predicted proteins | sample YL17G13_40_MG_FD_203626 | JGI IMG/M metagenome (GOLD analysis project Ga0315294, IMG submission 203626) | Sediment microbial communities from Yellowstone Lake, YNP, Wyoming, USA - YL17G13_40 | ecosystem: Environmental > Aquatic > Freshwater > Lake > Sediment | place: USA: Wyoming | collected... | reverse complement strand
GCGCGAGTGCCCCTGGCGCTGCGGTTCGCGGCGACCGTCGCGGCGCTGGACGGGCTCGAGGACTTCGCCGCCGGAGTGTCGTTCTCTAGCCCCTGGTGACCAGGTCGGTGAAGAGGAAGCCGTCTCTTTCCACCGTCTCGCCCACGGCCGCCGGTACCGGCTGACGAAAGCCCGGGCCGTCCCACGCGAAGGTGTGGAACTCGCCGCGCTCCCCGCACGCGTCGACGCCCTCAGGCAGGGCGTCGAGGAAGGCGTCGTCGAAGGCTCGCCCGGCCATCTCCCTCGGCATGACGCGCGGGTCGAGGCTGGTCAGGTAAGCTTTCACTCCCCCCGCGATCATCTCGCGCGCGAGCCCGGCCGTATCGCTTCCCCACAGCGGGAAGACGGGCTCGATCCCGGTGCCAGCGAGGCGTTGCTCCCGGTACGCCCTGACATCCTCGAGGTAGAGGTCCCCGAACACCATCCTGGTGACGCCCTGCTGGCGCGCGTCATCGAGCGCGCGCCGCATGGCAGCGCTGTACTGCTCATCCGAGCATGGCGCCGGGATGTAGACGCGGCACATCTGCAGCCCCAGCGCAGCGGCCTGCGCCTCCAGCAGCTCCTCCCGCACCGCGTGCATGGAGACCCGGTGGTACGGCTCGGTGATGGTGGTCAGCAGGCCGACCACGTCCAGATCGGGAGACTGCCGGGCAACGTGGAGTGCCCAGAGACTGTCCTTGCCGCTGCTCCATGCTGCCCATGCCTTGTGCAGGGAAGGGGTCATAGCGAGACAGCAGCGCGCCGGGGGAGGAACCGCGTCACTCGGATTTCAGGATGGTGATGCATGAATCGGGGCACATGATGGCGCACTGGGCGCATGCGTTACACTTCTCGATGCAGAGCGGGGCCGCGGGATGGAATCCGCGCGTGTTGATGTGGCTCGCCAGGCCCATCGCATGCCGGGGACAGGCGGAGATGCAGAGACCGCAGCCCTTGCACATCTCCTCGTCAATGATAACGGAGACGCGGATTCTCGTCTTACTCACAGGTGCCAACTTCGTTGCCAGCCCGCGCTCTCCTTCCGCTCCCCTCACTGCCACGGCAGGCGCACCACGAGGTCCAGCGGCAGAACAGGGACGTCGAGCCTTAGCTCCGCCGCCGCCAGTTCCCGGGAGAGCGCAAGCATGGCCACCGGCAGCTCAAGCGCCGTCGCGGCCGCCCGCACCTCTTCCATCCCGCGAACCACGTCTGCGACCCTGGTCAGCGGTCCGAGGTTCGGGTTTGCCACGAGCCCGGTAAGATGCAATGCTGCTTCCGCCGAAATCGCCTGGGATTGCGCAACGATCGCCTCCACCGTGGAGGTCGTCGGCCGGAAGGGGTTGACGACTATGAGGAACTCGCAGCGCCGCTGCGCGATCGCTTCCGCATGCGTCCTGAGCAGACGAGCTCCCTCCGGGTCGCCCCCGACGTCGAGCACGAGGTGCAGCGACGCGTCCGACAGCACCTGGTTCACCTCCGGCGACCTGGCCGGCAGCTCGAATGATGCGAGCCGCCCGGCGGAGGCCACCACTCGCAGGCCGCGGCGCTGGAGTTCGTCCCGGTAGTCGCCAACGCGGAAGTACGGCGTGACGACGTCAAAGTCAACGATGCAGGTGGTCTCGCCCGACGCGTGCACCGCGAGCGCGTAGTTGATCGCGACCTCCGTCTTCCCGCTGCCGAACGCGCCGCTGAAGATGACCGCGTCGGCGCCTGGACGCAGAAGCGGGCGAACGCCGCTCATTGCCCGGCCTCGCACGCGGGCAGAGGCGCGAGGTGGCCAGTCCCGACCCGGTCCAGCCACGCGAGCACGCGGCTCCTCTGCACCAACTCCGAGAACGATACCCGCTCGCACGCCAGGTGGAAGGCGGCCAGCAGCACGATGGCGACCAGCCGCTGCCAGGGCGCGAGAGCGACCGCGAGGCCAAGGCCGACCGCCCCGCCCAGGACGTTCGCGCCGACATCGCCCAGCATGACCCGACCTGCGAAGTCAGCAGGCGCGGCCACGACCGCGAGCGCGAGGACCGGCGCGAGCAGGCGCAGGGAGTCGGGCGCGAGAAACAGGCAGAAGGCGCAGATGAGCGCGAATCCCTTGAGCGCGCGGCCCGGCCGCAGGTCGAGCAGGTTGATGAGATTGGCGGAGAGAGCGACCAGGAGCGCGTCGAGGATGATGATCGCAGGCTGGCCCGGGGAGAGCAACGCGCCTGCAGCAGCGCCTGCGGCAAGGCCCGCGATTGCCTTGACCGCCCCTGTGGTCAACCGGCCCGCCAACAACGCGCGCAGGTGACCGCGCAACCCCCGCGCCTGGCGGCGGGACGCGTAGAGGTCGTCCAGCAGGCCAACCGCCCCGAACACGAAGACGACGACGACAGCGGCCATTCGGAGATGCGGGCCCAATCCTGAAAACCACACGAAGGGGATGCCGATGACGGGGAGCACAAGGCCGCCGGCGGCAGGCAGCGAACGGCCGAGGTAGTTCGGCTTTCGGAGCCGGAGCCCGATGGCGGATACCCAGAGACACGGCAGCCATGCGATCACCCCGCACAGCGCGGCAGCCGCGGCGAGCACCGCCACGCTCGGCACGAAGATCGCAGTCAGCGCGACCGGCAGCGCAAGCGCGGCGAGCCAGAGCGCGACCCGAAGAAGCGCCTGTGCGGGCCGAAGCGCGGGCCAGCCCAGGCCGTACCCGGCGAGGAGAGCGTACTTGAGGATATCCTTGAACTGGCGCGCGCGGTGGGCGAAGCCAGCGATCGTGCGATCCGTGCGTGCATGCTCCATGGGCAACGGCACCTCGACCACGGGAATCCCCAGGTGCGCGGCCTCCGCAGTAAGAGCCGTCTCCACGCCGAACCGCGAGGCGAGGCCAAGGCGCTCGACGATCGTCCTGGGCATGGCGCGCTGCCCGGAGAGCGGGGCAGTTACCTCGACGCCAGCGAGCAGTCGTATGGCGGCAGCGGCCAGGCCGCGCGCGATCCCGAGTCCACCTCCGCCCGGCAGCTTCGGGAACACGGCGACGGACATCGCGGCTCGCCCGGCGACGGCGTCGAGCAGTGGCTTCGCCAAGGCGGCCGAGTCGGCGAGGTCGGCATCCAGGAACAGCACGGTGTGGCCGCGCGCGGCCTCTACGCCCGCAGCCATCGCAGCGCCCTTGCCGCGGTTCCGCGGCAGCACGATGACCTGGTCAGCGCCGGCATCGCGCGCGGCCTGCGCCGTGCCGTCACGGGAGCCATCGTCAACGGCGATGACCTCCGACACGCCTCCGATCTCGCGGGCGGCGCGCACGGTCATGCCGACGGCATCAGCGCTGTTGTAGGCGGCAATGATAATCGAGACGACCATCGCTCAGGGACGGCCTGTGGTGGCCAGCGCCGGCAGGAAGCGATCGGCGGTTTCCTTGACTCCGAAGTGGCCCGTCGCTCCGGCGAGGCACAGGACTGCCGACATGCGTCCGGCCAGCATGTCAGCGTTGTCCACCGTGGGTATCCCCTTGGACTTGTAGAGGGGGATGGAGGAACGGTCGCTGAGGCTGGATTCGCACCCGACCACGCGCACGCCGAGGCGAAGCAGCTCCGCGATCAGCGGGAGGTCTATCCGCTCCGGCGATGCATCTGGTGATGGGCCGGCCCCGCCGACGAACAGGACCGAGTCCACCGGGAGCCTGTAGTCCGAGTCGGCGCTCGACTTCACGACGCCGAGCGATTCCAGGAACGCGATGGCGTCGCGGCGGCCCTCCGCGAGGTCTCGCGCCAGATCCTCGGCAACCAGGCTGCGGAAGTGCACGCCGGGCGAGGCGACCCGGTTGAGACGCTGGGAGATCTGGCGACGGATGGTCTCGGGCATCGCGACGAAACTCCGCGTGATCGTGGTGGTCGAAACGAGTGTTGCGCCGGACTCCTTCATCAGCGCTCGGAGCACGTCAGGCAGCGGGTCGTGTCCGAAGTCGTGGTCGAGGATGATGGCGACTCTCCTGCCCCGGAGCCGGTCGCGGATGAGGCCGGCCACCGCCTCCTTGGCGACCGATTCGTACTGGGTCTTCTCCTGCCCGAGCGCCTTCAGCTCTTCGTCCTTCATCCGGCCGGTCTCGTTGAACTCCTTCTTCAGCCCACCGACAACCTTGCTGAACTCGGTGGGGTTGGGCGCGAGACCAATGCCAATCAGGATGCCGAGCAAGAGGGCCACGAAGACGGCTACGAAACTGCCTATGTGGTAGCGGTAGTCAATCGGCATGCCGCCCTCCTGACACAGCTACGAGGCCCTTCATGGGCGCAGCGACCTGAAGAAGGTGAGCAGGCGCAGCCCCCACAGGTCGAGCACGGTGCGGATGTCCGGCGACTTCCGAAACAGCACGAGGATGATGATGCCCGCGACGACTGCCAGGTAGACGAACAGCCTGGTCGAGGCGGTGGTGGGATAGAGTCGGCTGATGCCCTTCGCGTCCACCAGGATGGCGCCGACCTTCAGGCGCACCAGGAAGGTGGAGGACATGCCGCCCCGCGACTTCTCCAGGAACTCGGTGAGCGAGAAGTGCGTGCCGACCGCAGCAATCAGCTCCGCCTCCTGCTCGTAGGCCAGCAGCATCGCCACGTCCTCACTGGTGCCCTGGGAGGCCATGGAGGTAGACGCCAGCCCGAGCATCTGGAGCCGTTGGAGGCCGGGCGCGGTGCCGTCCGGGTAGGCGTGCACGATCAGCTCCGCGCCCGATCGAAGCGCGGCGTCGGATACGCTGTCCATGTCCCCGATGATGATATCGGGCGTATAGCCCTCCTGCAGCAGCAGGTCGGCGCCGCCGTCCACCCCGATGAGCGCCGGCCGCACGGCGGCGATGTAGGAGCGGATCGCCCTCAGGTCCTGGACCGCGCCCCCGCCGCGCACGACGATCAGGCAATGCCGTCCCTTGATCTGCGTCCGCAGCGCGGGCATGTCGGTGGGCTGAAAGAGCAGGTACTGCTCGTTCGCCACGTAGCTGAGCGTGTTCTCGACGAACCGGGCCAGCTCGGAGCTCAGCCCCTTCTTCGCCGCCTCCATGCGGCCCGCGAGCACGGCCTCGGTCATGACCTCGCCCGAGGCCACCAGAGTCCCATCGGAGTAGACGGTGCCGTCAACGATCTCGAGCAGGTCACCATCTCTGATGCGCTCGACGACGTAATCGCCGACGTTGTCGATCAGAGGTATCCCGGATCGCACCAGCATGCTTGGGCCGCGGTGAGGGAAGCGGCCGGAGAGCGAGCGCTGGGCGTTGACGACGGCCGCGACTCTCCGGGAGGCGAGCGCGGAGGCGCAAGACGCGTCCAGGTCGGTGTGGGAGATGACGGCGATGTCGCCGGATTCCAGCCTGTGGATCAGGTGCTTGGTGCGGCGGTCGACTCTTGCCGGTCCCCGGATGCGCATGCTTCCCACGCCGTCAGCGCTGGCCGACCCAGCCCAGCTTCGTGCGCAGCTTCTGGTAGAAGCTGGTGTTCTCGGGGCAGAGCACGCGGGCAGGGAAATCGGCCTCTCTCACCTCGACCCGGTCTCCCGCCTCCAACTGACATCCCTGCTGACCGTCGGCCGTGAGGTCAACTTCCTCGCCCCGGATGTCACGGACGGCGAGCTCCACGACCTGATCGGCGGGGACGACCAGCGTCCGCGCCGAGAGCGCGTGGGGGCAGATGGGGATGATGATGATGGCGCGGATACGGGGAGAGACGACCGGGCCGCCCGCGGCGACAGCATACCCCGTCGAGCCGGTGGGGGTGGCGATGATGGCGCCATCGGCGGGGAACTCGGAAACCAGCTCGCCCGATATGCTCGTCCGAAGTCGGAACAGGCGGGCGAACGCGCCCTTGCCGACCACGATGTCGTTGAGCGCGATGAAGGAGCCCACCTGCTCTCCCCCCCGGAGCACGCGCGCGCTCAGCATCATGCGCTGCTCGACGCGGAGGCGGCCGCTCATGGCCTCGGCGAGAGCGTCCAGCATGCCGGCCTGGGGCAGCGACGCGAGGAAGCCGAACCCACCGAGGTTCACACCCAGGACCGGTTTGCCGTGGGGCGCGGCGATGCGGGTGGCGGCGAGGAACGTCCCATCCCCGCCCATGGCGAGCAGGAAGTCGGCCTCGCGCGCCATCTCGGCTGGCTCGACGGAGAGATCGGGCATGGACAGCGCAGCGGCCTGCTCGGTCGGGAGCATCGCCCGAACGCCGCGCTCCCCGAACCAGGAGGAGACGTCACGAACTGCTGCGGCCACTCGCCGTTTGTGCAACGCCGGGACCAGGCCGACGCGGCGGACGGAGGTGGGGTCGAAGGAGGCTGTGGGCGGGGTGGTGGAAGGCGTGCGCGGCATGGTCGGCGATCACTCCGGCGCCAGGCGGTCGAGATTGCGCTTGGCGTCCTTCATATCCGGGTCGGCAGCAAGCGCAGCGCGGTACTCGGTGATCGCCTCGTCGCGTTTGCCCTGGCGCTCATACACCACCCCCAGGTTGTTGTGAGCGGGAGCGTAGTCTGCGTCTATGACAAGCGCGGCCTGGTACTCGGCAACCGCCTGGTCGAGTTGCCCGAAGCTCTCGCAGATGATCCCGAGGTTGTTGCGAGCGACCACGTCCGTCGGCTTCAGCTTGAGCAGCGCGGCATACTCCTTCTTCGCCTCATCGTAGCGGTGCGATCGGAAGAACGTCGCGGCGAGGGCCTCGTGAACGGTCACATCCTCCGGTGACCTCTCCGCCAACGCGGTCCAGACGCGGATCGCGTCCCCCTCGCTGCCCAGCTTCACATAGGCGAGCCCGAGATTGAACGTTGCCGGGTAGCTGCCGGGCGCCACCCTGAGAGCCGCGGCGAATTCCTTCACCGCGGCCTCCGCGTTGCCGTCGTCCAGCTCCATCGCGCCCAGGTTGATACGAGCGTCCACCGCGTCCGGGTCCAGCTCGGCCGCTTTCGCGAACGCCTCCCTCGCCTCCGCCTTCGACCCGAGCTGCTTGGCGCAGAGGCCGAGGTCGTAGTGGGCGATGGCGTTCGTCTTGTCCAGCGCGACGGCCTGCCGGAAGGCGGCGCGGGCGAGAGAGTATTCCTTGCGCTCGTAGCGGATCAGGCCCAGGTTCAGGTACGCGGCCGGCTCCTTGGTCTCGCCGGCCAGGCGCGAGAAGTGCTGAAGCGCTTCATCGCTCTTGCCCGCGGCTCGCAGCGCGATCGCCAGGTTGAGGCGGAAGGAGGTGTTGTCGGGCTTGAGCGCCACGGCTTTGCGGTAGGCGGCGATCGCATCCCCCAGCTGGCCCTTTCGTTCGCTCGCCACGCCGAGGTTGTTGAGGGCATCGGCGTTGCTCGGGTCGAGCTCGACGGCCGCGGAGAACTCGCCGACCGCATGGTCGAAGTCCGCCAGCGCGAGGTAGACAGTGCCGAGGTTGTAGTGGGGGACGGCGTAGTGGGGCTGGAGGAAAATGGCCTGCTTGTAGTGCTCGATCGCCTCTTTGCTCTGCCTGAGACCCCAGTAGGCGCTGCCGAGGTTGTTCTCGGCCTCGGGCATCTGCGGATCAATGGAGAGCGCCGTCGAGAGGCTGGCCACAGCCCCCTCGTCGCGCCCCGCGCGCAACAGCGCCGACCCGAGCCAGGCGTGGGCGTTTTCGTCCTTCGGGCTCTCCTTCACCGCGGCCGAGAAGTGATCGATGGCGCCGGCGAAATCGCCTGTGTTGAAGGCCGCAATGCCAAGGTCAAAGGAGTCGCTCGCCAGACAGGCGGTTGTAAGAGCCAGTATGGTCAGCACCAGCACGAGAGGGAGGGCGCGGCTGCACATGGACTTCCCCTGATTCCTTCCGTATCACCCCACCCGTTCCCAGCGCCAGCATCGAGTCGCAACCCCACGTACCCGCGAATGCGTTGTCGTCGAGCAACACCGCCCCCAGTCGCACGACCGCAACCCCACGCGTCCGCGAGTGTATCACAGTGCACAGCAGTTTTCAAGGTGGCTGCCCGCGGGGCGGGAGCAGGGAAACGGGCTGGGTGACAGTCACCCAACTCGGCGACAGTCACTCGACAAGGGACGCTGGGCTCGCCCGACGAACTCTGCGGGGGGACGTGAGGAGATCATACATGAGACTCGCTTTCAGCACCCTCGGCTGCCCAAGCTGGGGGATTGACGAGATCCTGGACGCGGCGCGCACGAACGGGTACGACGGGGTGCAGTTGCGCTTTTACCAGGGAAGCTACGACCTGAGGAAGGCTCTCGCCGACTTCCCCGGCGGCGCGCGCGAGTTCCGGCGGCGGTTCGAGCGCGTCGGCGTGGCGATCTGCTGCCTCGACACATCGGTCGTGCTGACCGCGGATGACGCCGGGACGAGCGAGGGAGAGCAGATGGTAGACCTCGCCCTTGCCCTGGGCGCGCCCTATCTGCGCGTCTTCGGGGGCCAGATCCCGGAGGGGGAGACGCGAGCCGACGCGACCAGGCGAGCGGCGGAGAAGCTCGCGCGGCTGGGCCGGCACGCGGGACAGCGGGGCCTGCGCGTGCTGCTGGAGACGCACGACGCCTTCTCCAGCGGGGCCCACGCGGCGGAGCTGCTGGCCCTGGCGGGGGATAAGGGCACGGGCGTCATCTGGGACTTCCACCACCCGTTCCGCATGGGGGAGTCGCCGGAGCAGACCGCGCGGCTGATCGGCGGCCGCACCTACCACGTGCATGTGAAGGACGCGAAGCGAGACGGGCAGCTCACCTTGCTCGGCGAGGGGGATGTGCCGACCAGGGAGCTTCTCAGTCAGCTGCACACGCTCGGGTACACCGGCTACATCTCGCTCGAGTGGGAGAAGGCGTGGCACCCCGAGCTGGCCGATCCTCAGGTCGCCTTCCCGCAGGCCGCGCGCTACCTGAGCGACCTGTTCGCGCAGCTCGGCATCCCGCGGACGTGATGCCCTCCATCCTCACATGAAGCGGAAGTTGGGCACTGCCACCGGCGCCCCGCCCTGGATGATCGATACCCCGGACATCAGCCCGGGCACGGTGAAGTCGAGGGCGCGGTAGACATCGATCGGCGGTTCCGTGTCTCCCAGGATCGCCTCGACGAACGCTTGAGCGGTGAAGTAGTCGCTCCCACCGTGCCCGGCGCGGGCGACCTCGGGCGAGGGGCTGCGCCAGACCTCGGGAAGGTGCTGGTCCTCGAAGTCCCAGAGCGACTGCCAGACGCGATCCTCTCTGCTGCCTGCCGCGTCCCTCAGGCAGACGCGGTGGCTGTCCTCGTCATGCCGCTGGGCCTCATATGCGCCTTTCGTGCCCTGCAGCGCGACGTAATTGTGTGTGTGGGGCCGCGGTGAGGTCATGTCGTTGCGGATCCTGATCATCCCGCCGCGTGAGGTCTGGCAGAGCATGATGCTGCAATCGTCACCGTTGAACCTCGGGTAGTTGCGGGGCCCCGTGCCCATGGCGATCACACTGGTGACGTAGTCGTCCATCCACTCCAGGATCGGCCCCATGGGGTGCGTCGGGTAGGTGACGCCTCGGCGGCCGAACAGCCACTTGTCGCGCCAGCGCGGCTCATCGGTCAGGTTCGGGATCTCGTGGACGTACTCGCCCTCGGCGTAGTAGATCTCGCCGAACACCCCCCCCCGCGCCATGTTCGTGACCAGGTAGAAGGGCTTCATGTAACAGCAGTTCTCGGCCATCATGTACTTGGCCTTCGATGAGCGGGCGGCCGCGACCAGCTCGCGGCATTGCTCCAGAGAGATGGCCGCGCTCACCTCGGAGAGGGCGTGAATGTCGCGCCTGAGCGCCTCCGCACACATGGGCGCGTGCAGGTGCATGGGGGTTGCGACGATGACCATATCAACGCCGCTGTCCAGCATCTGGCCATAGTCCACGGACGTTTGCGGGTCCCCGAACCGCTCCCTGTAGCGCTCGAGTTGCCCCTCGCTGATGTCGCACAGCGCCGCGATCTCCACCTCCGGCATCGCCACCAACGCCGGCACGAACGCGGCCCCGCGCCGTGCGCCTGCAATCCCGACTCTCAGCTTCCTCGCCATGGTTGTCCCTTCGATCGCTCGAGCGATGCTCACGATGTGTCTGCGAGGGCCTGCTCCAGCAGGTCCTCGAGCCAGACATCATCTTTCCACAGCGCCTTCTCGTTCCACTTCTGGTTCAGCCGGTCGAGCAGCTCACGACAGCCGGTACCTTACTCGGCTGAACGGGGAACGCCTGCCGCGGAGGCGAGCGGGGCAGCATCCCGCGCTCCGCGTGCGATCACATCAGGGCCCGGCGTTCAGGGCAGCATGCAGGAGTGCTCCCGACCTGTGGCGAAGCGAGAAACGACACGGGCCGCCTGAACACAGCCGGACTCCATCGAGGCTCCCTACGATCCCCGATCGCGACCTGGTATTCCCCGACCGCGACTCGAAACTCGCCGATCGCGACCTGAAACTATTGGGGGGGCGGATGCGTCTAATACTTTCAAGGCGGGACGTTCTCATCAGCCCCTGACGTGCGTCAACCGATGTCCGAGGTCACCATGCATCCTGAACGTACAATCGTCGCGGCAGTCCTTCTAGCCTCCTGTCTGGCGCTTGCCTGTCTGGCGTGCGGGGCCGACAGTCTGAGGCCGGAATGGTCGGTGGGACAGGACCAGGTCTCGCCGGAGAGGCTGGCCGTGAGCGCGCCGCCCCCGGCGCCGCCGGAGCTGGCGCTCCCGGACGCGGTGGCGTTCGCCCTGGAGCGCAACGTCGGCTTCCGCCGCACGATCCAGATGCTGCTGACCGACCGGTCGGCGCTCTCCGTGGCCCTCCAGAGGTGGCGGCTGACGGCCTTCGGTAACGTCACCCGCACGGGCGATGGCGAGACCACCACGGACAGCCAGATCGGGGGCGCGTTCAGCTACGCCACCATCACCGGGGCGGATCTCTCCGTGACCGCGGAGCTGGACCGGTTGGACGCGGAGGAGCGAACGGAATCGCTCGGCGCGTCGCTGCGACAGCCCTTGCTGTCCGGAAGCGGGAGGGCCTCGGTCTCCTACGAAGAGGTGCGGTTGGCGAGGAACGTCTACCGCGCGGCCCTGCTGAGCTACTTCGTGGACCGCCAGGACCTGATCGCCTCGGTGCTCTCCGCCTACTTCAGCGCGGTCGAACGCACTCAACTCGTGGGCATCCAAGAGTCGAGCGTCCGGCTCGCCGAACAGGCCGTACGGGACGCCCAGCTGCGCCTGGAGGCCGGACTGATCGCCGAGATCGACCTGCTCCGGGCCCAGCTGCGCCTGGCGCGGGCGCAGACCGACCTGGTGCTCGCCCGCCAGAGCGAGCAGGACGCGCTCGATCGACTGCTGGTGCTGCTGGGGCTGGAGGTTGGGGGCACGCCGAAGCTAGCTACGAGCGTGAGCTACCAGCCGGCGGTGCTGGACATCGACGCCGCGGTGAAGGAGGCGCTTGACAGGCGACCCGAGATTCGGCTCGCGGACCTCAGCATCGAGAACAGACAGGCGCTCGTGCGCATCAGCAGGAGCCGCCGTTTGCCCAGTCTCGACATCGTCGGGGCGCTGCAGCGGACCAGCAGCGAGCTGACGGAGCGCAGCTGGAACCTGGGCCTCGAGGCATCGGTCCCGATCGCCTCGCGGGCGCTCACGGAAGCGGCCCGGCAGTCATACTGGGCGCTCCTGGTCGCCCAGCAGGAGCGGGAGGACATCCGGCAGCGGGTCGCGCTCGAGGTGCGGCTGCAGGGCCGGGCCGCGGAGGCGGCGCGGGCGAACGTGGACATCGCCACGAAGGGCCTCGAGATGGCACAACGAAGCCTGCAGATCGCGGGTAGAATGGTTGAAGAGGGTTTGGCGACAAACCGCGACCTGCTGGACGCGCAGGATGACCTGACTCGCAGCGGGATCTCGCTCGTCAGCAGCAAGATCAACTACTACCTGGCCACCGTGCGTCTCCGGCAATCCATGGGGGTCGATGTGTCCACCGACCTGCCAACGGAGAGGACCGGCGCGCCGAAGCCAGCGGAGACGGGCTCGGGCCAGCAGGCCCCCTCGACGGGCGCGGGGGGTGGGAGAGTGTAGCATGCGCATGGTGATTCGGCCGATACTGGCGATGCTGTTCATCGGTCTCGCCGCATGGCAGACCAAGCTCCTGGTTGCCCAGCTCTCCGATCCCCAGGGCATCATAGACGTCGAGACCGCTCTCGCCGAGCGCGGGCCGTTCGTGGTCGGCATTTCCCGGGAGGGCACCCTTCAGAGCGCCGACGTCGCCTCTGTCAGAGGGCCGCGGATGGAGGCCACTCTGACTTGGGTGATCGACGACGGCAAGCCGGCGAAGAAGGGCGACGTGGTGGCGAAGCTGGACACCAGCCAGTACCGCTTCGAGGTGGACGCGGCGCGGCTCCAGTACCAGAAGCAGGCCGCCCAGATCGACCAGGAGAAGCGCAATAAGACCCGCGATTACGAGTCGGCGACGATGGACGTCGACAAGAACCTGCGTTCCCTGGACGTGCTCTCGCGTTCCCTTCTGACCGAGGGGCAGCAGGGCGACGCGCAGGTCGGCTACGATACCTGGAACCTGAAGTTCGCCGAAACCGACTACGACAAGCAGCTCCGCCTGGGGCAAGCCAAGATCGTGCCGCAGACCGACGTCGAGCAGTCCCAGCGCACCGTGCGGAGCAAGGAGTACGCGCTCAACAAGTCGCAGAAAGATGTCAGCTATCTCGGCGCGCAGCACGATGTCAAGAAAGCGCAGGCCTCCGCCGACATCGAGACCTCCGAATTCGGCCGGGACCTGGCGAAGCGGCGCATCTCGGAGTCCGTCAAGAGCGCCGAGGAGCAGGCGAGGCTGGCCAAGCGCGAGCTCGAGGAGCGAGAGCAGAACCTCTCCCAGGGGGTGCTGACGGCCCCGAAGGACGGGGTGGCGGTGGTGCAGAGCACCTGGGATGAGGGGGGACGGCGCGCGCTTCGCGAGGGCGACCGCGTGTGGCCCGAGATGAGGATCTGCGACATCACCAATATGAAGGCCCTCGAGGTGATGGTGCGGGTGGACGAAGCCGGCGCCAGCAAGCTGAAGCCGGGCCAGGAAGCCGTCATCACTGTGAAGGGTATCCCCAAGCGCGAGTTCAAGGGCGAGATCAGCAGCATCGGCGCCGTGGCCCGCAAGCTGATGTTCTGGGAAGACCCGAACGCCGACCCGACCCAGCACTTCTTCGACGTCACCGTGAAGATGGTGAACCCCGACATCGCCGCGCTTCGGCCTGGCATGAAGGCCAAGGCCGGGTTCGTGTTCGAGTGGGTGAAGGACGCCGTGTACGTTCCGGTGAGCGCGGTGTTCGATCGGCCTCCGCGCGGTGAGTTCGTCTACGTCCAGCAGAGTAAGCACTTCGCCGAGCGCAAGGTCAAGACCGGGAAGCGCAACGACGAAGCTGTCGTGATCGCCAAGGGCCTGAAGAAGGGGGAGCGCGTGGCGCTTACTGACCCGACCAGGGTTGAGGCGGAGTGATGGTCGAGGACTCGCAGGTCGTCGTCACCCAGGATCTCGGTAAACAATACCTCGCGGGCGCCGCCAGCGTCCACGCGTTGAGAAGCATTTCCTTCACAGTGACTCGCGGCGAGATGGTGGCGATCATGGGGCCCTCGGGCTCGGGCAAGACCACACTGCTGAATATGCTCGGCTGCGTGGACCGGCCGTCGCGGGGCCACTACTGGCTGGATGGCGAGGACGCCAGCCGCCTCGGCGACAAGGCCCTCTCTCGCATCCGGAACGAGAAGATCGGCTTCGTGTTCCAGACCTTCAACCTGCTGCCGAGGCTGACGGCGCTGGACAATGTGAGGCTGCCGCTGCTCTACACCCATCAGCGGTTGCCCAAGGAGAGGCCGCGCCAGGCCCTCGAGCGCGTTGGCCTGGCCCCTCGCGCCCATCACCGGCCCGACCAGCTCTCCGGCGGCCAGCAGCAGCGCGTCGCGATCGCCCGCGCCCTGGTGATGCAGCCTTCGGTCGTCCTCGCGGATGAGCCGACGGGCAATCTCGACTCTCGCTCCGGCGAGGAGATCATGCAGCTTTTCCAGCAGCTCAACGCCGAGGGGGTGACCCTGCTCATCGTCACTCATGACCTCCGGGTGGCGCAGCACGCGACGCGGACCGTGGAGATGCGGGACGGCCGCATTATCGCCGACCGGCCGGTCACCGATCGGCTCGGGGCGGCACAGGTGTTGGCGGCGATGCCGGCGCCTGAGCCGGACCAGGCGGAGGACGAACCATGAAGCGCGCGCGATTCGGTGGCATCACCCTCGCCATCGCAGTGATAGCCGTGGTCGCATTCACCAAGTGGCCGCGCGCCGAGAAGGCGCAGACGGCCGCTCGCGAGCTCAAGACTGCCACCGTGGAGCCGGCCTCATTCGACGTTTCGCTCGCCATCAACGGCGTGGTGGAGGCGGCCAAGTCCGATCCCATCGTCAACGAGTCCCGGCAGACCCAGATCGTCTGGGTCCTGACCGACGGCGCCTCCGTCAAGGCCGGCGACCTCATCATGACGCTGAACGATGCTCAGCTCAAGAAGGAGGTGGCCGACCAGGAGAGGCAGGATGCTGAAGCCGCCGACCGTGCGCGGACTGAGCTCGCCGAGGGCACCAGGCGCGTTCAGAACGCGAAGGCCGGGCTGGAGAAGGCGAAGGATGATCTGAAGCTGGCGCAGGTCCAGGGCACGGCCGCGATCGAGAAGGCCCAGGCCGAGCTCGGCTTCATGCAGAAGGAGCTCGAACTCGCCCAGGGCCAGTACGACAAGCGCAAGCGCCTGGCCGACGAACACCTCATGCCTCTCACCCAGGTCGAACAGGCCGCCGACGAGGCCCGGCAGAAGGAGTTCGGCCGCCAGAGGG
>Ga0315294_10004808_pt1 | contig 14802 bp, 10 predicted proteins | sample YL17G13_40_MG_FD_203626 | JGI IMG/M metagenome (GOLD analysis project Ga0315294, IMG submission 203626) | Sediment microbial communities from Yellowstone Lake, YNP, Wyoming, USA - YL17G13_40 | ecosystem: Environmental > Aquatic > Freshwater > Lake > Sediment | place: USA: Wyoming | collected... | reverse complement strand
TGGCTCGCTGCGGCAAGGGCCGCGTCGGCGCATTCTTCGGCCCGCTCGGCAGCGTCCTGCGCAACTGCCATCACCCCGCGCTGCGTTCGGCGCTCGGCATGATGGTCAGACGGCTCTTCCCGCGCCCGATGGTCGAGCTGAAAGGCCCGCCGTGCGTGGACATGGCCCTGCGGCGCAAGGGGCAAAGCCTGCTCATTCACCTCTCGAATGTGGCGAACATGCAGACGTCGTCGCGGTACGCGGTGATTGACTTCGTGCCGCCCGTGGGGCCGATCGAACTCATCGTGAGGCTGCCTCGGCGGCCTCGCACCGTCAGGCTTGTCGGCGAGAATGGACGGCTCGAGGGCCGCTGGCAGAACGGGAAGCTGCGACTGACGCTGGACCGTCTTGACGTTCACGCGGTCGTGGCCGTCGAGTGAGGCCGGCCGGCGGGGAGTGCTCAGCGCTCGAACAGCGACCGTGCGATCGCTTCCGTGCCCGCCAATGCCTGGGCGGGCCGGGGATGCTTGTCGGTCCACACGCGCATTGCGGCCTCATCCTCGATGACGACCTGCTCGGGCACTGTGCGGCCCCCTGACTCAATGCTCCAGTCACGCTTCAGCCCGAAGTGCCGCGCGATGAACCTGTAGACGGCCCGCCGCTTGCTGTAACCGTAGTCGTGTTTCTCATCGGGGAAGTGGGCGTGCTCGATGTTCGCAGGCGCGCCGTAGAGGCTGTAGACCTTTCGGATGTAGGGCACCTCGACCTTGGAGTTGTTCTTGGTCCAGTCCTCGCCGCAGCTCACGAGCAGCAGGGGCCGGGGGGCTGCCATGGCGGCGATCTCAGCGTTGTTAGTCGGCGGGCTCTTGTGGATTGGCCTGCCGCTTTCGCACTTGCACCCGCCGAAGAAGTGTGCCGATACCATCACCACGGGCGCCGAGAGCTTGATCCTGTCGTCCACGGCCGTGAGCAGGAATGACTGCGTGCCGCCCCCTGAGGCGCCCGTGACCGCGATGCGCTTCGGGTCTGCGCCGCACGCCGACAGCACGAAGTCTACGCACCGGATGCTATTCCACAGTTGCAGGCTCAGCGCATTGGGGTCAGTGTGCGTGGTCTGCGTCGAGTCGCCGTAGCCCACCATGTCGTAGCCGAAGACGATTGCGCCCATGCGTGCAAGCCGCGCGCAGCGTGCCTGGTGGTCTGGCATCAGGCGGGCGTTCTGCATGTGACCGTGCGGGCAGAGCACGGCGGGCGCGGGCGAAGGCGCGTCCACAGGGCGGTACAAAGTGCCCGTCACGTAGAAGCCGGGCACGCTCTCAAGCGCCACGCTCTCCCTGGTGTGGTCGCCGTAGACGCGCTTGCTGTGGATGATTGGGTTGAGAGGGCATCTTCTGGGCAGGGGCTCAAGCCCCGTCGCAAAGAGTATGTTGCGCCGGATGGCGGCGGCCCGCGCTTTCCATTCTTCGAGCGTCGAATACGTGGATGCGCATTCTGCGAGCAACCTGGGACCTTCCTCTTCCGGAAGGCTTGGGAAACCTGCGATGACCGTTGGGTCCCTTGTGATTGACTTTCCCATTTGCTTGGCTCCTGTTGCCGGTAACGGTTAAGAGCGTCACGGCGGGCATTATAGGGATGGACTGCACTGATTTCAACGTGGTGCTCTCCCGGCATTTGCTGTTTGGTTGCGGCCAGGCCGCAGATTGCAGCGCACCCAAGTGATCACGCACCCAATCACCAAACGCAATGTTCGGGAATCAGCCTTCATTGGTCATTAGGTTCTCCCATCAAGTGACACTTGCGCCGGTGGGTCTGGTTCATTATACTTGCCTGCCTTCCCTGGAAGTCCTCGGTGGCGCCGTACCTCTTTTTCTCTTAGCGGAAAGGGTGTGCCATGCCTAGGGTTGGAAAGACTGTTGCGGCGATTGCGAGGCTTCTCGCCGACGAGCTGACGGTTGTTCAGGAGCTCAAGGCCCAGAGGAAAGCCCTGCAGAAGGAGCTCAGTGCTCTCGCGGCTGAGATAGCCTCGCTGAAAGGCGGGAAGATAGTGGGGGCCGCAAAGGTCGGACGCAAAGGCAGACGTGGCAGGAAGAGGGGCAGGCCGCCAGGGCGGCGCACGGGCAAGGGCCTGAAGGCCGTGGTCGTCGAGATCATGGGCAAAACCGGCAAACCCATGCGTGCCGGAGAAATCGCTCAGAAGCTGGCCGACGCTGGTTACAAGACATCCAGCGGCGATCCCAGGAACATGATCAGCGCGACTCTTGCCCAGGGCAAGGAGTTCAAGCGTGTTCGCAGGGGACTCTATGCCCTGAAGAAGTGAGACGCGCTGAGGCGTGGACAGGTCAAGCCGGCGGGTTCTGTGCAGGCCCGCCGGTTGTTTTTTGCACCGAAGCCGCAGGGCGCGAGCGCGCATCCTTTGCTTAAGTGAGAACGTTTTCAGAACAAACATTGACCTGCGCTCTCCATAACCGGTAATCTAGGCACACTGGAGGCAGGCATGGTGAGATTCGACGAGCAAGTATTCAAACCCAACGACATTCGCGGCGTTTATCCGCGCCAGCTTCACGAGGGATTTGCTTTCATGCTGGGCGTCGCTGTGGTGAAGCAGTTCGGGGCGAAGCGAATCGTCATAGGACGCGACTGCCGTCTGAGTTCCCCTGGTCTGTATGCGGCGCTCGCCTGCGGCATCGAGTCCGCCGGGGGGGAGGTCGGTGCGGCGGACCTGTGTCCGATGGAGATGATTTACTACATCATGGGTTCGCGCAATGACTTTGATTTCGGCATCATGGTTACTGCGAGCCACAACCCGCCTCAGTACAACGGCTTCAAGCTGTTCGGGCAGGGCGTCAGACCAATTGATGAGCGCGAGGGGTTGTCGCGCCTTCGCCCTTTGATTGAGACGGCGACGGCTCCTGTGCCCGACAAGTTCACTTTTCCCCCCAAGAACGTTTCCCTTGAAACGGAATGCGTGCGTTTTGCGCTGAAGGCTGCCGGTGTGCAGGATGTGCCGCGGCTCAAGGTGGTGGTGGACCCGGGCAACGGCACCGGTGGTCTGCTCTGGGGTGCGCTTGCGGATGCAGCGGGTGTGCGTCCTGTCGCTATGAACTTCGAGCCGGATGGCCGGTTCCCGTCGCACCATCCGAACCCGGCAAGGCTTGCGAATCTGGAGCCCCTCAAGGGGCGCGTTCTATCGGAGGGCGCCGACATAGGTTTCGCTTACGATGGCGACGCTGACCGCACCGTGGCCGTCCTGAGCGACGGCCAGGTGCTCGACGGCAGCGCGATGATAGTCGCCCTTGTCGAGCGCCTGTTCGCAGGTCGTCCTTCCGCGCGGTGCGCCGTGAACATGGTCACGAGCCGGAAGACCCTCGACTACCTGCGGGCGCGCGGGCAGGAGCCGCTGATGGCGCCGGTGGGCCACGCCAAGATCAAGCGCGCAATGCAGGCTCATCCGGACGTTGGCTTTGCGGGTGAGCAATCGGGCCACTACCTCTACCGCGAGTTCTTCTGCTGCGAGAGCTCGCTCGTCACGAGCCTGCACCTGATGCACCTGGTGGCCTGCGGGCGGCTCGCCTCGCTGGTGCGGGAGATGCCCGGGCCGTGGTTTGGGCCGCGGAGAGAGCCCGAGTTCCGCTTCGTGCGGCGTGCGGACGCTCTGGCCACGTGCCAGGAGGCCGCGATGGCCGGCCTGAAGGAGTTCCCGGGGCCGCAGGAAATCATGTGCGAATGGAACGCGGAAGTCCATCGCCGCTGCAAGCCGGCAGACATCGCGCAGGCCGACGGCGTGAGGGTGGACTATGAGGACTGGTGGTTCAGCATGCGCCCCTCCGGCACGGAACCTATCGCGCGGCTTGCCATAGAGGCTCGGAGCAAGACGGAGCTGCAAGCCAAGCGGCGCACGCTCACCAGTCTGTTCGAGGCCAGCCGCACTGCTTGAGTGAGTCTCCCGGCGCTCCCCTGAACTTTTGACCGCCGCCCCGCGATTCCCTAGAATGGACAGTGTAAGGCGTCGTCAGGCAGGGGAGGAGCGGTGAGGCGGTGATGCTGAAGCCACACGAGTCGGCAGAGCAGGAGCTGGTCCGCGCAATTGAGCAGGTGCGGACGAGGGCCAACGTGCTCTTGCAGTGGCACGGCATCTTCAGCGCCGCGGCCGCCGCGTCCTTCTATCTGCTGGCTGGCTTGGTCGTCAGCCGTCTCACGCCCGTGCCTGACCTTTGGCGCATCGTCTACTGGGTCGGCTTGGCCGCCGTCGCCGCTCTCGCCTGGTGGTGGTTCGGGCTCAGGCGGCGGCGTCTCTATCGTTCGGACGAACACATCGCACTGCTCATCCAGCGAGAGCTGCCGCAGCTCAAAGACGCGCCCATCAATGCCGTGCAGCTTCGCCGCGAGCTGGAGGGGAGCACGCTTTTCTCTCCTGCGCTGGTGCGCGCCTACGTGCACGAGGCGTCCCGCAAGCTGCGCGGCGCACAGGACCGGGTCGCCGTGCGCGAGGTGCCGGTCACGCGCTCGATGGGCGCTGCGGCCCTCGGGGTCTTGCTCCTGGGGGTTGCCTCGCTGGCAGTGCCGCCTGGCGCGCCCACTGCGCCTTTGCCTCCAGGCCCGAGCGCTCCCGCAGCGCTTGAGGTCTCTGACCTGTCAGTTCTCTATCGCTACCCGCAGTACACCGGCCTTGAGCCTGAGACGGTGCGCGGAAGCGACGGCGTGTTGAGCGGCGTGAAGGGCACCGAGGTGAGACTGTCCGGCCGTCTCGCTCCGGCGCCTTCTGCGGGCGCGCTTGTGCTGAACGGCAAGGACAGGACGCCGCTGCCTGTGACGAAGGATGGCACGTTCAACGTGAGCTTTGTGCTCGTGGAGGAAGGTTCGTATCGGTTCCAGGGCGCGGCCAAAGGCGGGCGCGCGCTCGAGTCCGCCGAGAGGCCCATCCATCTGCTGGGCGACAGCGCGCCTTCCGTGCGCATAGTGTCGCTCAGCCCGCGGCCAGGCGAGGACGGCGTGGTCGAAGTGCGCTCCGGCGAGATGCTGGACATCGGTTACGCGTGCTCGGATGACTTCGGCGTGAGCGACGTGTTCATCGGGTACGACCCAAGCGGGCGGCAGGACGTGACGAAGCTGGACCGCCCGCAGGCCTCCGTGAGTGGCACATATCGTTGGCAGCTTCCCAGGGCCGAGAGCTGGCTGGGGGGCGAGCTGACGTTCCGCGTGGGAGCCGAAGACGCCGACAACATATCCGGCCCGAACACTGGTTTCAGTCGCTCGGTCACCGTGCGCATCATCACGGACGAAATGCTGCACCGCGACCTCGTCGCCCAGCAGGAGAGACTGAAGAGGCTCATGGTGAGACTGCTCGGGGACGAACTGGCTGCTTGGGTGCAGGGCCTGTTCGACCCGCTGAAGGCGACTGGGGACGACCTGGCCCTTGCCACGTTCGTGCGGCAGTTCATCACGAGCAGCGGCGAGGTTATAGAATTGAACCGCCTCATCCTTGCGTACATGCAGTCCGACCCGCTGGCGGACAAGACGCTCTACGACGCGCTCGAAGAGATGCTCCACCACAGAGAGGACACCCTGAGGATGGCCACCGTGCGCCCGATTCCTGGGGACAGGAAGGAGGAGTCGCTGGTGGAGTATAAGCGAAGGCTGGGGCTTACCATCGGCACAGGCATTTCGGAGCTTGAGCAGGACGTTATCAAGCTCGATGACCTGCTCGCGATGGAGCATGTGCGCGCGGCGCAGCGCATCGCCGAGCGGCTCAAGCAGATGCAGAGCGCGCTGGAGGATCTGCTGCGGCAGGCGAAGGAAGGGAAGCTGACCGCCGAACAGTTGGCGCAGCTCAAGCGCATGCTTGCGGACATGAAGCGGATGATGGACGAGCTTTCGCGGCAGGTGGCACAGAGCGCGCGGCAGGTCGAGCGCGAGTTCCTGAATCCCGATGCCTTGAAGCTTGCGGGCTCGCGCGAGCAGATGCAGGAGGCGCTCCAGCGGCTTGCGCAGCAGGCCGAGCAAGGCGAGCTGGAGGCCGCGCTCGCCGAGGCCGAGCGACTCAAGCAGCAGCTCGAACAGATGGCCGGCGGCTGGCAGGCGACTGGGTCTTCCCTTGCGCAGGCCCGTTTCGGTGATGAGTACGCGAAGCTCAAGGCGTTGGAGGCGGGCCTTCAGCGGATACATGCTGAGGAGAAGTCTCTGGCGCAGGATACGGGCGCTTTCAACGATGAGATTCGCTCCCGCCTCTCCCGCACGCAGGGCGAGGAGACTAATAAAGCGCTCGATGGGGTCAGGCAGAAGGCCGAGCGGCTGGCCGGCGACGTGGCGTCAGTCAAGAAGCAGTTGGACGCGGAGGAGGGGTTGGCCGAGTACAGGGAGCGGCTCGCAAAGCTCCGGGCGCGCCTGGACGCTGAGCGCGTAAAGCCCACCCCCGACCGGGCTGGGGACATCGCCAGGATGTACGAAGAGATTCAGAAGATGGCGGGGCCTGCGGCCGCAGACGGGCTTCTTCGCGAGGCGCCCGAGGCGCTGCACGGCGTAGATGAGCTCCGTGCAAGTCTGGGGAAGCCCGATATTGACGCCGCGGTGAAGGACGCTGCGCAGGTTGCGCGACGTCTCGGCCAGTGGGACAACGCGGCGAAAGTCGCCGGGCTGGCCGAGATGACCCGCGGCACCACTGCACGGGCGGCCTCGACCTCGGCCGAGATACAGAAGGACCTGGAGGCGCTTGCCAACCGGCTCCACGAGGCCACCCGCCAGGCGGCATCCGGCGACGCCGGCAAGCCTCTGGATGACATGGCGCAGCGGCAGGGCCAGACGGCCGGGGGCCTGCGCGCCGTGCGTGAGAAGTCCGGCCGCGTCGGCGGCACTGAGGTGAACTGGGCGCTGGACAGCGCAACGCAGCACATGGACGGCGCGCGCGAGCGTCTGTCCACCAGGGATGGGGAAACGGGATTCCAGAGGGAGAAGGTCGCGCTCGAACGGCTCAGCGACGCTCTCAAGGGTGTGGGGCAGGAGGTGGAGAAACTGAAGGCGAACATGCAGGGCCAGCCGGCGCGGATGGCCGTGAACAGGTACGGGCGCCCCGACGGGCGCTACGGATACAGGATGGACGAGGTGAAGATACCCGACGAGTCGGCTTACCGCGTGCCGGAGGAATTCCGCGGCGCCATCACCAAGGCGCTACGCGACGGCCTGCCGCCCGCCTACCGCGAGTGGAACGAGAAGTATTACGAGGAGCTTGTGAAGTGATGTCGCGTCTGATCATCAGCATCGTGTGGCTCTTGGCCGTGCTGGGGGCCGCGGGCGTTTCCGCTGCACAGGGTGAGCCAGGCGTCTCGGACGGCGACCTTGTCCGGCACTGCGCGCAGCACCTGGAGACGTGGCGGATCGCCGAGGCGAGGCGTGATGCCGATGAGTTCCTGAAGCGCCACCCCAACGACGCCACTGCTCACGCTATGGGTGCCCACGTGGCCTTCATGGAGTCGGACTATGCCGAGTGCCGGAGGCACCTCGAAGCGCTGAAGAAGTTGAACGTCCCTCTGCCCGAAGGTATCAGCGGCATCGTGGAGAAGCTCAAGCCGGTTCACGACTCGTTCCATGAGCGCCGCAGCGAGCATTTCCGGCTGCGCTGGGCTCATCCGGCGGACGCCGTGCTCGCAGAGTACGCGATGCCCATGCTGGAGAAGGCGCTGGGAAAGTCAGGCAAGGCGTTCGGGTATGAGCACATGGGCGAGCCGATGGTGGTGGAGGTGTACCCTGATATAGAAAGCTTTGCAGCCGCCTCCACGCTCACCGTGGAAGAGATCCGGACGAGCGGCGCGGCGGGCATCTGCAAGTTCAACCGCATCATGGTGCTCAGCCCGCGCCTGCTCGTTCAGGGGTACCGCTGGTGCGACGCGCTGGCGCACGAGCTAATCCACTTCATCGTCATCCGCAGGACTGCCGGCGGCATCCCCGTCTGGCTTCATGAGGGCATCGCCAAACACTATGACCAGCTCTGGCGGCGTGATGCGGCCGCTCCGCTCTGCGCCGCTCATACCACGCTGCTGGCTGAGGCCCGCGAGAAGAACCACTTCATCACCTTCGAGCAGATGCACCCGTCCTTGGCGAAGCTGAGCACCCAGCAGGACGTGGCGCTCGCATTCGCCGAGGTTGACAGCTTCATCGAGTTCCTTGAGGACAAGTCCGGCCCCAAGGCCGTGGTGTCCGTGCTCGACGCTGTGGCAGGAGGTCGGCCCGTGGAGGCCGCGTTGGCGGATGTGACCGGTATGCCGCTGAAGGACCTGCACGCGGCGTGGCTCCAGTGGCTCGGCGCGCGCAAGCTCGACCGCATCCCCGGGCTGCGCCTGTTCCCGCGCGCCATCTCCGAAGGCCCAGACAACACCGAGAAGGTGAGCGACCTGGCGAACGTCTTTACGCCCGAGGCCTACAAGTTCATCCGGCTCGGCGACATGCTCATGGATGAGGACAAGGTGACGGCCGCCGCCGTTGAATACGGCAGGGCGGCGGACAGGACAACGTTCCTCTCGCCGCACCTGCACGTGCGGATGGCGAGGGCCAGGAGCCTGAGCGGCGACTACGCCGCCGCGGGCAGAGCGCTTGACGAGGTGGCGAGGTACTACGAGGACTATCTGCCGACGTACATCGCGCGCGCCGAGATGCACCTTGAGCAGGGGCAGAAGGCCCAGGCCATGGCGGCGCTTGAGGAGGCGATGCAGATCAACCCGTTCGACCCGCGGCCTCACCAGGTCCTCATCGGGCTCTATGGTGACGCAGGGCGGCAGGAAGAACGCGCGCGCGAGGAACGTGCGCTCAAGCTCATCGGCCAGTGGCTTGGGTGGTAGACCGCTCGCACGACCGAGGCGTCCGGTGCGAACGTGGCTTCACTGGCCGCCGGCCCCGAGCCGCCGTATCTCCATCAGGAGCACGCGCTCCCGGGTCCCCAGGACGCGGCTGATGCGCGCCATGCTCAGGCTTGTGACGACGTGCAGGCCGTTGGCTGCGAGGGCCGCTTCCAGGTGGCTTATGCTGCTGTCACCCTTACGCTGCGAAACGTCTGAGTACTGCAGGAGGATCACGCCGCACGGGGCGAGGTACTGCGGCGCAGCCTGCACGAAGGCGTCTATGACGCGATAGCCGGGGTCGTAGTTCGCCGTGTCGTAGAGCGTCTGCGGCTCGCCCTGGATCCAGGGGGCATTGAACAGGATGACGTCGAAAGTCTCTCCCTGCAGTGGGGCGAAGAGGTCCGCCGGGCCTCGGACTTCGACCCTGTCCTGGAGGCCCAGTCGCTCCGCGTTCAGGCGTGCGTTCGCCACGGCCTTGGGGTTGTTGTCCGTCGCAACGACCTTTGCCGCGCCGAGCCGCGCCGCGAGAAGCGCCAGCACGCCCGTCCCGGTGCCCATGTCCAGCACGCGCCTGCCCTCCATGAGGTGGGCGTACTCCACGAACATCGCGGGCACGCTCTGGTCGGCGGGCACGTAGACGTGCGGCAGAATGGTAATGCGGTCGCCTAGGGCGTCTATGAAGATGCCCTCGCTCGCGCGGCGCATGTCCGTCAGGATGCGCTGGAGCCGCCGCACCGGAATCAGGAACGTATCGTTGCCAGTCGGTTCTTCGAGCCACTCCTGGAGGCCCGCCGTGTCGGGCGCGCCCTGCACGTCGAGGATGCTGTCCCCGCGCGCGAGCAGGAGCAGGCGGTGGAGCTTGCGGCGTCGCGCCTCGGTGAAGGCGGCGCTGCGTTTGGCGCGGTCTGCAATGTCGGAGAATTCCTCGCGTGCGACAAGCCCGCGCTCGAAGCGCTGGCAGTAGCGGAAGATGCCGTCCGCGTAGGCATAAGGTCCGTGCAGGATAATGGCCGCCCCGGCGGCAAGCCGTGCGTGGATGTCCCGCGGCGCCTCACGTGCGTCGCGCACTTCGGCCGAGGACAGCGGCCGGGTGAAGATCGCGAATTCGTGAGGCAGCAGTCTATGCCCCACGCCTGTAACATCCACCATCTGGCCGCGCAAGAATGACACCCCCATTCTGAAATCGGCGCGCCTCTGACAGGCTATTCTTCCGGACGCCTGTACCGCCCCTTCACCTTCTCGGCGGGGTACTTCCGGCGGTTCCTCTCCATCTTTGCCTTCAAACAGGTCGTCAGGTCTATGCCCGTCACGCTGGACAACGAGAGCAGGAAGCTCAGAACGTCGGCCATCTCCTCAGCCAGTTTGGCCCTGGTCTTTTCGTCGGCAAGCAGAGCGTCGGCCTCCTCGTGGTCTGACCATTGGAGGACCTCCATCAGCTCTCCCGCTTCAATCGCGATGCTCATGGCGAGGTTCTTCGGCCGGTGATATGTCTGCCAGTTGCGCTCGGCGATGAAGTCTTCCATCACCTTCTTCAGTTGGGATACTGTCGTGCTCTCGTCGTTCATGGGTGCAGCCTTCCACCTTGATTTGACACAGTGAAGGCGTCTTCAGGACGCGCTGTCATGCTACTCGCCGATTATCTTCACGAGCACGCGCTTGCGGCGCATGCCGTCGAACTCGCCGTAGAAAATCTGCTCCCACGGCCCGAAGTCAAGCCGCCCGTCCGTGACGGCCACGACGACCTCGCGTCCCATGACGGTGCGCTTCAGGTGCGCGTCGGCGTTGTTCTCGCCGTTGTTGTGTGCATACTGCGCGTAGGGTTTCTCGGGCGCGAGCCTTTCCAGCCACTTCTCGAAGTCCTGGTGCAGTGCCTCGCAGGCGTCGTTGATGAACACGCTTGCCGTGATGTGCATCGCGTTGACGAGGACGAGGCCCTCCTTGATGCCGCTCTCGCGCAGGCACTGCTCGACCTGGGGCGTGATGTTGACGAACGCCCTCCGCGTCTTCGTGTTGAACCACAGTTCCTTGCGGTACGATTTCATTGGCGTTTTCCCCCTGCGGATGCGAAGACAGGTCCGCTCAGACTTCCATGACCTTCCGCACGGCGGCGACGACGTCGGCCACACCGGGCAGCACCATGGCCTCGGCCGTCTTGGCCGCGGGCACGGGCAGGTCGCGCGCGCCCACCCGCAGCAGCGCGCCGTCGAGGTCGAACAGGCAGTTCTCCGCTACGGCCGAACACATCTCGGCCATCACGCCCCCCGTCAGGACGCCCTCTTCCAGGAACACGGCTTTTCCCGTCCTGCGCACGGACGCGAAGAGCGCCTCGCGGTCGTAGGGCTTCAGCGTGACGAGATCGAGCACCTCGACGCTCAGCCCCTCTTCGGCGAGCATGGCGGCGGCTCGCAGCGCAAGCTTCACGCCGAAGCCGTAGGTGACGACCGTGACGTCGGTGCCGCGTCGGGCGGTGCGCGCCTTGCCGAGCGGCCAGTCCTGCCGGGCCTCGTCGCCGCCCTCCAGGCGCTCGCCATAGAGCAGCTTGTGTTCCAGGAAGAGCACGGGGTTATCGTCGCGGATGGAGTTGCGGAGCAGCGAGGCCGCGTGCGCCGGATCGCTCGGCACGACCACCTTCAGCCCCGGCACGCTCATGAACCAGGCCGTGAGCGTTTGCGAGTGGCTTGGCCCGTAGCCGCGGTAGCCGCCGTAGGGCGCGCGGAAGACTATCGGCACGTGGAGCTGCCCCGCGTACATGTAGTGGACCTTGGCGGCGTTGTTCGCAATCTGGTCCATCGCGAGCGCGATGAAGTCCATGAACATGTACTCGACCACCACGCGGAAGCCGCCGAGCGCCGCGCCCACGGCCACGCCGGTGAAGCTGTTCTCGCTGATGGGCGTGTTGATGACGCGGCCGGGGAAGAGCTGGTGCAGGTCGCCCGTGACGGCGAACGCGCCGCCGTAGCGGCAGATGTCCTCGCCCATGATGAGCAGGCGCGGGTCGCTCTCCATCTCCGCACGCAGGGCGTGGTAAAGCTCCCCCCGCAGCGTTGCTGACTGGTTCTCCGTCATGGGTTCCTGTGTTCGCGGTAGGGGGAGACGAGAACCTGTTCGGCCGTGGGTTCGGGGGCGGTGAGCGCCTGCTGATAAGCCTGCTCAATGCGCAGGGCGACGCGCTCATCAACTGCGGCAATCTCTGCTTCCTTCACGCCGCCTCGGAGCAGGCGCTCGCGGCAGAGCTTGAGCGGGTCGCGTGCGCGCCACTTGGCCTCCTCCTCGCGGGTGCGGTAGACCAGGTGGTCGCTCTTGGAGTGACCGCAGAACCGGTAGCACTGTGCCTCAATGAGCATCGGCCCCTGACCTGCTCGCGCCTGCCGAATGGTGGATGACGTTATCTCGCGCACGGCCTCCACGTCCATGCCGTCAACCTTCACGCCCTTGATGCCGTATGAGGACGCGCGGGCGGCGATGTCTGTGACCTTCATGCTCTCCCAGATGGGCGTGCTCATCCCGTAGAGGTTGTTCTCGCAGAAGTAGACCACGGGCAGGCTCCAGACGGCCGCCATGTTCAGGCTCTCGTGGAACGTGCCTTGGTTCACCGCGCCGTCGCCGAAGAAGCAGAGCACCACGCGGCCCGTGGCCGCGAGCTTCTGACCCAGTGCCAGGCCTGTGGCCGTGGGTATGCCCCCGCCCGTGATGCCGTTCGTGCCGTAGAAGGCGTGTTGGACGGCGCAGAGGTGCTGGGAGCCGCCGCGTCCCTGGCAGGGGCCGGTGGCCTTGCCCAGTATCTCGCCCATCAACCCTTCGGGGTCGGCGCAGCGCGCCAGGAAGTGGCCGTGCCCGCGGTGGCTGCTCACAATGGGGTCGCTCGGCTGCGTGGCCGCGACCGCGCCCACAGCGCACGCCTCCTGCCCGATGGACAGGTGGGCGGTGCCGTGGACGACCCCCTCAGCGAAGACGTGGTCAACCCGCTCCTCGAACCTGCGGATGAGCAGCATCATCTCGTATCTGCCGAGGGGCGAGGTTATGTCCGGGGTCTGTTCCATTGCCTGGAGAGATTAGAGGAGGCCGGAATGCGCGGAAAAATCACATCATACCAAGGTAGCACCTATCAGGCCTTGTTCTCAAGCGAATCCGGCGGGAGTCCTGAGGCAGGGCCGACGTGCCGCCGCTTCTGGCGGCCCGCTACTCCGCTCGCTGGACGGGCAGGATGCGCGGGCCAGCGCTCTTGTTCCATCGCAGCGAGGCAGTCTTGCCGTCGCTGAAACGCACCTCGATGCGCCCCTCGGGCAGGTTCCGCACGCCGAACGTGCACTCCAGCGGGCCCAGTCCTGACGAGCCGACCTGCGAGGTGATGATGGCGCGCGACCCGGTGCCGTCCTGGATGCGGATGAGTGCGCTGCTGACGCCCCTGGCGCCCAGCGGCCGCACGGTTATGAACCCGTTGCGGCCGGCGCCGACGGAGCAGTTCTCCAGCAGCACGGCCCCCGTGGTCAGTGAAGCAACGAGGTCGGGCGCGGAGTCCCCGTTGACGTCCGCCAGCACGATGCTGGTGGGCCGGGCGACGTTAGCAGCCGGGAAGCGGCAAAGGTCCGTGCCATCCATGAACGTCCCGTCGCCGAGATTCAGGAAGACCTTGACGCCGCCTGAGGCGAGGCCGACGACGATGTCGGCGGAGCCGTTGCCTGTCAGGTCAGCGGAGGCGGCACAGGTGGCGGCGTCTCGGAAGCTGGCGAGTTCACCAACGGATTCCGCTTTGCGGAGCTGGCCGAGGCCGTTGTTGACGAGCAGCACGCCGCCCGCTCCGCTGCCGTGAGGCGGGACGTAGATGTCGAGGTCGCCGTCGCCGTCGAAATCTGCCACGGCTGCTGCCGGCGCCTCGTTTGAGGCCGCGCCGAAGTATGGGACGGCTTGCTTCGCCGCTATCAGCCGCCCGCCGTCGTTCTTGAACAGTATGCCGCCCGCTCCGGTGTACCACACGTCGGTCCGGCCGTCACCCGTGAAGTCCGCGCACACAACGCCGCCGATGGCAATCCGCGTGCCCGCGGCGAGGTCGAGCAGCTTTGCCTCCTGGAACTTGAAATCAGGCGGCCCGCCGTTGAGCAAGGTCCTGGCGGCCCCCGAAGAGTCGGCGGCCAATATATCCGGCAGGCCGTCCGCGTTCAGGTCTGCGAACATCGCCTCTGCCACGCTGCCGGCCGGAAGGGCCTGGGGCGCAGGCTCGAAGGTCCAGCGGGGCGGCCCGGAGTTGCGGTAGAGCGTTGGTTTCTCGCCGCCGGCGAGCAGGTCAAGATGCCCGTCAGCGTTGAAGTCGCCCCAGCAGGCTGCGCGCCCGGCAAGCCCCGGGCAGGTCTTGGCCGTGACGTCCTTCAGTTGCCCGTCTTCCTGTCTGAGCAGCCTGGCGGCGCCGTCAACGCACAGCGCCGCGTCCAGGTCTCCGTCCTCGTCGTAGTCGGCCCAGGCGGCGACGGGGTTCGCGCCGCCGGCGCAGAGCGCGGACTGCGAGTCGCTCACGTCGGCCAGGAGGGAGCCTTGCGGGCCGCGGCCCGGGCTCCAACTGCCCGTTGCTACGTTGCCGTCGCCATCCATGCTGATGACGCTGAACCGGCAGAACTCGATGGAAGGCAGAGATGGCAGTTCGAACCGGTGCGTCGCAGTGAGCGTCGAGTCTTTGGCCACGATGTGTTCAAACGCTTCCCCGCGGCCGTAGGTGAGCAGGGAGTCGGCAGGCGCGGAGGTCTTCCAGCACAGAGCCTTCTTGTCTCCGTTCACGACGAGTTCCGGCCCCTCGATGATCCTGAGCACGCTGGCCGGTTCCCGCAGCGGCGGCGCGGCGCGGGCAAGGCCGAGTTCGGGCGAAGACACGGGGTCCTGTCGCACGCACATGCCGGCCCACAGGCTGAACGCCACGAAGCTGAGGACGGCCAGCGTGACGACAACCCTACCCCGACCGGTCGTGTTCGATTCGGTTCTCATCCGCGGTACCCGGTAATCCCCCCGCCTC
>Ga0315294_10004806_pt1 | contig 14804 bp, 14 predicted proteins | sample YL17G13_40_MG_FD_203626 | JGI IMG/M metagenome (GOLD analysis project Ga0315294, IMG submission 203626) | Sediment microbial communities from Yellowstone Lake, YNP, Wyoming, USA - YL17G13_40 | ecosystem: Environmental > Aquatic > Freshwater > Lake > Sediment | place: USA: Wyoming | collected... | reverse complement strand
ACGACCGGCCAGCGCTGTATGCAGTGCTACAGGAGCTGGCCGCTGACCGCTCGCTGACCAACTGGATGGCCGGCTACTGGGCCGACATGCTGCACATGTACCGCGATGGGCGCGCGCGCAGCAGCCCGTGCCCGTTCCAGGTAGACGCCCTGGTGCTGGATGCCTACGGCAACCTGCGGCTCTGCGAGACGGCGGACAACATCGGCAATTGCCTGACGGACGGCTCCTGTTCTGAACTCTACTACGGACGCAAGGCAGCGGCCATGCGCAAGGCCATGCCGCGCGGCGCGTGCCGCACCTGCAATAGCGGCTGTATGGTCAACGTGGGCTACCGCCGGCAGCCCTGGAAGCATCTGCGCGCCATTCTCTTTGGCGCTGGGACAGCGCAAGGTGAGGGTGCAAGGTGAAGCACACGCCACGGCACATGCGACAAGTTGAACCTGTCACGGCTACACCAGTGCACTACAGCGAGCGCTTTGTCGAGGCCCTGCGCCCCTGCAAGCCCGGCGCATGGCTGCAGGACGAGCTACAGCGGGCCGACAAGATCATGAGCTGTGAAGCGGTGGTGCTGCAGCGCTACCTCGACATCCGGGGGCGCCGGCTGCTGGACTTTGGCTGCGGCGCGGGTGCGTCTACGGTCGCCTGGGGTCGCCTGGGCGCGCTGGTGACCGGCGTCGAGCCAGACGCGCAACTGGCCCAGGCCGCGGCGTTGCGCGTGGTCGAGGACGGACTGGATCAGACCGCGCGCGTACTGCACGTCCCGGACACCCGGCACCTGCCATTCCCGGATGGCGCGTTTGAGATCTGCGTCTGCAACGCAGTGATGGAGCACATTGCGCCGCGCGAGAGGGGCGGCTACGTGCGCGAGATCTGGCGCGTGTTGCAGCCTGGCGGATACCTGTATGTCACCGAGACGCCCAACCGGCTCTGGCCCTACGACGGCCACACCACGCACCTGTGGTGCGTGCCGTGGATGCCGCTCGGCCTGGCGCGGCGCTACGCCATCTGGCGCGGCCGGGTCGAGCCCGACAAGAGCGCCGCAGACCTGGTGGCGATGGGCATGCGCGGCGCGACCTACTGGGAGATCGCGGGCGCCCTGCATGGCCAGCCGTTTGCCGTCGTGCGTCCGCGCGGCAAGGATGAGATCGAGGGCAGCGTGGACCTGGTGCGCCCTCAGAGCGCGCCGCGGCGTGCGCTGAAGCGCGGCTATGTGGCCTGGTTCCGCCTCCTGGACCGCACCTTTTGCCGTTGGACGGGCATCCCGGTGGCTGCCTTGCTGCCCGACCTGACCTTCTGTCTACAAAAGCTGCCCCGTCCGAGCGGGGCGGTACGGCCCCACCTGAGCGGGGCGGTACGGCCCCACCTGAGCGGGGCGGGCCAAGGAAGCGACGGGCGATGAATCTGACGGGCCTGCCCCATGAGGGTTCCCCCCTACGAGTAGTTCTGGCGACTCTCTACCCGACCGATCCCAGGCGCATCCCGGGCGGCTTGCGCGCCGTGGCCTACAATCTGGTGCAGGGCTTGCGCGAGTGGCCCGATCTGGATGTGCACGTGGTGCATTGCCACTCTGAGGTGGACCGCGACCGGGATGTCGTGGACGGGAACGTGACGGTGCACTATCGGGCCATGCCCAGGCAGCGCCTGGTGCCGAATACCCTGAGGGCGATTGGCCGTGTCGAGGGTTTGCTGCGCGAGTTGGAGCCAGACGTGGTCAACGCCCACGTGGCTCACTATGCCGTGGCTGCGCTGCGCGCGGGCTACACCCCGCTGCTCACGATTCACGGGGTGCTGGAGCGCGAAGCGCAGATCTACAAGAGCACGTTGTTTGACCGCGGACGGTTCGTGCTGGAGACGTGGCTGGAACGCTATGCGCTGCGGCGCGTGCGTGACGTGGTTGCGATCAGCCCCTACGTGCTAGAACAGTACCGCACCGGCAGTCGTGCGCGCTTTCATCGCATCGACAACCCGCTCCCGAACGAGTTCTTTACAGTCCCGGACCTCACCGCACCGCCCTCGCGTAGCACCCCGTTCGGGCCGGCCGCCCGACGGGGCGGGACGGCCTTCGGCGCTCGCGACGAACGGCGCGGAGACGGGGCCGAAGAGGGGCGGCTGCTCTATGCTGGCACCATCGATGAGCGCAAGAACGTGTTGGACCTTCTGCGCGCCCTGCTGATCGTGCGCCAGGACAAGCCCGACGTAGTTCTGCGCGTGGCCGGCCGGACCACCAGCGCGGCCTACGACCGCGCGGTGCGCGAGTTTGTGGCCGCGCAAGGCCTACAACGCAACGTCGAGTTCCTGGGCCTCCTGGACAAGGACCGTCTGTTGGACGAATATGCACGCTGCGCAGTGGTGGTACTGGCCTCTGTGCAGGAGACGGCGCCCATGACGGTGATTGAGGCCATGGCGGCAGGCAAGCCGGTGGTGGCCACGCGCGTGGGCGGCGTGCCGCACCTGGTGGAGAACGGCTCCAGCGGGTTCACGGTTGCGGCGGGAGACGTCGAGTCCCTGGCGTCCCGCGTCCTGACGCTCCTGGACGATCGAGACCTGCGCCGTCGCATGGGGCAGCGCGGACGGGAGCTCGCGCAGCGCTTTCGTGCGGAAACCGTCGCGGACGCCTATCGCCGCCTGTACTATGAACTGGCGGGCAGGACTGCGCCATGAGGATCGTGGTCTTCTCGGAGCGGCTGCGCGCTCCCTACGACGAGGGCATCAAGAACGTCGCCACGCACCTGATCGAGGCGCTGGCGGCAGAGCACGAGGTGCTGGCCTTGACCAGCCAGGGCGTCGTCGACGCCCGACTGGGCCTGCGCAACGTGGACAGCAACCGGATGCTGCTGAGCCCGCAACTGGGCGGTCTCATCCGGCGCTTTCAGCCGCAGGCAATCGTCTACGTGCCGACGGCCTGCGCCACGCCCTTTGCCTTGGCCCGGGCACGGGTGCTGCGGCGCTATGGCGGAGGCGCGCGCACGGCCTTGCTCACGCTGCAGCCGCGGCGCTACACGGCCTGCGGCCGCGCGTGGATGCGACGCCTGGCGCCCGATCTCGTTCTGGCGCAGTCCAGGCGCACGGCCCGCACGCTGGCGGCGCTGGGCTGTCACACGGCGCTCTTGCCGCCGGCGGTGGACACGCAGCGCTTTCGTCCGGCGGCGACGTCAGAGGAGAAGGCCGGTCTGCGTGCACGCTATGGGATTCCTGGCGCGGCGCAGGTTGTGACGCACGTCGGGCACCTGAAGGGCAAGCGCAACCTCGCCCAGTTGCTGGAATTGCAGGCGCAGCCGGGTTATCACGTCGTGGTGGTCGGCAGCAGCAGCACAGAGCAGGATACGGCCCTGAAGGAGGCCCTGCGTGGTGCGGGCGTCACGCTGATCGACACGTACGTGGAGCGCATCGAGGACATCTATCACCTCTCGGACGTCTATCTCTTCCTGGCTGAAGACGAGACGGCGGCGATCGAAGTGCCGCTGTCGGTGCTGGAGGCGCTGGCCTGCAACCTGCCGGTGGTTTCCACGCCATTCGGCGGGTTGCCCGATTTCTTCGCGGAAGGTTCCGGTTTGTACTTCTGGCACGCTCAGACAGAACTCAAGACGCTCGTGCAGGCGGCGCTGTCTGCGCCGTGCGCCACGCGCGCCCTCGTGGAAGCGCGCACCTGGCGCGCTGCGGCCGCGGCTCTCGTGACCCTGCTAGGCAGCGCTCCCTCTGAACTGCGCGGGGCCAGTCTGTGATGCGCACGTTCACGGCAGAGGAAACCTGCGCGGCGTACCTGGCCGACCCAATGCGGGTGCCGAGGTCAGAGCTGCCCTGGTCGCGCTGCGACGTGCAGGCCCTGCTCGCCGTCTTGCAGCGCAACAAGGTGCCGCTGGTCGCGCTGACGGCGGCGGCCGGCAGCGAGGGCTTGCTGGGTAATGCCGTTTTTCAGAGCGCTCGCCAGTGCGAGCAGGCGACCTGGGAGGGCCAGCGCGCCGAGTACCGCCTGGCGAAAGAGGCGCTGGCTGCGGAGGGCGTCGCGGACGTGCTGCTCAAGTCGGCTGGTCTGGCGCCGTCCTTTCCCTACCGCAGCGACAACCTGGACGTGCTCTACCGGCCGCACGACGTGCAGCGGGTGCGGGACGTACTGCGCGCCCTGGGCTATGTGGAGCTGCGCAACGTCGAAGAACCGCAGAAGTACCTGTTCCGCAAGTTCCACGGCGGGCGCTCGGTTTCCGCCATCCACGTACACGCGCACGTGGGTTGGATGGTGTCGTTCCTGGATGAGGAAGCGCTGTGGAAGCGCTGCCGCCAGTCGCCCGACGACCCGCTGGTGACGTGTCCTGCGCCCGAGGATGCGCTGCTGACTACCCTGGCCCATTTCTTCTACGAGGACAAACGCATCACGCTGTGGGACGTATGCAAGGTGGCGCACTGCCTGCGCCAGGGCGTGGACTGGGACGAGGTGTACCGCGTCGCTACCTGGCGCGGCTGGCGCGACGGCCTGAACACGTCTTTGCTGCTGTGCGCGCACCTGGAGCGCGCTCTCTATGGCGAGAACCTGGCGCCGCGTGAGGTGCTGCAGGCCGCGCGTGAGGCGCTCCCGGGCTGGGCGCGCCTAGTCTTGTCGACCTCGTCTTGTCGACGAGACAAGGCCAGACAAGGCGCGGGGCTGGAGAAGAGGATGGGCCCGCAGGCTCTGCAGGCGCTGGGCAGCGCCGCCGGAGCCACGGGCGTGCAAGAGCTGCCGTTGCGCATTCCCTTTGCCTTCAGCAAGGCCTTGTTCTACGCCAAGCTGCTGCGCGACCCCACGCGCAGCCCGGCGCGCAGGCTCAAGGACGTCGTGGTGCACACGGGATACGGCGCCAAGCTGCGCCTGCACATCCACAGCCAGCCCGCGATGCTCGTGACGCTGAGCGGCATCGACGGCTGCGGCAAGAGCACCCAGGCGCAGGCGCTGCAGACCGCGTTCGAGACCTGCCACCTTAAGGCGCAGGTGGTGTGGACGCGCGGCGGCTCGTCAGCCTGGCTGGGCTGGTTCACGCGCCGGGCCAAGCGCCACGGCCCGGCAGCCCAGGCCGACGCGCAGCAGCCAACAGCCGCCGAGGCCAAGGTCGAGGCCAGACGGCAGGGCTTCCGCTCGCCCCGCGCGCGCTGGGGCTGGTCGTGGCTGACCACGGTCGAGCTGCTGTGGCAGTACGCACGGCGAGTGGCCTGGCCGCTGTGGCGCGGGCGCGTGGTGATCTGCGACCGCTATGCGTACGATGCGCTGGCCGATTGGGCCGCCTATTTTGACGATGCTGCGGTGGACAAGCACCGGGCCGCGCGCGTGCTGCGCGCGTGCAGCCCACGTCCGCGCCTGGCCTACTGGTTGGACGTAGCGCCAGCGGAGGCCCGCGCGCGCTCCCCCGACGGACTGCCGCTCGAGTTCCTCTCGGCGCAGGCGGCGGCCTACCGCTATCTGGCGACGCGCTGGGGGTTGCACCGGCTGGCGAGTGTGGACGACGCCGGCGACCGTCTGGGCTGGGAGGCCATCAGCGACCGCCTGGTATATGAGGTGTTGGGCGCGTACATGGCTGACTACCACACGTGGCTCAACGCCCTGTTCTGGAAGAACCCGGGGCAATGGAAATGAGCTCAAGCGCTACACGCCCAGCGGCCAACGAACTGAACACGCGTCGCGTGTTGGTCGTCACCAACATGTACCCGGACGCAGAGAACCCTGACTTTGGCACGTTCGTGCAAGAGCAGGTGGAGGGGCTGCGCGCGCGGGGCCTAAACGTGGACGTGCTGGTGGTGGGCGGCAAGCGGCGTCCGTCGAGTTACATCGACGGCACGCGCCGCTTCTGGCGGCAGATGCGGGCGCAGCACTACGACGTGATCCACGCCCACTACGTGTTCTCGGGCATCGTGGCGCGCCTGCAGTTCCAGCGCCCGCTGCTGGTGAGCTTTCACGGCGCGGCGGAGATGGAGGGCTGGGTCGGCCTGCTGTGCCGCTGGCTGGCCCCCTGGGCCGATGCCGTCACCGTCACCTCGCCGCAGCACAAGGCGCAGTTGGGGCGCAAGGACGCGCACGTCGTCCCCTGCGGCGTGGACCTGGACCTGTTCGTGCCCATGCCGCGCGAGGCTGCCCGCCAGCAACTGGGCCTGCCGCAGGACAAGCAGTTGGTGCTCTTTGTGGGCATCCCACGCCCGGAGAAACGTCTGGACGTGATCCAGGCCGCGGTGCAGCGCTTGAGGGCCACAGACCCCGACGTGGAGCTGGTGATCGCCACCGGCCAACCCCACGCGCGCATCCCGCTCTACATGAACGCCTGCGACGCGCTGGCCCTGGCCTCGGATTTCGAAGGCTCGCCGGTCGTGGTCAAAGAAGCGATGGCCTGCAACCTGCCCATCGTCTCGGTGGACGTGGGCGACGTGGCGCAGGTGATCGGCGGCACCGAAGGCTGCTACCTGTGCCAGCGCGACGCGGAGGACATGGCGCAGAAGCTGCGGCTGGCCCTGGGGCGCGGGCAGCGCACGGAGGGTCGCCACTTCATTCAGTCGCTGGGCCTGCAGGCCACGCTGGACAGCATTCTGGCGATCTACGAGGAGCTGTGGTGAAACTGCTGATCGTGCTGGGCTCCGGGGGCCACACCAAGGAGATGTTGCGCGTGGTGGAGCTGCTGGGGCCGGGCTACGAGTACGCCTACCTGGTCGCGGCCGACGACGACCTGTCGGTGCAGAAGATCGTGCAGCCGGGCGCGGTCTATCGCGTGGTGCGCCCGCGCTGGAAACAGACCGGGGCGCTGGCGGTGGTACTGCGCACGCTGTGTGCCACGGGGCAGTCGCTGGCGGCCTTGCTGCGCGCGCGGCCGCGTGCCATCCTCAGCACGGGCCCCGGCCCGGCAGTGCCCGCTTCCCTCTTGGCCAAGCTGCTGGGCGTCAAAGTCATCTACATCGAGACCGGCTCGCGCATCTTCGCCTTGTCCACCAGCGGCAAGATCCTCTACCGTGTGGCGGACCTCTTCTTCGTGCAGTGGCCGGAGCTGCTGCCGCTGTGCCCCAAGGCCATCTACGCCGGCAGGTTGTGGTGAGATGATCTTTGTCACGGTGGGCTCGACGGATTTTGACGCCCTGGTGGCGCGCATGGACGAGCTGGCCCCGCACCTGGGCGACGAAGTGGTGATGCAGATCGGCCTGGGCGAGTACGCGCCCCGGCATGGCCGCTACCTGCGCTTTGCGCCGTCGCTGGACGAATACTACGCGCAGGCCGAGATTGTGGTGGCGCACGGCGGGCTGGGCACCATCGTGGAAGCGCTGGAGCGCGGCAAGAAGCTCGTCTGCGTGGTCAACCCCACCACCTACGACCGGCACCAGGAGCACCTGCTGCGCCTGTTCTCGGAGCAGGGTTGCCTGTTGTGGTGCCAGGATCTGGCGCACCTGGAGCAGGCCATCGGGCAGGCCCGCTTGATGCAGTTCGCCCCCTACCAACCCCCCGAGTGCCACATCCACGAGGTGATCGCGCGCTACCTGGGCGGCCTGACGGCGCGCTGAGCCTTTGACAGGCGCCGCGCCCTGGCATATAATGGGGCTACATGCGCCCGTAGCTCAGCGGAAAGAGCAGCAGTCTTCGAAACTGAAGGCCGTGGGTTCGAATCCCTCCGGGCGCGCCTGGCTTCAATCCATATCAACGCATGAGGCTCCTCGTATCCGTTGTGGCCATGGGAGACTTGAGTTTCGCAGACACTGAGAATGGGCAACCGTCTCGGCTGGTATTTGCTGGCGAAGCCCTACGCCTGAGCGGACTTTGGCGAAGTCGCAAAACGCAGTAGAATAGAGTCAAGAGAAGGCTCTGCACCCGTTCGAGCGGGCCAGGGCATGGCCGCGGTGCAGCGCACACCGTAGCAGACACATTGTAGCAGTGCAGTCCGTCCGCGGTAGGTCGGTGGGCGGACTTTTTGCGTGGTGGTGAGGTCAAGTCCTATGACGAATGAGACTCTTACGGACGAGAGAAACATCTTTCTGTCTGGGATCCTGGTTCTGCTAGGCATTGGCGGGCTTCTCAGTCTGCTTGGCCTCGACAGGTTGCCAGAGACCCAAGATGTGGTACTTGTCCTCACTACGATAGTTCTTACTCGCGCACTTCAGGCCGCGTACATCTACCTCGTGTTTCGGCTGTCGAGGTTCCTGCGGCAACCAGTCTTCCTGACGGTCGTATTCTGCCTCTTGATCCTATTCCCGTTCCACTGGCATACGATTCCGGCGCTATTCCCTATACCACTGGTGGGCCTCACTCTTGGGGCTAGAAACGCGCGCCGTCGCTTGGCTCAACCTGGGAAGAGTGTGGGCGACGGACGCCTGAACGAGGACCGGCACGAACGAGACGGTGTCACGGACATGCTTTGTCAAATCGGCCAACAGGCGCGAGGCGCGAGACAGCATCGGCGCCGAGCCTGGGCTTGGGCGCGCGGACATGAGAGCATAGAGTGTACCAGCCCGTGCCTTCATCTCAGTCAACGCTTAGAATGGATTAGGCGCAGCGCGGCTTGCTTCTCAGCATGCGTTGCTGCAGATGATAGTTCTCATCGTACGGTTGACGCGTCTGCCACAGTTTCCAGAGTACAGCGAGCCAGCGATTGGCCAGGCAGCGGTAGGCATGACTGTCGGAACGACAGCGCGGGCGCGCCTGTTGCCAATAGGCGTTGGCCCAGACGGACTTGGTTCGAGAAGACATGGCCCACTGTTGCGCGATCTGGCGGAACTCGTGATCGCAAGCGCGACGGAACTTGATGGCCTTGTGCTTACCGCTGGCATCGGTGACGGGGCAGGTGCCAGCGAGAGCCTGCGCACTGTCGGGTGTGGGGAAACGCAGGCGGTCGTCGCCGAACTTGCCCAGCAAGGCGGGGGCTAGATAGGCTCCGGCACCAGGTAGAGAGTCGAACACGGCAAAGTCGGGATGTTGCTGAAAGAGCGCCTGCACCTCGCGCAGGGTGGCGGCCTTGGCGCGGACGAGCTGTAGGAGCTGGCTTGCCAGCAAGGGAGGCTCAGCCTGGTAGACCAAAGCAGTGTGTTCAGCCCCCTCTGGTGGAGTTTGCTGTAGCCGAGCAAAACACGCCGGAAGCTGACTGTGCCTGCGGTAGCCGTGCTGACGTGCAAAGTGCTCGAACTCGGCCATGCTGAGTTCGGCAGCCGCCTGTGGGGTGGGGTAGGCGCAGATGAATTCCAAGGCGATCTGGGTGTTGAGGTTGCTGAAGACGTCCACGGCGGCTGGGTAGTAGCGCAAGAGCACGGCTCGCAAGCGGTTGCTGAGGGCCACGCTGCTGCGGCTGAGGTAGGCGACGAGGTTGGTTTTCGCTCGGATCTGCTGGGTGAGCAAGGCATCTGGGTGCCAGGGTTGCAGACGGCGACAGTCTGTGCGCAGCAGGTCAGCCAGGAGTCGAGCATCGCTGGCATCGGTGCGCGCGCCGCTCTGATTGTAGCGGCCACGGCTGCTCTTGACCACGTTGGGAGGGATGACGTAGATGTGAGTGAACCCACGTCCCCACAGAAAGTCGATCAGCAAATTGTGGGCTGTCTCCATCCCCACCTGGCAATCAGCCGCTGCCACAGCCAAGCGGGCTCGCGTCGCATCGAGCAGTCGGAAACCGTCCTGCGTGTGGGGAATGACAAATTGTGCCATTATCGCCCCTGCTTCGTTCATCAACGCCACATCGTGCTTACTTTGGCTCCAATCGATTCCCATATATACTTTCATCAGGGACCTCCTGGAGCGCTGACTGGGGGCCCACGGCCAAACGCCCGCGACTGTGTTCCTGTTATGGCGCTCTTGGCGCACCATGCTTTTGACAGCGCATTCGGGCGAGCCTGGGGGGACAGTCCGTGTCGAGCGCTCGCAGCGCAGATTCGCGCTGGTCCTCAATCCCCAGGCCGATGGCTGATGGGGTAGGCAGACGGGACTTGGTACACCCCTTCTGTTATACCCCATCAGCCCATCTTTCGTCCAATTGTACAGTAAGAGGATTCGCGCCCTAGTGGCGAGACTGCCCAACAGTCACAGAGTCATCACGCGTCCGCGCCGGCCGAGTCAGAGAAGCACTTCGACCCACTTGTAGTGCTGGCTGCGGGACTCAGTGGGCTGGCCACCATGATCTTCAGCACCTGGTGCACCATTGTGGCGTTCAAAGGCGGGCCTATGCCCATCACCGGCTGGCATCTTCCCGGCGGGCTACTGTACGGGCTCATCTGGCTGGTTTTCATTGACCCGCTGGTGCTGACTGTGTGCTACTGGGCAGCCATGGCTCTGATTACGCCAGTTGCGCTCATGACAGCTGTAGGCAGGCTTGGCGGCCGGAAGGGCGCCATGGCCGCCACTGCCGTGGTCCTGGTCTTGGCCGTAGTTGGCGTTTACCTGTACCAGCGGTCGAGAGGACGCAAAGACGTCGTCGAGCCCCGTGGGCCCGCAGTAACACTCATGAGGAGCCCCGTGCCGACCTGCACCGGAGTTGTTGCGCCCGCGAGCATCCCGCTCTCGACCTATGTAAATGAGGATGCGGGCTTGGCCATTGGCTATCCGGCCGCGTGGAGTATCCAGACCGGCCCGACCTCCGCGGCGGTAGACTGGAGCACAGGTGCGCCAGCATACGGCATAACTTTCACGGTACACGGTGTCGATGCGCTTCCCAAGGTCAACATTGCCGTTATCACCGTTGCTGCCACAGCTAGCGACGTGGGTGAGTTTGAGGCCTTTCTGGACCGGTTTGAGTCTTCCCTCGCCAAGGATCAGAGAGTCTCGGCTGCTGAGGTCGTGGGCTCACGGGACCATCTAACCCTAGACGGTCGAGCCGCGGTCGTCTCGAGCTATGCGCTGGGCATCAAGGGCGTCGGGGATGTCCTCCAAGTGGTGATGTTGACTGCCAGTGACAAGCACTTCTATCTTGTGACGTGGTCAAGCCGGCGCGACGAGCAGTGCGAAACCATCGGAAGATTCAGGTCCATGGTAGAGACCCTTCGTTTTGTCCCTTAGCTCCACCCTCGTGTTTGAAGCGCAGGACTGACGCGAACACTGCTGGTCGGGTTTCTGAGGCTCAACGCTGACGGGGATGGCAAAGGCATTGACATGCCACCGCTCGGGCAGGTTAGCACGACGTTCAAGAAGGCTCCGAGAGCCGAGGCTGAGGATCCGGAGCCTGACAGGCTTCCCGGTGTCTAGGGGCTTCCAGGCGCAGACACCAGCGGGGTCTTTCGTATCGTAGCTTGGAGAGGGGTAGTCATGCGTAGGCAACGCTGGATTCTCGCAGCTCTCGTGGCGCTCCTCCTGCTATGTCCCTGCTTGCGGCCCAAGGCAGAGGGTCCTCTCGTTGTTACCTTCCTGGATGTGGGCCAGGGCGATTGTGAATGGCTCAGGGCCCCGGACGGGCAGGACATCGTGATTGACGGGGGCGTCGAGGCAGAGGGTCCCAATGTTCTATCATACCTGCAATCACATGGCGTGACCGACATAGAGGTAATGGTGCTGTCCCATCCAGACGGCGACCACGTGGGTGGTCTGGTGACCCTGCTGCAAAACATGCCAGTGGCGCTGGTTGTGCACAATGGTCAGACAAGCACCAGCGCAGTGTATCAGAGATTCGCTGACGCAATTCAAGCACGGGCGATACCGACGCTGGTTGTCAGAGCCGGGCAGACCCTCTCGTGGGGGCCGGTGAGCGCTACGGTGATTAACCCCGTCGACCCTCTTTTGCCAGCTACCAACGATAATTCGGTTACCTTGCGCGTAAGCTATGGCGACGTTGACTTCCTTTTTCCTGGTGATATTAGCTCTGCTGCGGAGAGTGCCCTTCTCGGTCGTGGCACCAACATCGAGGCCGAAGTGCTGAAGGTTGCCCATCATGGTAGCAAGTACTCTTCTTCGGACCCATTCCTGGCGGCGGTCCAACCCCATGTAGCAGTCATCGAAGTTGGCGCCAATTCGTATGGGCACCCCGCACCCGAGAGCATCAGCCGCCTACAACGAGCAGGGGCAACGGTCTATCGTACTGACATCGATGATACAGTGACCATCACCACCAACGGCGTGACCTGGACAGTGACAACCCAGAGCCAGCCCGCGATTCCTTGCGTTGGCGATGCCAACGGTAACGGTGTGGTGGATGTCTTCGACCTGGTCATTGTCACCAGAGCTTACAATCCGACCGGGATAGTGTCTGACGTACGAGCCGACATCAACAGAGATGGTGTAGTCAACCTCTTTGACTTGGTGCTTGTTGCAGCTAGCTATGGGTGTCGTGGCTCAACTCCGCAACCAACCCTAGTGCCTACTGCAATGCCGACCGCAACACCAACCCCGATGCCGTCCGCTACCGCAACCGAGCCACCTGCTGGGAATATCGAGGCAACCGCCTGGGTAAGCAATCCTGTACCAAGCCAGTACACGACAATGACCGTGTATGGCAAAATCACGAGGGGTGGCGCGGGGGTTCCTGGTGTGCCCATGCACACAACATGGCATTATAGGACGACTACTCCGTACTGCGATGGGGTCAGTAATAGCGACGGGGTTGCGTCGTGCTCAAGGTACATCAGTGGGGCCACCAAGGGCTACTACGTCCAGATTGACGTGACCTTCAGCTACCAAGGCCAGAGCTACACAGCGTCGACGGGTTTTAGGCCGCAGTAAGCCATAAGGAGGGCAAAGTCAGCGGCGGGTTTCTATGCTCGCTGTGCAAAGGGAGTGTGCTTTGCAGGAAAGGCGTTGGATACAAGCACACGCATTGGTCGCCGTTTTCCTGTCTGTCTGTGGCACGCTGCGAGCCGATGGCCCGCTTGTCGTGACGCTTCTAGACGTACGGCAGGGCGAAGGGATACCACGGCTGCGCCCGTAGCTCAGCGGCTAGAACAGCAGTCTTCGAAACTGAAGGCCGTGGGTTCGAATCCCTCCGGGCGCGTCTTGTGCCAGGCGGAAGCGGCGCGTTGCGCTTCCGCTTTTCTGTTGCTTTTTGGCTTTGCCATTTGCTTGCCGCGCGTGGTACAATGGGCCACCATGGCTGAGCTGCGCTACCTCGAATTCAAACCGGGACGCTGGGTGAAGCTGGTGGATGGCCAGGTGGTGGGGCCGGCTACACCCGAAGAAGCCGCTGCCTGGAAGCGCGAGCTGGCCGAGCAAATCCGGATCTGGGAGGACGTCGTCCCGCACGGCTCGTGGGCACAGCGCACTGACGCCACCGTGCCGGCCCTGTGCAGTGTACTGCTACCTTGACTGGATGAGCAACCAGTGTTACAATACCTCGGCACTTGTTGACAAGTGCCGAGGTATTGTAACATCAGGGGAGGTACATGTGCGGCAGGCATACAGTGACCGCGTCCTTGGTCTGGTGCAGAAGGCGGGCGTCCTGCGGCCACGCGACCTGCAGGCGTACGGGATACCGCGCGAGGTCCTGGGCCGCCTGTGCGCGCGCGGGCTGCTCTACCGCGCGGGACGCGGGCTCTACATGCGACCCGATGCCGACGTCACCGAGAGCCACAGTCTGGCAGAAGCCGCGAAGGCCGTACCGCAAGGGACCGTGTGCCTCCTTTCCGCACTGCGCTTTCACGGCCTGACCACCCAGGTCCCATTCGAGGTCTGGATGGCAATCCACAGAAAGGCGTGGCGCCCGCGCACGGTCTTTCCCCTGCTACGCATCGTACGGTTCTCCGATTCGGCGCTGGAAGCAGGCGTCGAGACGCATTCGATTGAGGGCGTGACCGTTCGGATCTTCAGCCCGGCCAAGACGGTAGCCGACTGCTTCAAGTACCGCAACAAAGTCGGTCTGGATGTGGCGCTGGAAGCGCTGCGCGACTGCCGACGGCAACGTAAGTGCACGGAAGGTGAGTTTTGGCACTACGCCCGCATCTGCCGAGTGGACCGGGTCATGAAGCCCTACCTCGAGGCAACCCTGTGACGCGCGTTGTCCCCGCAGACCTGCCCCGTTCGGTGAAGGGGCGGTTGCTCGACATCTACCACGCCCGTGGGGGAGACTTAACCCTGCTCCTAACTCAGTATGGCAACGAGCGACTAATTTGACACCCTTCCCTCGTGACCTTTGCCATTTGCTTGCCCCGCGTGGTACAATGAGCCACCATGGCTGAGCTGCGCTATCTCGAATTCAGACCAGGACGCTGGGTGAAGCTGGTGGATGGCCAGGTGGTGGGGCCGGCTACACCCGAAGAAGCCGCTGCCTGGAAGCGTGAGCTGGCCGAGCAAATCCGAATCTGGGAGGACATCGTCCCGCACGGCGCGCCTGCACAGCGGCATCGGATACGTTACCCCGCAAGCCCGGCTTGAGGGACGTGACCAGCACATCCTAGCCGACCGGCGCCGCAAGTTGGCCGGCGCGCGCTGCAGCGCGTCGAGGGGCGCGAGGCCAGGCTGGCCGAAGCGAGGGTAGGCCGCCACGCCAGCGCGCGTCTGCTTGAGCCGCAGCAGCTCGTCCACATCCAGTCCCGCGTCGTTCAGGGCCGCGCCGCCCGAGTCCACCGCTGCCACGGGCAGCAGCTGCAGTCCGAGACGTTGGCGCAGGAACTCGCGCTTCTCAGCGATGATCTGCAGGAAGCCCTGGCCGATGTTGCCGACGCCAACCAAAGCGAATCGGGTTGTTCTCATGCGCGCACCTCCTATGCATCAACTGTGCATGAGTATAGGGGATGGCCCGGCAGATGTCAATTGGACTCGGCGCACCTTCCCGGAGGGTGTTCGCGCGACCTGTTGATCCGCGAGAGAAGACCCTCCGGGAAGATCACCGCGCCAGTTCCCGTCGGCACACCTTCCCGGAGGGTGTTCGCGCGACCTGTTGATCCGCGAGAGAAAACCCTCCGGGAAGATC
>Ga0315294_10004805_pt1 | contig 14806 bp, 12 predicted proteins | sample YL17G13_40_MG_FD_203626 | JGI IMG/M metagenome (GOLD analysis project Ga0315294, IMG submission 203626) | Sediment microbial communities from Yellowstone Lake, YNP, Wyoming, USA - YL17G13_40 | ecosystem: Environmental > Aquatic > Freshwater > Lake > Sediment | place: USA: Wyoming | collected... | reverse complement strand
ACTTTAAAAACCTTTTCGCCATCGCACAAGCCAATGTCTATGATGCCAACGCCGTTGATATTATTAAAAAATTATATGGCGCTCATTTGGCAAGGCTTATTTATGAATCTGCTTTCACAGACCAGTTCCGCCGACGAATTGCAAGAGCTTGCGACAATAACAGCCCAGTCAATCCCCAAATAATTGAAATGGCGAAAATTATTGCCGAAGGCAGATACGTTCAGGCATTTAAGGCTTATCGCAGCGCACGCGCAAAAGATTCTCACGCCGGGGTTGAAGTCCAAAAAGCGTTAAAATCTGCGATTACTCAAAATGATAAGGCCGACAGCGCCAGTCTCGACCAGAAGCAGCAAGGCTATTTTCTAAAGCTTTGGTCTTGTGCTGCTTTTGACCCGCGAACCGGCTATAAACTCCAGCCTGGCCCAAATGCCAAATTTTATTCCCGCCGCGATGCAATCGCCACTGAAGCCGGCAGACTGCTCGATGAAATGATTGATATACCCCAAGCTGACGATCCCAATGATGTCGAAGAACCCAATGAACCCGAAGAATCAATTTAGAGTTTTTAGTTTTTAATTCTCGGTTTTGAGTGAAAGAATAAAAAAGGCCGAGGGTGAAAAAACAGCCGGCCTTTTTTTAATCGTTCAAATTTTTTAGTTGCGATTCCCCGATCGCAGTCGAGGACAAGGTTTTCGTAAAAGCAAACCGCCGAGAGAGACCCCGATTAACACTGTTTTTTTAGACACGGATTTACACGGATTAACACTGTTTATAATTTTCTCCTAAGAACAACGAGACCTAAACTAAACAAAAGAATTGTTGCGGGTTCTGGAACAATAACGTCGCTCGGCGCATACGTGCCGCTGAGAAAAATTTCCTCAGCGCCATTGTCGAGGGTATTCATACTGATGTTGAAAAGCAGCACGTCGCTGTCGTTGAGGGTAAACGGGTCGATGCCCGTGAAGATGGCATAGTCGGCGAAGCCCGCCCCTTCGCTGTTGACGGGCAGGTTAGCAGCGGGTTGTGGGTTAAGGTTGGCGATCGTTGTTCCGCCGGTATAGGATTGGTTAATCGCCGCCTGTGCGCCGCCCGACACGTCATTAAGATATGGATTGGGGACGCCTGTCGGATTGAGGACGACATCTAACTTCGCCAGCGTATTGTATAGTTCAGCGTTAATACCCGACTCATTGAGATCTAAGAATAGCACTATCTCATGGATGGACCCTGTCTGGAAATTGAGGTTGTAGTAGGCCTTCAATTCGCCCGCTGTGGTGACATAGGACTCGTCAAACAAATGGATGTCTTCACCACCGCCTTGCGGCAGCGTGTTGTTGGCGTTGTCCCCATTGAATAATCCCGCAGCGTTATGAATCTCGGATCCCGAATAGGTGAACATCCGTAGATTGAGAGTGCCGTTGCCCGATCCAGTCAAATGCGACGGTATCGCCACAATGTCGGCCGTCTGAATGTTCGAGGCCGAACTTACCGTGACCATAGACAACACGATTAACAGAAAGATTCTAAAAACTTTTATTGCGTTCATCTTCTTCTATCTTCCAAATTATTTTCAAGCCGTGACGATGTTGTTGAGGAGTGTAAAAGGGAAATACTCATTCTGAGTATGCGTACAAAACCAACATTCTCTTTCCTTTTCACTCCCAACCTTCTTCTTTCTTCCAAGTCCAGATATCCGTCTTTCAGCCTCGACTAAGGGGCCGACTAACCCTGGGCGGATTTATATTCCATAGGAAACCTATAGGCTCCCTAGGACTTTTCCCTATTGTCCCACCCACCCCCCATAATGTCAAGCAAAAATTTATGATTATTTGAAATTTTTTAAGATTTTGTTTGATTTTTATTAAAAATATGGTAAAATACGCATAAAATTAAGTGAAAAGTGAACAATAGAACAGGTAAGCAGTAGACAGAAAAAGTAAAAAGGTAAAACGCCGCCGTGCCCCTCGACTTCGCTCGGGCTAAACCGGCGGCGGCTAAACAAATTTTTACGGGAAATGAAAAATGTATCACAATGTTAATGTCAAAATCTATGTTCCAGACCTTATTGAAAAATTAGGGGTCGCAATTTTACTTTGGTTTAGAAAAATAAAATTCGGGTATCCATTCAGGAAAATAAAACTTACGCAAAGCAAACCCGCCGGGCAAAAACCCGTCGAGGCACGGTTTGCAATAGTTGACCCGGAAGATTTCGAGACTCTTAATCTATTCAAATGGTGCGCAGCAAAAGATTACGAAACTTTCTACGCTATACGGTACGCACGCATCAATAACAAAAATACCACGATAAAAATGCACAGACAAATTATGAACGCAAAGGAAAACGATATTGTCGACCATAGAGACAAAAACGGGCTTAATAACACAAGAGAAAACCTGCGAATCGCAACGGCATCACAAAATAACGCTAACAGCAAAAGAGGTATGAACAGAGGAAAATCAAAATACAAGGGAGTCTGCAGGGATGAAAAATGCGGTAAATGGCGGGCCGGCATAAAACATCAGAATAAACACATACATCTGGGCATGTTCGAAGATGAAATAGAGGCGGCAAAAGCATACGATGAGGCTGCGAAAAAATATCACGGGGAATTCGCTGTATTAAATTTCACCACAGAGAAACCCAGAGAATTTAAGATTGAAGGTTTAAGATTGAAGATTTGCGGAGTCCGCGGTTAAAAATATATTAGCAAAACAGGCCGGGGATTGTTAAAATCATTCTTTTCCTTCGACAAGCTCAGGACGGGTAAATCTTTACGGCTAAAGGGTATAAATACTTTATTAGCGAATAGTTATCAGAAACTCAGTTATCAGTAACAATCCGCGAGGCAGTTATGAAAAAGCGATTAACACTTCACGATAAGGCAAAACTTGCCTTAAAAGAGGCAGTAAAGGAAGTCTACGAACGAGCCAAGAAAAACCGGCGCCCATTGGCCGTATGGAAAGACGGCAAAGTCGTCCAAATAAAACCATGGAAGAAAAAAAAGAACTAACACTACAACGGAATGTAAGTTATGGCAGATGAATTATCAAAAGTATATGAGCCAAAGGAAATAGAACGCCTTGCGGATGAAATCTGGCAAAAAGGCAATTATTTTCATGCCGAGCCGCCTGCCAAAGGCGGCAGGAAAGCCCCTGCTTATACAATCGTAATCCCGCCGCCGAATGTTACAGGCGCACTGCATTTAGGACACGCTATCGACAATACCCTGCAGGATGTCCTTATCAGATTCAAAAGAATGCAGGGCTTTAATACGCTCTGGCTGCCGGGGACAGACCACGCGGGAATCGCGACACAATCAGTAGTTGAAAAAAACCTAAAAGCCGAAACCGGCCAAACAAGACACGACATCGGACGAGAAAAACTCGTTGAACTGATTTGGGACTGGAAAAAGCAATACGGCAACAGGATACTCGAACAGTTAAAAAGAATGGGTGCAAGCTGCGACTGGGAGCGAACAAGATTTACGCTTGATGAAGTCTGCGCAAAAGCAGTCCGGCATACCTTTGTGAATCTATTTAAAAAAGGCTTGATTTATCGCGGCAAAAGGCTTGTCAATTGGGATTCCATTTTGCAGACGGCTGTTTCCGATGATGAGGTAGTTCATAAGACAGTGCAGGGTAATTTCTGGTATATACATTATCCTTTTGTGGAGGCTGAAGGTTCTGTAACGGTTGCGACGACACGGCCGGAGACGATGCTTGGCGATACTGCGGTTGCGATAAATCCGAAAGACAAAAGAGCAAGTAAATTAATCGGCAAAAAAGTTCATCTGCCGCTGACAGGCAGGCAGATACCCATTATCGCTGACGACTATGTTAAGCTGGGCGAAGGAACAGGTTTTTTGAAGGTAACACCCGCCCACGACCCGAATGACTATGAAATTGGGCTAAGACACAAGCTTGAAATGATAAATATATTAACGCCTGACGGCAGGATAAACGAAAATGGCGGGAAATATGCGGGATTGGACAGGTATGAGGCAAGGAAGGCGGTTGTCGAGGATTTAAAGGCTCAGGGTTTGCTTGAAAAGGTTGAGCCGAGAGAGCACGAGGTTGGCCATTCGGACCGCAGCGGAGATATAATTGAGCCTTATTTATCTGACCAGTGGTTTGTAAAGGTTGAGCCGCTGGCTAAAAGGGCTATTAAAACGGTTGAGGGTGGGAAGATAAAATTTCATCCGGAAAGATTCGCAAAGACTTATCTTGACTGGCTGTATGGTATTCGCGACTGGTGCATCAGTCGCCAGCTTTGGTGGGGGCATAGAATACCAATATGGTACTGCCAGAAATGCGGGCATACAAATACCGGTATCGAAGACCCGACAGAATGCGAGAAATGCAAATCAAAAGAACTCCAACAAGACCCCGATGTACTCGATACGTGGTTTTCATCGGCGCTGTGGCCGCACAGCACGTTGGGGTGGCCAGAGGAAACGGAAGAACTGAAATTCTACTACCCGACAAATACGCTGGTTACGGCACGAGATATTATCACGCTGTGGGTATCGAGAATGGTAATGATGGGACTGGAAAATATGAACGAAATCCCGTTTAAAGATGTCTTCATCCACCCAACCATACTCGACGGAAACGGCGAAAGAATGAGCAAAAGCAAAGGAAACGGAATCGACCCTATCGACATTATCGAAACCTACGGCGCTGATGCGACGAGATTCAGCCTTTGCCAAATGACGACGGAAAGCCAGGATTTAAAACTGCCAGTTATAACAGACAATCAAGGTAGAAATATCAGCGAGAAATTCGATATCGGCAGAAATTTCTGTAATAAACTGTGGAACGCATCAAGATTCGCTATGATGAACCTCGAAGGTATTGACTTCGACGCATTCGACGCTAAAAAAATGACTATCACAGATAAATGGATTCTGTCGAGGCTCGCACAAACCACAAAAAAAGTTACAAAAATGTTAGATGAATTCAAAGTCAGCGAACCATTAATGGAAATCTACCGGTTCTTCTGGAACGATTTGTGCGACTGGTATCTTGAATGGATTAAGACAAGGATTAAAGACCCACAACAAAAAAGTACGCCGCAAAATGTGCTCGCCTTTGTGCTGGATATGACGCTGAAACTTCTGCATCCGTTTGTGCCGTTTATAACGGAAGGCATATTCCAAAAACTAAATGAAATCGCACCACAAAGAGGACTGAAAGGCCTGATAGAGCTTGACAAGACAGATGCTTTGATTATCGCTGATTGGCCAAATGGTATGGATGACTTCATTGAGGAAAAAATAGAAAGTGAAATAGGGATTGTTCAGGAAGTTGTTCGTGCGATACGGGAAATCAGGAATAAATATACCGTGCCGCCGGGGAAGAAACTGACTGCCATCGCAAACGCACCGGATAAACTATCGAAAATCCTCAATGACAACGCGGATTTAATCTGCGACAGAGCTATTCTTGACAAATTCAGCGCTTCGCCGAAGGAAAGCAAGCCTGCTAATGCGGCTACGGCAGTTGTCGAACAGATTCAGGTGTTTGTTGAAGGGTTGATTGACGCGGAGGCGGAAAGAAAGAGACTTGAAAAGCAAAAGGAAGAAATACTCGCGGGAGTAAAATCCAATGAGGCGAAATTAGGGAATGAAAACTTTATATCGAGGGCGAAACCGGAGGTCGTAGAGCAGACAAAGCAGAGGCTGGCGGAGTTAAAGAAGCAATTGGAGGCAGTAGAAAAGAACTTAACAGAATTAAAATAGAACCCTGCCATAGTGATGGCAGGGCTAACCCGAACCCCTCGGCATCCGCCTTCGCCAAGGGCTTCGTCGGATTAAGGCCGAGGGGCTAAATAACGGCGAGGAATTTAGGTTGAGGTTGGAAAGAAAAAAAGTATAATTGTGGCGGACAGCAAGGAAGCAACGGGAATTTGTTATATCGGGTAGAAAAATGAAACGAGAGAAAATTTCGATTTATATCTCCATCTTGGCACTGATCGTGTCTTCGATAAGCCTTTTGCTATCGTACCAGAATCGAGAACATGACCGCCTAGTTGCGTATGAGCAAAGAAAACAGGAACTCCGGCAACTTATGTTAGAAGGAGAGCTACTATTTGAAAAACTCGAAAAAGCAATTATGGAACACGTGAGAATAGATGAAACCCCTGAACGACGAGAGGATGCAGCCAAAATATGGATGAAGGTTAAGAATCAGCGTCGAGAAATGGAGTCGACATCTGCCGAGTTCAATAGTCTTCCCGCTACTTCGGGAACAAAGGCTCGACTTGGGCTTGAGAGGATGTTCGCTGGTATGCAACAAATTAACAAGGGTCTTCGGAAAACATTAGAGCTTGCGAACGAGCGCCATGGTGCGAGCCACAAAGAAGCAAACTCTCCCGATGACCGTGTTAATTGAGTTTTCTTTGCAAGATAGCGAAATCAAAGGACAAAGATATCTTACTAAACAGACGCAAGAAAAAGAATGTAAAAATTTGAAATTTGAGATTATTGAGAATATATGGATATTGAAGTTGAATTATCGCGCATAGTAATAGACGAGACGAGCGACCAGCAGATTATCGTCCTTAAAGAAAAAGAAGGCGAAAGAACCCTGCCGATAGTCATCGGCATCGTCGAAATAATGGCAATCGACAGAAGACTAAAAGGCAAATCGACAATCAGGCCGCTGACACACGATTTGCTGGGCGATATAATCGAGGCATTAGGGGCAAAAATCGAAAAGGTCGTTTTAAGCGATTTGCGAAACCATACATACTACGCAACAATTCACCTGAACATAAATAACAAAAAAGTTGAAGTAGATTCACGGCCAAGCGATGCAGTCGCTATCGGTGTGGCAACAAACGTACCGTTCTTTGTTGCTGAACATGTGTTTGAGGATACGTAGCCACCAAGACACGAAGGCACGAAGGAAAAGAATGTAGAATATAGAAGGTAGAAGGTAGAAGGTAGAAGGTAGAAAAGACGAAAAGAACATCCAACATTGAACAATTGAACTTTGAACATTGAATAAGATTGCCACGGCCTAACGGCCTCGCAATGACATTATTGGCAGACATTATCCTTTGTTTGCGGTTTTTGAGAGAAAATAGTAACGATAATCAAAAGAAAGACCGCAACAGTCAGCATCGAGTCGGCGATATTAAAGGCAGGGAAATGCACATCCCTATAATAAAAATCGAGAAAGTCGCGGACTTTGCCGGCGTTAAAAAGCCTGTCATATAAATTGCCGCAGATACCCGCAGCAAATAATCCAAGCGAAAAAACAACAACGGCCTGCGGTTTGCGGGCCAGTAAAAATACTGCAAAAACAATAACAATCGCAACAAATGAAACCAATATCAATGGAATTGTTTTATCGGCTGCGATGCCCCAGGCTGCGCCGCGATTCTCAACGAGCACAAATTGAAAAAAACCATCCAAAACCGTGTATCGCGGGAAGGCACGAGAACTGAGCCAGTGAAAAACAAGAGATTTTGTCCATAAATCGGCGGCAAGGCCAAGTATAAAGACCGGCCAAAATAATAAATGCGAGGCAGGAGCGCTTATCCGGCCGGTTAAAAAACCCCAAAGCCGAGAGCAGCAGCATTTGTCAGCGGTTTCGGTCAAGCCGGCCCCCTACTGTGTGTATTTTCTGTATAATTTCAGGAGCTTGTCCTGAGAAGGATTCAAATCGAGAGAACGACCCCAGTGACTAATCGCCTTTGCCCTGAAATCAGCGGCGTCTGCATCACCGAGATTCTTCAAATCCCTGTACTTCATCATATATGCAACACCAAGACCCTTGTGGCCGCGCCAATCGTCAGGACGAAGCTGAACGGCCTTGAGATACCTGTCGATAGAAAGGTCTGTTTGGCTGAGCTTGAGATAAACAAACCCGAGATGCCGCCAGACTTCGGCATTCGAAGGCTCGGCTGCCGCAACCGACTCAAGCAGCTGTCTTGCAGAATCATACTGCTGGGCCCGCAGATACACAACAGCAAGCTGAAGCTGTATGTTGGGGTCATTGCCTTTCAACTCGAGGGCCCGCTTATATGAATCGATAGCCAGCTCATTGTCCTGTCGGGCGGTATATATGTTACCCAGCAATTTCTCGACTTCACCGTCGGCCGGGGCAAGTTCCCTGGCCGATTGGCCATACTTAAGCGCTGATTCATAATCGCCAAGCTTGTAATAAGAATCCGCCGCTTCGCACAACATTTCACTGCTTTGCGGGTCAAGCTGGCAGGCCTTTGCATAGGCCTTTGCCGCCGAGGTAAAATCGTTCATCAGATTATAAACCTGGCCGAGGTTGCGAAAATCCTCATAAGACCACGGATTAAGCTCCGCAGCCTTCAGGTAAGCCCGTTCGCTTTGAGGCAAATCGTTCTGCCGGAGATAAATACTGCCGAGAAGGGAATAAGCTATCGCAAAATCGGGGTTTTTTTTAACGGCCAGTTTGAGCTTTTCAACCGCATGGTTCGGCTCATTCGAGCCGGCAAGCGCTACGGCATCGACATAAAGGCTAACGGGATTTTCCTTTTTCGCAGATTCACCGCAGCCCCCAACAAAGACAAGAGCCACTATAATAATACTTAACCGCAAAACCAATAATTTGATTGCACCCGGCATAAGTCAATCCTTCCCACCTAAGGCGGGCAAGTCCCAGTAGAAAAGTTCAGTCCGGTTAAAAATCCGTTTTCACAATTATACCAGACTAAGAGCTTCTGTCAAAAGGTTTTAAGAAAAAAAGGCGTTAAAGTTCTTCTTGCAAAACGTCTTTTTTGAGGATATAAAGACACTAAAAACAAGGAAAAATAATGAGGTACAGCAAGGCTTTTATACCGACAGTAAAAGAAGTGCCGGCCGACGCTGAGATTCCAAGTCATCAGCTAATGATTCGCGCGGGGCTGATGCGGAAACTTGCAAGCGGGACATATATCTACCTGCCGTCAGGCTGGCGAGTACTGATGAAGGTTATGAATATCGTCCGCGAAGAAATGGACAAGAGCGGCGCACAGGAAATCCTTATGCCAGCCGTTCAGCCGATGGAACTGTGGCAGCAGACAGGACGAAACGTCGATTACGGACCGACAATGGCAAAATTTACCGACAGGCACGGCAGAGAAAACGTGCTCGCCCCCACCGCTGAAGAAGTCGTTACAAGCATCGCCGCAGGAGAGATAAATTCATACAAACAACTTCCAATAAATCTCTATCAGATTAGCTTCAAATTCAGGGACGAGTTTCGGCCGAGGTTCGGTGTGCTGCGAAGCCGGGAGTTTATGATGAAAGACGCCTACAGCTTCCACGCTGACCAGATGAGCCTCGATGAAACATATAAAATAATGTACGAAACTTATAAAAGGATTTTCAGCAGATGCGGCCTGAAATACGCGATAGTCGAGGCTGAATCAGGCGAGATGGGCGGCAGCGGCTCTCACCAATTCACTGTGCCGTGCGAATCAGGCGAAGATATAATCGTCCAGACTGAGGACGGCAGCTATGCAGCAAATCTTGAAAAGGCACCTGTTGACGCCCTGCCAAAAATTGAAACTAATAAAGAGTATCCTCTTATTGAGGAAATTCACACGCCAAACCAAAAAACCATAGACGAAATCTGCACATTCTTAAAGGCAAATGCAAAAGAGCTTATCAAATCACTTGTTTACAAATCAGGCAATGAGCTAATCCTTGTTCTTGTCCGCGGAGATTTTGAAATAAATCCGGAAAAGCTGCGAACTGCCGCTGGAAAATCCATAGAACTTGCGGATGAAGAAACGATTAAAAAAATTACCGGAGCCCAAGTCGGTTTTGCAGGACCTGTAGGACTTGCTGAAAAAGTAAATAAACTCATTATAGACCATTCAGTTCTGACAATCGAAGCCGGGGTTACCGGAGCAAATAAGACAGATTATCATATTAAAAACGTCGTGCCGGGGCGGGATTTTCCTACCGATGGCAAAAATGTAATAATTGCCGATATAAGAAATGCCGTCGAGGGCGATACCTACAAAGGCAAAAAACTACTGTTTAAAAGAGGCATCGAGGTTGGGCAGGTTTTTAAGCTTGGCACAAAGTACAGCAGCAAGCTCGGTGCAAAATTCCTCGATAAAGACAGCACTGAAAAGCCGTGCATAATGGGCTGCTACGGCATCGGCATAAACAGGATTGTCGCATCAGCAATTGAGATATCGCGCGACGATGACGGCATTATCTGGCCGATAAGCATTGCACCTTATGAGGTTATTATCGTTCCTGCGGGAAATAACGATGAAATCATTGGGGCTTCGGAAAAACTTTACAATGAATTGACTGCCGCCGGCGTGGAAGTACTGCTCGATGACAGAGACGCGAGAGGCGGCGTAAAATTCAAGGATGCAGACCTTATCGGAATACCAATCAGAATAACAATCGGCGCCAAATCAATCGCTGAAAACTGCGCTGAAATAAAACTTCGCAGAGAAAGCAAAATAACAAAAGTCCCGCTGACAGAAGTAAAAGAAAAAACATTAAGGTTAATTGAGAAACTTAAAACCGAACTGGATGTGGACGCTTAAAAAACCTGAGCCGGTAAAACTTATCGTAGGGATACTCGCCTGCGACCAGCGGGCTGTAAATGCCGCTGTTGATATGATAAAGGCCAAATTCGGAAACTGCGACCTTGAAAGCCCTGTATGGCCTTTTACGCATACCGAATATTATGCGAACGAAACCGGAAAAGAGATTGTCAAGAAATTTGTGGCAATTGAAAAACTGATTTTGCCGGATAAACTGGCGGATATAAAACTCAAGACCAATAAAATGGAAAAAAAACTTGCCGTAAGGCTCGGCGGCAATTTGACGAGGCCTGTCAATCTCGACCCCGGCTATATCGAACCGTCAAAACTTGTGCTGGCGAGTACGAAAAATTTTTCGCACAGGATACATATCGGTAAAAAAATCTGGGCTGAAGTTACGCTAATTTTCAGCAAGGGACAGTGGAAAGGTTTCGAATATTCCTTTCCCGACCATAAAGAAGACAGGTATCACGGATTCTTCAGCCAGGTCAGGGAAAAACTTGTTCAGCAGTTAAGGGAGTAATTTTGTGATAAATCCGTCTATCGTTTATTTAGCGGTTCCTTTGACGGCCTTTGCCGTTTCGGCAGTTCTGACGGCAGTGGTTAAAAAACTTGCTCTGGCGAGCGGATTTGTCGCTCATCCGCAGCCGGACAGATTCCACAAAGAAACCATACCCTTAGGGGGAGGAATCGCAATATTCGCAACAATGGCTCTTTTCTGTATCGCGGCAGCTATATCCGTCAGGCTATATCCGGCTTTGGTGACGAAAGAAAGCGGTTTTTACATCCAGGATTTTGCCGCTAAAATACAAGAATTGGTTATAATAATCGTCTGCTCTGCTGTGCTGCTGGTGCTGGGGTTGTGGGATGATATAAAAAACCTCGGGCCGGCGACCAAACTGCTGGTGCAGTTTGTTGCCGCATTTATCGCAGCCTACTTTGCCGATGTAAGGGTAGAACTTTTCATCGAAAGCAAAATCATCACCTCAATTATAAGTTCCATCTGGATTGTGCTTATTATCAACGTATTCAATTTCTTAGACAATATGGACGGCGCAAGCGCCGGAATCGCTCTTATAATTTCCATAATCCTGTTTTTTACAGCAGTTCTTTCAGGACAGGTCTTCGTGAGTGGTTTTGCGCTGATTTTTGCAGGGACGCTGGCAGGTTTTCTTGTCTTCAATTTCTTCCCGGCCTCGATTTTTATGGGCGATGCGGGGTCGCTTGTCGTCGGGTTTTTCGTCGCACTTATTACACTAAGAACAACGTATTACCAGAGCACCGACAGCAGTAAATGGTATGTTGTGCTGATGCCGCTGGTGATAACGGCCCTGCCGCTGTATGATTTTATAAGCGTAACCGTCCTGCGAATAAGCCAGGGCAAAAGTCCCTTTGTCGGCGATACACAGCACTTCTCGCACAGACTTAAAAAACGGGGACTTTCCGAAGTGCAAACGGTGCTTACGCTTTATCTTGCGACACTTGCGACAGGCCTGGGCGCAATCGTTCTGAAAACCATCAACTCAGCGTACGGTATTCTTGTATTTGCACAGACGGTTCTGGTGCTGGGGATTATCGCTATTCTCGAATCGACCGGAAAAGATGACTCAGAAAAATAACAACAAAACACTCCATATTTTTGAATCGGTTCTCTTTGTGTTCCTTATGTGCGTTATCGCCCTGAGACTGAGCTTTATGGAAAACCCCAGCATAGAATCATTCAGCCTGCCGGGGGTTTTTTACGACAATCTTGTGAGCGTAATCATTTCGAGCCTTCTGATTATCTCTGGGGCTGTCTGGTTTGCCGTCAGGTTGTCCGGCGGAAAATACCGGATGAGCGGAATTGAGTACGGCGTACTGATTTTCATCATTGCCGCTGTTTTAAGCACAATCGCAGCTTCGAACCGCAGAACTGCCATAACCGATTCAATTACAATCCTGTCGGCAATGGTAACGGCTGTTGTGCTTTCGAATCTTCTGGAAACAATCGAAAGAAAAAAAGTCCTGCTTTTTGTGCTGACAGGTATGGCCATTGCAAACGTATATCAGTGCACTGAGCAGTCCTTCAGCAGCAACAAACTTATGATAGAAGAGTATAAGGCCGAGCCTGTAGTCCAGCTCCAAAAACTCGGCATCGAGCCGGGCTCCTTTGAACAGATGCTCTATGAAAACAGATTGTATTCAAAGGATGTCAGGGGGTTTTTCACTACGGGCAACAGTGTCGGGAGTCTGCTGGTCCTTGCAATCTTCTGCACCTTCGCCGCTTTTGATTTTAAGGTCAAACTGTCTGAAAAGAAAAATGCCTTAAAGAAACTATGGCTGCCGACGGTTTTGCTGCTTGTTCTCTTTGCCGGGCTGCTTGAAGCACACAGCAAAGGCGCAATTGCATCCTTGGCCGCTGCAGGAGGCTTGCTGTTTTTATCTGTAAGATTCGGTCAAATTCTCCGACGCCACCAAGGCCTTATAATTATCTCTGCTGTTATTTTAATTATCCTCTGCACAGCCTTCATCGTCAGCTACGGCGCTGGGCACAATAAGCTGCCCGGCGGAAATTCAATGCTGGTCAGATGGCAATACTGGGCGGCGGCAGTAAAAATTGCAGCCGGCCATTTGATAACAGGAATCGGAGGAGGGAACTTTAGCTCGTACTATACACACTACAAAATACCACAAGCCCTTGAGACCATCAAGGACCCGCACTGTTTCATACTGAGCATACTGAGCCAATACGGAATAATCGGCATGGCTGGATTCTGTATGGCGATATTTTACCCGATTATAATGTGCAGCATACAAAATAAAGCCTCCGGCAGACTTGCTGAAAACAGCCTGACTGCCCTTGCAAAGGTTAGCGGGATTTCGATTGTTCTTGTCCTGCTGTTTGTCAGGCCGATCGCCATAAGAGCAGAAATCGGCAACAGCATCGATGTTATTCTATATGTCATTGCCATTATGTATGCCGCACCGGCATTTTTTGCGGGAACGACATTATGGCTATGTACGCGAACCGAAGAACAATCAAAAACCAGACAAATCTTCGTCGCTGCAATTTTATGCGGACTTCTTGCTGTGTTAATCCACAACCTAATTGATTTCGCACTGTTTGAGCCGGGGATAATGACGGCCTTCTGGGCGTGTGTCGCATTAGTCAGTTCTGATTACCGACCGAAAAATATTACAGACAGCGATTTAAAACCAAATAGAACAAGTCCCATTAGAGTCAAGGAATCAAAGATTCCTGACGGCCACCAAAGGCGGCCTGACTCTAACGGGACAAGAAAAAACATCCTCGCCGCTTCAGCGGTACTGACGGCAGCGGCTCTTATATGGTTCTGTATAATACCGGGAGTAAAAACGGCTGTAAAAACAGAAACAGCGAGACTGCTTTTCGCAAACGGGGAAATTGAAGAAGGAACAACGCTTTTACTCGATGCCAGTGCAGACGATATTTTAAACCCGACTCCTGCCGCCTTCGCGGGAAAAATGCTCCTGTATGCATTCGAAATGAACCCCGGAAATTCGCCAGAAATTCTATTAGCGGCTGAAAAATCACTGCTGACGGCCATCCAGAGAGACAAGGCCGATTACAAAAATTACGAAAACCTCGCCAAAGTCTATGAAACGCTTGCACAGATAACGCCTAATAGGCGGTCTTTCTGGTTTGAAAAGGCCTTTTCAGCCCTTCAAAATGCGATGGAACGATACCCTGCCTCCTCAGAACTGCATACCGAATTTGCGGAAACCTGTGAGCTGCTTGGCAACATCAACCTCGCAATTGAACACTACAAAAAGGCTGTAGAAATAGAAGACGCATATACCGAGCAGTTTAAAATAATGTATCCCGGCAAAGAAATCTTCAGCAGAATGGGCAAAGTAAAATACATCCAGGCCAGGGAAAAAATCGAGAATTTACGAAGATAAAGGAAAAATAATAAATCTATATCAGCGGAGTTAAGTATGAAAAAAATATTGCTTGTCTTTACCGTTCTTTTATCGGCCGGCATCTGCACAGCCGAGCCGCCTGATATGACAAAATCCGTTGTAATGATTCAAATCGTCAAACAGGGCTACGATTACACCACGCCGTGGAAACAGCAATCCACATCAGGAGGTGTAGGCTCCGGCTTTATCATTGCAGGAAATAGAATCATTACAAACGCTCACAATGTTTCAGACAACCGATATATCATCATTAAAAAAGAAAATATCGCGAAAAAATACCCCGCCAGCGTTGAATTTATCGGCCATGACTGCGACCTTGCTCTGCTG
>Ga0315294_10004804_pt1 | contig 14806 bp, 13 predicted proteins | sample YL17G13_40_MG_FD_203626 | JGI IMG/M metagenome (GOLD analysis project Ga0315294, IMG submission 203626) | Sediment microbial communities from Yellowstone Lake, YNP, Wyoming, USA - YL17G13_40 | ecosystem: Environmental > Aquatic > Freshwater > Lake > Sediment | place: USA: Wyoming | collected... | reverse complement strand
GTTCTTTCTTTGTATTCATAATAGGTTCCAATTGTGGCCTCCTTTGGGTATTATACTCTTTCTTAGGCATTACAGCCTAAAGTTAATTAACCCTTCTACTTGAGGTCACTGTCGCTGAAAAAACGGGGAAATGCGGGAAAGGTTTTCATGTGCTAACGAGTTATCTGATACTAAAGCACTAGATTTTATTCTTTGGCTTATACCTAACAAGAAGAAAAAACGGTAAGAGGCGTAACTACGATATTCCGGCGAACGACTGCGAAATTTAGCTTTGAACGAGCCACAAAATCGGTTTATAACCTGCCTGCCGGCAGGCAGGAAGGGCGAAATTTGTTTGCTGTCATAGACAAGTAAGCAATTCCGCCGACCTATTTCTTAGGTTGTCGGAGGCGGAATGAGGCGACGCGGTAGCGTCAGCCGAGTTATTTCGCCCCCGATTTTTGGCGAAGTGAAAAGCGTGAAGAATTTCGCTTTGGAGTGAGCGGAATATCGTAGTTAAAGCAAGCGGAATATCAGTATTAATAAAGGATGATATGCGCATAATAGCCGGTAAATACAGGTCGAGGCTGATAAAAGTGCCGAAGGATGCGGAAGTAAGGCCGACGAAGGATCGTATCAGAGAGGCATTGTTTAATATAATAACGGAATATATAAGCGGCGCGGAAGTGCTTGATATATTTGCCGGCAGCGGCGCATTCGGCATAGAGGCCATTTCAAGAGGGGCGGAAAGCGCCACATTTATCGACAGCGAAAAAACGTGCATTAAAACGATAGAGGATAATGTTAAGACGCTTGGCATAAACGGGGGCAAGGTAAACTTACTCAGGATGGATGCTTTTAAGGCCATTGATAAACTCTGTAATGAGGGTAAAAAGTTTGATATAGTGTTGCTCGACCCGCCTTATTATGAAGAGATAGCAAAAAAATGCTTGATTAAACTGGGCGAGCGTGATATACTAAAACCTCATTGCATAATCGTCGTCGAACATCACAAGAAAGATATTTTACCGGCCGAATCCGGTAGTATAACTTCTTATCGCACCGCACGTTACGGAGATATCCGGTTAACATTTTATAAAGTAAAATGAAACATGTTTGTATTGAGTATAGAGTATTGCGTATTGTGAAAAATCTATACCTTGTACTCACAACTCAATACTCACGACTCAATACTAATACATGGATACTAGCATATGAAAAAAGTCGCGGTATACGCGGGAAGCTTTGACCCCGTCACTTACGGGCATGTTGATATAATAGAACGGGCTGCGCGCATATTCGATCACGTCATAGTAGCCGTTGCGCATAATACCCAGAAAAAACCGATTTTTGGTGTCGGCGAAAGGGTATCTATGCTCGAAAAAGCGACAAAGCATATACCCAACATAGAAATAGACGATTTTAACGGCCTCGCCGTAGATTATGTCATGAAGAAAAAAACGAATGTTTTAATAAGAGGCCTGAGGATGGTATCGGACTTCGAATATGAATTTCAGATGGCGCTGACAAACCGTAAGATAAACGATAAAGTGGAAACGATATTCTTAATGCCGAGCGAATCATATTCCTACCTTTCAAGCACTCTCCTGAAAGAAGCGGCGATATTGGGGGCGGACCTTAAGAGTTTTGTCCCTGATTTTATAGAAAAAGAACTTAAGAAAAAACTGAAGAGGAAATAGCAGTTCAAATGGATCCCATAATACTCATAAGAGAGAAGGCCAAGAAGAATTTACAAAAAGTGGTTTTACCCGAAGTCGACGACGCGAGAGTCCTTGAAGCCGGTTTCCGCGTGGCGAGGGAAAAGATAGCAAAAGTAGTTTTTTTGGGAAATGTCGAAGATACCAAATCGAGCCTGCTCAAATTCGGCAGATATAACGAAAAGATGATAGAGATAGTCGACCCGAAGACATCGGGTGAGCTTGATACGTTTGCGAAAGAACTATCCCAAAGGCGCAGGAATAAATATCCCGACGAGCAATCCGCGAAAAAAGTGTTAGTAGATGACCCTGTTTTTTTTGGGGCCATGATGGCCAGCAAGGATCTGGCGGGCGGTTTCGTTGCCGGCGCAAGCCATACAACTAGCGATGTCGCAAGGGCGGCCATTCATTGCCTTGAAGTTGACGAGTTAATCGGCGTAGCGTCAGGTTCTTTTGTTATGTATATAAAAGGATCTCATTACGGCGACAACGGACTTTTCGTTTTCGCCGATTGCGGTTTAGTGCCGGACCCGAATCCGCGCCAATTGGCCGGGATAGCGATATCTTCGGCAAAACTGTATGAGCAGTTATTTGATAAAGAGCCGCATGTTGCAATGCTGAGTTATTCCACAAAAAGCAGCGCCCAAGGGCCGCTTGTGGAAAAAATAAAACGGGGCGTAGAAGAAGCTAGGCGGCTAGTCCCGGATATTTCAATAGACGGCGAATTTCAGGTTGACAGCGCCCTGGACCCGGAAGTCGCGAAAATAAAGACTAGCATAAAAGACAGCAAGGTTGCGGGAAGGGCAAATGTACTCATATTTCCGAATCTCGACAGCGGGAATATAGGTTATAAGTTAGTTCAGAGATTGGCCAATGCTAGGGCCATAGGCCCTCTTATACAGGGACTTAAGAAACCGGCGAGTGACCTTTCAAGGGGCTGCATCGTCGACGATGTCATTGACGCCATCGCTATTACGGCAGTGAGAGCACAAGGTAAATAAGACCACAACTTACGGAGCCATTACTTTAACATGTATGTAACGTAAGTTGTATGGTCGAATTTACCCTTGACCCTTGACATTTTGCGAAAGCAAAATGTCAAGGGTCAAGGGTTCAATTCGCACAGTGACTTATGTCACAAGCGCGCGAAGATAGTAGCTCCATAAGTCACGTGCTCATTGAAGGAGGAAAAATGCCGAATCCAAAACGGAGACATTCAAAAGCAAGAGGCAGGTGGAGAAGGACGCATTACAAAATAGACATGCCTAATCTTTCTACGTGCCCTAATTGCAAGAAACCAAAATTGCCTCACCGGATATGCCCTAATTGCGGGTATTATAACGGAAAGCCCGTTGTCGAGATAAAAGAAAAGAAAAAGAAAGCGAAGAAATAATCCCGACGGAGAAAAATAAATGAGGATAGCTATTGACGGTATGGGCGGTGACCGCGCCCCGCAGGTTGTGGTAGACGGCGTTGTAATGGCGGCAGAGGAGTATGGCTACGACATAGTCCTTGTCGGCGATAAGACCATATTACGAAGAGAGCTTTCCAGGTATAAAAGGTACCCCGATAATATATACATCGAACACGCTTCCGAAGTCGTCGCTATGGATGAAGCGCCTGCTGTATCGGTCAGAAAAAAGCGAAATTCATCGATTGCCGTCGGCGTAGAACTTATAAAAAGCGGCGAAGCAGATGCTTTCATATCTGCTGGTAACACCGGCGCGGTCGTGTGCTCCGCTACATTGGGATTAGGTCTTTTACCCGGCGTTGAAAGGCCGGGCATAGCCATAGTATTCCCGACTTTCAAGGGAGTCTCTATGATGATAGACGTTGGCGCCAACATAGACCCGAAGCCGCTTCACCTTTTACATTATGGAATAATGGGCGACGCCTACTGTAAATTTATATTGAATAAACAGAAACCCACTATCGGACTTCTTAGCATAGGCGAAGAAGCCACAAAAGGCACGGATTTCGTCAAGGAAACCCATAAGCTGCTCGAAGAAAGCAGACTGAATTTTGCCGGGAATATAGAAGGCCGGGATGTTTTTACGGGAAGATGCGACGTAGTGCTTTGCGACGGTTTTGTGGGAAATGTAGTCCTGAAAGTGGCCGAGGGTATCGGCGGTGCCATTACCAAGCTTCTTAAAAGCCAGATAAAAAATAGCCCGCTCGCGAAGATAGGGGCTTTGATGAGCAAGCCGGCATTTATGAGGCTATGGAGAGACCTGGATTATTCCGAATACGGCGGCGCGCCGCTCTTGGGAGTAGATGGCAACGTGATTATAAGTCATGGTTCTTCGACTCCTAAAGCCCTAAAGAATGCGATAAGAAGGGGAGCTGAATTTAAAGAAAACGAATTGAACAAGCGTATAGTCGAAGAACTTGAAAGCTATTAAATGAGCACATAACTTACGGAGTCAAAGTGAAAAAAAGACAAGCGGCAAAAAAGGAGCGCGTCGGCGTAATAGGGACCGGCAAATTTCTTCCTACCAAAATTTTAACTAATGCTGATATTGAAAAAATGGTAGAGACGTCGGACGAGTGGATAACTACCAGGACCGGCATAAAAGAACGGCGTATAGCCTCAGAAGGCATAGCGGCGGCATTTATGGGCTCCGAAGCCGCGAAAGAGGCCATCGAAAACGCCAACCTTACCTCAGAAGACATAGAATTAATCATCACAGCCACAATAACTCCCGACATGCAGTTTCCCTCAACAGCGTGTTTAATCCAAAGCAGGATCGGAGCTGTCAATGCCGTATGTTTTGACATAAGCGCGGCCTGCGCGGGATATGTTTATGGAATAGCCGTTGCCGAGCAGTTTATAAAATCCGGATTATATAAGAACGCGGTGGTTATAGGCACCGAAAAGATGTCGTCTGTCACGGATTGGAAGGACAGGAATACCTGCGTTTTATTGGGAGATGGCGCCGGCGCGTGCGTGATGAGTAAAGTAAAGACCGGAGGCATACTATCGGTCTATTTAGGTTCGGACGGCAGAAACGCGTCTCTCTTAGAAATACCGGCCGGCGGTTCACTTAGGCCATCCACTCACGAAACGATAGATGCGAGATTGCATTATATGAAGATGAGCGGGGGAGAGTTGTTTAAAGAGGCCGTGAGGATAATGGCGGATGCCGGTAATAAAGCTATGGCGCTGAGTGGATTGAAATGCGTAGATGTGGACCTTGTAATACCTCATCAGGCGAATATAAGGATATTGTTGGCAGTGGCAAAAAGGATGAATCTGTCGCCGTCAAAAGTATATTTGAATATAGAAAGATACGGCAATATGTCAAGCGCCTCTACGGCAGTAGCGCTTGCCGAGGCAGCCCAGGAAGGAAAGATCAAAAAAGGCGATAAGATAATTTTGGATGCCTTTGGCGCGGGCCTGGTTTGGGGCGCCATCGTCATGGAATGGTAAAATGTCTAAAATCGCGTTCATATTCCCCGGACAAGGCGCCCAATACGTAGGCATGGGAAAAGATTTTTACGACACCTTCCCGACCGCAAAAAAGACTTTCGACGAAGCGAGCGAAATACTGAAATTTGACATAGCGAAGTTGTGTTTTGAAGGCCCCGCCGAAGAATTGACAGCCACCAAAAATAGCCAACCTGCCATATTAGTGACCAGCATAGCGATTCTTCGCGCTTTTAAATCCGGCCGCGGAAAAGATATAAAACCTTCCGCATGCGCGGGCTTGAGCCTCGGAGAATACTCGGCGCTTGTTGCCGCCGGTTCTATATCTTTCCGAGATGCCGTTAAACTTGTCAGGCAAAGAGGGCAATTTATGGAAGAGGCGTCTCTTGAAAATCCCGGTAAGATGGCGGCGATCATGGGCCTAGAATTGGACGCTGTTGAAGAAATAACAAAAGAAGCGGGGAGTCAGATAGCCAGTCTTAATTGCCCGGGCCAGGTAATAATATCGGGGTCTTCCGAAGCAGTTGAAAAGGCAATAGAACTTGCGAAGCAAAAAGGGCCCGTTAAATCCGTTTTTCTTGCCGTTAGCGGCCCATTCCATTCGTCGCTGATGACAAAAGCAAGCGACAGGCTGGACCTGGAGCTTAATAAAATAAATTTGAGTAAACCTACTGTACCATTTATCAGCAATGTTACTGCCACCTACATAGATGATATTTCATCTATTAAAAAAAATCTCGCCTTGCAGGTAAATCACCGCACACTTTGGGAAAATTCCATACGCCTTATGATTAAAGATGGAATTAATGCATTCTACGAAATAGGCCCAGGATCAGTCTTGAAAAGCCTATTAAGAAAAATTGATAAAACGCTGATGACATATAATATCGAGACTTCTCTGGGGATATACTGATTTAAATTAGCCTTACTGATGCAAAATCATATTTGTAGGTATTGAGCCATCCGAGGAATGAAACATGTGGTTGCTTATATTATTGCTTCTAACAGTTACCTTCGTAATTTGCTGGAGCCTTTTTGGTTATTATATATTTTTATGGATAGTAGGCATTTTTAGGGAAAAAAGGCTCATACGCATACCATTATCCTTGCCAAAAGTTTCAATAGTCGTTCCATGCTTTAATGAAGAGGAGCGCATCCTCTCGAAACTGAAAAATATACGAGATATTGATTATCCAAAAGATCTTCTGGAAGTATTCTTCATTGACGGTGGCTCTTCCGATAAAACGGTCGATTTATTAGAAGGAGCAATAAAGGATGCCGAGCCTTATAAAGTGGTCAAATCTCCTAAAAAGGGTAAAATACATCAGTTAAATTATATTTTGCCAAGCCTAAAGGGAGATGTAATCATAAATACTGATGTTGACGCAAGACTTTACAGCGATGCAGTAAAATGGATAGTAGCAGAATTCGACGCAAGAGACGATATATTAGTCGTTGGCGCATACTGCCGGCCCGAAGATGCGATAGAGGTTGAAAAATATTATTGGGCATCTCAGAATAAAGGAAGATTTCTGGAAAGCGATGCCGTGAGTGCTTCCGTAGTCATTGCGCCGTGTTATGCGTTTCGAAAGGGGCTAGTCTCGGAATTTCCGAAAGATGTGGTTGCGGATGACGCCTACGCGGCTTATATTGCACATGTAAAAAATGGAATAGTTGTTTATTCTCGCAGAGCGATCGCCATAGAAACTCGTTGCCCGCAGAATTACGAAGATTTCATTCCTCATAAATTCCGCAAAGGTAATGCCTATTTACGGGAATCATTGCGGTTCATGTATCTTTTGCCCGATATGGATCCGTTCTGTAAAATGATGTTTATAACGAAGATGATCCAGCAGCTCTTGTTGCCGGCCTCGATGCTTTTTTGGTTGATGATCGCAGGGGTACTGCTGACGATGTTTCGTTACGATATCATGACGATCGTTTGCCTTGTTCTACTTTTTCTTTTTGTCTTGACCAGCGCAATATTCGCCACTGTGAGGCTTCCTGATGGGGGGGAAAGGTATTCCTTGATTACGGTTATACGCGGATATATAGTTACTATTCTAATTATGCTGGCCACAGGTGCAACGTACATGTTCTACAAACAAAGTAGCGCATATCCGCGCCTCAACAATAATAAGCATGGTTCGTGATCATTCCATAGGCATTCGGAAAGACGACTTAAATGAGAAGGTTGACTGATTTTGCTATTAACCTAAAATACGCATTTAGGTTCCATAAGCCGTTGCTCACACTTAGATTGACAAAGACGGTTTTGCGGAGCTATGTCTTCAAGCGTACCCCGCTTCGCTATGTAGACTTTTGCCTTGATTTTACCTGTAATCTAAATTGCCAGCACTGTTTTGCCCAAGCGTTGAAACGATCAGATTGCCGAACTATCAGTATTGATGAATACAGGGACATTGCGGAACAATGTATGGCGCTTGGGGTCGTGAATTTTTCATTTCAAGGCGGCGAGCCTTTACTAATCGAAAATCTTTCCGAGATAATAGGGGTTTTTGAGCCTCAACGCAACCTTATCTCTGTCACGACGAATGGGACACTCTTGACCGAACCTAAGATTAAAGAATTAAAAAAAATGGGGGTGGATATACTTACCGTTAGCCTTGATAGTTCCATCGCGTCAGAGCACGATACATTTCGCGGAGTCAATGGCAGTTTTGAAAAAACTTTGCGCGGGATTACCTTGGCTCTGAAAAATGGGCTGCGCGTTACGATAGGTTGCGTCGTGACGCATGCTAGCTTGAGAAGCGAGGGTTTTTTGGGCCTTATAAATACGGCGCAGCGACTTAAGTCTGTCCTGTATATCATCCTTCCTGTTGCCGCCGGCCGCTGGGCAAATCGTAAAGACATTTATCTGACCGACAGCGACCTCTTATTTATAGACGAACTCACCAGGAAATATAAATATGTGCGAACCGATTTTTTGGGAAATCTTGGCGGTTATGGATGCGGAGCCGCTAAAGAGATACTGTATATTACGCCATACGGAGATGTCCTAACGTGTCCATTTGTGCATATCTCTTTCGGAAATGTGCTCAATGAGCGATTAAGTGTTATACGGAAAAGGGCCCTGAAGAACGGTTACTTTGCCGGTTATCATAAGAAATGTCTGGCCTCCACAGATGAAGATTTTATCAGGCTATATTTGAGCAAAACACTTACCGCAAATAGATTACCGCTCAGGTGGGATGAAGTGTTTAACGAAGGAGCCATATAATTGAGATGTTTTGTTACGGGAGGAACAGGGTTCATCGGCTTGGCCCTTATACAAAAGTTGCTCGGTAGTGGCCATGAGGTGGTGGCCCTCGTAAGGAAGGATAATAATAAATTACCAAAAAGCGTTACAGCTATCCATGGTGATATTGAGCAACCTGAGACTTGGAAAGACGCGGGATATGGCTGCCAGAGGATTTATCACTTAGCGGCTATTATCTCTTTTAATACCAATGATTCAAAGCAGCTTCTTGCGGTAAACGGAACGGGAACGCGCAATATTCTGAAAGCCGCAATGCGGTGGGAAATTGAGACTACTATAGTAGCAAGTAGCGCTTGCACGTTAGGTATTTCGCCGAGTCCTTCATTTTTTTTGGATGAGTCCTCTTATCCGAGCCAGTCTATTATAAATAGTAACCCCTATCTTAAAAGTAAGATTGCTGCAGAAGAGGCGGCGCGAGAATATGCCTCCCGCCGCAAAGTGGTCATAATAAACCCAACTACGGTATATGGCCGCGGAGATTGGACGTTAAATTCGGGGACGTTGATTAAGACCATAACGCGCGCCAAGGTAATACCGGTGCCGCCCGGAGGAAGCAATGTAATTGATGTCGAAGATGTTGTTGAGGGCATATACTTGGCGGGAGAGCGCGGACAGACAGGGCGGCGATATATCCTCGGAGGACATAACCTGCCATTTCGCGCTATTTTTTCTACCATAGCGCAGGTAGCGCGTACGAAGGCTATATTTGTGCCGCTTCACCCTTGGTTGCGTCAGCCCGTCGCATTGGCTTCGGGCTTGTTTGGCGCTTTATCTAACAGCCGATTTATCACATCGCAAATCGTAAATGATATGTTTTTGTTCAAATATTACTCCACGGCGCTCGCAGAAAAAGAACTGCAATTTATAGCAAAGCGGGATTTCAAAACAAGCGTGGAAAACGCATGGTCATTTTACATGGAAAACAGGCTAATATAATATGGACTCTAAAGAGACAGCAGTAAAGGAACGGGTTATCAACGCTAATAGGCGGTTCTATAATGCGGTAGCCTTAGATTATGAAAAGATAGACGGCCGGCGCACTCAACCTATGAAAAAATGGCTCCGCGCAAATCTCGAAAATATCCAAAAAAAATGTAATGGAAGTAGATTGCTTGACCTGGGAACCGGCACCGGATTTTTAACCGATGCGGCGAAGGGACTATTCAGTTTACGTGTCGGAGTAGACGTGTCGCCGGAGATACTGGAAGCCCATAAAGACTCTTTTGATTTAGGCGTCGTAGCAGATGCAGAGCATCTTCCGTTCCCCGACAATAGCTTTGACGTAGTCACTTCTTTTTCCGTATTGCACCATCTGTATGATTTTGAACCGCTTGTGGAGGAAGTCTCGCGTGTTCTAGCGACGGGGGGGGTCTTCTATTCGGACCATGACATGGACGAAAGGTTTAATAAGATTTTTCATATACCGCTATCGATGTACCGGTTATTTCACAATGCAAAACGCCGCTATACGCGCGCAAACAAGAATATTACCTCCGAGCTTTACGATACAGCCGAATGGCATAAAAATGGCATAGACTCGCAGTACATCGCCGGCCTTTTTAGGAAAAGAGGGTTTAACGTCGAATCCTGTTTCCATTGGTACGGGCTTAGTCCTGTTTCGGATTTTTTGTTTTCTAAACGCTGTTATCGCCGCGGCATGGCGCCAATATTTTCCATAATCGCTGTAAAACAGATCTGATATTTGCGGCGTATGACAGATAGCGATTTTTCTGAAGCTATGGAAGTCAAAAAATGAATAAACTTTTCTGGAACATTACATTTTGTACGCGCGTTCTAAAAGCAAAACTTCTGAAGACATATGCGCCTTTTCAGGTGCAGTTTTCAGTTACAGATAGATGTAACTTGCAGTGCTCTTACTGCTATGCAAATTATCCAGCTAGGGGATATAGAGAGCTGGATATGAAAAATATTCTACGCATAATAGACCAGCTTGCGGAATTAGGCACTATGCGCATCAATCTGGTAGGCGGCGAGCCTCTATTGCGCGATGATATAGGCGAAATCATAGATTACATAAAGGACAAGAAAATAGAATGCGCAATGACGTCAAATGGTTATCTTGTGCCAAAAAAGATGAGAGATGTGAAAAAGCTAGACTTGCTATGCGTAAGTCTAGACGGCGATAAAAAAGCAAACGATGCCAATAGAGGTAATGGATCCTATGATGCTGCCATGAAGGCTATAGTTTTAGCGAAAGAAAAGCACATTCCCGTACAGGTAGCCGCCGTTATTACAAAAAATAATTTACATTCGATAGGGTATATTTTGGAAGAAGGTAAAAAATATGGTTTTATGGTTGGTTTCGCAACCTTGATAAATGTTTTAGATGGTAACATAAAGCGTGCGTGCAAAGACATACCAACCGATAATGAATATAAAGAAGCGCTGGCGGAAATCCTAAGGCTTAAAAAAGAAGGTTATCCTGTCTTGTTTTCGCGAAAATCATTGGAATATTCGATGCAATGGCCATATAGTTATTCAAAAGACAAAGTGAAGGATGAAGCTCCGCAATTTAAACATATAAGATGCAATGCCGGCAAATATTTCGCGATAATCGATACTAACGGTGATTTGTATCCATGCCCATCCCTCATAGGTGTTATAAACCCCATTAATGCCGTAGAGCTTGGAGTCCGCAAAGCATTCTCTGATATAGAGAATCACGGATGCAAAACGTGTCACATACCCTGTCAGAATGAATTCAATCTTATATACTCATTAGACCCGGAGGTCTTATGTAACGCGTTTCTTAACTACCGACATATGAGGGAGTAATGCGAGTTTTATTGATGACTCATCCTATGGTTGTGAAGAAAAAGTTGGAATATAATTATGGCGCATTTCCTCCGCTGGGACTAGCATATATTGCCTCGGGGCTTGAACAGGATAACCATAAAGTCAGGATTGTTGACTGCTTTGGAGAGGGATTACATTCCAGATCATATAGCAAGGATTATGTACGAATTGGTTTAGCAAATAGAGAAATCCTTGAAAGGATAGGACAATTTTCGCCTGATATAATAGGTATATCAAACAATTTTACTTTGTTCAGTGAAGATGCCATGAGTGTTGCCAGGGTGATAAAAGAAAGGTACCGCAATATACCGGTCATTATGGGTGGCGCACATGCGTCTATGGCCTATAACCGCATTATATCATCCCCTTACGTTGATATGGTGGTGAGGGGTGAAGGCGAATATGTTATGAGAGAAATTGTAACCTGTATGATGTTAAAAGTTCGTAAAGATAGGATAAGGGGTCTTGTATGGAAAGATGAAGATGGATCGGTACTGATTAACGAATTAAACGATCCAATCGGCGATTTAGATAACTTGCCGTCTCCAGCGTATCATCTATTGGATATGCGTCTCTATATCCACCAAAAAACGAATAATTTTGCCTATTGTAAGAAATATCCCGTGGGTCATATGATTGCAAGCCGCGGCTGTTTGTATAATTGTGTATTTTGCAGCACGTCTAAATATTTTAAGCATTTTAGAGCGCGCTCAGCGGAAAATATATTAAGTGAAATAAAGTTTTTGATAAAAAATTACAGGATACGAGAACTTCATTTTCATGATGATAGTTTATTATGTAGCTCAGATTTAGTGCAAAACCTTTGCCAGGGTATGCTAGACAATAGATTCAATATTAGTTGGCAAGCTTCCCAAGGAATGACCGTTTGGAATATCGACGGTAAAATCTTGTCATTGATGCAAAAGAGCGGAATGTATAGGATAGGCCTTCCCATAGAAAGTGGGTCAAATAAAACATTAAAGTTTATCCGCAAGCCGATAGACCTGACAAGGGTCACTGATATAACAAATGAATGTTTAAAACTAGGTATTTACACTCACGGCAATTTTATTATTGGGTTTCCATACGAAACAAGAGAAGATATCGCAGAAACCGAGGAGTATATATATAAAAGCAACATCGATTTTATAAAACTACTTATATGCCAGCCGCTCGAAGGCTCAGATCTATACGAAATTTATCGCAGAGAAGGCTGGCTCAATAATGGCACAAGGGTGCATAGTACATATGAATGCACCGGCTATGATACAAAATATTTTACAGCAGATGAATTAAACGGTATTCGTGATATAATTAATAGAAACTTCTTAAAAAATAAACTGAGAAAGCTTATGACCGTGAATGGGTTTAAAAAGATGTTGTTACCAAAAATTAATCAGCCTGATAAATGTGCCTATTTCATAAAATTAGTTTTCGTGTCATTGAAAAGATTACTAACCGGGAAAACTGTTCTTGGAGTATAAATAGCATGTTTGCGAATAATATGAAATTGCTATGCAGTTATTTATTAGGACAACCGGTAAGAAATTCTTTTCCGCGTTCGATAGGCATAGAAATTACCAATAGATGCAATCTTGATTGCGTGATGTGCCCAAGACGGCAAATGAAGCGGCTTGTCGGAGATATGAGCTTTACTTTGTTCAAAAAAATAATCGACGAAATCAAGGGAAAGATTAAATTTATTTGGTTGCAGAACTACGGAGAGCCTTTTCTCCATCCCGATATTTTTCATATGATACAATATGCTAAAGAGTCAGGCCTCATGGTCGGCGTCTCGACAAACGCTACATTAATTAAGAGTAATGTAGCAAAAGAGATCTTTAATTCAAAATTAGATTATATAATTTTTGCGGTTGACGGCGCCACCAAGGAAACATATGAAAAGATAAGAAAAGGCGCCGATTATGATGAGGTTGTCGGTAATATCAGAGTATTTCTTGGTGAAAAACGAAAAAAGAGATCTCCGATATTTGTAGTCATGCAGTGTATATATATGAAGGATACGGCAGGGGAGGTAAAGGATTTTATAAAAATGTGGGACGTAGAGGGAATTAACGGAATTCGCATCAGACAAATAACTCATACCGGACAGGGGCATTATAAGAATTTTCTCAAAAAGCCGTGTTATTGGTTATGGTATAGCGGGCACATTAACTGGGATGGCACAGTAATACCATGTTGTCAAGATGTTAATGCCATATACCCCTTAGGTAATATATTGTCTGATTCGCTGTGTAAATTATGGAATTCAGATGAAATGAATGACTTGCGGCAGGCGCACATAAAAGGGGCGTTCAAGACAATATCTTTGTGTGCTAACTGCAATATGTACCAGCCAAGCAATATATTAGTTTTCGGGAGCTCATTCTTTAGTATTTCACTTTTAAATCATCTAATCCCTATTGTAGAAAGCTATATTTCAAAGACCAGATATAGATTAATTCCTGATAAATGTAATCGAGTATAAATGAAACCCAAAGTTCTATTATTAACTTCGCCCGATAGCTCAAAAAATAAATTTTGGACATGTTCCATAACGAGTCCAATAGGTAGCCTTATGCCGCCCTGCGATCTTGCATCGATCGCAGCGGTGGTACGACAAGACGGTATAGAACCAAAGATACTTGATTTGCGGCTTTTTAAAGAACCTTTGAAAATTCTAGAAAAAGAAATCGATAAATGGCGCCCTGACGCGATTATAACAAATATGGCCACAGCCACAGCACTCGACGACTACCAAATGCTGGACGTTGTCAAGGACAGGGTGCAGAGGCGTATAGTGTTTAACTTTCATGCAATGGCCTTGCCTGATGAAATGTTTCAGCGCGGCGCTACCCATATACTCATAGGTGATCCTGAATATGCAGCATCGGAAGCTGTAGGAGGTTGTGATGGTTCCAAAAAAGGCGTATGGACATATGGTATGACTAAATCCGAACCAGGATGGATAGAGCAATTGGATAATTTACCTTATCCCGCACTCGACCTCATTGATCTTACGAATTACCACAGTTTAATTATGGGAAAAGAACCGTTTTCTATATTATTGGCAAATCGCGGATGTCCTTACGAATGTCCGTATTGTGTCATACCTTTTCTTTTTGGCCATAAGGTGAGAACGTTTTCGGTGCAGCGTACAATAGGCGAAATCAAACGAGATATAAAGGAATTCGGCATAAGGACTTTCTTTTTTATCGATTCAGCAATTAATTTAAAGCCTCAGTGGACAGCAGAATTCTGTGAGGAGATAATAAGGGAAAATCTAAAAATACGCTGGTGCAGTAATATGCGCGTGCCAAAGGTGACAAAAGAACTACTTTTGTTAATGAAAAAGGCAGGATGTTTTCGACTTTTTTATGGAGTTGAGGATTTGGATTTGATCGGACAGCTAGCCCGCATGACTACGGCCGAAGACACGCGTGATGCATTTAAGCTCACACGTGAGATCGGAATCGAAAGCGTAGCTTTTATTATGCTCTTTCCTGGTATGGATCAAACAGATAAGGGCATGATAAACCGGATTATGAAGATGATATTTTATTTAAACCCAGATGCCATACAGAG
>Ga0315294_10004803_pt1 | contig 14807 bp, 19 predicted proteins | sample YL17G13_40_MG_FD_203626 | JGI IMG/M metagenome (GOLD analysis project Ga0315294, IMG submission 203626) | Sediment microbial communities from Yellowstone Lake, YNP, Wyoming, USA - YL17G13_40 | ecosystem: Environmental > Aquatic > Freshwater > Lake > Sediment | place: USA: Wyoming | collected... | reverse complement strand
AAGGCGGAATTGACGCATAAGCCTTTGGCGCGTGGCTTACCTGCTGGGCCAGGTGGTGCGAGCGGCCAAATAGTATTTTCTGCGCCTGATGCCGTAGAATGGGTGAAACAGGGTAAAAAGGTCGTCTTGGTGCGTGAAGAAACTAACCCCGAGGACGTAGAAGGGATGCGCGTTGCTCAGGCAATTTTAACTGCACGCGGCGGAATGACTTCGCATGCCGCGTTAGTGGCGCGGGGTTGGGGTAAATGCTGTATTGTTGGTTGCGGCGCCTTGCATGTTGATTATGCTAAAAAAGAACTTCATATAGACGCTAAAGTGCTTAAAGAAGGCGATTGGATTACTTTAAACGGCAGCAAAGGCAATGTCTATGAAGGAAAATTGGCGATGATGGAAGCTTCGGAAGAAAATAAACTCCTGATGGATTTCCTCAAAGTTTGCGATTCCATAAAGAGATTAGGTATCCGCACCAATGCCGACACGCCGGAAGATGCCAGGCGCGCCCGGCAGTTTGGCGCTGAAGGCATTGGTTTATTCCGGACCGAGCATATGTTTTACGGCAAGGGTTCGCAGGAGCCATTGTTTAGATTGCGCAAGATGATTATTTCCAAAACCGAGGCAGAAAGGCGCATTGCCCTGGATGAATTATTTCCTTATGTGAAAAAAGATATCAAAGGCACCTTAGAGGCAATGGACGGCCTGCCGGTCGTCATTCGTCTGCTTGACCCGCCTCTACATGAATTTGTCCCGCGCGACCCGGCAAAATTAGAACAATTAGCCAAGGATTTAAATATTACTTTAGAGGAGTTGGCAAAGCGCGCAGATGCCTTACATGAGTCAAACCCGATGATGGGCCATCGCGGAGTGCGTCTGGGGATTACCTATCCCGAAGTATCCGAAATGCAGATACGGGCGATATTTGAGGCAGCCGCTGAACTAATTAAGGAAGGCAAGCGCCCATATCCTGAGATTATGATTCCGGTGGTCTGCGAGGTTAAAGAACTAAACGACCAGTTGCTGCTCGCCAAGAAGATTTATCAAGAAGTTTTAGCCAAATATAGTCTCAAGAAAATCAAACATCTGTTTGGCACGATGATTGAGATTCCGCGCGCTTCTTTAGTCGCAGGTAAATTAGCTGAGGTGGCGGAATTTTTCTCGTATGGCACCAATGATATGACCCAGATGGGCTTTGGATTTTCGCGCGATGATATCGGCGGTTTCTTGCCCGATTATATTAAGAAAGGCATATTACCCGAAGATCCTTTTCAGACCATTGACCAGGAGGGGATTGGCGAGCTGATAGAAATCGGTATCCAGCGCGGCCGCAAAACGCGCAAAGACTTGGAAGTGGGTATCTGCGGCGAACACGGCGGTGAGCCGCGTTCAGTAGAATTCTGTCATCGCGTGGGTATGGATTATGTGAGCTGTTCGCCTTTTCGAGTTCCGATAGCTAAATTAGCCGCAGCCCAGGCAGCGCTAAAAGAGAAAGTGGAAAAATAAGATATCTTTCAGTTGTCAGTTGTTGGTTATCAGTTGTTAGATAAAACCTAAAACCTAAAATCTAAAAACTAACAACTAAAACCTAAAATCTAAAAACTAATAACTAATAACTAAAAACTCCCGAGCGACGAAGGAGCGAGGGGAATGGAAGCCTTAAAAACTTACCTCAAAGAAATCCGAACCATACCGTTATTAAAGCCTGAAGAAGAGATAACCTTAAGCAAGCGCATCAAAAGAGGCGATGAGCAGGCGCGCAAACAGATGATTCGCTCAAACTTGCGTTTAGTGATTAATATCGCTAAAAGATATATGTATTTAGGTATTCCGCTTTTGGATTTAATCGAAGAAGGAAACCTGGGGCTGATGAAGGCAGTGGATAGATTTAACCACAAAAAAGGTTACCGTTTTTCCACTTATGGTGCCTGGTGGATTAAGCAGGCAATTACCCGTTCAATTTCAGAACAGGGCAAGATGATTCGCGTGCCGGTTTATATGAACGAACTCATCACTAAATGGAAAAAAACCAAAGAGCGATTGATGCAAAAATTAAGACGCACTCCGTCGGATAAAGAGATTGCCAAGAGAATGAAGATACCTAAAGAAAAGAGAGAGCAGATAAATTTTTGGTTGTCTGCGACCACCTCGTCATTAGAAGCGCCTGTGGGCGAAGAAAACGAGAGTCAGGTAATGGATTTAATTGAAGACGAAACTACTGCGTTACCCGATGCTGAGATCGGGCATTTTTTGGATAAGGAAAGGGTAGGCAATCTTTTAGAGATAATGACCGCCAGAGAAAGAGAAATTTTAGATATGCGTTTTGGCTTGGCCGATGGCTACGCGCATACCTTGGCAGAAATCGCCAGAAAATTAGGGGTCTCGCGGGAGCGGGTGCGCCAGATAGAAGAAGCCGCTTTGAAAAAATTAAAAAAATTTATCCAGCAACAAGAACAAGAATAAATATGCAAAAAACAGATTTGAAAAATTATATTAGAAATATTCCCGATTTTCCCAAAGCGGGGATTTTATTCAGGGATATTACTACTTTACTCAAGGATAAAAAGGCGTTTAAATTAGCGGTAGATGCTTTAGTGAATAAATATAAAAATAAAAAGATAGATGTGGTCGTGGCAGTGGAAGCTCGGGGATTTATCTTGGGTGGCGTAATTGCGCATAAATTAGGCGCTGGGTTCGTGCCGGTGCGCAAGAAAGGCAAGCTTCCCGCCAGGACTAATTCTGTCACCTATGATTTAGAATACGGCACTGATACTTTAGAGATGCACCGTGATGCCATAAAGCCGGGCGATAAAGTTTTGATTGTAGATGATTTATTGGCTACTGGCGGCACAGTAAAGGCAGTGAGCGATTTAGTGAAGCAGCTACAAGGTAAAATTATCGGTATCGCCTTCCTGATTGAGCTTACGGATTTAAAAGGCAAGGGTAAACTAAGGGATTATCCACTTTACTCGTTGATAAAGTATTAGTTAGTTCATAGTTCAAAGTTCATAGTTCATAGTGTAATACTTTGAACCTTGAACCATGAACCATGAACTCTATTATGGAATTTATCTTATGAATATTGCGCCTGTAGCTCATTTGGATAGAGCGGGGCTCTCCTAAGGCCTAGGTGGCAGGTTCGATCCCTGCCAGGCGCATATTAGTTGTCAGTTGTTAGTTTTTAGTTGTCAGATAGTAAATATATGTATAATTTTGAGAAATTAACGGTTTGGCAAAAAGCGATGGATTTCTGCGAGTTGATATATAAAGAAACAAAGGAATTTCCTAAAGAAGAAATGTTTGGTTTGACTTCTCAATTAAGACGCGCTGCCACATCAATTCCGCTGAATATATCTGAAGGTTCTGCTTGTAACTCTAAACGTGAATTTAAGCATTTTTTAAATATTGCTCTCTGCTCTCAGTATGAAATTGTAACGATAATCAGATTATGTAGAAAGCTTGATTTTTTTACGAGTGAAAGTTATATAAAAATAAGTAATGCTTTGGATGAAATTGGAAAGTTATTACACGGTTTAATTAACTCTTTAAAATCTAACAACTAACAACTGATAACTAACAACTACAATGTATGATTTACATACCCATTCCTTATTAAGCGACGGCGTTCTGCTTCCTTCGGAGATTGCCCGGCGTTATGAGGATAAAGGCTATAAGGCAATTGCCATCACCGACCACGTTGACTACGCCAACATCGAATCAACGGTTAAAGCAATCTTGGAATTTACGAAACATTGGCCAAAAGACTCTTCCCTAAGGGTTCTCTCTGGAATTGAATTGACCCACCTACCTTTAGCGCAGTTTAAGCCTTTAGCCAAATATGCGCGAGAGCAGGGTATAAAAATTATTGTTGCCCACGGCGAAACATTAGCTGAGCCGGTAATCAAAGGCACCAACCGCGTAGCCCTAGAAGCAGATATCGATATTTTGGCACATCCGGGTTTAATTAGCGATGAAGAGGTTAAATTGGCCAAAAAAAAGGATATATTTTTAGAGCTTACCTCTCGCCGCGGCCACGCGGATACCAATCCTCACGTGGCAGAGCGCGCCTTAAAATTAGGGGCAAGGTTAATTTTAGATAACGACAGCCACCTACCCGAAGATATCATTAGCCCGGCAGAGTTAATCAAGGTAGGCGAGCGCGCCGGTTTAGAAGAGAAAGAAATAGGGAGGATTTATCAGGACGTGGGAAGATTTATAAAGCATAAGGAGGGAAAATGAGTAGTTCAAGGTTCATGGTTCCTGCCTGCCGGCAGGCATGGCATAGTTCATGGTTAATTTTAGCGGTATTTGCCTTTGGCATTTTTAGTATTACGGGCTGTGCTCTAATATCTAAGAAAGATAAAGGGATAGGAGCGCCGGCTTTATTGGAGCCTCAAAGCACGTTAAAATTTGCCGATATCCCGGTGCCTGCAGGTTTTAAATTATTATCAAGGGAGTCTTATGCCTTTGAAACTACTGGCGTCCGGGTGGGTGTATTAAAGTATCAAGGTAAAGCAGATCCCGACCAAATAATTAATTTCTATAAAGAACAGATGCCAATGTACAATTGGAATCTATTGAATATCGTAGAATACGGCAGCCGCCTGCTCAATTTTGACCGGGATAGAGAAACCTGCATTATTAATCTGCTGCCCAAGGGCAATTCCGTAGCCATTACCATTTCCGTAGGCCCCAAGCCGCAGATGCCTAAAAAGTCAGATAAGCCGGTAAAATAGCCGAAATTCCAAAAAATTAGCACTTGACAGCCTCCATTTTTATGATATACTTAATTATGGAAAATAAGAAATTCTTAATTTTGTTGTATCGGAAATTGAATTGTAACTTTTTCCGATACAACAACTTGGGGGTTGTTATAGGTGAGTTGAAGGTAATCCCCTTAAAGGGTGACAGGGGGCGAATGAAATGAGCGACCGCCAGAGGGACGAAGTCCCTATGGAAAATAGTGCACGAGCGAAGCGAGTGCCTATTTTGAAGGAGGGGTCAAGATGGTTTTACAGATAAGGCGTAATTTCCAGGTAACTCTACCAGCCGCCATCCGCAAAAGATTACACTTAAATATCGGGGATATTCTCGAGACGGAAGTCAAGGAAGGAAAGATAATCATTGTTCCTAAAAAGACTGTGGATGCCCAGCAGGCCTGGTTTTGGACCAAACAGTGGCAAGAGGCAGAAAGAGAAGCCGAGGCCGATATTAGAGCTGGCAGAGTGAAGAAATTCAAAAATATTGAAGATTTAATCAAGGACCTCGATAAATGAACTGCATCGAGACCTCGCGTTTTAGAAGGGCCTATAAGTCTTTGCCTAACGAGGCTAAGGGCCGCGTCAAGGAAGCTTTAAGAACATTGGCAGTTAATATAAGACATTCCTCGCTCCATGCCAAAAAGATACAGGGCACAAAAGATATCTGGGAGGCGCGCGCCGGTTTGGACTATCGTATCACTTTTCAAATCGTTAAAGATTATCTTATCCTGCGCAATGTCGGGCATCACGATCCTACCTTAAAAAACCCCTGAACCCCTTTAAAGCAAAAAAGCGCCTGACCCCTTTTTATAAAAAAACACTTGACAACTAAGGGGTTATATGCTAAAAACAGGGTAATTAGGTTATACCATTGGAGATGACTTTAATTAAGGCGAAAAGGAAGGTGAGGAAAAAAATAGCCCAAAGTCAGCCAAAATCCAGTGATATACATATATATAGAGTAATTCTCTAGGAAAGAATTTCAAAGCCCTAGTTAAATTATAGTTTAATCGGTATTCTAAAGGAGGAAACAAAATGAGTAAACGCTTAATATTAATTCTGGCGCTGGCGTTTGTGGTCGGCATTGCTTTTGCCGCCTATGCCGAAGTCCAGAATGTCAAGGTAAGCGGCGATCTATTAATACAGGGCGTAGCCAGAAATCGCTTTGATGTGCCCATAAGAACTACTCCTGACAAAGAAAGGGCAATACTTAGCGCTGTCCGCGTAAGAATAGATGCTGACCTTACTGATAATGTGGCAACAACGGTAAGATTATTAAATGAGAGAGTATGGGGAGATGAAGCTGATGCAGTAAGTAGCACTGGTATTGGCCTAGATTTGGCTTACGTCACCTTAAAGGAGTTCTTATATTCTCCTTTAACCATGATTGTCGGCCGTCAGGAACTCAGATACGGTAATGGGTTAATTATTGGTGACCCTGATACCAACGCTATAGCAAGCACATCCAGCGCTCTACCCACAACTTTGAAGGATTTAAGTGTGCGTAAGGCTTTTGATGCCGTAAAAGCAGTATTGAATTATGATCCATTAGTGGTAGATTTGGTTTATGCAAAGATTGAAGAGAACACTACCACAACATCAGATGATGTGCGTTTAATGGGTTTAAATGCTGCTTATGCACTTAGAAAAGACCTTCTTACTGAAGGATATTTGTGGTCAAGAGACAGAGAATTTGGAAGCACGGGAATTGGTATTCTAGCAGGCAATGGCGAAAGGCTCAATGTTTTAGGTACCAGAGCAGTTTACACCGGTATTCAGGATTTAACCTTAGGATTGGAAGGTGCGTGGCAATTCGGTGATCATCTTGCGGAAACAGGTCTCTATCCCGATGAACGGAGAACAACTGCTAACAATTATAAATCCAAGGTTAATGCTTATGCTATCCAACTTACCTCTAACTATGTAATTCCGAGGATGAAAAAGTATAGTCCTGCAGTGAACTTTAGCTATACCCGCCTTTCTGGCGATAAAGATCGATCCATATCAGATAACTACACTGGTTGGAATCCGATGTTTGAAGACCAAGCGGGCGGAACCATCTTTAACCGCATCGTAGGTTACTCTAATGCTCAGTTAATCAACTTAGGCGGCAGTATGAAACCTATGGATGATGTCACGGTTAAATTAGACTGGTATAACATCAGACTCCTTCAGACATTTAATACCGCTGCAGATGCTACGAGAGATTTAAGCGGGATAGGAGCCGATACCGACGCGACCATAAAAGGTGACAAAAGCCATTTAGCTGACGAGGTAGACTTAAATCTTATCTATGATTATACAGAAGATGTGCAAATAGGTTTAAACGCAGGGATGTATATCCCAGGCGCTGTATATGATAAGGTGAATAAAAAGACTGCCACCCAGGTCATCGGTTCTATGAAGGTTACTTTCTAACTTAAGTATATGTAAGCACAAAAGCCCCTGGAGGAGCAATCCTCCGGGGGTTTTTTATTGTCGTGCATTAAATGCTATCCAACAAGTTAACTCAAAAGTAAAAACGTAAAAGGTAAAACCACAATTCAAAATTCAAAACTTATTAAAATTATCTTTATTTTCCATTTTTAGTTTTAACTTTTGACTTTTGGTTTTGCCTTTTCACTTTTGCCTTTTTACTTAGATATTAACATAGACTAAGATGCTATATTTAGCTTTCATCTACCACATGCGCCAGCCCTATTACAAGGAACTCTCAACCCGCCAGATAGAGATGGCCCGGATTAATTTTAACTTGCAAATAAATAAAAAATAAGGTAAAATTGGTTTACAAGGAGAGAAAAAATGACTATTAAAGCAGAATATCTTATTGATGAAAAGGGACAAAAAAAATCTGTGGTTTTGTCTATCGAGGATTATCTTCGGCTTTGGGAGTATCTTCAAGATTTAGAGGACACCTTGGATTTAAAAAAGGCAAAAGCATCCGTTAAGAAATTCGTAGATTTTGATAGTTTTGCCCGTAAATTAAAAAGCCAGGGCCGGATACATTAATGTACAAAATAGTAATTGAACAACGGGTTGCTAAAGAGATAGAATCACTTCCTAATGAGATAATCCAAGATATAATTGATTCTATTCAACAACTAAAAACAAATGCTCGGCCTTATGGAGTTAAGAAATTAATAGGAGGGGTTGGTTAGCGTATTAGAGTTAGACATTATCGCATTTTGTATACAATAGATGATAAACAAAAACTTATTACTGTTTATCGAGTAAAGCATCGTCGTGAAGCCTACAGATAAAACTTATCGGTTCAATGAAGGTTACTTTCTAAGGCAACTTATGTAGAGTTCAATTGCCCTCGGGGGAGCAATCCTCCGGGGGTTTTTTATTGTCGTGCATTAAATGCTATCCAACAAGTTAACTCAAAATTCAAAACTTATTAAAATTATCTTTATTTTCCATTTTTAGTTTTAACTTTTAACTTTTGGTTTTGCCTTTTCACTTTTGCCTTTTTACTTAGATATTAACATAGACTATTATGCTATATCTCGCCTTCATCTACCATATGCACCAGCCCTATTACAAGAATCTCCTAACAGGGGAGATGGAGATGCCCTGGGTGCGGCTGCACGGGACCAAAGATTATCTGGATATGGTTGAGATTTTAGAAAAATACCCTGCTGTCCATCAAACCTTTAATCTCGTCCCGTCGCTAGTGGAACAGCTTGAAGACTATACCCAGCGCAGCGCAAAAGAGAAATTTTTGGAACTTTCTTATAAGCCCGCCAAAGAATTAACCCCGCAAGAAAAAGGATTTATCTTAGGGAATTTTTTCTCTATTAGCAAAGAAAGAGTAATCTCAATATCCCCGCGTTATTACGCGCTATATCTTAAGAAACAAAAGAAATTAGAATTTACCGACCAGGATTATTTAGACCTGCAGGTCTGGTTTAATTTAGCCTGGATAGACCCTTATTTTATAAAAAATACGCCGGAATTAAAAAATCTTGTGCACAAGGCAAGATTCTTTAGCGAAGAAGAAAAGCAAATTGTCTTAAATAAACAAATAGAAATTTTAGAAGAGATTATCCCTGCCTATAAGAAATTTACCTCCAGCGGACAGATAGAAGTAAGTGTCAGCCCTTATTATCATCCCATATTGCCTTTGCTTTATAATACTAAAATAGCCAAAGAGGCAAACCTCAAAACCATTTTACCTAAGCTCAACTTTGCTTACCCCCAAGATGCCCAAAGCCAAATTAATTCGGCGGTTAAATTTTACGAGGAGAGATTTCAAACTCCACCTTGCGGGATGTGGCCGTCTGAGGAATCGGTAAGCGAACATATATTGCCCTTTATAATTCAGGCCGGGCTCAACTGGATAGTTACGGATGAGGCAATTTTATTTAAGTCGCTAAAATTGAAAAAGAGAGACGCGCAAATTTTATATCAGCCCTATCTCTTAAAAAGAAAAGACGGCAATTTGAATATTATCTTTCGTGATAGAAACCTCGCGGATTTAATCAGCTTTGTTTACCATAGCTACAAGACCGAAACTGCCGTAGATGATTTTATGCAACACTTAGAAAATATTTCTACTGCATTCAAAAAGCAAGACATACTGGTGACTATGGCGATGGATGGCGAGAATGCCTGGGAATATTATTCTAACGATGGCCACGACTTTTTAGATTTACTTTATCAAAAGATATCCGAGGCTAAATTTATCAAGACTACCACCATCAGCGATTACTTAAAAACGCATCCGGCAGAATCAGAAATTAAACGCCTTGCCGCAGGCTCTTGGATATACGCGGACTTTGGCAAATGGATCGGCAATCCTTATAAAGTAAAGGCCTGGGAATGGCTGGCGAAGGCAAGAGAGGAATTAGAAAGTGTCAAATGTCTTGTGTCAGGTGTCAAGTTGGAATTGGCGTGGAAACAAATGTATATTGCCGAAGGCAGCGATTGGTTCTGGTGGTATGGCGAGAATCACGAGGATTTTGACCGGCTCTTTCGCATGCACTTATCTAATTTTTATACTATAATAGGTAAGGATGTTCCCGATTATTTAAAAAGCCCTTTAACTACTTGACAGATAATGAGTTTTGTGTTATATAAATGAGGACATAAGTTATGCCTGCCGGTGAGGCAGGGAGCTCGCAGAGCGACATAACTTATCTGTCCGAATTTATAAAAATAGTAAAAATAATTTTAAGCGAAAGTTACGTTTTTAATGGACAAGAAAGATATCTACGAGCATCTGGCAAAGATTTATCTGGATGCCTCTTCAAAGAAGAAAAAGAAATCCAAAGTTTACCCCCGGCTTTTTAAAAGCCCCCTTTTTATCACTATCTTTTTTATCTTCGGCCTTACAGCTACCCTTTTCATCGCCTTTCTTAACAAAAATAAATCTTTAGATTCTGAGATTGCGCTTGTGCTCCAGCCCAATGTAGTAAAAATCAATTTTCATTTTGACCCTGCCAAAAAAGAAATTTATTCTCTCATCCTTAATAAATTAGATTTGAACAGATTCAAGACCTTAGGGTTTTCGGCGAAAAAGTCTGACTATAAAGATACGGTATCATTAAGGGTTGAGTTTACTAGCGAGTTTAAAGAGAGAGCCGAAATATATTTTAAAAACATATCCCACAAATGGCAGGATTATAAAATAAATCTCTCTGAGTTTAAAGGCATCAGCGACTGGTCTGGTATGTCAACTCTTGCTTTTGTTGTTGAGGAATGGAATGTAAAAGAGAAAAAAGATGTAGTATATATAGATAATATAAGATTGTTACGCTAAAAAAGGAGAGGTAAAATGCGTATTATTTCTATTACTAACCAAAAAGGAGGCTGTGGCAAAACTACCACTGCCGTAAATTTAGCCGCCTGTTTATCCGTTAACAATAGAAAAGTCTTATTAATAGATTTAGACCCGCAGGCGCATGCCACGTTGGGCTTAAATATCAAAGCCGATTTAAGTACCTACAATGTCCTCTCTAAAATAACCCATAAAAAGGCAAACTTGAAGGATATTATACAGAATGTAGGGGATAATTTTGATTTGGCTCCTTCCAGTATTGTCTTAAGCACATTGGAACAGGAATTAGCCGGTGAAATCGGCAGGGAGTCGCGGCTTTGGGAGATCCTGAATAATTTTAAGGGTAACTACGATTATATTCTTATTGATTGCCCGCCTAATTTAGGGATTTTAACTATTAATGCTATCCGCTCATCCAATGAGATAATTGTGCCGGTTGAGGCTAGCAGGTTTTCCCTTGAAGGCGTAGGCCAGCTTATTGAAATAATAAATCTGGTCAGGGACAGGCTGAATCACGATGTTAAATATAATGTCCTGGTGACTAATTTTGATTCGCGCCTGAGGCATTCCTTCAAAATATTAGAGCGCATCAGAATAACTTTTAAGGATAGATTATTTAGCGCTATCATCCACGTAAATGTAAAATTGAAAGAAGCGCAGAGTGAGGGTTGTCATATTTTAAGTTATGATAAATACTGCCGGGGAACAAAGGATTACTTCAGCCTCTCCCGAGAGCTCATCACCCAGGAAAGGCTGCCTACTACGGCAGCGCCGGAACTTAAAAAGAAGATGGAGGAGCTCATCAAGGAAAGGTTGCCCAAATTAACCGAGGTGGCCTTTTCTGTATTCCTGCCGCAGGCGAAAGAAGTCTATATCGCCGGGGATTTTAATAATTGGCAGTTGGATAATAGTAGCCGGATGGAGCAGGATAACGGCACCTGGAAGAGAAAAATAAGACTTACGACGGGAAAACACCATTACCGCTTTATCATTGATGGCAAATGGACCGAGGACCCTAATAATCCAAGCCACGAAACAAATCCCTATGGCGAGATGGATTCGTTGATAGAAGTTACAAGCAAAAAATAATCGAAGGAATATCTGATGGCCGAGCCGGAGAAAGACATACAAGAAGGAAAATTTTTCGCGATAATTTCTTATATCATTTTCCTTTGCATCATTGCTTTGGTCTTAAAGAAAGATAACAAATTTGCCCTTTTTCATGCCAAGCAGGGCCTGGTGCTTTTTGTTTTTGAGGTGGCAGGTTTTATTCTTTGCGTCATCCCTGTCTTAGGCTGGTTAATAAAAATATTCGGTACGATAATATTTACGCTGTGTTCTCTCTGGGGAATCTTGCAGGCCTTAATGGGAAATTACGGCCGTATCATGTTGGTTTCGGATATTGCGGATAAGATAAGTCTCTAAGGAGGTGGTAGCTCATGGCGTTGAAGAGAAAAAAGTCTGCAAAAAAGAGAGTAAAGAGGAAGGTAGTAAAAAGAAGGGTTGCTAAGAAGAGAGCGCCGCCGAAAAGAAGGGCGCTTAAGAAAAGAGCAGCTCCAAAAAGAAGAGCGCTGAAGAAGAAGCCAGCGGCCCTAAAGCCCAAAGAGAAAGGAAAGGTCGTCGGAATAGTAACGCATTATTTTCCTCATGTAAGGGCAGGAGTGATAAAGTTGAAGGCGCCTTTGGCAGTAGGCGATATGATTAAGGTCAAAGGCCATACCACTGATTTTACCCAAGCAGTAAGTTCTATGCAGATTGACCGTGTTCCTATAAAACAGGGGAAAAAAGGACAAGAGATCGGGCTTTTGGTTGATTCACGGGCCAGGCAACATGATGTAGTTTATAAAGTCAAATGAAGCCCAAGACCCGGTCTTACGCGTAGTTAAGGTTATTTGCAAGGCCGGGCCTTGAGGTTGAAGAGGAGGTGTAAGATGAGGCTGTCAGAAGTAGAAAAAAAGGCAAGGACATTGGGGGTTAAGGATACCTGGAAATTGTCTAAAAAAGACCTGATTAAGACTATCCAGTGCAAAGAGGGTAATTTCGATTGCTTTGGCACAGCTGCTAACTATTGTGACCAAATGGCTTGTTCCTGGAGAGATGATTGCCTAAGGTAATAAAAGAAAATCCCAATGAAATATAAATGTCAGCTCTGCGATAGAGACATTGATGATTTTGTCGGTATCGCGCATATTAAGGCAGAAGAATACCTTTTAGATTTAATTCGGCGCGACCATCCTGAATGGCACGAGGATAAAAAAACCTGCCATAAATGTATTGAGTATTACCGCAAACTGGTAAAGGACGCTGAAATTTAGGGTCAAAGGGGGGCAATATGCTATTGTTTAGCAGTATAAATGACGCCCTGATTTTGATTGCTTTGTGTCTGGGCTATATGGTTCTTTATTTTGCCAAAAGAGAAGAGAAAAGGCTAAAATTTATTGGATATATTATCGGTTGTGTAGTTATAGCATTAGCTGCAATTTCCTTAATCTCTGGTGTTTGGATACAGAGGAATATTCGCCGCTGTTCAAAGAAAGAGATGCGCCCCCGTGAAGGGATGATGCAACAGCGGATGATGCATCAGCGGATGATGCCGCAGGCCCCTCCCCAAAAACCATAAGGACGTTTCTCGCCGCAGGAGGCGGCGTACCCGCCTATCCTGTAAGGCGGGGTACTAATCCAATCATAGAAGTGTCCCCTCCTCCAAGCTACTTTGTTTACAAGAAAAAGGGAGTCAGTCTGGTTTTTTTATCGGGACTTAAGAAGAGATAAAAATGAAAAAAGCGATAGTTAAGATAGGGTTAATAACTCTGATAGTATTATTAATTAGCGTATCGGGTTGGCTGGCTATAAAAGTTAATCAGAAGAGGCTGGATGTTGAGAATTTAAAGGCGCAGCTGAGCCTAGAACGTAGTCTAAAAGAGGCCATACAGAAAGAGTTTTTCTCCACAAAAGATGAGCTGGATAAAGTCAAGACAGAACTAGACAATACCCAGAAACAACTTAACGAGGTTAATCACAAACTTGCCGCAGCGCAAAGTAATAACGCCAAGTTAATTGAGGAGAAAAAGGCCTTGGAAGCGAGGCTTCATTCTTTAAGGGAATTAAAGCAGGCCATCGGGCAAGTAAAGCAAGAGATGTGGCAGGAAAGATATCGGCAGCTCTTAGCCAAAAAAGAAATGCAGAAAGAAATTGACGCCTGTAAGTTAGCCGAAGGAAACCGCGGCTTTCTTTTAAAAGACAGCAAACCCACCTATAAGCCTACCGTCAAAATCGAAGTCCGCCCCGGATATTAGTTCAAAATCTGACACACCCAACAAAAAAATCCCCTTGACAAGATACTAAATTTATTGTATATTTTAATACAGAGAGTTGTATGAATATATACAAGTTATTGTATGGAATATCATATAGATAAAGAAGGCTTGTTTGATCGGCTTAGCGCTTGGGATGCCTTTCTTAAGAGAAAGGTGCATTTGATTGCCTGCGGCGGGACAGCCTTGACGCTTTTGGATGTAAAACCATCCACGAAAGATATTGATTTAATGATGCCTAATTTAGATGAATATGAGTATCTTATTGGCATTCTAAAACAGTTGGGATATAAACCGGCAAGTGGCTGGGGATGGGGGAGAGGGGATAGTTTCATTTTTGATCTATTCAGAGGCAAGGCCGTGCATACGACAGAATTATTAGAATCGCCGCTTGAGGAGGGAAATCATATTTTAATAAAAGAATTCAGCCATATTTATTTGGGCGTGCTCAATTATTATGACATCGTGATAAGTAAATTATTCAGGGCTGCCACGCTAGACTTTGACGATTGTTTGTCTCTGGTAAGAAATAAAATGGAAGAAATAGACCTTAAACGCCTGGAGAGCCGTTTTCGCCAGACAGCAGCCTATGATGTGTCTGAAGAAAAAGTAAATAAGAATTTAGGGCATTTTTTAAAAATACTTAAGAAAGAAGGGTTGATAAATGAGAGGTAGCAGTCTTCTTGATAAAGTCAGCGCTTTAGGTTTCCCGCTATTGAGGCCTCAAGAGGCCCAGAACGCGAATTTGACTTTGGCACAAGTTGTCAAAAGTAGGGATATGCGTCTTTGGGAAGGTTTCCCTGTGCTATTGGCAAACAGCGCTGAAAAAGGCTTGTTTGATTATGATAAAGTAAATTACTACCTCAAGAGGTCCCTTGGCAAGCCTTATTTTGTTTCTTTAGTTGCGTTGTCGCTGGCGCTTTATAAATCTTTTAATTTGAAATTCTCCTGGGCCGATAG